>ERZ870052.204-NODE-204-length-23078-cov-7.159341_pt1 | contig 23078 bp, 22 predicted proteins | sample MGYA00520889_ERZ870052 | MGnify/ENA primary metagenome ERZ870052 (study PRJEB32232, sample SAMN07284988) | human gut metagenome | biome: human-associated habitat; material: feces | host: Homo sapiens | place: Tanzania | collected 2014-08-14 ...
AGGATGTCGCCGCCCTCAGCTGCAACTTCCTTCACGTAGTTGTAAGCCTCGTCCAGCTTCTTCACGGTCTTCTGCAGGTCAATGATATAGATACCATTGCGCTCGGTGAAGATGTACTTAGCCATCTTGGGGTTCCAGCGGCGGGTCTGGTGACCGAAGTGCACACCTGCCTCGAGAAGCTGCTTCATAGAAACGACTGCCATAATAAAATACCTCCAGATATTGTTTTGCCTCCGCACACCATGATCTGCGCGGTACATCGGGTATCGGCAGACTGCCCTCAACCCAAAAGGGCACAAAAGGGCATAGTGATGCGTGTGTAATGCTTTGTTATAATAGCACAAAAAGAATGCGGTTGCAAGTAGTTTTCTCTGTTTTGTATAAAGAAATGCTTACTTTTTCTCTTATTTGCCCGTATTCATCCCGCTCAGGCCTGCAACACCCATGCGGTCAAGGGCGTATCCCTTGCCGAACATCAGGTCGTATTGCAGCATCCAGTGCTCGTTTGTCCAGCGCTGCTGGAACTCCGTGGGCTGCTGGGTGGTGGTGCCGTCCAAGTTCATGGTGGTGCCGCGGGTGCAGCTGCGGCTGGCCACCCGCAGCTGTCGGTTGAGGAACTGGAAGTACAGCGGCTGCTCCAGCCCGAACAACTCCATCATCACCGGGGAGATATCGTAAGCGGCAATGGTGCCCAAGTCCACCTGCTGCTGGCTGTAATTCGACCACATCAGCAGCGTGGTCTGGTGCAGACGGGGGTCGGTGCTGGAGCCGCTTGCGTAGCCGGTGGTGGTGTAGACATCGTAGTTGGAATCGATGGGGTTATAGTGGTCGCCCCAGAACACCAGAATGACCGGCTCGTCCACCTGAGAGAAGTATGCCGTCAGCTTGCCCAGCATAGCGTCTGCATCCCGAATGCCGGTAGCGAAATCTTCCAGCGCACCCACGGTGCTGCTCTTGAGCCCCACCGGATGGGATACGACGTGCACCCGCTCGTCGTCCGGGTAGTTGTCTCTATTATAATTGGTATGGTTCTGCATGGTGACCGCATGCAGGAAGATGGGCTTATCAGAGGAAGTGCTCATCTTTTCGTACTGCTGAATGATCTGGTCGGCCATGGAGTCATCGGTCACAAGGCCGCTGGTCCAGTAGTGCTTGCGCACCTTGGTCACGCCGTGCATATCTTCCAGACTGATAAAATCGCTGAAGCCGAGGTTGGGATAGGCCTTATCGCGGCTCCAGTATTTTGCCCAGAAGCAGTGCACCGCAGCGGTCTGGTAGCCCTTGAGCTTGAGGTAATTGGGCAGGGCGAACATGGGCTTTGTGACGTGCTGCTGGTAGGGCTTGCTGCCGCTGGGCAGGAAGGACACCGAGTAGCCGGTCAGAGCTTCAAATTCAACGTCACAGGTGCCGCCGCCAAAGCTGGGGCTGTATGCCCTGCCGTAGGCGCTGGTCTGCTGCAGAGCGTGGAGGTTCTGCGATACATCGGTATCAAAGGTGATGCCGTACTGTTCCAGCTCCGAAACATCCCAGTAGGACTCATCCATCACATAAATAATGGTAGGCTGCTTTGCCTGTTCCTCCTTGGGGGTGGTTGCGGCATAGCTGCCCGCGTACATGGGGCCGGTGGAGAATTTTTCGCTCTCGGCTACGTTATCCAGAATGTCGTCCACTGCCTGCTCCGAGTAGCCCTCGGGCTTGTCGATCTCCAGATTGGTGAGGTTGGTCATAAAACCGGTAAGTACACCGTAGTAGCGGTAGTAGCGATCCTGCATCCATGCATCTGGCGTGATGCCCAATGCCTGCGTGACGGTAGGCTGCAAGTAAATACCAAACACCAGCAGACACAGCAGCGCCGCCGAAGCGCCGGTGCCCGCAAGCCTTGGCAGCCAGCGCTGGCGCAGCCGCCCGCGATAAACAAAGAAGCTTGCCACCATCAGTACCAGAACCAGCACAATGGAGACCACCATGCTGGTCTGGAGTTTAATTCCGGCGGCAGAAGCCACACCGGCGGCCTCGGACACCTGCATCAGATCCCACGGCAGAAAGGGCTCGCCCCGCAGCTGCATGGTATAGAAGTTTACCGCGCAGGGTGCGCAGCCCAGAACCGCCATGCCCAGCGTAGCAAGCGGCGGGATGCGCAGCACCCAGTCCAGCAGTTCCCACACCAGAAACAGCAGCAGCCATGCCAGCAGATACGCCCCGAAATGGGGGAAAATGAAGCTGATAAAGGTATCAGCGGTCAGCGACCCGCGTGCGATCCACTCGCCCAGCAGCAGTACGATAAGAGAAGCTGCCGCCGGGAAGAGCATCCGCAGGGCCAACAGCGGTTTGGATGTTTTCATAGTCGATATCCCTTTCCACGTCCCGAACCCTATTTCCAAAGCGGCTGTGCTATTTGCACAAGCCTTTCGCACCTATTATAGTCACTTTGCCGAAAATGTCCATTCATGATTTTACAAAAATTAGTGTTTGATTTTTCAAAATATTCCCCTATTTTTCACAGACCAAGCTTTGCCCGCAGCTGCTGCCAGAAGCCGTGAGGTGCTGCCGGTGCTGCGGGCACAGCAGTATGCACCAGAATGGCGTCCGTGCCGATGGTCTCGATCTCCCGCCATGGGATCGTCAGGCTTTCGTCCCTGCCCAGCAACCCCAGCAGACGCGGCCTGCCCAGCAAGATCAGGCTTTGCAGCTGCGCCGTTGCGGGGTCAAATTCCAGATCGTCCGCGCGGCCAAGGCACACCCCCTGTTCCAGCTGAACGACCTCCTTCTCGCACAATTCCCGGATCGTCACGGCGCTCTCCCCTTTCTGCCACAGCATACGCCGGGGCTGCATTTTCTATGCCAAAGGGGTGGAAAGCCCCCGCCCGGTTGTGGTATACTATGGAAAACATCTAAAAAACATTCAATACAAGCGAGGCAGCAGTTATGTATAAAAGCATTATTTTTGATATCGGCGGTGTGCTAGTGGATTTTGACCCCAAGGAGTACTTGGTAGACCGGCTGTGTAACGCCGAAATGGAGGAGAAGGTCTACGATTTGACCTTTGGCAGCGAGGAGTGGCAGCTGCTGGACGCAGGCAAGCTTTCCCGCTACGATGGCAACCAGCGGATGCTGGAGCACGCCCGCACCGAGGGCTGTGCCTTTGAGGTGCAGGGCGTGCTGGACGACTGGATGCACATTCTGCGCCCGCGTCTGCGGATGCTGGAATTGGTGCGTCGGCTGAAGAACCACGGCTATTGCGTATACTACCTGAGTAATATTCCGCAGGATGTGCTGGAATTGTTGACCGAACGCGGCGTGCTGGCTCAGTTTGACGGCGGTGTAGCCTCCTGCGAGGTACAGGTCAACAAGCCCGACCCGCAGATCTACAAGGCCTTGCTGAAGAAATATCAGCTGAAGGCCAGCGAGTGCGTATTTATCGATGACAGACTGGAAAACGTGCAGGCCGCCTTTGCACTGGGCTTTGCAGGCATCCAGATGAAGGACAGCGTAGGCACGCTGATCCGCAGCCTTGCCACCTGTAACGTGACACTGCGCTGAGTATTGATCCAATAAACGCAGCAGCCCCTGCCGGAAAGGCTTCTCCGGCAGGGGCTGCTTTGCGTTGGCAGGGACTTACTTTTCCTCGTAGCTCTGGCAGTAGTGCGGGGTCTCCACCTGCTGGGTGGTGCAGCTGCACTGCTCCGTCACCTTGATCTGCGGCAGATCACATTTGCAGCCGTCCACGTTGTGGCAGCACGCGCAGACATCACAGGTCACGCCGATGTTTTCCATGTTTATCACCTCTTTGTCCATAGGTTACCCCATGGACAAAGGGTTTATACATGGGTTTTATCCATTTGCCTTTTTTGCTTCCCGCTTGGACTTGAGTGTGACCGCCACGTGCCTGATAGACAATACCGGATGCACCGGCAGCATACGCGGGCCTGCCCAGCGCATAACAGCACGAATTTTCTCCCGCATTTCCGGTTTATAGCAATGGACTTTGCAGGCCGAACAGAAGGTCTTTGTTTCCATAAACGGGCACTTTTCAATGCGTGCAAGCGCATAATCGTGCAGCTGCTGACACTCCGGGCACAAAGCGCCTTTGGGGGTGCCATGCTGTTTGCGGCAGTAGAGTGCGATCATCTCGCTGACAAGCAGTTTTTCATCTGCACGCTTTTTATCCAAGTTTTTCGAAGCCTGCTGCATCGGGTCCATTCCTCCTGAGTGTTCTTATTCTCGTTTACGGCCTGACCGGATCGCAGCGCGGCGTACTGCACCGCGCAAAAACGCAAAGCCTAACGTAACACCAATTGCAGCAGCCATTTCCATACACACCGCCTTTACCAAAAACGGCAGGAGTTATCGGATGTTTCGTCCGCTTTCCCCTGCCGTAAATTCTTCGTTTTTACGATATTCTGTGCAAAGGCTGCTGCATTCTTAAAAGTTAGTAAATTCTAACTTTTATTTCTATAAAAATGCCGAAACACGGCAAGTTACAGTTTAGCGCAGCAAACCATTTTTGTCAAGAGAATTCTCCCCTTGCAAAGCTTACCAAGCAGCCAGATCTGCACCCAGCTTGCGGCAGGCAGCCTGCACATCATCATCGGGGGTTTCGTTGCAGATGAGCCCCTCCTCGCTGAACAGCTGTGCACCGTCATCCTGTACGCGCTGTGCCCAATCGCGCATCCACTGGCCGTCACCCCAGCCGTAGGAGCCAAACAGTGCGACTTTTTTACCGTTCAGCGAGCCTTCCAGTGCAGCAAACATGGGCTCGAACTCGCTTTCTTCCAGCTGCTCTGCACCCATAGCCGGGCAGCCAAAGGCCACCACGTCAAACTCTGCCAGCTTTGCGGGGGTCATCTCGGCGCAGGGCACGATGGTGCCGTTGGCGCCTGCACCCTCGGCGATGCAGTTTGCCATGGTCTCGGTGTTGCCGGTGGCGCTCCAGAATACGATTGCTACTTTGCTCATAAAACTCTACCTCTTTCTTTGTGTGTAGTTAGTTTTGTATAACTTTATGCTCTGTGAAAATGCGTCCGTATTTCATGACGCATTTTCGTAGTTAGTATTTTCTAACCATCAACAGGATACCACAGCCCTGCCCTGCTTGTCAAGGCATTGGCGCAATGTTTGCACAGTACAACAATACTGCCTTTTTCCAAAACACACAACGCGTGCATTTCAGCCGCCCAATACGCGGAAAGTCACCAGCAGTACCCCGTAGATGACCGGCTGGTGCAGCAGATACAGCAGCAGCGAGTGCCGTCCAAGCCAGCCCAGCGGCGGGCAGACCGAGCGGTGTAAGGGCTCCATGCGCTGCCGCCCTACAATGCCGTAGAGAAAGTACCCGACCCAGAACAGAAACAACCACGGCAGAAGGGCGAAATAATCCGTAGAATAGAAGCCCCACGGATAAAAACCAAAGTACGCTGTAACGTAGTTTGCATACAGTGCCTGCGGCAGCCAGAGGCACAGACTGCCAAAGCCCAGATAGCCTGCTGAGACATTGCGGGTCAGGGCAAACAGCACTGCCGAGACGGCAAGCCCCGCCACCGGGGGAATGCGTCGCAGCGGCTTTTCCAGCAGACCGGTCAGCAGCATAGCGCTGCCCAGCAGGGTCAGCACGCCAAAGACAACTCTGTCCTCCGGCATAAAAAGCAGCGTGACCGCCGTGACAAGCGCTCCTGCCCCAAACACCTGTGCGCCCCGGCGCAGGGTATGATGCCCCAGCTGCACGCAGAAGCCGGACAGCAGAATGAACACCCAGCAGATGCTCTGCTGCCACAGATGCCCGGGCAAACCATAATACCAGTCTGCCTGAATGCCGAACAGATTGACCAGATCCCAGCAGCCGTGATAGAGCATCATACTGATCAGATCCAGCCCGCGCAGCTCGTCCAGAAGGGCGTAGCGGCCAGAAGTGTTATTGTACTTCACGGCGTTCTCCTTCCTTTTTGTCACGCAGTTACACCGTTTTGCGGCGCAGCAGACTCATGGGCGGCAGCTCCGGGGTGGGCATGGTGTATTTTTCCATGGCGTGAGGAGTGCTTTCCACCCGCTCCCCTGCTTCGTTCTCGATCCATTCCGGGGTAAGTGCAATGCTGCGGCCGTCCGGGCACAGTGCCTCCAGCGTATCCCCAAGGCTCCATTTGCCGCGCTGCTGGCAGTGGGCGATGCCGTTTTCCCAGCTGTCCACCGTGCCCACGAACTCCCACTCGCGGATGTAGGTAGCGCTGTCGGTGGCCTGCTTTGCCTGCTCGCGGCCGAAATAGAAGCCGGGAGAGTAGTGCCGGTGGCTGGTGCGGGTAAGCTCCGCGTACACCTCCGGCGGCAGTTCAAAGTTATCGTTTGCCGGGTCGGCCAGATAGGTGTCCAGCGCCTTGCGGTAGGCGGCGGTGACGCTGGCAACATAGTAGAAGGTCTTGGCGCGGCCTTCGATTTTCAGGCTGTCCACGCCCGCCTTGCAGATCAGGTCGATGAAGGGCGCGGTGCACATATCGTTGGCGTTAAGGATGTAGCTGCCGTTCTCGTTTTCGCCGATCTCGTACAGCTGTCCGGGGCGGGTCTCCTCGCTCAGGTAGTACTTCCAGCGGCAGGGCTGGGCGCACTGGCCGCGGTTGGCGTCGCGCCCGGCCATGTAGTTGGACAGCAGGCACCGGCCGGACACGCTCATGCACATGGCACCGTGTACAAAGGCTTCGATCTCCAGCTCCGGCGGAGTCTTATCGCGCAGGATGGCAATATCCTGCAATGTCATCTCCCGCGCCAGCACCACCCGCTTTGCGCCCATTTTGTAGGCAGCGCGGGCGGCTGCCCAGTTGGTGATGCCGGTCTGGGTAGAAAGATGCACGTCAATGTCCGGGGCAAAGGTCTTGCAGGCATCCAGCACACCAAGGTCTGCCACGATAAAGGCATCCACACCGGCCTTGGCGGCCTCCTTGATGGCCTCCGGCAGGCGGTCGGCTTCCTCGTTGGTGGGCAGAGTGTTCATGGTCAGGTAGACTTTGCGGCCGCGGGCGTGGGCATAGATGACACTTTCCGTCAGCTGCTCCGGGGTGAAGTTGGCCGGGGCAGAGCGCATACCAAACTCCGGCAGGCCGCAGTAAACGGCATCGGCACCGTAGTTGATGGCATAACGCAGACGTTCCGCATCGCCCGCCGGGGCAAGCAGTTCCGGGATCTGTAACATTTGTAGGTTCCTCTCTTATGTATCACAGTTTTTTACGGGAAAGGGGCCGCTGCACCGTGTTTTTGTGCAGCGGCCTTTCCTCAGTTTTTCAGACTTTTATTCACAGCTGCGGCAGTTTTGCAGTTAGCGTTATGCTCTGCCAGCGTGTGGGCGTAGTAGTAGTTGCCCTTGAGGTCGGTCACAAAGAAGTAAGCATCCTTGGCTTCCTCATCGGGCTGCGGCTCCAGCGCTGCCTTGATGGCGGCAAGGCCGGGGTTTGAGATGGGGCCTGCGGGCAGGCCGGTGCAGCTGTAAGTGTCGTAGGCTGCAAGGATGTTTTCCGGGATATTGTCCCAGCCGCCGTAGTAGGGCGCGACCCAGTTCCAGAGATAGTTATTGTCGGCATCGCTCTGGATATAGCTGGAGGTGTTGCTTTGCAGCATGGGGTAGGGCGACCCCTCTGCCAGACGGTTGCGGAACACCTGCGCCACGTTGGAGTCCTGACTGTTGCCCGCTTCCTCCTGCACAAAGGAGGCAAGGGTGACCAGCTCCGGCAGGGTCATGTCCTGCTTCTTGAGCGCCGCGTACATTTCGGCGGTGAACTGTGCATCGAACTGGGCGTAGAAGGTGGCCACATAGTTATGCACCGTATCGTCCTTCAAAAACTCGTAGGTCTCCGGGAAAAGATAGCCCTCACACTTCATAAAGCGGTTCGGAGCATCTTTATCCTCCGGGACATACTGCCAGAAGGTATATTCGCTGAAATCGCCCTCGTTGGCTTCCTTCAAGAATTCCTCAGCGGTGCACAGACCGGCGGCTTCCATCTTCTGGGCAATGGCAATGGCCGTGGTGCCCTCCGGGATAGTCACCCGCACCGTTTCTGCCTTAGCATACTGGGAAAGGGTGGCGATGATCGCATCATAGGAAATCGCACTGGTTTGTAAAACAAAGTCACCGTACTGCAGCTTTGCGGCAGCGCCCTTTTCCCCCACATACCAGCGGAACAGATAGGCAGAGCGGATGACGCCCGCTTCCTTCAGCTTGTTGGCAATAGCTGCCACGCCGCTGCCCTGCGGGATGCTTACGGTCACCTCTGTGCTGCCAGGTGCACCATTGCCGTGGATCTCATTGTAGGCAAACCGCACCGCCGCGCCCGCCGCCAGAAGAAGCAGCAGAAGCACCGCCAGCAGAATTTTGCCTGCACCGCCTTTTTTGCGGGCTGCATGTGTATCGTTGTGTGCCATACGCACCTTCCTTTTTTCAGTTTTCCAGCATCAGACGCAGATAGCTTTCGCTCACGTCAAAAGGCTCTGCGTCAAAGCGGATCATGCCGTATTCCTGCCGGGTGCCCTCGCCCAGAAACAGCGGCTGGGCAGCACCTACCGTGATGACCGCCTTTTCCACGATGACTTCCTTCTCGCGGGCGGCTTCCATCAAAATTTCAGCGGCGCGGTCGCTGTCGGCCATCATCTCCACAAAATACAGAGTATCTTCCTTGCGGAAGTAGATGCCGTAGCCATGCTCGTTGGACACGATGGTAGCGCCCCGGGAATACAGCTCCTGCAACACCACCGCCATGCGCTCTGGGCTCAGCTGCACGGTATCCTTCCAGAACTGCTCCCGCAGTTCGCACAGCTTTTTGGCCGTCACCGTGTCAAATTCCGCCTGACTCCACAGGTTGCGGCTCACCTCGCGGGGCAGGCAGCGCAGGGCGAAGGCCTGTGCAAAGCCTTTATCCTGCAGCAGAGCGGCCTGTGCTGCATCTGCCGGGACTGCCACGGTGAAGCCTGCGCCCCGCAGCTTTTGCTGGGCGCACAGGGTATCCAGCAGACCTGCCAGCAGCAGGCTGCCCTCGCCGCACAGGCACAGGTAATTGCCCGTCCGCCCTTGCAGGGTGACCGGCACAGCCAGCGCAGCCGCCACGATAGTGTCGTTTTCATCGGCTACATAAATGTTCTGCACACCGGCAAAGCGTTCCAGTACCATTTTTGCAAAATCTTCGGTATCATGATGCTGGCTCTGCCACAAAGCCAGCACTGCCGCCTCGTCGGACGGCTGCATCAGACGATACATCGTTCAGGATGCCCCCTCTTATCATATTTTATCGTTCAGCCCAGTGTTTTCCGGGCAAGCTGCTGTACCTCTTGCTGGATTTCTTCAATACTGCGCATGGCGTCCCCGCTGGTACAGTGCACGGTGTCCCAGCCAAGATGCCGGGCGCAGAATTCGGCAGCGGCGCGGCTGCGTGCCAGATAAGCCGTATCCTTTTCGTGCACGTCCTTTTTGCTCTCGTCGCCGTGGTAGCGCTGGGTCATCAGCCGCTGGCTGACCGCCGGGTCTACCTGCAAGTAGATGACCCTGTCCGGTGCGGGCAGACCCAGCAGACGAAACTCATAATCAAACAGCCAGTGAAGATATTCCTCCCACTGCTCCTGCGGCAGCTTTGAGCACTGGTGCACCGCGTTGGAGGTGGTGTACCGGTCGGCGATGATCACACCGCCCTGCTCGTAAAAGCTGCCCCAGCTGGTTTTATAGCTGGCATAACGGTCCACCGCGTAAAAACTGGAGGCCGCGTAGGCGTTTACATCATCCGGGTGCTGGCCGAACTGCCCCGCCAGATACATCTTGACCAGTGCGCTGGAATCGCTGGCGTAGTCCGGGAAGGTGATCTTCTGCACCGGCACGCCCTGCGCGGCGAGATGCTCTGCCAGAAGCTTTGCCTGTGTGGCCTTGCCGCTGCCGTCCAGCCCTTCCAGCACGATCAGTTTGCCCTTGCTCATACGGCGGCACCTTCTTTGATGGCAGCATATCTTGCGCGCACCTCGGCGGTCTTGCCGCAGCACATCTTACCCTCCGGGCAGGGGCCGCACAGGCAGGCGGGGCCTGCCTTGGCAAAGATATGAGGTGCCACCGGGTACACCAGCGCAAACATTTTTTCAGCCAGTTCCCGGATCTCCCACTGGGCGCGGCTGCAGCAGCGCAGCTGGAAGAAGTTCATCAGGCTGCGGGCGTTCATAGTGACCACCATTTTGGTCTCGCAGGCGTTGGGCAGCACAAAGCGGGCGTCCTCGTTGGCCTGTTTGGAGGCCTTGGCACGGGCCTGCTTTTCCGGCATTCCCTCCGCCATCAGGCGGGCGGTGTGTCCCTCCTCCAGTTTATGGGCGAGGTCGAGATAACGCTTTGCATCCTCTTCCATGCTGGCAAGGAAAGCGGCTTTTGCTTCCGGGATGGCCTCGATCTCCGGGGGCGTCACATAGCGGAAATCATCCAGACGTACATAGCGCTGGCTCTGCACGCTGAAGGACGCAATGCGGTGCCGGGTGATCTGGGCAAGCAGGGTGCGGCTGACCCCCTCGATGCCAAAGGTAAAGCTGGCATGCTCGATGGGGCTGGCATGGCCAAGGTCGCTGAGCATGGTCAGGAATTTTGCAGTTTTTTCCTCGTCCAGCCCGTCCAGAAGGTCGGTGATATGGGCGTCGGAGTAGCAGAGCTTTGCGGCAGCCGCCACCACCTTTTCCGGCTCCGGGGTATGGGCGATCAAGCGAACAGTCATCATTGGATCATTCTTCCTCCGTAATCTTGGTCAGGGGCGCAAAATTGGCCATCGTTTTCTTGATGCCCACTTTTTCAAAGTTAATCTCCACGATCTGATCCCCGGCAGCGGGCTTTACCTTCAGCACCGTACCGCGGCCAAACACTTTGTGCTCCACGATGTCGCCCGGTTCATAGTGCTTTGCGCCGGAAGCCGCCGGTTTTACAGCAGAGCTTTCTGTAAAGGTAGTTTGCTTTACAATATTTTTTGTCGTATTTCCGCTTGAATATCCAGAACCAAATCCACTGCTTCTGGTAGTCGGTTGGGTGGAGCTATTGCCGTAGCGGCTGCCGAAACCAGAGGAAGAAGTGCTTCTTCCCCCGTAAGAGGAGCCGAAGCCACGGCCTTCACCGGCGTTATATTCCCGGTTCAGGTAGCCGCTGCGGTTATTTGCACCATAGCCCGCGCCGTAACCACTGCCGTAGCTGCTGCGGCTGTAACCGGAGGGGCCGGAGTAGCCGGACGCCCCGCCGGGCACGGTATCGCTGTAACCAGAGCCCCAGCCGCCCATGCGGGAACGCTGTTCCAGCACCGGGCTGCGGGTCTCCTCAATATATTCCGGCTCGATCTCCCGCAGAAAGCGGCTGGGCTCGTTGTACTGGGTGCGGCCGTACAGCATCCGGGTGACGCTGTTGGAGATGTACAGCTCCTTTTTGGCGCGGGTGATGCCGACGTAAGCCAGACGGCGCTCCTCTTCCAGATCTGCCTCGGAGTACTTGCTCATCTCGCTGGGGAAAATGCCCTCCTCCATGCCGATGAGGAACACATAGGGAAACTCCAGACCCTTGGCAGAATGGATGGTCATCAGCACCACCTGATCGCTGCTTTCGTTATAGCTATCGATATCGCTGATGAGGGCGATATCCTCCAGATAGCCCTCCAGCGTAGCTTCCTCGCCGTGCTGGTCGCAGTAGTTTTTGACGTTGTTTACCAGCTGACCCAAGTTCTGCAAACGGTCGGCGGCATCCTCGTGCCCCTTGGCGGCGTCTGCCTCCAGCATGGCCTTGTAACCGGTCAGCTCAATGACATCGGAGGCGAACTCGTCCAGTGTGCGGGTGGCAAGAGAATCCTGCAGGCGCTGGTAGATCTGCCAGAACTTGAGCAGCGGCATGACCGCGCGGGAAAGTTTGGCGTACTGGTCTGCATGGCTGATGACATCCAGCATACTGACCCCCTGCTGCCCGGCAAGGTCCGCAATGATATCCACGGTAGTAGCACCGATCTTGCGGGCGGGCTCGTTGATGATGCGGCGCAGCCGCACATCGTCCCGGGGGTTGGCCACGATGGACATATAGGAGTGGATGTCCTTGACCTCCTTGCGGTCGTTGAAGCGCTGCCCGCCCACGATCTTATGCGGGATACCTGCGCGCGTGAAGTAGCTTTCGATGGGGGCCGACTGGGCATTCATGCGGTAGAGGATGGCGTGGTCTGCCAGATGGCCGCCCGCTTTCAGGTGCTGGCCGATGACATCCGCGATATGGCTGGCCTCGTCCTGCTCGTTCTCGGCGGTATACACCTGCACCTTATCGCCCTCGCCGTTGTCCGTCCACAGGGTCTTGCCCTTGCGCTCGGTGTTGTGCTGGATGACGCAGTTTGCTGCGTTGAGGATATTGGAGGTAGAGCGGTAGTTCTGCTCCAGACGGATGGTCTTGGTGCCGGGATAGAGCTTTTCAAAGTTGAGGATATTTTCAATGGTGGCGCCGCGGAAGCGGTAGATGCTCTGGTCGTCATCGCCCACCACGCAGATGTTGCGCTCCGGCCCGGTGAGCAGGCTGACCAGACGGAACTGCGCCACGCTGGTGTCCTGATACTCGTCCACCAGCAGATAGCGGTACTTGTTCTGGTAGAACTCCCTCACATCCGGGTGTTCGGCCAGCAGCTGCACAGTCTGGTAGATCAGGTCGTCAAAATCAAACGCACCGGCTTCTTTCAGCTTTTTCTCATAGGCTGCGTAGATGCGGGCGGTCTGGGTGCTCTTCACGTCTCTGGCGTGGTCTGCAAGCGCCTGCTCCGGGCTGACCAGCTGATCCTTCCATCGGCTCATCTGGTTGATGGCGGCCTTGATAGGCAGAAATTTATCGTCGATGCTCAGTTCTTTATACACCGTTTTCATTACACGCTGGGCATCATCGGTATCGTAGATGGTAAAGCTGCGGGGATAGCCGATCTCCTCCGCCCAGCGGCGCAGGATGCGCACACAGGCCGAGTGGAAGGTGGAGGCGAACACCTCGTCTCCTTCCTCGCTGCCCAGCATCCGGCGCAGACGTTCCTTCAGTTCCCCTGCCGCCTTGTTGGTAAAGGTAATGGCCATCACGTTCCAGCTGCGCACCGCGTTGCGGCGCAGCATTCCGTCCAGCCAGCTGGGGGCGTCTGTACCGGTCATGATGGCGGTGCGCAGGGCCTTGACGTCCTCCTCGGTCACCGGGCGGGGCGTTTCCTTGGAGCCGTGCGCCGAGCCGAACCGGATAAGGTTGGCGATGCGGTTGACCAGCACCGTGGTCTTGCCGCTGCCGGCACCGGCAAGGATGAGCAGCGGGCCATCCGTGGTAAACACAGCCTGCCGCTGCATATCATTCAGGCGGCCGAATTGCTTTTCAATGTAAGTATCACGCAGGGTGCAGAATTCCTGCCCGAGAGATGCTGCCATGGTTTCACCTGTTTCCTTCGCTGTTATTCATACCGTATAGTATAACACATTTCAAAAAAGTTGTACACCAAAACTGCATGGAGTTACAGCTGCTTTTCCAGCAGATAGCGGTCGTAGTCGCCGTACATCTCCCGGCGGCAGCGGATGACGAAGCCGCCGGCCTGCGCATTGCGCAGGCTGTAACTGTTATCCGGGCTGACGGTAGCCCCCAGATGGGTGATCTGCGGCGGCAGCAGCGGCAGGGCTGCTTCCAGCATGGCACGCTGCAGGCCGTTGCCCCGCCAGTCCGGGTGCACTACCGCGCTGTCTGCGTTGGCCCAGTGCTGCCACTGACTTTGCGGCACACCCAGAAAGGCGGCGTAATTCTCGGCGCTCTGCCCACACAGGCGCAGGATGAGGTACGCCCCCAGCCACCCCTGCTGCCACGCACCGATGCACACCCCGGTGCGCAGATAACCGGTAATGTTTTCCAGTGTATCCGGTACGAACTGCTCCGGGTGCGGCATGGCGGCGCGCACTTCGTTTTGCAGCGCGAACACCGCCGGAGCCTCGGCAGGGGTGCAGCGCCGCAGGGTAACGGCCTGCCGGGCTGGCTTGCCGCATACTTTTTGCAGAAAATAGTCCATCTGTACTATGCCCTCCAAAATAAAATCGTACTTTTCAGCAGATTCCAGTATAAATGACGCTTTTCTAAATGTCAAATTATGCTATAATAGGAGAGAAGGGGCTGTGGAGGGATCCTCCCTGCCCGTTTGTATGAAGTTCGGGGCGGCTTGCCGCCCGGAAACGGAGGAACCATCCATGAAAGATCCCGCACTGGCATCGTCCAGCCGCTTGGGCGGCGCTGTGATCAGCGACCGCGTTGTTGCAAGCCTGCTGGAGGAACTGTCCAACGGGCGCTATGCCCAAGCCGACCGCTTGCCCGCCGAGGTAGATCTTGCCACCGAGCTGGGGGTAAGCCGCACCGTGATCCGTGACGCGCTGAGCGAGATGGAGCGCGCCGGTTATGTGGAACGGGTGCGCGGCATTGGCACGGTGGTGAACCGCGCTGTGCTGGGGCTGCGCAGCCGCTTGGACCAGAAGCTGGAGTACTACCCGCTGATCCGCAGCTTTGGCAGCTACCCCCATGCAGACGGCATTCAGGTGATGCTTCTTCATGCAGGCGAGGAGATGGCCCACGCGCTGGCGCTGGAAGTCGGCGACGAGGTGATCTGCATCAAAAAGCGCATCCTTGCCGACACCACCCCGGTGATCTATTCCATCGACTACCTGCCCCGCAGCCTGTTCGGCAACCGGGACTACACCCGCATCGACCTGACCGGCGACATCTTTGAGATCTTAGAGCAGGAGTGCCACCAGCAGATCTCTTCCAACGTGGCGCACCTGAAGGCCAGCTGCGGCGACGAGGCCATCCGTGCAGCCATGCGTCTTGCCCCGGGCGAGGCCATGCTGCTGCTGGACGAAGTGTGTTTCAATCGTTTGTGCAGGCCGGTGATGCGCTCGCTGAGCTACTACACGAACTTTTTTGATTTTTCCATTTTACGCAAACTGCTTTAAACGGAGGTATCTTATCTATGCGTCATCTGATCGATCCTTTGGATCTTACCCAGCAGGAGATCACACAGCTGCTTGATCTTGCCGACCGTATCTGCGCCGACCCCGCCGCCTATCAGGAGGTAGCCAACCACAAAAAACTGGCTACTTTGTTCTACGAGCCCTCCACCCGCACCCGCCTGTCCTTTGAGGCAGCCATGCTGAACCTGGGCGGCCATGTGCTGGGTTTCCCCAGCGAAAACGTGTCCAGCGCCACCAAGGGCGAGAGCGTAGCTGATACCATCCGGGTGGTGTCCTGCTATGCCGATATCGTTGCCATGCGCCACCCCAAGGAGGGCGCACCGCTGCGTGCCTCCCGCTACTCCCGCATTCCGGTGATCAACGCCGGTGACGGCGGTCACCAGCACCCCACCCAGACCCTGACCGACCTGATGACCATCCGCCGCCGCATGGGCAGGCTGGATGATCTGACCATTGGTCTGTGCGGCGATCTGAAGTTCGGCCGCACCGTTCACTCCCTGCTCAAGACCATGGCGCGCTGCAAAAACGTCCGCTTTGTGCTGATCAGCCCGGAGGAGCTGCGGGTGCCGGATTATATCATCAACGATGTACTGGAGGCCAACGGCATCCCCTACAAGGAGACCCGCAGTCTGGAGGAATCCATGCCGGAGCTGGACATCCTGTATATGACCCGCGTGCAGAAGGAGCGCTTCTTCAACGAGGAGGACTACATCCGCCTGAAGAACAGCTATGTGCTGACCCGCGAAAAGATGGCGCAGGCCAAGCCCACCATGGCGGTACTGCACCCCCTGCCCCGCGTGAACGAGATCGCACTGGATGTGGACGATGACCCCCGCGCCGCCTATTTTGAGCAGGTGCAGAACGGCGTTTACGTCCGCATGGCACTGATCATGACCCTGCTGGGGCTTGCAGACCCCAAAGCACCGAAGGAGGAGAACTGATATGTTGAATATTGACGAGATCCAGAATGGTATTGTCATCGACCACATCAAGGCAGGTACTGCTGTTGGTCTGATGGACCTGCTGGGCATTGCGGGCAACCGCACTGCCAGCGTGGCACTGATCCAGAATGCACGCAGCAAAAAGACGGCCAGCGGCCGCAAGGACATCATCAAGGTGGAAGGCGATGCTTCTTGGCTGAACCTGGATGTGCTGGCCTATCTGGACCCGAACATCAGCGTGACCATTATTGAAAACGGCAAGGCTGTCCGCAAGGAGCAGCCCAAGCCCCCCAAGCGTCTGGTGAACATCGTGCGTTGCAAGAATCCCCGCTGCATCTCCTGCATTGAAGAGGAGTGCGACCAGATCTTTGAGCTGAGCTCCAACGGCAAATACCGCTGCATCTACTGCGAGCAGGAATTGCAGGTAAAGCCGGAGTAACTGCGCTTTTGCCAGAAGCAAAACGATTTCAAATGCGCTCCGCTTCGCTCTGCGCATAGTTTAAGGAATTGCATTTTAATTTTGCAGTTCAGCCAAGCCTGCGGGCTTGGCTGAACTGCTTTTTCACAGGAGGGACACAGAGAGAAACGGCAGCTGCCGCGCTGGTTTCCTATGGAAACAGCCGTGCGGCGGGCAAGCTTTCTGCTGAGTGGCAGATGCAAAAAACGGCAGAGCGTGGCGATGACCGCGAGGTTTTAAGATATAAAAAGGACTGCTGTACTGGGCAAAACCCATGTACAGCAGTCCTTTTTGTGTCAAAAAAAACTGACGGAACTCTTTGCAGCGCACGATACCCCGGCCTGCCCATGCCATTCCCGTACAGCAGACAGAGCCGGAATTGCGACACATCGAGTAACTTTATCGACTGCAACCCCCAAAAGGCCCGCCGCAGAAAGTCCCGTCAGCAAGGTACCGTGCATTCCTGCACAGTACAAAAAAGCAAAGGTAGACAGCCTGCTTACACGCACCGCAGGCTGTTTTTCCATCCAGCAACAGAGCTTTTAAAGGAGGTGTTACCCCCCCCCCACCGCAACGTAACCATGTCCGCACGGAAGGCTTCCTTTACTGGGTTCAGTATAGCAGAGTTACGCTTCTGTTGCACAAAAATTGTCATATTCTGACGGTGCAGATGTCATGAATTGTCGGTGGGCACCGCACAGGTAAAGCGGAACCAATTATCCCGGCAGCTCAGAGTATACTCCGCACCATGGCGCAGCAGCACATCCCGCACATTGGAAAGCCCCATACCGTGGCCTGGCTCCTTGCGGGTGGTGCGGGGCAGCTGGCCGTCCGGCGGCAGCTCCACGTCCCGCTGCACCCGGTTGCGCACCGAGAGAAGATATTCCTCCTCCGTTTTGCGCACCCGCACATAGACCTCTGGCGGATACGCCTGCACTGCGGCACAGATGGCGTTATCCAGCAGATTTGCCAGTACAGTGACCATATCCACCCCGGTCAGCGGGAAATCCCGCAGGTCGCAAAGATCAAAATACACGCTTACACCCTGCCGGGCGGCTTCCTCGTACTTGCGGGTCAGGATGGAGTCCAGCAGCGGGTTGTGGGTGTCCATAATGGTGGTACTGGCCGCCACGGCCTTATCTACACCGGCAATATAGTCCTGCGCACCGGCCACGTCTCCCTGCGCCAACAGGGTGCGCAGGGCGCTGATATGGTTGGTGAACTCGTGGGTCAGGCGGCGCTGCGCGGTGTAGGAATCCAGCAGAGCCGAAGCCCGCTGCTGCTCCAGCTCGGCCTGAAAATGCAGGCTGCGCCGCTGCATAACCTGATCGTTGAACATGGCCACGATACACAGGTGTACCATAACAGCCACTGTAAGTCCCACCGTCATCCCCATTGTGGCCATGGTGGCCCGTTTGTTGTTGTCCGTGAGCATGAGCAGGATATTCAGTACCACGACCACGCCCGGAAAAAAGCTCATGGTCAGCGCCTGCAAGGGCTCCAGTGCATTGTACCTGCGCCACCTGCTCACAAAATAGGCCACAACTGCGCCCACTACCATATTTACCACCGCCATGATGATCAGACAATCGGCGCGCCGGATGACCTGCTGCAGCTCACACTTTTGCACCCACGACGTAACATAGCGCACACTGTTTTCGACCAGCAGGCACATGGTACCATTGATCAGGCAGGCGGTAAACTTTTGCCCCGGCGTGCCGCCAAACAGCAGAACGGTAACAACCAGAAAAACAATGGTGAGAACCACTGCCATCAGCGTAAAAAAGCCATAGTTGCGCACGACCGAGAGGGTCATCGTGAGCACGGTTATAACGCAGGACCACACCAGCGGGTACTTTACCCTGCCCTTGCCAAGATAAGCATATTCCACCATGATAAAACCGACCCATTGGGTCAAGCAGACCCAGTGACCGTACACATACCAGCGCCAGAATTCTTCATTCATCGCCGAACTGCCCCTTCCATTCCAGCCACGCGCTGCGGATCGCCGGAAAATCCTGTCGGCTTGCGTTCAGCTCTACCCCGCTGCGCAGCTCCACCTTATAGTTGCGGATGGAGCGCACATATTGCAGGTTGACCACATCGCTGCGCCCCACCTGCAAAAAGCCGTTTTCGTACAGCATGGCGGGCAGGTCTGCGATCTTGCCGTAAAAGGTGCAGATGGGCTGGTGCGGGATATCGCCGTAGACATTGATCTGCCGCAGATCGCTTTCCAGATAATAGATCTGATCCAGCGGGATCTCGCTGGTGGTGCGGTTGTGGTGCACCTCCAGCGTCTTTTTGGGGTCGGTCATGCCGACAAAGATATCCTCCAGACAGCTGGGCAGCTGGGCGGCAATATCCCGCTTGAGCAGATAGCGGTAGGCATTGACCGTGTAGCCCTGCGGCGCAAACTCCAGATACGCCGAGATATACACCAGCACGATATCCGGGGCGATCTGCCGCAGTTTGCGCCCCAGTGCAATGCCGTCGGTGGTTTTCAGGTCTACATCCAAAAACGCCAGCTGGTAGCGCTCCAGCTCCGGGGTGGCAAGCAGCTGCTCGCCGCTGGTGCAGACAGTGCTCTGCACCTGAATTTCCCGGGCGCGGAACCATTCCGAGATATACTCGTCCATCTGCGCAGCGAAGGCTGCATCATCGTCACAGACCAGAATGTGCATGGGGTGTTTCCTCCTTTTTGAATACAAAAAAGCATATAGCAGTGTCCCCCGCCGGGAGAAGCACCCTATATGCTTTTATATTACACTTGTCCCGCCCGTTCGTCAATCAAAGCCGGAGCAGGCGCCGGGATCTCTTATGCAAGGAATTTGTCGTAGAGGCCAAACGCAAAGATGAACACCACGATGAGCGGCAGAACATAGGTCAGATAGCCGCGCATCCAGTCTTGCACCTTGAGCCCCTCGCCGGTATTGACCTCTTTTTTGTAGTTCTGCCAGCCCCAGCCGTAGCGGGTAACGCAGAACAGCAGATACACCAAGCTGCCCAGCGGCAGGAACAGGTTGCTGACCAGAAAATCCTCTACATCCAGCACAGCGCCGCCGAACACTGCAAAGCCATCCCATGCCCACAGGTTATAGCCCAGCACACAGGGCATGGACAGAAGGATGATGAGCACAAGGTTCACCAGACTGGACTTTTTGCGGCTGCAGCCGGTCAGTTCCATACCGCAGCAGATAATATTTTCAAACACAGCCAGCACGGTGGACATGGCTGCAAAGGCCATGAACAAAAAGAACAGGCTGCCCCACAGTCGCCCCATGGACATATTGGCAAAGATGTTGGGCAGGGTGATAAAGATGAGGCTGGGGCCGCTGGTCTGGTCCACATGGTAGGTAAAGCAGGCCGGGAAGATGATCAGACCGGCGGTGATGGCTACAAAGGTATCCAGCACCACGATGCGGACAGACTCGCCCAGCAGGGAGTGCTCCTTGCCGATATAGCTGCCAAAGATGGACATGGCACCGATGCCAAGGCTCAGGGTGAAGAAGGCCTGATTCATCGCGGAGACCAGCGTGTTGACCACGCCTACCTCCTGCATCCGGGCAAAGTCCGGCACAAGGAAGAAGGAAAGGCCTTCCCTTGCCCCGGGCATGAACAGACTGTTGACAGCCAGCACCACCATAATGAGGAGCAGAGCGATCATCATACCCTTGGTCACGCGCTCCAGACCACTTTGCAGACCCTTGGCGCACACCAGAATACCCACTACCACCACGAATACCATCCAGAAGGTCATGGTGGCAGGGCTGGCCAGCATTTCAGTAAATTTCCCTGCCACCTGTTCGGCGTTCAGCCCCGCTAGCTTTCCGGCGGCGGTCATGTAGAAATAGTGCAGCATCCAGCCCGCCACGGTGGTGTAGAACATCATCAGCAGATAGCAGCCGATCAAGGTGAAATAGCCGTGGATGTGCCACTTTTGCCCCGGCTTTTCCAGTGCCTGATACGCCCGCACCGGGCTTTTTCGGGAGGCACGTCCCACGGCAAACTCCATGGTCATGATGGGCAGCCCCAGAATGACCAGAAAGATCAGGTAAAACAGCACAAAGGCACCGCCGCCGCCCTGCCCGGCAATATACGGGAATTTCCACACATTGCCGATGCCGATGGCACAGCCCGCAGAAAGCAGAATGAAGCCCAGACGGGATTTCAGAGTTTCTCGTTCCATGATTCGATAACTCCTTACTTCTGCTTCCGGGGTGCGTTTTTGCCCACAGGGCCGCGGGGACGGCGCTCGGCAGCCTTAGACTGCTGGGCAGCAGAGCGGGTCTGTGCACGGCCCTTAACGGCTGCAGCACGCAGAGCGTTCACCTCGGCCTTGGTCAGCTCACGGTAGGTACCGGGCTTGAGCATGCCCAGCTTGACCACGCCCTCGGCGTTGCGCTTCAGGCGCACCACCTCAAGACCCACACTCTCGCACATCCGGCGAATTTCGCGGTTCTTGCCCTCCTTCAGGGTCATTTCCATCACGGTGCGGCCGGGCTCGTCGGTGACCACGTTGATGGCACAGGGCATGGTCTTGGTGCCGTCGTCCAGCACAACGCCGCTGCTCAGCTTGAGGATGGTAGCCTCGTCGGCGCGGGGCTGCACGGTAACGCGGTACAGCTTGGAGATGCCGCCGGACGGATGGGTGACGGCCTGCGCAAAGGCACCGTCGTTGGTCATCAGCAGCAGACCCTCGCTGTCCTTATCCAAGCGGCCTACCGGATACAGGCGGGCGGGAATATCGCTGACAAGATCCATCACGGTCTTGCGGCCCAGTTCGTCGCTGGCGGTGGTCACATAGCCACGGGGCTTGTACAGTGCCAGATAATACAGCTGCTGGTTTTTCTGAATGTAGATGCGCTCGTCATCCACATGGAGCACATCACGGTTGGGGTCCATCTTGTCGCCCACCTTTACCGGGTGGCCGTTCACCTTGACGCGGCCCTCGGCAATGATCTGCTCGGCGGCGCGGCGGGAGCACAACCCCTGCTCGGCCATGATTTTCTGAATACGTTCTTCTGCCATAATATTACTCCTTGTGCGCCTCACGGCGCTCAAAACGCGCACCGCTCCCCTGCTTTTGCGGGGCACGGTGCGCGGCTATATAAACCGCAGACCAGAAAGGTCTGCGGCTGCGGCTTGGTTATTCTAAAAAGTTACTCTGCCTTGGACTCCTCTGCGGGTGCCTTGCCGTCCTTTTTGACCAGAGCGGTAAGCTTTTCCACCAGCTCGGGCAGCATGGTCAGGGCACGGTCGATGCTATTGGAGCTATCCGACAGCTGGATGGTGCGCACGCAGCCGTCCTTGATGACCAGAAATGCCACCGGCTGGATATTGACACCGGCACCGGAGCCGCCGCCGAACAGATCCTTGTTGGCAGCATTCTTGCCATTAAAATCGGTACCGCCGGAAGCAAAACCAAAACTCACCTTGGACACCGGCAGGATGGTGATGCCGTCCTCGGTGGTGATGGGCTTGCCGATAATGGTGTTGGAATCCACCATCTGGTGGATCTTTTCCATCGTAACGTTCATCAGACCCTGAATAGGATGCTCTGCCATAAAACAACTCTCCTTTATTCATCCGTGCAGGCAGTCGCCCGCCGGAAAGCATTCTGATATAGGTTTAGTGTATCATCTTCAAATAAAAATGTCCAATACTTTTTTGCGCCAGAACTCGTACAGCACCCGCACAGCGGCGATGACGATGAACAGTGCCTGTGCGCTGACCCGGAAGGATACCCTATCCTGTACGGTAGGCTGGGCACTGCCGAAGTCCGGCAGAACACGCAGCTGGTCAAATTCCAGAAAGAAGAAATGGTCCAGCACGCCAAGGGTCGGGTACAGCCATGCCTGCAGCTTGCCGTAATTGCGGGCAGCTGCGGCGGGGTCCTCACCGCGCACGCCAAGGCAGACCGAGATCTTTGTAAAGCGGATAGCGCCAAACACCGCCCGCAGCAACGTGCCCACGCCCCGCAGCATGGTGCAGACCGCATCCAGCGTGATCTTTGCTTTTTGGCGGGGCGGCTTTTCCGCTTTGGGCTTTGCGGGCTGCGCAGCCTTTTTTTCAGCCTTTTTGCGCTTGCGCTCCGCACGCCATGCGCGGAATTTTGCTTTCAGCCTGCCGGTAAAGCCCTTGGGCTCCTCCGGCTGGGCGGGCGGTTCCGGTTTGGGGTATTGGAACACCGGAAAGGTGATGCCCAGTGCCCCGGCTTTTACGGTAAGGGTGTCATTTTGCCAGCAGACATCCGCGCAGAAGGGGCACAGCAGCAACAGCGCCGCCAGCACCAGAATGATCAGCAGCAGGATGCCCACCACCTTGAGGATGAACAGCAGACAAGCGCCCACTGCGGAAAGAACCATGCCCATGGGTCAGCCCTCACTTTCGGTCGGATCATCTGCCGGTGCGTCGCTGTGCACCGGCGGCAGGTCTGCCAGACTGGACAGACCGAACACACGCAAAAATGTATCGGTGGTGCGAAAACTGACCGGGCGACCTGGCAGATCGAGACGTCCGGCTTCTTCGATCAGCCCCTTTTCCAGCAGACCGGACACGCTGGAAGAGGAATCCACGCCGCGCACCTGTTCAATAAAAGCGCGGGACACCGGCTGATTATAGGCGATGACGGTCAAGGTCTCCATGGCCGCAGGGCCAAGCGGTACGGCGCGGCGGCTGTCCAGCACGCGGCGCACACAGTCTGCCCACTGGGT
>ERZ870052.205-NODE-205-length-23061-cov-6.168552_pt1 | contig 23061 bp, 19 predicted proteins | sample MGYA00520889_ERZ870052 | MGnify/ENA primary metagenome ERZ870052 (study PRJEB32232, sample SAMN07284988) | human gut metagenome | biome: human-associated habitat; material: feces | host: Homo sapiens | place: Tanzania | collected 2014-08-14 ...
AGTTTTTACCCCTGCACCATGCGGTGCTGTGGTCTTATGCGGTATTAGCAGTCATTTCTAACTGTTATCCCCCTGTATGAGGCAGGTTACCCACGCGTTACTCACCCGTCCGCCACTCAGTCACCAAATTTTTCATTCCGAAGAAATCAGAATAAGGTGCTTCGTTCGACTTGCATGTGTTAAGCACGCCGCCAGCGTTCATCCTGAGCCAGGATCAAACTCTCGTTAAAAGTGTTTGTATCCAGTTCAGAACCAACTAACTAGCTAATTCTTCCCTTTTTACTGTTGTTTTGGTTTGTTTAAAAACCGTTCTTAAAAATCTTCTCTTAAAGAAATTTTCAAGGGTTGTTGTTGTCTATTGTTCAGTTATCAAGGTTCTTTGTTTGTGTCGTTCTTTTCAAGCGACAGCTTATTTATATTAACACAGCTGTTTTTATTTGTCAAGAACTTTTTTTAAAAAGTTTTATGAGTTTTCATAAAACAAACGGAGAAGGAGGGATTTGAACCCTCGCGCCGCTACTAACGACCTACTCCCTTTCCAGGGGAGCCCCTTCGGCCAGCTTGGGTACTTCTCCATAAAAAACGGAGAGGGTGGGATTCGAACCCACGCGCCCTTTCGGACAAACGGTTTTCAAGACCGCCTCGTTATGACCACTTCGATACCTCTCCATAATACCTAATCATTGCCGATTAGCAATTCTTATTAAGTTGTTGTCGTTTCACTTGCGACGCTGATAATCTTATCATAAGGTAGACCTAAATGTCAACACCTTTTTTTCATTTTTTTCACATTTTTTTAACTTTCTTTGTTTTCCTTGATTTTTGGGGCTTTTTCCACGCTTTACAGCATCGAAAAATCCCCCTCTTTTCTTGAATCCCCTTGCATATTCCTACAGGAATGTTTCTGCCACAAGAAGATCCTCCGGTGTTGTTATTTTTATATTCTCATATGCGCCGGAATATAATTTCACAGCATGATCCATCATCTGCTCTACTACCATTGCATCGTCTGTCGCATTTTCAATTTTCTCATCAATCAGTTTCTGATAAGCCTCTTTGATCAGATGAACGTCAAAAACCTGCGGTGTCTGGACAAGCCAGAGTGTTTTTCTCTCCGGCGTGCCTTTCACATAATTCTTTTCATCTACAACTTTGATCGTATCCTTTACAGGCATGCCGGCAACACATGCTTTTGTTTCTTCTACACAATGATAAGCACGCTCAATCATCGCATCATCCACAAACGGTCTTGCCCCGTCATGAATATATACGAATCCTTTTTTTTCTATGATCTGCTGCAGGCCATTCCAGACAGAATTATAACGTTCTGCACCTCCGGCTACAATTTTACGCACTTTAGAAAAACCGTATTTCTCTACGATTTCCTTTTGGCAGTATTCTTCTTCCCCTGCACCACTGACAAGAACGATCTCATCAATCCACGCAGAATCCTGAAATGCTTTCAGAGAATAATAAAGTACAGGATAGCCTTTCAGCATCAAGTACTGTTTATGAACTTTTGTCCCCATTCTTTTTCCACTTCCGCCGGCAAGAACAACCGCTGTACAATATTTCTTCTCCATTTTTCTCTCCTGTTATTCACATTAAATACAGGATTTTGCAAAGTTATTCACAACTCATCGCAAAATCCTGTTCATATCTCATTACAATTCAAAGAATCGTGTGGATAACTTTTCGTTTTCCACTTATTCATTTCTATCTCTCTCCAAGCTTCAGGTTCGGCACAGCATTCAAATCCCATCCCGAACGAGTTCCTGCAAGATACTCATAATAAGCCGCCGCTCCAATCATTGCCGCATTATCTGTACAGTAAATCGGTGACGGGCGGTAGAATTTCATTCCACGTTTCTCACAAGCCTCTTCCATTGCCACACGCAAAGCAGAGTTCGATGCAACACCACCTGCGATCGCGAATTTTTTCATACCAAGTTTTTCTGCCGCACGCATTGAATTCCCCACAAGAACTTCTACTACTGCCTTCTGGAAAGATGCTGCAAGGTCTGCAGGATCGAAAGTTTCCCCTTTCATCTTACAGCCATTAATATAATTCAGTACAGCTGATTTCAGTCCACTGAAACTAAAATCATACTCTGCATCATTCACCTTTGCCTTCGGGAACTGGATTGCATCCGGATTCCCTTCTTTGGCAATACGGTCAATCTTTGGACCGCCCGGATAACCAAGTCCGATCGCACGAGCCACTTTGTCATAAGCTTCCCCCGCCGCATCATCTCTGGTTCTTCCAAGGATCTCATACTTTCCATACTCTTTCACACATACAAGATGTGTATGTCCGCCGGACGCAACAAGACACACAAACGGTGGCTCAAGATCTGGGTGTTCAATATAATTTGCTGAAATGTGCCCCTCAATATGATGCACTCCGACAAGTGGAATATCTTTCGCCCATGCGATTGCTTTCGCTTCGGCCACGCCAACAAGCAGGGCTCCTACAAGCCCCGGTCCATAAGTTACACCAATTGCGTCAATCTCATCTAATGTTGTCTCGGCTTCGCTAAGCGCCTCTTCAATAACCTGATTAATCTTCTCAATATGCTTTCTGGATGCGATTTCCGGCACAACACCACCGTATAATTTATGCAGATCGATCTGAGAAGAAATAATATTTGAGCGCACTTCTCTTCCGTTTCGAACTACTGCTGCCGCTGTCTCATCACAGGAACTTTCGATCGCCAGTATATTAATCTCTTTGCTTTCACTCATTTTCTATCCCTCTCAATCTTCAAACATCAGATCAACAGACATTCCATCCTTTCCGGCCTTCGCCCGAGGGAATATCTTTCTCACATCATTCATATAATGTTCCGGCTTTGTAAGTGACGGGCTATAATGTGTCAGCCACATCTCGCCAACATTCGCTTCTTTCGCCAGTTCTGCAGCTTCATAAAATGTCATATGCTTATACTCTACTGCCTTCGCTGCCTTCTCTTTCTCTCCATACATGCCTTCGCAGATGAAAAGATCAGAATCTTTCGCATTCTCGCGAATCGAATCTGTCGGTCTTGTATCCGTTGTATAAGTCAGCTTAATTCCTTTTCTCTGTGGACCGAGCACCATATCCGGTGTCAGAATTCCCATTTCACTTTCTACAGTTTCTCCGTTCTGTAAGCGACTCCAGTATTTCTGCGGAATCTCATTTGCACGGGCACGCTCCACATCAAACTTACCGGCGCGGTCAATTTCAATCGTATAACCATAGCAAAGTACATTATGGTTCACACGAAATGCTTTCAGCCGGTATCCATTTAACTCAAATGTCTGCTCTGCTCCCTGAATCTCCTGATAAATGATTGGAAATGGCAGTTCCGGCGCAATTACGCGCAGACAACTCACAACACGTTCCAGTCCTTTCGGTCCGATCAGTGTCAACGGTTCCCTGCGGTCTGCATTTCCCATTGTAAGCAGAAGCCCAGGCAGTCCACTAATGTGATCTCCATGATAATGAGTAAAACAGATCACATCGATTGGTTTAAAACTCCAGCCTTTTTCTTTTACTGCCACCTGCGTTCCTTCTCCACAGTCAATCATCAGACTGCTTCCGTTAAACCTTGTCATTAAGGACGTAAGGAAACGATAAGGAAGCGGCATCATTCCGCCACTTCCAAGCAAACATACATCTAACATAACATTCCTCTATCTTCTGGTCCATTACGGTTTGCCTGAAACTGCAAACCAGACTCTTTCATTCATCTTTACATTCGGTTGGAATGAGGAACCCCTTTGTAATTTCATCAAAACACTCCTCGCACAGATCAAAACTGCAGCTTTCTCCATCTTTTCCAGAAAAATAGCCCCAGGTATGCTCTACATGAAGCATCTCTCTTTTCGGAATTCCACTCACAACTTTTGTTTCTTTTCCACACCGGTTACAAATAATTTTCGTAATTTCTTTTGTTTCTTTCAACTGATACTGGCGCATACGTTTTCCTCCTGTGAGCAGCAATTATGTTGTACTCATCATTGTAATTCACAAAAACAGAAGATTCCTGTTTTCTTCCTTTGTTACGCCTCAATTATACAAAACAGTTTTCACAATTTCCACTGGAAACTGCTGGTTATTTATCTATCTCCAGACTCATCAGTACTGCATCTTCCTTCGGATCCTGATAGAACTCTTTGCGGACTCCATCTTTTACGAACCCTTCTCTTGCATAAAATGCTCCTGCTGCCTGATTACTCTCTCTTACATCCAGCAGAACCTTTGCAATCTGATGCTCTTTACTCCACGCTTTCAGAGTTTCCATTAATGCATGGCCGACCCCCTGACGTTTCATCTCATCGATCACTGCGATTCTTGCGATCTCCACTTCATCAACTGCAGTATATCCAAGCAGATATCCTACCCGTTTCCCTGCTTTCTCCGCAACAAAACAGACACTGTTATTCTGTTCCAATGTCTCTAAAATCGCCTTCTCGCTCCAGGCATCGCTAAATGACTGATGCTCAATCTCAGCAACTACAGCGCCGTCTTCGATCGTCATCTCACGTACTTCTGTCTTTGCTTCCTTTTCACGCTGCGCACGTTCGCGCTCTGCCTGAGATACACGCAGATAATCCGGCTTATGTGCCTCTGCTGTCTCATATTTTCCTGCATAATAATACGCAATACCAAGTGCTCCCACTACAGCCGCTCTCTGACGGTTCATGTAGGATGGGGCAAATGAATATGGGACTTCAAGTCCATCCTCAAGCATCTGACGATACACCGGTACTCCGTCTCCTAAAAATACAACCGGACGTTTATAAGCATTTAGCTTACTAATCAGCTCTTCTACAGCTATCGCCATCTGCTGTTCTTCTACCTGAAACACAGCTTCTGTCAAATGTGTTCCGTCTTTCATTTCATGTGAAAATGAATATAATCCTGTATAAACCTGTTTTCTTCTGGCATCCATGATCGGACAGATCAGGTCGCCGCATCCATAAACATTATAGGCCAGTGCATCCACTGTCGGAACATGGATCAGAGGTTTTCCAAGAGCAAGTCCCAGTCCTTTCGCAGTAGCAGATCCGATTCTAAGTCCGGTAAAAGACCCCGGTCCTCCTGACACAGCAATCGCATCAATACTGGATAGATCCAGATCGATCATCTTCTTCACTTCATCAATCATTGGCAGAAGTGTCTGCGAATGTGTCTTTTTATAATTCACGGTATACTCCGCAATTGTCTGTTCATCCTCAACGACTGCAACCGTTGCTGTCAGTCCTGAGCTGTCTATTGCCAATACTCTCATGCTCTTGCTTCCTTCCTCTGTCAGCTGCTGCAAGAATCTCCTCTATATCAACAGCCTCTCTTTGTTCCATTCTTCTAATTTTTTCGGTTATTGTTCCTCGATCGTGATCCGACGATAATCAAATCCCTGTGTCAGATCCTTCTCAATCAGAATATTTGTCCGGCGTTCCGGAAGAATCTCTTCAATCAGATTCGCCCACTCGATCAGTGAGACACCTTCTCCCATCACGTATTCTTCAAATCCCACCTCGTCCATCTCTTCAATGTCGCCAATTCTGTAGACATCAAAATGATAGAAGGGCAGACGCCCTTCTTCATAAACCTGAACGATGGTAAATGTCGGACTATTCACCGGTTCTTCAATCCCAAGTCCTTCTGCAAGTCCCTGAGTAAAGACCGTTTTCCCAACTCCAAGATCCCCGGTCAGGGTTAACACCTGACCTGGGAATGCTTTTTCACCAAGACTTTTACCGACTGCAAATGTCTCTTCCGGGCTTCTTGTCTCTATCACCATAATCTTTCAGCCTTTCTATACCGCCGGTTCTTCACCAAAAGTCCCGGTTCTTTTATCATCTTATCTTAAAATTCTAATGATGGAACAGACGGATTCCTGTAAATGCCATTGCCATACCGTATTTGTTACATGTAGCAATTACATTATCATCACGCACAGATCCACCTGGCTGTGCAATATAAGTTACACCGCTCTTATGTGCACGCTCAATATTATCACCGAATGGGAAGAATGCATCTGAACCAAGCGCAACACCTGTCAGCTGATCCAGCCATGCTCTCTTCTCTTCTCTTGTAAATACTTCCGGTTTCACCTTAAATGTATTCTCCCAAACACCATCTGCGAGAACATCCATATATTCTTCTCCGATGTAGAGATCGATCGCATTATCTCTATCGGCACGGCCGATTCCATCCTTGAACTGAAGTCCAAGCACCTTCGGATTCTGACGCAGCCACCAGTTATCTGCCTTCTGTCCGGCAAGACGTGTGCAATGGATTCTTGACTGCTGTCCAGCACCGATTCCGATTGCCTGTCCATCTTTTACATAACATACAGAGTTGGACTGTGTATATTTCAATGTAATCATGGAAATAGCAAGATCGATCTTCGCTGCATCCGGGATCTCTTTCACATCTGTTACAACGTTAGAGAAGAAATCTTTATCGATATTCAGTTCATTTCTTCCCTGTTCAAATGTAATTCCGAATACTTCCTTGTGCTCCAATGGTGCCGGTACATAATCCGGATCGATCTGAATAATATTGTAATTTCCTTTTTTCTTCTGTTTCAGGATCTCGAGTGCCTCCGGCTCATATCCCGGTGCGATCACTCCATCAGATACCTCTCTCTTGATCAGGCGCGCTGTATCAACGTCACAGACGTCAGACAGAGAAATAAAATCACCGAAAGAAGACATACGGTCTGCGCCACGCGCTCTTGCATAAGCACATGCAAGTGGAGAAAGTTCTCCAAGATCATCTACCCAGTAAATCTTCGCCAGTGTCTCTGACAGTGGAAGACCAACAGCCGCTCCGGCCGGTGATACATGCTTGAATGAAGTTGCGGCCGGAAGTCCTGTCGCTTTCTTCAGTTCTGATACCAGCTGCCATCCATTGAACGCATCCAAAAAGTTAATGTATCCAGGACGTCCACTGAGTACCTTAATTGGAAGCTCTCTGTCGTCATTCATATAAATTCTTGAAGGTTTCTGGTTCGGGTTACATCCGTATTTCAATTCTAATTCTTTCATCTGTCTTTACGCTCCTTATTTGTTCTTATTCACGATCTTTGTCTCATAGTTACCTGTCTCGATATCAATGTAACGGACAAATAATGACACTTTGTTTTCCTCATTCAGGCTGTTCCAAAGAAGGTCTGCAAACTCTTCCATGTTGTCCATTGCCTCTACCAGTTTCGGTTCTCCCTCGAAACTTGGAAGTGGGTTGCCATCATGCATATAAGTGTGAATAAAATGAGCTTCACCTGCTGCCGGATTCTCGTATGCAAAAGTATATCTGTTGCAGCTGTCCGGGTTTCCGTTGTTGCTCTTCAGGATTGACATTGCATAATTGAAATTGCCATTTTCAATATGCATCACACCAGAAATACGTGGTGTGTAGTTCGGGCCGTCCGGCTCGAATTCTCTGGAACGAAGAGACTGCTCAAAAGTAAGCTGCTTATCCATTCCTTCATAAATCGTATCTGTCTGATCTCCGTTCGTTACGATCGTCTTATTGCCCAACACTCTGACCGGTGCGTAAATAATCAGACTTGGGTCTGTAAGCTTCGATGGATCAAATGCCTGTGTGCGGATTCCCTCTCCGTCCTCTACAAACACACGGTTTCTACTGTTCTCACTGCGTCCCATAATAAAATAGGCAGTGACAGCCTTCTTTCCATCCGGGCTTTTACCAATAATAATTCCTCTCCCTGGATAAGAGTTGCTCTTAAGTTCCTGCTCAATCGACAGCATCTTCATTGTTGTTCTCCTTTCGGTACGTTCGCTTTCTTGACAATCTACCAGAAAAAAACGAAAAACTTCTCCTAAAATAATAGATTCAGGAGAAGTATATCATGCACATGATTTTTTCGCAAGTCCAGGCCTGACAGCTATTGAGGAAAAAGCTCTGTTTTTCCTAACACTGCAGACCGCCTTGTATTAATTTCTAACAACTATTCACTCTTTTTAATCAGTTCTGTCATCTCGCCTGCCGGGATTCCCAGAACATAATTCATCTCACTTGAAAGGGCATGTTCCAGAAGCATCTGATATTTCTTATCCATGCTTGTCATACTGCCTCTTCGTTTCGTTCGGCTATACAATGTCTTCAACACTTTGACCCAGTTCTCAGGACAGAAGCTTGAGATACACTCCTTGTATTCCTGTTCTCTGTACTTTTCATTCTTTACATTCAGCACATCAACCTCTGTAAGCTTGTCCAGCAGTTCCTTCGCTTTCTGCTCACTCACCGGACGACGGATGTTCTTATCGTCATCAATCGGAACATACGCCTTATCTCTCTGATTGTCTATAGATTGTAATGTATAGTAATCTTTTTTACCGTCCACAAATGAAAAATCCAGTTTTCCTACTTCTTCTACCTTGTACACTCCTCTGCACTTATATACAACTGCGTCTCCTCTGCTGAGCATTTCTAAAACCTCCTGTTCTTTTCACTTACACTGCTGTTGTCCACAATGTACTGCCCTTTTTTATAACAGACTCTACGTGTGTAGTATAACATTTTTTCAGTATAATTTTAAGAGGTTTTTAAATTTTCAAACATTTTCGTGATTATTGCATAATTCACATACAGTTTTATTTGTGCAATTTTTTAGAATACTTTTGTTGTCCACTGGCTCATATCCCACACTTCATCAACCACATCCTGATAAAATTCAGGTTCATGACAGATCAGAAGGATACTTCCCTTGTACTCCTGAAGTGCCTGTTTTAATGAATCCTTCGCATCCATATCGAGGTGATTGGTAGGCTCATCAAGGAGAAGGAAGTTCGTATCTCTGTTCAACAGCTTACAGAGACGCACCTTCGCCTGCTCACCTCCGCTGAGCACACGCACCTGACTTTCGATATGCTTCGTTGTGAGTCCGCATTTTGCAAGTGCGGAACGCACCTGATACTGTGTATAAGAAGGAAATTCCTGCCACAGTTCTTCAATACAGCTGTTGCGATTTTCTCCCTTTACTTCCTGCTCGAAATACCCAAGTTCAAGGTTATCTCCAAGCTCAACACTTCCCGATAAGGAAGGAATCAATCCAAGAATACTCTTCAGCAATGTAGTTTTTCCAATTCCATTTGTTCCAACAAGTGCGATTTTCTGTCCACGTTCCATAGAGAAATTCAACGGTTTGGATAATGGTTCATCATATCCTGTCACAAGATCTTTCGTCTCGAAAAGCATCTTACCAGGAGTTCTTCCGTATTTGAAATGGAATTCCGGCTTTGGTCTTTCTGCCGCAAGCTCGATCACATCCATCTTATCCAGCTTTTTCTGACGGGACATCGCCATATTTCTTGTAGATACACGCGCTTTATTTCTTGTAACAAAGTCCTTCAGTTCACTGATTTCCTGCTGCTGACGGCGGTAAGCTGCCTCAAGCTGAGCTTTCTTCACTGCATAAACTTCCTGGAAATGATCATAATCACCCACATAACGGTTCAATTCCTGATTTTCCATATGGTAAATAATATTCACGACTTCATTTAAGAACGGAATATCATGTGAAATAAGGATAAATGCATTCTCGTAGTCCAGAAGATAACGTTTCAGCCATGCAATATGTTCCTCATCCAGATAGTTTGTCGGCTCGTCCAGAAGCAGGATATCCGGCTTCTCAAGGAGAAGTTTGGCAAGAAGAACTTTCGTTCTCTGTCCACCACTTAAGTCTGTCACATCTCTGTCCAGTCCAAGATCAAGTAATCCAAGTGCACGCGCAACCTCTTCTACCTTCGCATCGATCGTATAGAAATCATGCAACGTCAGTTCGTCCTGGATTGTACCAAGTTCTTCCATCAGCGCATTCATTTCTTCCTCATCTGCTGTTCCAAGCATATCACAGATCTCATTCATCCTCTGTTCTTTCTGAAGAAGTGGATCAAATGCAGATTTCAGAGCCTGACGGATCGTCATTCCTTTCTCAAGAACTGCATGCTGATCCAGATAACCTGCATGCACATTCTTTGACCACTCAACCTTCCCTTCATCCGGTAACATTTTCCCTGTAACAATGCTCATAAAGGTGGATTTACCCTCTCCGTTGGCCCCGACAAGACCAATGTGCTCTCCTTTCAAAAGTCGGAATGACACATCATTAAAGATTGCACGGTCTCCAAATCCATGTGTCAGATGTTCTACATTTAATATGCTCATATCGCTCTCCAATCGTATTCTTATTTTGTAACTGTTCAGAGCCAAGCAAAATTTCAAAAAACAGGTATAAAATGCTTGCATTTTTAAAACTGTTTTTGAAATTTTATTTGGCGGATACGCCACACCGACGAAATGCGTAGCATTTTGGAGGTTGGCTCTGAACAATTACTCTTGTTTTCAATTCTTACTTCTTATTCCTGATGACTCTCCAGCCATTTCACCGCACACTGTGCCAGACATGCCACACCGATTGGGCAGACATCTTCATTAAACTGTACCTTCGGATTGTGTGCCGGATAAGTTCCCCGCTCATCCGTATAACCAGCTGAGAGATACATAAATGTACTCGGCACTTTCTCTGCGATCACCGCAAAATCTTCCGATGCACTTGCACTCACATCAGGAACCGGAGTAAGGCCCGGAATGTCCATCTCTTTCATATATCCAATCATCTCGTCTGTCAACGCCGGATCACAGATCAGCGGCGGAACTTCGGAGATCATCTCGATTTCCACACTTCCATTATATACATCTGCAGTCTTCTCTGCCACTTCTTTCATTCGGCGAACAAGAAGTTCTCGCTCTTTTGTATTATTTGTACGGATCGTTCCCTGAAGAACAGCTGTCTCTGGGATGATATTTGCCGCCTCACCTGCCTTAAACTGTCCAATCGTCAGGACGCATGCATGCGCCGGATCTGTTTCTCTGGCTATCAGTTCCTGCAATGCAAGATGAATGTGCACCCCAATGTTGATTGGATCTACCCCTGCATGCGGATAAGCTCCGTGAGAACCTTTCCCTTTGACCGTGATTTTAAACCCATCAACAGAATACATCATTGTACCTTTGTCATTATACATAAAAAGTCCGACCGGCATCTTTCCCGGAGATACATGATATGCAAGTGCTGCATCTACCTTTGGATTCTCAAGAATCCCATGCTCGATCATATTCTTGCTTCCCTGAAATGTCTCTTCTGCCGGCTGGAACATGAATTTCACTGTTCCTTTCAGCTTACTTTCCTGCTCTTTCAAAATCCTTGCCGCACTCAAAAGCATTGCTGCATGAAAATCATGTCCGCAAGTATGTGCCGTCTTTCCTGTCGGACACGCAAACGGTTCACCGCTTTCCTCCGGCATCGGAAGTCCGTCCATATCCGCACGCAGAAGAAGAACTTTTCCACCCTTTCCAAGCGTTGCCGTAACTCCCTCTCCACATTCAACCGGATTCAGACCATGCTCTTTCAACTTATCCATCACATAAGCTTTCGTCTTCGGAAGCTCAAGTCCTGCCTCTGCATTCTGATGAATGTATCTTCTGTCCGCTATTGTCTCGTCTTTTAATTCAAGTGCTCTCTTGTAGAAATCCATCATGATTGCCTCCTTGTGATAATTCAAGAATTTTCTGCATCTATTTTCCCCAGACGCTTTTGTGATTATAACACTATTTTGATGCTTATGCACTAGAATAATACCTTGCATTCTCGCTATCTTCTCTAAGACTTGCTCTTCTTTTCGTCACCAGATTTCTATCTGCCTATTTTTTGTACAGAATTACCTTCTTTTATCTTCACTGGAAATCGATACGAATAATTCTTTTCCTGCCATTTGTCATCTTCCATCATTCTAAGAAGATTCTTTGCTGTAATACGTCCAAGCTGATATTTCGGATGAATTGCAGAAACCAGCTGAACTCCGTTGCTTGCATCCAAAAGCTCTGCATCATCAAATGATACCAGCGAAACATCCTCTGGCACATGTAATCCTCTCTCTTCCAAGAAATCCATGTAATAATTCGCAACTTCATCATTATATACAATCATTGCTGTACAGTCTTTCGTACGTCTATACATTCGGAGTAAACCTTTTTTACTCAGCTTTTCTTCCATATCTTTTGTTGAATACCAACGAATATAATCATCATCAAATTTCACTCCATAATCTGATAAACACTGAATAAAGCCTTTATATCTTTCAATTCCCTGCATATCATCATATTTAAAAACCCCACCTATCCTGCGGTGTCCATTTTCAATTAAAAGTTTTGTCAATTCGTACGAACACTTTTTATCTGACATTTCCACACTGTCAAACACCATATTTTCATAATGATTATGAATAAAAAGTGTCGGAATATTCCTTCTTTTGATTTCTTTATAAAGTCGGATATTGGGATTTGGAAATGCAGATCTTGAACCTTCTATGATTAAACCACTGACATCTCCTTTCAGAATTCCTTCCAAATAGATAGCTTCATCATTCAATCGATTCTTTGTCACAGCCACCTCTATAGCATATCCTTTTTCCGTAAGACAAGATTCAATCCCATCATATACTCTTGGAAAAAGATAATCCGAATAATAACTCAAAAGAAGTCCGACCTGCGGTCGTTCTTCATTTACCTTACTGCAGTCATAAGACACATAGGTTCCGCTTCCTCTTACGCGAGTTACCAGCCCCTCTTCCTCTAATTTCTGCAGTGCAGTTCTCACAGTCTGTCTAGAATACCCAAATTTCTTTTGAAGACTTGGTTCTGACGGAAATTTATCCATATTTTTTATCACTCCACTGGTGATAAGTGTATGAGCCCAATTATATAATTTTTGATACTTCAAACATTCTTGATCCATGTTACTCATAACATCTGCCTTTCCCATAAAATAAAGACCAGATTCTCTAACCTCGCTTTATGGTAAAGATTCTGATCTTTATATTATACTTCCAGGGAAGTGCTTCTGACAAGAACATTCCCTGATCACGCATAGCTTATATTATTTAATTACCTGAATAGATTCACGATCTGCAAATACCGCAACAAAAATCAAGAATACAATTCCCTGAATCAGCTGCATCATCTGTGTTGAGAATCCCATCATTGTCAGTCCGCTATTCAATACAACATACAGTAAAGAACCAACAATAATATTTTCAAAACGAACCTTTGCACCACCGGAAATAGGCATTCCTCCTAATACCAGCGCAATAAGAATCTGTGTCTCCAACTGGTTACCTCCTGAAGAAGTAACAGATCCGACTTTAATTACATTGATAAATGCTGCAAACCCTGTAATTGCACCTGCAAGTACATAGATAAGAAACTTCATCTTATCTGTACGAATTCCAGAAAACATCGCTGCTTTTTCACCTGCTCCGATTGCTTTCAGATATGTTCCAAACTTTGTATAACGGAATGCGACAAATCCAATTGCAAGAATTACTACCGTGCAAGCAACCTTAAGCTCTGTACTATCGTAATTGATCAGCTTTGCAGAACCTGCAACCGGCGCATTTGTTGTAAGATATTTGATAAATCCACGGAACAAGAACATTGTACAGATTGTTACAATAAATGATTTAATCTTACGAAATACATAAAAGTAACCGTTCAATGCCCCGATTGCTGCACCACTGACAATACCTCCGATAATTGCAAGCGGAATGCTCTTCTGCGAAAGCAGACACACAACAATGGATGAAATACCAAGAATGGATCCCTGGGAGAAATCCAGACCTCCCATTGTCATAATGAAGAAAACTCCCATTGCTGCGATCATTGTTACATATATTTGCGAAAATACCAGCGACATATTTCCCATCATTCTAAAATCTGTCAGAACGTTAAATAACAGGAAAATAACAACCAATCCAACGATCGGCAAGAGTGAACGAATCAAAGACATTTTTGATGCTTTTTTCAGCTGTTGCTCTTTATCATTTGTTTTTACACTCACTTGACTTCCCATAGTTGCCTCCTTATACCATCATAGAAATAAGACTGTTTTCATTCAGATCCTTATTTCTATCAAGCTGACCACTGACTTTTCCATCTTTCATAATTACAATGCGGTCACACATACCAATCAGTTCCATCAGCTCTTCTGAAATCATAATGATAGATTTTCCATTCTTTCTCATTTGATTCATCAGCTGGTAGATATCCTGTTTTACCTTAATATCAATACCACGAGTCGGGCTGTCCAAAACAACGATATCAGAATCCTTACCGATCCATCTTGCAAGAACGACCTTTTGCTTATTACCACCTGAAAGATTCGATACAAACTGATTTACATCTACCATTTTTACAGACATCTGTTTTGCATACTTATCTGCAAACTCTTTTCGTTTTTTATCTCTTAAAATATGTGATTTTCCTGCCAATTCATCCAGTGATGGAAGACAAATGTTATCTCCGATACTCTGGTTAAGGACAACTGATTCATTGTCACGATCCTTGGATGTATATGCAATGCTGTTTTTAATTGCAGTAGGAATACTATTGATCTGAGTTCCATCTGCCAGTGTCACCGTACCTTCACGGTCATAAGATGCTCCAAAAACAGCTTTTCCGATTTCATGCATACCTGATTCGGAAAGTCCACCAAATCCAAGAATCTCTCCCTTATGAAGATCAAATGATACATTTTCAATCAATCCAGGAACTGTAACATTTTTCACTGATAACACAACTTCATCCGATACTTTTTCACCATAATCTGCACGATAGTAATCACCGGTCACTTCACGTCCTACCATCAGTTTTTTCAGATCCTCTTCTGTCACATCTTTACTCTTAACCGTATCAATGTAAACACCATCTCGAAGAATTGTAATTGTATCAGATTTATCCAGTATTTCCGGAAGGTCATGGGAAATGAAAATTACTGTATTTCCACTCTTTCTGATTCTTTCCATATGTTTGTAAAGCTCTTCACGTCCTTCCTGTGAAAGAGCAGTTGTTGTCTCATCAATCACAACAACTTTTGGATCAAAATATGTAGCTTTTACGATTTCAACCAATTTACGGTCCTCGAAATTGTAGTTGTCGATCATATCTGCCGCTTTGATTCTGTCAAAGCCATATTTTTTCAAAAGTTCTGTTGCCTTTTTATTCATAGCATTTGTATTTTTAATTCCGAAATGTACGAACTGATCTTCATGCCCAAGGAAAATATTCTCTGCAACAGTTAGTCCTGACAGAGTTCCAAGTTCCTGTACAATAATGGATACTCCTTCATTGTTTGCTTCTACCTGATTCTTTGGATGAATCTCTTTTCCGTCCAGAATAAAAGTTCCGCTTCCAATACTATAGATACCTGTCAGCATATTTGTCAGAGTTGACTTACCGGAACCATTTTCTCCGATCAGTGCGTGAACCTCTCCTTTATTTACATTGAAGGATACATTCTGAACTGCTTTTGTAATACCGAAGTTTTTACAAAGATTTTTTACCTGTAATCTTACTTCACTCATTGCTGTCTCCCTCCTTCATTACTTGACGATCTCGCCCTTAGTCGCTTTTGTTGTCACAGTAATGATTATAAGCAGTGCAAGACCTGTGATAACATCCTGAATTGCAGTCGGAGCACCAAGTGCGATAAAACCAAAGAAAATGATATTGATTACAAACTCACCGATAATGATCGCCGGCAGCGGCATTCCGTATTTCTTAAATGCAAGACCAAAGAAACATCCCATAGTCGGAATAAAGTTTCGGCTCATGGATGCCATTCCCGTAACAGCTACCATAGATGAACCATAACTAATTGTTAAGATTGCCATAACTCCCAGAAAAGCACCGCTCAAAATAAATGCAAGTACTTTATATTTATTTACATTAATACCCATGTTCTTTGCGACGAACTCGTCACTTCCAATTGCGTAGGTATAAGTTCCGATTTTAGTATAATTCAAAAAAATGTAAGCTACTGCACAAGCCACTAATGCAAGAATGATATCTCCCGGCATCTGACCAAATGCACGAAGGTTTGATGGAAGTGTCTGCTCAACACCACCTGCAATATAGTTTGCAACGGACTCATAAATAAGAGCCAGACCAGTTGTTACAATCATTGATGGAATACGAAGCTTTACATAGAATAATCCGTTTAATGTTCCTACGATCGCACCTGTAATAATACATCCGACAATAAGTCCAAAATAACCAAGGTTAAATCTGGTTGCAAATACACATCCAACGATTGCTGAAAGCATGATATTTGCACCAATTGAGAAATCGAACATTCCCATTACCATTACAAAATAGAAACCAACTGCACCCACGGTAGCGATCAGGCTGGCCTGAAAGTAATTGAGCATATTGGAAAAAGAACCGAAGTTATGTGGTGTTAAAATTTTAAAGATCGCCCAGGAAAGTACGACCAGACCTATTAAGATCACATATCCCATCACTTTCCCTGATATTTTTTTAGTAGTGCCCATATTATCTACCTCTTTATAATTATCATTTCTGATTTAGAAAGGGTGGCATCGCCCTTGCGACATCACCCTTTACAAGTTAATCGTCGTTATTATTATCTGCTTTATTTGCCAGCACGTTCTGCTGCATCTTCAATAGATACTTTAGCAGCTGTTGCCTTTAAGTCATCAAGACTAAGTTTTGACATTTCAACCAATTCTTCATCTGTATATGGAAGCTGATCTACAAAATATTCTTCGTATGCTTTGTAGTCTTCCGGTGATGATACATACAGATATGGGAACGGAACATCTTCAAATTTTCCACCAAAGTCTGCATAGTCACCCTTGATTGCGTTGTAAACCATCATAAAGGAAATCAGAGGATCACAGAAGTGTCCACCAGACTCACCTGCCATTGAACCGTTTTCAAGTCTTTCTCCAAGATCCGGAAGGAAGTCTGTTGAAACAATATCAATGCTGTCTGTCTTTCCTGCACGTTCTACTGCTGCGATTGCTCCCTGAAGCGGGTCTCCGCCGCCGCCTGCCGGAATCAGCGCATCAAGGTTCGGATCTGCTGCCATTAAAGCTTCCGCTGCTTTTGATCCACCTTCTGATGTAGTACCTGCATACTGTGGTTCTGAAAGGTTTGCTTTGTCATCTGGATGCTCTTTATTCCATTTCTCAACACCAGCTTTGTAACCTTCCCATCTTCCAAGCCATGTAGCATCTCCCTGCTCCCAACCGATCAGACCGATGTTACGATCTCCTTTTTCAAGAAGAATATTCACAAGCTCTTCACCGTTTGCAGGCTCATCTTCATGTACTGCTCCGATGTAGTACTCTGAATCTTTTGCTGCCTGATAGATGTCCGGGCTATTTTCTTCGCTGATTACACGGAAGAACTGTGACAGATAAACTTTGTTGTCGTTACATGTTTTGATTGCAGATGTCATCTCTGTATCAGAAGAGTTACAGATGATGATTCCCTGACAGCCTGCTGCTGCAAGTGTTTCTACTGAAGCTGTAACCTTCTCTGAAACATGTCCCTGGTCAACATACTGTAATTTTACATCCAGTGCTTTCGCTGCTTCGTCCAACATCTTCTTACACTGTGATCCAAGTACATCTGTTGATGACCAGATAGAAACTCCGATTTTAATCTGATCTGATTTAGATGCACCTTTGTCTGAGGATTCGCTGCTTCCGCATGCAGCAAGTCCGACTACCATTGTAGCTGCCATTGTGACTGCTAACGCTTTTTTGAAAACTTTTCTCATATTTTTCTCCTCCATCTAAGTTTTTCTTGATGGTTTGATTATATTCCTATGCTTTCTTTTTTTTCAATAAAATACAAGATTTTTTTCTTTTAAAGTTGTATTATTTTTCAACATTTTTACCAGTTGTATTGTTTGTTTTTGTATTCTTTTATGCATTTTCCCTTTATCTTCACGCATTTTTCACATCACCGACACAGTTTTTGTGCGTTATGTGTAATTTTCGTGCCTGTTGATAGTACAACTTTATCTTTCTCAATATTTGTATTGTTATCTTATTAACAAGCTTCGGAATCTGTTTGATATTTTCCATGCTTGCTGTACAGATTTTGTTTCCAAAAAGCTTAAAAAAAGAGGAAGAAACTGTAGATAAGTTCTTCCTCAAAAAACAAATTTATTTTGCCAGAAAGTTCTTTACTTTCTGATAAATACTTTCTGAATCCAATCCATATTTTTTAATCAATTCCAAAGCCGGACCAGACTCACCATAAGTATCTTCCACGCCGATCTTGTACATAGGTACAGGATACTTTGAAGTCAATACGGAAGCTACTGCATCTCCTAAACCTCCGATAATAGAATGTTCTTCTACAGTAACAATTTTTCCTGTTGTTTTTGCCGCAGATACAATCAGTTCCTCATCTATTGGTTTAATCGTATGAATGTTTACCACTTGCACAGAGATTCCTTCCGCTTCTAGTTTTTCCGCTGCTTTTAGTGATTCATATACTTCCAGACCCGTTGCTATTAAAGTTACATCTTTTCCATACTTTAATATAACACCTTTTCCAATCTTAAATTCATAAGTGTCCGGATCATTAAATACCGGAATTGGAAGACGTCCAAAACGTAGATAAACCGGTCCATTATGTTTAAAGGCTGCTCGCACTGCTGCACGTGCTTCCGTATCATCTGCCGGGTTAATAATTATCATACCCGGAATCGTACGCATAAGCGCAATATCCTCATTACATTGATGTGTTGCACCATCTTCACCTACAGAAATTCCAGCATGTGTTGCACCGATTTTTACGTTTAAATGTGGATACCCTACGGAGTTACGAATCTGTTCAAACGCTCTTCCCGCTGCAAACATAGCGAAAGAACTTGCAAATGGCACAAGACCGGAAGCTGCCATACCAGCTGCCACTCCTATCATATTACTTTCTGCAATACCGCAATCAATGTGACGATTTGGGAATTCCTTTTTGAACATTCCTGTTTTTGTGGCTCCTGCAAGGTCTGCATCCAGCACAACAAGTTCTTCATATTCCTTACCCAGTTCTATCAGTGTTTCGCCATAACTATCTCTTGTAGCGATCTTTTTCTCTGTCTGCATGACCTTATCCCTCCATTTCCTGCATAGAAGCTTCTAATTCTGCCAATGCTTTTTCGAACTGCTCATCATTTGGTGCTTTTCCGTGCCATCCCGCCTGATCTTCCATAAAAGAAACACCTTTTCCTTTTACAGTCTTGGCAATGATAGCTGTTGGTTTATCCTTGGTATTTCTTGCTTCTTCAAACGCCTGGCGAATTTCATCAAAATTATGTCCGTCTATTGTAATTACATGAAACTGAAATGCCCGAAACTTCTCATCAATTGGATACGGTGAATTTACCTCTGTAATCTTTCCATCGATCTGAAGATTATTATTGTCCACAATTACAGTAAGATTATCAAGCTTACGGTGTGCTGCCAGCATAGCTGCCTCCCATACTTGTCCTTCCTGAATCTCGCCATCTCCGAGTAACGTATAAATTCTGTGTTTTTTTCCTTTTAATTTAGCTGCTATTGCCATTCCTACTGCCGCAGATACACCTTGTCCCAATGAACCTGTTGACATATCCACCCCCGGCGTATGTTTCATGTCTGGATGCCCCTGCAGAAAACTTCCCGGTTTACGCAGGTTTAAAAGTTCCGCTTTATCAAAATAGCCTTTTTCTGCTAATGCTGCATACAATCCCGGTGCAGTATGTCCTTTTGATAATACAAATCGATCTCTGTCCGCTTTATCCGGATTCTGTGAATCGATATTCATTTCTTCAAAATATAAATAAGTAAATATGTCTGCCGCAGACAGGGATCCTCCCGGATGCCCTGTCCCTGATGCATGTACTGCTGTTAAAATATCTTTCCTTACTTCTACAGCAATCTGCTGTAATCTTTTATTATCCATACCTGATTCTCCAGTCTTTTATACCTCTGCAAATACCTTGCCCAGTTTCTCTTCCAGTTCTGGAAGTGATACAATATTTTCAAGTAATATAATGTGTGGAAATGACTGAGTAAATGCTTCAAGATCTCCACCTACCACAAACAGGTCGGCTGAAGTCGGAGTTACATCGGAAAGCGAAGCGTGTGCTACCTCAATTCCTGTTTTTCCTAATTTTTTTAATGTTTTTTCTACGTTCATACGGATAATTAAGGAAGAACCTAATCCCTGACCACAACAACACATAATTTTCTTGATTTCCATAATTTTCAATCTCCTTTTTCTATTTTTTTAATATTTATTTACTCTGCGACAACTTTTTTCGGTGCCACAAAATTGTATACAATTGGTATAAGGAACAATACAACACATACAAGTAACAAAAGATTTCCCTGTACAAATCTGGAGATACCTCCAAGTGTTAAACCAACCACACACATATCCGCGTCTGAGAATGTTGCACCGGCAAAATTCAGTGCTCCAAGTACAGGCATCAAGAATGCCGGAAGTAAAGTGATAATAATACCATGTACAAATGTTCCTACGATACAGCCTTTTAATCCACCCTCTGCATTTGTAAGTACACCGGCACTTGCTCCACAGAAGAAATGTGGTACTACACCAGGAAGAATCAATGGCAGCGCTGCTGCTGATATTGCTCCATTGATACCATATAAAAGAAACATACCTACTATACCGCCTGCAAAGGATACTAAGAATCCGATCAATACTGCGTTCGGTGCATATGGATATAATACCGGGCAGTCGATCGCTGCTTTTGCATTTGGCACAAGTTTATCTGCGATACCTCGAAATGCCGGAACAATTTCTGCTAATACCATTCTTACACCGGATAAGATAATATAGATTCCACCTGCAAAGTTAAGTCCTGAGATAATTGCATAAATGATCCAGTTACTATATCCACCACTCACGAAATTTGTTTCAAGCTCTGTGAATCCTGGTTTCGATGCTGCAATTCCTGTTACAATAACAAACAAAACTAACATCGTTACTGAAATCGCTACCGTAGTATCACGGAGAAATGCAATTCTTTTTGGGAATTTGATATCCTCTGTTGATTTCACAGTATCATTTTTAATGTCTTTTCTGCTGACCAGTTTAGACACCTGAATTGCTATCCAGTGTGCAACTGTTGAAAAATGTCCGAAACCAATATCTTCTGAACCTGTCACTTTTGTCATTGTTTTTTGAAGAACTGCCAGGAACATTGCCATAGAGAGTCCTAACACCAAAGAACCTGCTATAATTAAAGATGTTCCGCTCAAGCCACCTACACTGAGTACGACTGCAATCAGACAAGCCAGATACAGTGTCACATGACCAGATAAAAAGATATAATTCCATCTGCTGAATCTTGCCATAACAATATTTGCAATCATACCAAAACACATAATAAGTGCTGTCGGTCCCGCATAATCTGTCATAGCCAGAGAAACAACTGCTTCGTTATTCGGAACAACTCCCTGCACGTTAAATGCAAAGTTAAATAATGTTCCAAAATCATTAAGTGATCCTGACTGTAAAAATGAAGAACCTGCTGTTAAAACAAGAAAACCTACAATTGTTTTTATCGTTCCTTTTACAATATCTTCTGCTGCTTTCTTCTGAAGTGCAAGTCCAATGAAAGCCATAATTCCAACTAAAAGCGCAGGTGTTGAAAGAATTTCCTGCAATATCTGTAATACAATCATTTCTTAATCTCTCCTATTCTTCCACTTGAGTCATCTCATCCATAAACATCTCATAAATCTCATTTTCCGTTTTTGCTTCTATAATTTTTTGTACTTTTTCATCTTCCATGAAAATAGAAGCTAACGCCCGCATTACATCTATGTGAGAATCGGCATCTTCTGCTGCAAGAGCTACTAATAATCTTGCAGAATGATCCTGATCTACAAAATCAACTGCGTTCCGAAGTACCGTAACTCCTAGCTGTTTTTCTGTCACACCGTCTTCTGGTCTTCCATGGATCAGTGCAACATCTTTTGTCAATACATAGTACGGTCCCAGTTCCCTTGTTGCTTTGATCACACTGTCTATGTATCTGGGTTCAACATATCCTCCTTCCACTAATGGAGTTAACGAAACTTTTACAGCTTCTTCCCAATCGGATACCCGATCAATAATCTGAACATTCTTTTGTTTCAACATTTCTTTGTTCATTCTGTGCCTCCCTTATGCTGTTTTGACTTATTGATTAACCCGCGCCGGTTTCTTTCCTTTGTCTGCATTTATCATAGCATTCTTACCCTGCAAACAGAAGTCCAATGATTGTAAATAGAATGTGCAACGCTATGTACTGCCTTTTGCATAAAAAGAAACTCTCTTTTTCCATGTATTTCACATAGTCAAAGAGAGCTTCGTCTCATTTTTTATTCTTCACTTTCTGTTTCCAATAATTTGCAGATATAATGATAAATTTCTTCCGTACTGTTTAGTGCCAGAATATCGTCAATTCTTGCCTGAATAGAAAATATACTTGCAATATCTCGTAGGATTTTCAAATGTTTTTCCTGATCCTCCGCAGCTAGAACAATTACAATATTTGCTTCATGAAAATCAGAAAATTTAACTGCCTGTTTATATACAAAAAATGATACATCCAAACGATTCACTCCATCTTCTGGTTTCGCATGTGCCAGAATCACCCTTGGAGTGATAAACATATACGGACCATAATACCGAATCTGCGAAATGATCCGATCGATATATTCTTTTTCAACACTTCCTCTTTTCACAAGTGGCTCTCCAGCTTCCCACAGTGCTCCTGTCCACTGCTTTTGAGATTCCCGGACAGCTATATTTTCCATATTCAGCGCGTCGGCAAGACTTTCTGGTCTTTTCTTTGCATCCTCTCTTACATCAGTATCCTTAAAATACTCTTTCAATGTCCGAAGAGCCTCTTCTTTTTTCCCTTTTGCAATATAAGGTTCCATCGCCTTCATCAGACGTTCTACATCTACTCTTCCTTGCATTGCCCTGATTTTCGGATGATTCAGGATCAGATTCCTATCATAATCGGTCAGAATAGGATGTACCTGAATAGACGGTACAATACATTTTATCTTTACTGTTGTAATAATAAGATCGCAAATATCCTGTACATTCTGAACTGCAACCAATGGATATACACCGATAATTTCTACCTGTGGCAACAGTTTTGAGAC
>ERZ870052.212-NODE-212-length-22789-cov-19.895694_pt1 | contig 22789 bp, 15 predicted proteins | sample MGYA00520889_ERZ870052 | MGnify/ENA primary metagenome ERZ870052 (study PRJEB32232, sample SAMN07284988) | human gut metagenome | biome: human-associated habitat; material: feces | host: Homo sapiens | place: Tanzania | collected 2014-08-14 ...
GACAGTCCTCGTACCTCAGACTAACTTCCTCCGACTATGGCACGGCAAGAAAAATCCTTGGCGGTATGCCTTGAAATGCTTCAAGACTATACTGCCAAGGACTTTTCTTTGTTTGCCGTGCTGCCAACGGCTGATTTTTATAGCCACAACTCGCAGTTCCATTTTTATCGCACAATCCAAACGACATGAAACAGTGGCACGCCACCCGTTCATGTCTCAGTAGTACGGCATGAGGAAAAGTGTTTCTTTTTGTCGGTTGCAAGCTAACCGATTAAAAGAAACACCATTCCTTGATTTGCCGTACAATTTTGTTTTGCATGTTCCAACATATACAATTTCCTTTTTCCAAAACATTTGCAAGACAGTAATTGTATCCATTTCTCAGAAATAAACGAGAGCATCTCCTCAATAGAGGTAATGATTTGGCAATGGTTCAAACTTCTGCAATATACACATGTTTACTTGCCAAACAACTCTTTCGGTTGCTAAAATACAAAAATAAAATAAGACCATGTAATTTTAAATAAAAAAAATAATTGTCATAAGGAAAAATCACTTTGCCTTATGACAATTATACCCAGTTAGAATACGTAAAACAGATATTCTATTTCAACAGACTATCAAAAGTCCTTATTAACGAAATAGGATCTTTATCAAATTCTTTCGTATCTAAATTAGACACTGTTTCTTTCATCACAGGATATGGCTTAAATACAATATTAAGCAACATCTTCGCACCAATACTACTTCCCATCCAATAACCTTTTGCCACATCTTCATTCTTTACCTTAAAATAGAAAACATAGTTTGTGCCTTCCAAATGTAATGTTTTGGTATTTGTTGTTGTTGAGATAAAGTGTATATAGGCTGACACATTTTTCCCCTCATGCACAGGATGCTTCATCAATGGTTCACTTGTGTTCATCTCCTTGACGCATACCTTGCCAACCTTACGGAAGACTTTCAATTGTCGTTCACTACCCATCTGTTTCCATCAGAGCAGCACAAAGTGGTTTGCAATCAGCACCTGCATGCCGAATGCAGTGGGTCTGCCACCATCTCTTTAGAAGTTACGACAGAAATCTATCAAATATAGCCAATATCAGACTTCATTCTGTCTCAGGACACACAACCATATTGCATAGTTATAACCTGGGAATTTCGGTTTCAAGAGCTTCTATGACTTTCTCGACATTATTGATAAGCAAACCCCTCTCTCTGAGAATTTCAATTTGCCTCTCGGTTGCTATGGGTCAGTAGCAATTTAGTGGGGATAAATTGCTACTGACCCGTATGTCTGCTATCCCACTCGTATGGCGAAAAATTAATTCCGAGAACCCTAAATAAAAGTCTATTCAGGAATAATCCAAAATAGTAACTATTCACAATTACAAATTGCAAGAATGTGCTCTCTTATGGAATTATACCTGTCTTTGGGAGCATAGCTTGCAAGATTTTTCAGAACTTCATCAATGTATTTGTTTATAACATTAGCATAAGTTCTAATGTCCCAACTACTACAATATCTATCTTCGAAGTGCCTTCCATCTACATATTCACTGGAGTGAACTTCAAAAGTACATGTTGCGTCTTTATACTTCATCTGCCATGTTGTGTCATTCCAAAAGAAATGGCCGACATGGCAAATATTGTATTGTCGCTTTAATGTATCATAGTTGGCTTCAAAAGTCTTAAAAACTTTACATAAAACAGTTGCATCAATCAGAGAACGTTCATCCTTATAAATATTGTTATGACTCTTTATCTTAACTTCTCCAGTTCTAAGATCATAATTACGTATCGCAGTTTCGATATCTTTATATGGTTTAAAATACATGATGATAATTATTTAACCTTAATTCCGCAACACTATTATAAATTAAACTTTTTAAGCACCTGTGCAACTTCTTGTTGCTCAGAATCTTGCCATGTCAGAATTTTTACTTATCTTAGTGTTGCGAAAAGAAAACAAGCAAAAAACTCTGATGACGCTGCAAAGATACAAATAAAATCTGAGAAACCCACTCCTTTTGGAGGAATATTTTCGGTTCGTGGAGCAATTTGACTCCACATTGTCTTCTGTAATCGACTCGACCCTCGGTCTAAGGTGTAGAACGTTCCATTTCATGGCACGTTTTCTCGCCATGGCAGAGCTTAAGTAAACTTAGCTCTGCTCATCTGGCTTAACGAAAACGTTCGGTTATCGGTACAGCGAAATCATCCGTTCTCTCATGAGTATCTACTTCTGTGGTGGCTCATGTACCCCAGGATGTCACTACTCATTTGATGAATCATCTCTCGCTTCATCCGACACTTCGTACTTGTAGCTCTGACACTATTGCATTGAGCAAGCTCTACTTTTATCTTTGAGCATCAAGTCAAGAGAAGAATGATGATTGACGAAGGCATAGTCTTCGCTATCTGCCATATCCGCTGCTTGACATCTATCCCACATAGAATTATATTTCCATTTGTCATACAGTTAAGCAAAGACAAAGGATAGTACGGCAATAACTGCCAAAACTATTTTGTTACTTTAGATATTCATAATATTTAATAATCAATTTGCCAATAATTTAATTCTTCTAGTCGTAGTCGGGAAGGCTCATCTAAATGCGTGCACCATCTAAAAGCTCCATCTCCTATGCTTGTTACTGAGTTCGGAATAGTGATGCTTTGAAGAGATTCACACCTGCTAAAGGCTCCATCTCCTATGCTTGTTACAGAGTTCGGAATGGTGACGCTTTGAAGAGATTCGCAGCCACTAAAAGCTCCTATTCCTATGCTCTTTACAGAGTTCGGAATAGTGACGCATTGAAGAGATGTGCAGCGACTAAAAGCTTCATATCCTATGCTCGTTACAGAGTTTGGAATAGTGACGCTTTGAAGAGATTCGCAGCCACTAAAAGCGTCATCTCCTATGCTCGTTACAGAGTTCGGAATTATATAATTGACGCAATCTTTAATTCTACTAACAATAGCTGTCTTATCCTTATTGAACAAGCAAACATCATCATTTTGGAAATATGTTGAGTTACAAATGAAAAAACATATATTGCAACCAAAAAAAGCGTGATTTCCGATATTTCTTACAGAGTTCGGAATGGTGACGCTTTGAAGAGATTCGCACCAACAAAAAGTTCCATCTCCTATGCTCGTTACAGAGTTCGGAATAGTGACGCTTTGCAGAGATTTGCACAAATAGAAAGCGTCATCTCCTATGCTTGTTACAGAGTTCGGAATGGTGATGCTTTCAAGAGATTTGCAGCCACTAAAGGCTTTTTTTCCTATGCTCTTTACAGAGTTCGGAATGGTGACGCTCTGAAGAGATTTGCACCCCCAAAAAGCGTCATCTTCTATCTTCGTTACAGAGTTCGGAATAGTGATGCTTTGAAGAGATACGCAGCCACTAAAGGCTTCTTTTCCTATGCTCTTTACCGAGTTCGGAATGGTGACGCTTTGATGAGATTCGCAGCCACTAAAAGCGTGATCTTCTATGCTTGTTACAGAGTTCGGAATGGTGACGCTTTGAAGAGATTCGCAGTTTCTAAAAGCGTAATTTCCTATGCTCTTTACCGAGTTCGGAATGGTGACGCTTTGAAGAGATACGCACGTGCTAAAAGCTCCTTCTCCTATGCTCGTTACTGAGTTCGGAATGGTGATGCTTTGTAGAGAATCGCACTCTCTAAAAGCACCATCTCCTATGCTCTTTACCGAGTTCGGAATGGTGATGCTTTGAAGAGATTTGCAGTCATTAAAAGCTTTATTTCCTATGCTTGTTACTGAGTTCGGAATGGTGACGCTTTGCAGAGAATCGCAGCCCCAAAAGGCTTCATTTCCTATCTTCGTTACAGAGTTCGGAATGGTGACGCTTTGAAGAGATTCGCAGTTTCTAAAAGCGTAATTTCCTATGCTCTTTACAGAGTTCGGAATGGTGATGCTTTGAAGAGATTCGCAGCAACTAAAAGCTTCTTTTCCTATGCTTGTTACTGAGTTCGGAATGGTGATGCTTTGAAGAGATTTGCACTCATAGAAAGCTCTATTTCCTATGCTCTTTACAGAGTTTGGAATGGTGATGCTTTGAAGAGATTCGCAGCAAAAGAAAGCACAATCGCAAATAACTTCTGTTCCTTCTCTTACAACATATTCTTTCTCCCAGAATAATGAGTAAGAAGCCCTTAATAGCTTTTTCCCATCGCGACTATACTTAACTCCAAACTTATCTTCAATAGCATACTTAAAATCCTCTTCCGTTGCTTCTGTAGAAAGAACTTCTTCAATTGGCTTTTCTACCTTATTAAGCAAAAACAAGCGGAAAGAAACAGCAGATAGTTCTTGCTGTGAGTGCGCCAAAATGAACAAAGCATATAATTTCGAAAATTCCGCATCATTCAAAAGAGCACATAGTGATTTCATCATCAGACAATCACCGATGTCCTTGAAATCAGATTCTGAAAACAGAAGTGAATCTGACTTAGCATTATTCTGCAACAAAGAGGTGTCTAAAGCTATTGCTTTCAGAGACATACCAATAAGCGCCAATGGAAAATCATCGATATGTTCATTGAAACAATCTTCTGTACGCAATGGATGGCGATAGTCAGGACAGCCCAATTCTCGCGCCTTTTGTCCTTGCATAGCGGGCACGTACATACCATCATAGTCAACTAGTACTAAGGCCCCATCTTCAGTAACTAAGATATTATCGGGCTTAAGGTCTCCATGAGCAAATGGTTGTGACATCAGCCAGGCTGCCATTCTACAAAACTGATATGTGATAAGCTGCAAAGCATATTTATCGGATATGTGTTGATGAACATACTTATCAAGCGTAACTCCTTCTACCCAGTCCATGAGTAATACAGGAAATTCAGTATCAGAAGAAACTGTAGAATCAACAAACAATTCATTTTGGAAGTACTTGATGGAGCACAAATAGGTTGATGACGCATATTCCAATTCATCTGTTATCTGCTGATATGCTATATCACGTCCCTCTTGCTCTTTCAAAAAGCACTTCACTGCATATAGTTTCCCAGAGGATTCATCTTTCATCTTGAATACCACAGCAAAGTTACCGCTAGACATCACTATCTCACCAGCTTCATCATAAACAGGACGAAGGGTGCTCAGTACATTAAAATTGTCTTCCGAATGCTTAATGGATTCAATGTATTCTGATATAAGAGGATATTTCATAATTATAATGTTTTGAAAGTGAAAAAATAGTCATTCTCCCACGACTTTGCCGTCGTCCCCTGCAATAGTGGACGTAACCTGTGCTTGTATATTTGTCTCTTTCATCATGCGAATCATGTTTGTTTTTTGATGTCGGTCATCTGAATCTCTATATAAGAGATACAGAATGTCCCTGCAAAAATAAGAAAAATGTAGGAAACTAGCAAATTATGCGTGTTAAAAAATTAATAACAATCTACGAAAATCAATATTTTTTCACTATTCTTTTCATTACCAAATCAGCGAGCACGATGGCGGATTCCTTCTCATCTCTCGGTGCATCCTTTGACTTCCATGCCACGATGAAGCGGATTCGGGTAGCGGTTACCTTGTAGCCTTTCAACTCCCATTTGCCTAGTTTCTCTTTCATCTTGATGGAGAGCTGGGCTATGTCTCTGCCTGTTGATGGGAGACAGAGGCAATGGTCGTGGTAGGTTAGCGGCATGCCACTTCTCAGGCAAAGGATAGCATCCTTGTGAGGCTTGGAGAAGCCCAGGTTTACATCCTTGTGTGAGAGCTGAAGTACTATTTCATTGGGCTCATCGTAGGCTTGGGCATCATAGAGCTGCTGGGCACTGTTCAGGCTGTCGAAGAGATTGCCGTTGGTGTGGATGGCAAGCGTACGCTTGGCACGGGTCATGCCCACATAGTATCGGCGCAGTATGTCATCGGTAGGATGCTCGGGATGGGTAATGAGCATCAGTACATGGTCGAACTCATGGCCTTTTGCCTTGTGGATGGTGCTGACCACGATGTCTGATTTCGAGATGTCACAGAAGTCTTCTACAGATGATTCGAACACGAACTCCCTCAGGTCGCTGTAGTACTTGGCACGATTGGTCTGCTCAAATATCTGTAGGCTGTGGCGCAGATATGGCAATGCCTGGCTGGTGGCATACTTTTGGAATGTCTGCTGTTTGGCTGCTTCCCAAATGTCATCAGAGATGATAGGGGATTTCGTTTCCTTGATGCCTTGGTCTATCTTCTTCAAGAAGTATCTTACCTCTGCCAGATTCCAGAAGCGCAAGCCGTCCATTGATTGCACCAGCTTGGCCTTGATGCCATGGCTGTGAAGAAGAGCCAGCATGATGACTGCCTCTTCATTGGTCTGCGTGAGGATACTGATTGTTTCGTTCTTCTTGCGGGAAGATGCATCAGCTTCTTTTGAAGAGTTACTTTTTAGTAATCGCGTAACATCTTTAAAGATAGGCTGATACATACAAACCTTTTTCTCCTGAATCTCGTATGGATGCTTCACGATTCTTACTTCTCCATCTTCTTGACTCATGGAGATGATAGGGGTAGATTTGATTCGTTGGCGGATGTTGCGGGCGAAGTCGTTGGCAGTATCCACGATGTGGCGAAGGCTGCGGTAATTCTCGGTCATCTCGATGAAACGGCTGTGTTCTGTCTGGGTCAGTTCATAGAGATACCGCGAGTTGGAACCTCTAAACTCATAGATGTTCTGGTCATCATCGCCTACGGCTATCACCCTCATCTCTTCATTGGCTTTCATCAGAGCAGAGACAAGGGCATAGTCATCCTTGCTCATGTCTTGCGCTTCGTCGATAACGAGCACGGTCTTGCTGATGCGATTGGGCTCCACTTCTCCATTGTTGATCATTTCGGCGGCTTGCTTAACCACATCTCCAGCCTCATCCAGATTGCCAACCCTGCCCAGCAGGTCGAAGCAGTAAGAATGGAAGGTCTTGATTTCTACGAAATGGGCGGCATTGCCGATGAGTTGCATCAGTCGCTGCTTGAACTCGGTAGCGGCTGCACGTGAGAAAGTGAGCATCAGGAGTTGTTCGTGCTTTACATCTTCCAACAGCAGGAGAGAGGCAAGCTTATGTACGAGCACACGTGTCTTGCCGCTGCCAGGACCGGCAGCGACTACGATGCAGCGAGACTCATGGTCGTCGATGATTTCCTTCTGTCGCTTGGAGAGCATTCCGAAGAGTTTCTTATACTTCGAAGGTGTTACGTTGCGCTCTATCTCAGTCTCCCGGTTGCCCTTGAAGTACTTTAAGATGAAGCAGTGGTAGTCCATCTGGAAGTAATCCTGCACATATTGCAGGGCAGCGTCGTAATCCCTTACCATCAGGTTGGCATATTCGCCCACGATGTGAATCTGCTGAATCTTCTGCTTGTAGAATTCATTGAGCATGCGATAATCTTCCTGTTTATAGCGGAGGCGAAGTTCCTTGGTACGCTTAATCGCCATTGCATTGTAGAGTACCAGGAATCCTCCTTCCAGCTTCATGGCTCCTATCTTGGAGAGATAGAGCAAGGCTTCCTCCACGTCTTCCAACTGCAGGGAAGAGAAGTCGGAGAAGAGTGACTGGTTGCTGGATTTCAGATCGTTCAGAAGTTCGACCACCGAGAATTGAAGAGGTTTCTCTCTTGAATCTACAGAAGAGCTATTGTTGTTCTCTTCTGTTACAGTTTTACTTATTTCCTCAGCCAGGCTGTATAGTCTTTCGATGATGAATCGGCAAACCTCAATTCGTCTTTCGAATCGCTTGATGATGGTTTCTATATCCTTGTCTCTTGTTACGATGAGATTGCGGACGCCGTCTTCCTTCTTGTGCGCATATCCCTTCACTGCTAAGAAGTATAGCAGTGTGCGGATTTGCTTTTCTGTTGAAGTGTTGATGCCGTCATGTACGGCATTGTCATTGAGTTGTTTGTATGTGATATGCAGCGATTCATCCGGGATATGTTCCAGAATGTATCTTTCCAGTTTGGCGAAGTTTTCCAGCATCTGCTGAGGCTTGCGTTGCTTGTCGCTGATGTCTTGCAGATAGGCAGAGATGTCACGGGTATCGGCAAGGATGCCTTCCTGTCGCATTCTGTCAACGGAGGAGATGACGTCTCGCTTACTGAGTCCTAGGATGTCGGCGAGGTAATCGATGCGGGATTCTGCCTCGCTATCCTGTGCCTTGGCTATATGTTTCTGGGTGATGAGCGACTTGATGATGCGGATGGCATTCTTCATCTCATCTTCCGAGAACAGGGGTGATTCGGTGAGGCGAAGTCTTGCCTCGTCCATGTTCTTGACGGTGATACCTGTGGCATAGACGTGCGGAATGTTGTTGCCACGCTCTATGTATCCGCTCTGTTCTAGAGCAGATAGGGCGGTGCGAACACGGGTTTCTATGTCGGATACCGAGTCATCCCAACCGGCTTGACGGGCTATCTCCAGTGCCGAACAGCTTACGTGTGGACGCAGCTTGGTAAGAACTTTGATGGTATTCCATACCTGTTGTATCTCGCTGATGCTCAGTTTGGTTTGGTTGAGCAGGATGAAGTGCTTGTCTAAGTCCTCGTCGCTATAGAGTACATAGCATTTGGCATTGAGGTGTGGATCTCTTCCTGCACGTCCTGCCTCCTGTACATAGTTCTCCAGAGAGTCGGAGATGTCGTAGTGGATAACTAGCCCCACATCGCTCTTATCTACTCCCATGCCGAAGGCGGAGGTGGCAACGATGATTCTAACTTTATCGCTCATGAAGGCATCCTGATTGTGTATCTTCTCATCGGCATCCATCTTGCCATTATAGGGCAGGGCGGATATGCCGTCACGTGTCAGTTTTTGGGCGAGTTCCCGGGTTCGCTTGGTGCGGGATACGTAGATGATGGTAGGGCAATCTGCCTGCTCTACCAGTGAACGCAGTAGATTGTATTTGTTGCCGTCACTATCTACGTGGATAACGGAATAGTGCAGGTTGGTACGTGAGGCCGATGAGGCGAAGAGTTGGAGGTCGGTGCCCAGCCAATGCTTGAAATAGTCGCAGATGTCCTGCACCACCTTCTGTTTTGCTGTGGCGGTGAAGCAAGATACGGGTATCAAGGTTTGACCATGGTTGCGGGCCATAGCATCCTTGCCAAACTTGCGTTCCTGATATTCCTTGATAAACTTGCCGATGTATAGGTAATCCACCCGGAAGTCTTGTCCCCATGCAGAGAAGCAGTGGGCTTCATCAATGACGAATCTCACCACATGCCGTGCCATCAGGATGCGCTCGATGGTTTTGGAGCGCAACATCTCTGGTGCTATATATAATAAGGTGGCATCTCCGCTCTGTACTCGTTCGATGGCAAGGGAGCGGGAGATAGGGTCGAGGAGACCGTTGATGGTTACGGCATCGGTGAAACCGCGGTCTGCGAGGTTATCTACCTGGTCTTTCATCAATGATTGCAGAGGCGAGATAACCACGGTGAGTCCATGAATGGTTCTGCCATCCATCAGGGCTGGCAACTGGAAGGTGAGCGACTTGCCGCCACCCGTAGGAAATATCGCCAATAATGACTTGCCATCCACTGCTGCCTGCGATGCCTGTTCCTGCAGCGGTTCGCCGTCATAGGTACGGAAGGCATCATAGCCGAAGAGTTGCTTCAGGTTGTGATGAATGTCGAGCATGCGGTTGCAATACTCGCAGCCATCCGTGCATTGAGTATGGCAGAGCATATAGATGATATGTTCTACTTCGGGATAATGGCAGAGTACCCAACCTGGGGTTACAGATTGGTAATCGTTTGTGCCTATGAGGGCCAAGGCGTATGCCAAGCCGCAAGGCGACTGGGCTGCAAGAGCCGGAATGTCGGCATGGGCGCAAATATGATCCTTGTATTCAGAAAGAATGAATTCTGAAACGCCTATCATTGCATCATCCTTTTCGATGGCTCCCACATACATCAGGAATCCTCTGAATTCCTCTTCATTCTGGAGCAGCAAGGTAAAGATTTTCCTCTTCCTTTCTGATAATTGATTCCATGCAGCGATTTCATCCATCAAAAGCTCCTTGGCTTTCTCGCAGTCATTGACTGGATTATTCATCTGCTCGCTCATCAGTTTGTCGTCCTTTACCAGATGATGGTAAGGGCGCTTGGGAAAGAGGAGTGGGGAGAGATAGAGGGTATCTATCAGTATGCCATTGAGTTGGAGATAGCGGGCATCGTGATGAATGAGGTTATGGCCGCAGATATAGTCAACCTTTCCTTCTTGCAGGAACTTGTTCAGTGCCGTCTGCGATGCTTGGTGAAAGGTGGCTCCGTCATAACGCAATGCTCCGATGTCGTGTATTTTATGGTCTTTCAGTCCCACTTCGGTATCCACGAAGGCAATATTTCTGCTTCTGGCATCTTTCTTCTTGATGTCAGAGCTTACGGTGAGATTGTTTTTCCTTCCAAAGAGGCGACTGAATATTGACATAATAAACTTTTCTTTTTAGATGTATCAGAAAGCTGTCTTATCTATGCATAGACCATACCTTCCTCTATGATCTCGCAGACAGATATTTTTATCTTATGCTTTTTCGATTATCCAATTTTCGATATTCCCAGTTTTACTGTCGAAGTTGATGCCGACCTTGGTTATTGGCTTGCCGCTTAGTGCAAATCGTTTGTGATAGTTCTTCAGATTGATTTGCTGCATTGCAGACTTCGCACTCCTGTCCAACTTAATCTCCAACAGGAAAAGGTCTGTATGGGTGAGCAATACGATGTCAACTCTGCCGTTGGGTGTATGAATTTCAACGTCCACCTGATAGTCTGTAAGCAGAGAGAATATGACGAAGAGCATCTGCTACCTCCTTGTTAGGAACATCAAGAACGTAATAGTTGTAGTCTTCATGATATTCCTTGATGGTGATATATCCACTTTGGTAAAGCAGCGGCATGATGGTTGGCATATTCTCCGTAGGAGCATCAAACTCACTGGCATCAGCCTCCACTCGTGTGATGATGTCTGTAGGAACTACCTGATATTTGCGCATCATATTGATGAGATAAGTTGGAGTGCCGGAAGTAAACCAATAGGATCCGAACTTGTTTTCTGCAAAGCAATTCAGCAGGCTATATGGATTGAAGATATCGGGTGAGAATCTTGTGAAATGATAGCCGTCATAATTCTCTTTTAACTTGTCGATGACTTGTTCTTTCGTTATGTTTCTTCTTCGGGCAAGTTCGTCAATATCTTCCGACATCTGCATCAGAAGTTCTTCTTTGGTGATGCCACAGATACCAGCATAATCATCATTCATGGATATGTTGGTGATGTTGTTCAGTTCGCTGAAGATGCTGACTTGCGAGAACTTGGTGATGCCCGTCAGGAAGACAAAGCGCAGTTTAGCTTCGCTGTATTTCAAAGGACTGAAAAAGTTGCGCATGATATTGCGCAAGGTATCCAACTGCTCTTGCTCGTGAGCCACATCCAGCATGGGCGCATCATATTCATCAATAAGCACGACTACCTGTTTTCCGGATTTCTCGTATGCAGTATTGATCAGTTCTGTCAATCGATTATTGGCATCAATTTGTGGCTGTGTGATACCCCATTTCTTTTCTTCTGTTTCCAGAATGAATGCGAGATATCTCTCCAGCTGTTCTTTATTCATGTGTTTGCCTCCGCTCAAATCAAAGTGGAGCACAGGATATTCTGTCCACTCCTTTTCCAGCTTTTCGATGGCAAGACCATTGAATAAGTCTTTCTTGCCTTCAAAGTAACTCTGGAGGGTGGTGAGAAACAGGGATTTTCCAAAGCGGCGTGGACGTCCCAAGAAGAAATAGGTACCGCTGGTGTGCGTCAGGCGGTAAACGTATTCCGTCTTGTCGATATAGAGCTTGTTTTCCTTGCGGATTCGCTCGAAAGTCTGTATGCCTAATGGATATAACTTAAGTGCCATAATCTTCGATGTTTATATTTCCACCGCAAATTTACAATTAATATTTGATATATGCAAATAATCAAGCGCTTTTATATTCTTTAACTATTTTTTGTGCAGTATTCATGCTGGTTTCATATCTATATATAAATAGTACAAAAATAATATACTCATGGATTCAAATATACAAACTTTAGTATTTAAAGCAAAACAAGGAGATAATAGTGCTTTCAGCACATTGTATCAGATATATTATCCTAAAATGAAAGGTATATGTATTAATATTCTTAAAGAGGACAAGGATGTCATTGATGACCTTGTCCAAGATGCATTTATACTAGCGCTTGTATCTTTGAAAGATTTGAAGAATCCTAACAGATTCGGTCAATGGCTTACAAGTATAACTTCTAATCTTGCATTAAAATACAAAGAAAAGGGTAATACATTTAGATATATTTCTTTATCAGACATAGATGAAAGTGTGATTGACAGCTGTGATGATTGTAGAAATACAGTATCTTCTATCCAATACGAGGATATTATGGCTGAAATCGATAAATTACCAGTTGGATACAAAAAGGTATTCAAGCTTTCTGTGCTAGATGGTTTGTCTCATCAGGAAATTGCAAAGTTGCTTGATATAGCTCCACACAGTTCTTCTTCGCAATTAGCGAGAGCTAAGGCTTTGTTGCGAAATAAATTGAGCAAGAGAACAATACTAATTATGGTATTGGTCCTCATCATTATTCCTGTATATAAGCAACTTATAACCAAAAAACAGCTTATTTCAGAAAATGATACCAATATAACACGCAGACGTATAATAAAAAATAAAGTAAGTCCAGCATCAAAGAACGATGTTGACTCTACAAACTGTACACAAAAGCAGAATCCATGTACTCATTATCACAAGATGCTAACCATAGAGAGTATAGCAGCAATGCGTGACGACACAACGGAAATAAAACATAATATAATTGCAAATATAACAGATACATTGAAAGATGAAAAGCAGTTTGCTGTAAATAGAACTGATAGTATCTTGGTAAAAGATTCTATCATCGCCCCTAATCTCTATAAGGAATCATGGATTACAGAAAATCTTGAGGTTCACAAAAGGAATAAGTGGCAATTACTGGCTGCAGGTTCTTTGGGGACGACTCTTGTACAGAGTGTATGTAAGTTTATAAAAAGTAACGATATTACTAGTGGCTTGCCTTCTGGTCCGGACCAGCCAACAGACCCAACCATCCCTTCTGAGAAGTATTTCACGACATGGGAAAACTATGCAAAAGAGCTACATCGCATATCCCAGGCAGACCCTACTGTAGAAAATGTAGCCATGGCAGATATTGCAGACCATAATAGTGGAGAAATAGTAGAAGTTGAACATCATGACAAGCCAATAACATTGAGCATTGCTGTAAATAAAAACATAGGTAAAAGATGGAGTTTAGAGACAGGACTTCAATATTCTTATCTGAAATCATATTTCATTCTTGGTACTGGCAGCTATCGTGTTGACAAGGAACAAAAGCTCCACTATCTTGGTGTTCCTTTCAAACTGTCTTATCAATTTATGAAGTTCAAGAGATTGTCAACTTATGGTTCTGTAGGCACTGGTATTCTGATTCCTATATATGGAAAAACTGATGCAGATTATATCGTTGGAGATAAGTCTGCATACACAACTGATTGGAAACTGACGCTCCCGATACAGTGGTCTGTAAATACAAACATCGGAATCCAATATCAGTTTGCACCAAATCTGAATTTGTTTATAGAACCAACCATGAATTGGTACATTCCGAATGGTAGCTGTATTAAGAATGCTTGGACAGAACGTCCATTCACATTGACCATTCCGTTTGGAATAAGGTTCTCTTGGTAAAAAGTCTCTTTTTGCATGCAGTCTTTTTGGTAAATCTATATCTATATGGTAAAAGGTCAAAACATTATATAGATATGCAGAAAAGACATACAGATAGAAAGATGTACTTCCATGACTTGGAAATTACATCTAAAGAGTTTTACGTCAGCTACTTATCAACTTTTAAAAAGTTGACTTCGAAAAGTAGAGTATTAGAGGTGGGTTGTGGCGAAGGTGGCAATTTAGTCCCCTTTGCCCAACTTGGCTGTAGAGTTACTGGAATAGACATAGCAGAATGCAGAATAATAGATGCGAAAGCATACTTTTCGGAAATCTGCGAAAATGCCACATTCGTGTGTTGTGACTTTATGAAATACCATGCGCCAGTCAATGAAGAGGAAAAGTTTGACGTGATTTTATTACATGATGTAATAGAACATGTTCCAGCGAAAGGAGAATTTCTGTTACACCTCAAAAGTTTTCTAAAGTCAACAGGCGTTCTCTTTGTCGGATTCCCTGCATGGCAGATGCCGTTTGGTGGACATCAACAGATTTGCCGAAGCAAACTCTGTTCGCACTTTCCATTCATACATTTGCTACCAAACTCTATGTATAATTCATTATTGAAACTATGCAAAGAGGAAGACGGGACTATAAGCGAGCTGATGAGCATAAAAGAGTGCAGAACAAGTATAGAGTTATTTGAAAAATTGATAAAAAGATGTGAATTCTCTGTTGTTGACAAGAAGTTTTGGTTTATCAATCCTCATTATAAGCAGAAGTTCCAGCTTACTCCATCGCTGTTGCCTCATTTTGCTTGGAAAATTAAGTATGCAAGAAATTTCTTCACTACTTCTTGTTGGTACATATTGAATTTGAGCAATACGTAAAAGTAATACTCTCTTGTAGAGTGATTGAATATAAAAAAGTAAAAAGAGAAATCTCATGCAAGTTTTGAAAACGATTTGCGTTTATTAATTAGTTATAACCCTTTAATATAAAGACGCGTATGAAAATTAGAATGATTTTTATGGCATTAGCAGCTTTGCTTTGTTTGGCAAGTTGTAGCGATGACTATTCTGGAATCCAGCTCACTGAAGACGAAGTAGTCGGTGATATAAATACGGGCAAGCAAATTGTTATTAACACTCTTACAACCTATACCGATAGTGGCAGCAAGGTGAATGTTAATGGAGCTAAAGGTAAAGTATCAGCAACTTCTTCTGATGATAGTGTTGCCAAGGTTTCGTGTTCTTCAAAGGAGTCAGAGAAGGAGATATATGTAAGTGGCGTTTCTGAGGGAAATGCTACTATAACCGTTACCGACTCAGACGGGAACTCTGCTATCTTAAAGGTAGAAGTAAAAAAATGGACTGCCCGTTGGAAGATATATAGAACGATGTATGTGGTTGATAGAAAATGTTTAGTTGAAGGTGTTTCTTCCGAGGATTCCGCAGCTATCGCAGCCGATGCCATAGAGAACGACAAGTACTATAAATATTATACTTTCCGTAATCATACTAATGATCCTTTTGGTGTTATAACCAAAAGACTTACCATAACTGACAGTGAAGGAAATATACGTATGGAGGGAGATCTTAACATCCAACAAAATGCTGATAATACAGAAGTTTGGTATTTGTTGCCTTTCAAAGATTATAGAGCAGTTGTCTTGGCTACATTCTATAGTGACGGTGAGAGTATCTTTAAAGATGTGACAGATAATTATAAGAAGACTTATCCTCACATTAAAAAGGTCGAGCTACAAGCCATTTGTGCAATAGAGGAATTGGAGCCGGACAAATAAGTAAGAGTGTATCTTGTAATATTTTTGTGGATAAATCCCGAGGAAAGATTTCTAAAGAAACGTTTCCTCGGGGTTGTTGTATTAATACAATCCCAAGAGGCTCGTGAGGATATTTTCAAGGCAGATCAATATGCTCCCAATACTCTCCAGTCGTCTATGAGTTTGAACAGGCGGGGCATGGCTGGCTTGTAGCTGTCGGGATAGGTGAGAGAATAGACGAAGAGTATTCTGCCACTCTTAATGAATTTATCGTAATGACTGTAGCCATCTACTCTTACTCCGTTTTCATAGACAGGACCGGAGAGGATGAATGCCTTATTCGATGCCTGCATCGTTCTCTCCGAATGAAGCTTCTGGGCTAGAGAATCGGCACAAGCCTGGAGGGTGTTGCTATAGTTGGGGGTAACGTAACTCTCCAGGATGATGTTGACATGATTGGTGAATGAGAAGCGGGCATAGCCCTGGTATCCCGATACCGAAGTATCCTCCTGCTGGAAGAAGCAAGGATACTTGACAACGTAGCCGAAGTCCGGGTCATTGTATTCCTTCATGGGTGCCATCTCTACCTTGGTCTTGAAATCCGCCATCGGTGTATGCTGCTCTTTCGTAACCTCATGATGATAGTTGATAATGAAGTTTATCATCATCAGCAAGACAACTGCTATCAAAAAAATCTTCTTCATATCTTTGCCATTTTTGTATTTTAGCAGCAAAGGTATGAAGAAGATGGGAAACAGCCAAATAATAAGTATGACATTTGGCTGACATTTCTGAACTTATCTGATTATCAGTCGGTAAGACTTGCCTCTTTCCGACTCAATCATGAGGTTGCTATTCTGCTCAATCACCGGTTTGATACGGCGAATCAAGGTATAGAGCGTTTCGCTGGCATCCGGTTTCTTGGGCCAAAGAGCATCACAAATCTCCTGTTTGGAGAGTTGATGATGCGTATTGTTGAAGAAGAGTTGCATCAGCTGGTGCTGCATCGGAGTAAACTTGATGGCTTGTCCGCTTTCCTGATTGTAGAAGGAATCCTCGTCTTGAGAATAGCACATGGTGCCGAACATATCGGCCTCATGATTCCAGGGTTGTTTTCTGCGATGATAGTATAGCGATGCAATTGCCCAAATCATAGCCATGAGGGTAAGCGTCAAAGGTGTCCGCTGGTTGCTCATACTTAAAACATCTGCCATCGAACAGTTGGCATAACTTTGGATAGAATGCTCGTTGAGGAGCATCTGTTTGCTGCTGAGCAGGTTGGCGCTATTTACCAACGGGGAATTGTTCTTGCCTCTTCTTCTGTCTTCCATCACATAGCAGAGATTGCTGGTCGACTTCAGCAGGCCGATGCTGAGATGGGAACGGTAGCTCTGGATGGTATCAGGCGTAATCCATTGATATTTATTTTCCTGAAGAGTCTTCGCCAAAGCTTTGTTCATATCTTGTACAATGGCATACTGTGCCTTGCGGTAGTTGCTCACGCTGGAGAATGCCGCAGACATCACAAGGATGGCGAAGATGAGGATGGAATGATATGCTTTCAGTTTCATATTATCTATTCTTTTTAAATGATATACTGTTTAAAGATTCAAATGCAAAAGTACAGAAATTCTATGAAAGATGGTATAAAACTAGATATAATATTCGTTAATTGATAAATGTCAGACTCATGTCAGCCATATTTTTCGCTTCGGTCTTCTCTTTTTGATACCTTTGCAGCAGAAAACAAGTTTTAGAAAAGTATATGATGACAATGAAGAAAAGTAAATTGTTAACAGCTATGGTGATGCTGTGGGCATTGATCTCTTGTGTAGAAATACGTGCCCAGGAAATCCAGAAGGTATCGAATGATTCTATAGCCTTGCAAGAGGTTGTTGTGAAGGCGGCACGAGTAGTCAACAAGGAAGATGGCAAGTTGATATTCCCAAGCGATATTCAGAAGCAGCGTTCTTTTTCTGGTTTTTCGCTTTTAGGAAAGTTGGCTTTGCCTCATATCAGGGTTGATGAGGCTGGCCGTTCCATTTCTGCTACCGATAATAAAGGAGAAGTGCAGATTCGTATCAATGGCATTCTCGCCAACATGCATGACGTGCAGATGCAGGATGTAGCTTCTATTATGAGTGTAGATTATATCGATAGCCCTGGCGTAAGATATGGAAAGAATATTGCATACGTGATAGATATTCATACCCGCAGGGCTTCATCGGGTGGCAGTTTGGGTTTCAACTTGACCAATGCGCTAACTACCAAGCTCGGTTCGAACGATGTCTATGCATCCGTCAACAGGGGCAAGAGCCAATTGAATATTTTATATGAGCAGACTTATGTGGATAATAAGGCATCCGAATATAATGAGGATGCTCAGTATCTTCTACATGATGGTTCTGAGTATCAGATATCTCGAAAAATCATGAATGTGGCAACTCGAAATTATGATAATACATTGCAGTTGAAGTATAATCTGGCTGATTCTGCCTTATATGTATTCCAGACAACGCTTACCACGGATTTCAGCAATCAGCCTTATACATCGAATGAGATGTGGTTTTCTGAATCTGGAAAGCCTGCGTATCCTGTTTACAGAACCAGCAAGGGTAGGGATTTTACTCCTGCTCTCGATTTGTATTTCTATCATCAGCTGGGCAAGCATCAGTCTTTGTCGGCAGATGTTTTGGGTACTTATATCCACACCAAAGGAGCCTATTATGAAGGTGAGGGCGAACCCTATCAATATCAGGTAGATGGAAAGACCTATTCGCTCATAGCCGAGGCTATCTATGAAAACCGGTTGAAACCCTTTACTTTTTCTGCAGGAACCAACTTGAACTGGAAATATATGGATAATCAGTATTTGGGTGATGTGGTTAGCGAGAATGGTATCCGTTCATTGGGTATTTATGGTTTTGCACAAATCAAGGGAAGTTTGGGACAATTCAAGGAAGGAACATCCCGTTTAACTTATGTGGCTGGCTTCGGGTTGAGTAATCAGTCTTATCGACAGGGAGATGAGAAATTTAGTTTTTGGCTTTGTCGTCCGAAACTCACATTGGCTTATTCCTTGACATCTTCGTTTCTGATTCGCTTGGGAAGTGAATTATCACAGCATATTTCGCAGATAGCTATGATTTCGGATACCCGTATTCGAAAGAACAGTATGGAATGGACCGTGGGTAATCCTTCGCTTAAGCCTAACAGTATATATGAGAACTGGGTTGCGTTCTCTTTCAGTAAACCAAGGATAAATACTGATTTTACCTTAGAGTATCGTATCAATCGTCATTGTAATTTGGCGAAATACACCCGCACGGAAAATGATCAGTTTCTTTATAGCCAGGAGAATCAGCCCCATTGTAATATGTTGTATCTTACGAATGATACCCGGTTTGACATTATCCCCGACCACCTTATATTATCTGTGAACGCAGGTATTTACCGTTTTTTCAATAAGGGCGATGAGTACAGTCATTGTTATACCGCTTATAATTATGGTGGAACATTACAGGGATATTGGGGAAAATGGACTGTGATGCTGTATGCTGATAACGGTTGGAACTTTATGGAGGGAGAGAACATCGGACATAATCCTCCTTCATTGGCAGCCTCAGCCAGTTATCATATAGGTGATTTCGATTTTACGCTCTATATGCATAATCCGTTTATGGCTCATCCGAAATCCTATTCTGCAGAAATCGTCAACGCCTTGCTCCGTAAGCAGGTTCATGGTTATGACAATTCGGGAGGTAATTTGTTCCGTATCTGTGTTGCCTGGAATATCAATCGGGGAAAGGAATACCGTAAGATACAGCGGAATATCAACAATGAGGAGCGCGAAACGGGTATCTTGAAATAGGTGGCTTTGCTTTCTATATGGGTTGCATGGGCAACAGCCGGAATTTATTTCTTCCCTTTATTGATGATATAAATTCCGGCAGTAGCCAATGCGCCTGCTATCAGATACTTCCAGTAGAAGGTTTCACCAAGACAGAGGCAGGAGGTGATGGCTCCTACTACGGGGATGAGCGAATTATATATCGCTACCTTTCCTACGGGATTGCAGCTCAATAATTTGTTGTAGAGAGCGAAACTGATGGTTGAGATGGCAATGAGCAGCAGAAGGATGGTGATGCCCCAGAGGCTGATGACTGGCAGATAGCCACCCATTAACAATGCAGGAATCAACAGCAAGGCTCCACCGATGCTCAGCGAATAACCGGTTCCTACGAAAACATCCACCCTCTTGCTCAAGCCTCGGGTCAGCAGGGAAGCACTGGCTCCACACAGGGCATTGAGGATAATCATACCATCGCCTAGGAAAGTGAAACTTCCGCTTTCCTTTCCGCCAAGGTTCAAGGCAAGGATGCCCAGGAAGCCGATGATGCAGCCCAATGCCTTTCGCCACGTCATCCTGTCGCTCTTGAAGAAGATGCAGGCAAGGATAACCACCGTGAAGACGCTCATCGAATTGAGTATCGCCGAACGTGCTCCTGCATTATGCGAGAGTCCGAAATAGAAGAAGGCATAATGAAGGGTGGTGTTGAGGAGTGCATAGAGGAGAAGGAACCAGACATTCTCTTGAACAGCTTTCTTCTTGAATCCGAATTTACGATGCGAGCTTCTGGCGATGGCAAGGATGATGATGCCGGAGATGAAGAAGCGGATGCCTGCAAAAAGCATCTTGCTTCCGGTCATGTCTGCTGTAATCTGATATTCCTCCATTCCCATTTTTATCAATGGGTAAGCCCATCCCCACGAGATAGCAGCCGTAAGGGCGAACAGGCTTACCCATACCGGGCGCTGAAATATACTGAGTGTATTTGTTTCTTTCTTTTCCATTATAACTTAATTGATATTCCCTTGCTTCTGAGTTTGCTAAATGGCAATCTACAAGTCCCCCAGATGCCTTTCTATCGGAATACCGCGGTTCTTGTCCTTGTCATCCTTGTTGATGTCTATCCAGTTGCGCAGGGTATCCATGGCGATGCGGGTGGCATGGCGGAGATGATCGCCATCCTTCAGTCTTCCCACGATGATGCTGGAGAAGATGTCGCCGGTGCCCGGGAACTGAACAGGGATTTCTTCGTAGGGCAGGAGGAAATACTCTTCTGTAAGATGATTGAAACCTACCACGGCATGCTGCCCCTCTACGATGCATGAGGTGATGAGCACGGAGTGGGAACCGATGGCTCTCAGTTTATCTATCAGTTCATAGGCATCCTTCTCCGAGATTCCCTCTTCCTTGTATTCCGAATCCGTCAGCAGGCAAGCCTCGGTATAGTTGGGAAAACAGAGGTGCGATACGCTCAGCATCTCCTTCATGCATCTCACGGTGCTCTCACTGGCTCCACCATAGAGCTTGCCGTAATCGCCCATCACGGGGTCCACATAGATGTCGGTGCCCAGCGCTGCCTGTTCTCTGCAATAGCGTGCCACCAGCTTAGCCTGACGCTCCGAAGCCATGAAACCCGTGGTGATGGCGTCGAAGTGAATGCCCAGTTCGTTCCACTTCTGCAAGGCTTCCTCGATATACGAAGTGCATTCCAGAATGGCGTACTTGCCGTATGGGAAGGTGTTGCTGATGAGCATGGTGGGCAGATTGAACACATCGAGTCCCATATAAGAAAGGATAGGCATCTGAACTGCGGCAGATACCTTTCCGTAGCCACACATGTCGCTGATAATAAGGATATTACTTTTCGCTTTCATTCTTTCTTTTTTCTACTTGCTTTTCTTTCTTATCTTTCTTATCCTGATTATCTCCTAATAGCTGGCTGTACACTTGATGCCCAGTGCCTCTACGCGGTCCTTGATGGCATCGAGAACTTCCTTTGGTGCCTTTTCCAGCAACTTGTCTGGTGTTTCGCGGGCGATGGTATAAACCATAACCTGCTGAGGCTGGATGTCTTTCACAGCCTCCAGCCAAGGAGCCACGAAGTGCTCGCTGGTATTGTCCAATCCGTCACCTCTCAGGAACATGGTCTGGATGATGACGTGACCCTTGAACAGCTTCAGATATTTGATCACCTCCTTCACGTCGTAGTTAGGCTGCTGAGGGCGGTCCAGCTTCTTGATGTAATCCATATCCACGGTATCCAGTTTCAGGATGTTGTTATCCACGAGCATCAGCGCCTCTCTTACTTCCTCCTTATATATATAGGTGGCGTTGCTGAGCACGGAAACCTGTACTCCCGGGAAATATTTCCTGCAGAGTTCCATCGTATCTTCCACGATGCCCTTGAAGTCTGGGTGTCCCGTAGGTTCGCCGTTTCCGGCGAAGGTGATGTCATCCAGAGGCTGGTTGTTGTCGTGGCGCTCTTTCAGTACCTTCTCCAATCCTTCTCTCACCTCCTCGCGGGTAGGGCGCTTCTTCTTAGGACGGAAGTCGGCGTTGAATCCGCATTCGCAATAAACGCAGTCGAATGAACAGACCTTGCCATCAGATGGCATGAGGTTGATGCCCAGTGAAACTCCCAGACGGCGGGAGTTAACCGGACCGAATATCGGTGATGGATAAATAATCGTTGACATAATCTTATTTTATTAACTTATTCGTTATTTTGGTGGGCAAAAGTACTAAAAAATGTTGGAATGAACAAATAAATCAACAGAAAATCGATTTATTCTTACCATTTGTCTTCTATCTCCGATAGATTGTGTACTTTTGCATTCCAATCCGAGGATATTCTTGGTGATTTCGATTCGGATTTAAAGAAAAAAACAAAAAAGTTGATGTTTTGCTTAGTTTTTCGCTTGGCTCAACTGTATAGATAATATATGAACAGAAAAAAGGACATGGAACAGTTATTCCGTCAGCATTACGCGAAGATGTACAATCTGGCCAGATGCATTCTTTCGGATGATGACGAGAGCAAGGATGTGGTGAGCGAAGTTTTCGCCCAGATTCTTGCCGATGATGTGGTTCTGGTGCCTGAGAGTGAGGAAGGTTACTTGATGCGGAGCGTACGCAACCGCTGTCTCAACCTGATAGCTCATAAGAGCGTGAAGGAAAGGGTGGCGAAGCTGCTGCTGGATGATGCCGACGTGATTCTCTCGGAAGAGACCGATGAACGGCTCGACCGGCTGATGCTTCTCATCGAAGACCTGGAACCGCCTATCCGGCAACTCATTTTCCGTCTGCGCTATCTTCAGGAGAAATCTTATCAGGAGGTGGCTGATGAAGTGGGAGTGAGCAAGGTGACGGTGTTCAACCAT
>ERZ870052.213-NODE-213-length-22701-cov-7.214109_pt1 | contig 22701 bp, 22 predicted proteins | sample MGYA00520889_ERZ870052 | MGnify/ENA primary metagenome ERZ870052 (study PRJEB32232, sample SAMN07284988) | human gut metagenome | biome: human-associated habitat; material: feces | host: Homo sapiens | place: Tanzania | collected 2014-08-14 ...
TCTCCTTGTAGCCGCGCATGGCGTTCTCCACCGTGCGGCGTGCCTTGGTAAAGGCCGGAGGGTCCAGAATGATAAAGTCGTAGGGGCTGCCCTCCTTTTCCAGCCGGGGCAGCAGCTCGAAGGTATCCTCACAGAGGAAGTCCATGTTGTCGAGGTTGTTGCGGTCGGCGTTGCGCTTTGCCATGGCAATGGCTTCGGCGCTGATGTCGGCAGCGGTCACCCGGGCAGCCCCGCCCTTGGCAGCGTTCAACGCAAAGCTGCCGGTGTGGGTAAAGCAATCCAGCACGGTGTGCCCGGCGGCAAGGCGTGCCACGGCCCGGCGGTTATACTTCTGGTCAAGGAAAAAGCCGGTTTTCTGCCCGTTTTCAAAGTCCACATGGTAGTACACGCCGTTTTCGCAGATCTCGGTCTGGGTGCTTTCCGGGTGGCTCTCGCCGGGCAGGGCAAACCAGCCCTTGTTCTGCTCCAATCCCTCCTTAGCACGCAGGGCTTCATCATTGCGCTCATAGATGCCGTCAATGGTCTGTCCGTCTGCCCGCAGTACCTCGGCCAGCAGCGGGAAGAGCACCGGCTTCAGTTTTTCCATGCCCACGCTCAAAGTCTGGGTGACCAGAACATTGTTGAACCGGTCCACCGTCAGCCCGGGGAACTGGTCTGCCTCGCCAAAGATGAAGCGGCAGGCGGTAAGGTCGGCAGGCTCCAGCACGGTCTTGCGGTAAGCCCACGCGTACTCTACCCGGCGGCGCCAGAAGGCGGTGTCAAAGGTATCGTTGGCGTTGCGGGAGATCAGCCGCACCCGGATCTTGCTTTGCAGCGAGAGAAAGCCGGTGCCGAGATAAGCACCCTTGGGGCTGACCACATCCACCAGCGTGCCGTTTTCCGGCTCGGTGCCGGGTGCTTCCAGAATATCGTTCTCGTACACCCATGGATGCCCGCCCACCAAAAGACCTTCGGCGTGCTTGTTGACTTTATATACAGGATAAGTGCGTTCGCTTTTCATAAAATGCTCCTTCAACTAAGAATGCGCAAAATGATGCTCGTTCTGCTCTTTATCATAACATAAAAATATGGTAGAATAAATACAAAATTTTGCGGAAGGAAGAAAACGCTATGGAGATCGAACGCAAATGGATGGTGACCGGCTGGCCGGAGGGACTGCCCCTTGAGGAAGAATTCACCATGCGGCAGGGCTATATCAGCGTGCAGCCCACGGTGCGCATCCGGGAAGAGGCGCTGACCGGCGGCAGCACCGATTATATCCTCTGCTTCAAGTCCGCAGGAGGCTTGGCACGGGAGGAGATCGAGCGCAGCATCGACAAAGACCTGTTTGTGCAGCTGGAGGAGAAGATCATCGGCAAACCCCTGATCAAAAAGGTGCGCCGGAGCTACCGCCTGCCGGACGGCGCGGTGCTGGAGGTGAACCATGTGGACGAGGGCCTGCCCACAGCGTTCTGGTACGCTGAGGTGGAGTACCCCACGGTGGAAGCCGCGCTCAGCTGGCAGCCGGAAGCCTGCGGCCTTGCGGCATACCTCAACGACGAGGTGACGAACCAGCCCGGCCAGAGCATGGGCGCATACTGGGCACAAACCAGAGGGTAACGCCAACAATACTGTGAAGGGAATGACGGTTTACGAAAAAGAGCAAGCTGAAACTGGAACTCCAATATAACTCGCCGGTGATCCTTACCTTTTTTCTGCTGTCCATGCTGGTGCTGCTGGCAGACGGCTGGACGAACGGCTGGAGCACCATGAACCTGTTCTGCGTGTACCGCTCCTCGTGGCGGGACCCGCTGGGCTACATCCGGCTGTTCGGCCATGTGCTGGGCCATGCAAACTGGGAGCATTTTCTCAATAATATGCTGCTGCTGTTGGTGGTGGGCCCGCCCATGGAGGAAAAATACGGCAGCATTCCGCTGCTCAAGGGCATTTTGTTCACCGCGTTGGTCACCGGCGTGCTGCAATGCATCCTGTTCCCCCACACGGGGCTGCTGGGAGCGTCCGGCATCGTGTTCATGCTCATCATGCTGTCCTCGCTGGCGGGCTTCTCCGGCGGCATCCCGGTCACCATGCTGCTGGTGGCGGCGCTGTACTTCGGCCAGCAGGTGTATGATATCATCTTTGTGCACGATAACGTGGCAAACTTTATGCACATCGTGGGCGGCTTGTGCGGTACCGCCTTCGGCTATTACTGCGCCCTTCATCGCCGCCCGGCGCGCAGCCGTAAATAAAGAGAGAAAAATTATAGATGAAAACGGGATACCGGAGCGTCTGCGGACGCTCCGGTATCCCGTTTTTCATAAGAAAGAAAAATAATGAGTGCGGCAAACTGGAACTTGTCACTATGATTTCTCATTAAATAATGCGGTTACTTACTTCGATACTATTTCAACAGTCGGCATCTTGCTCTCCAATCCGATTTCACTCTCTTCCGCAACTCTATAATTAGTAACATCTATTGAGTACATATAATCCGAAATATCTGGATTTTCCTCATCAGCCGGAAGTTCAACTTCAAATGTCTTGAACTCAAACACATAAGACGTTCCTTCAACAAGTTTTCCCGTCAAATCTTCCTGAAAGCGAAGTAAAAATGGTCTGTCCTGAAAGAAGTGAACTACGGCAATCGTTTTGCCCGGAAGCGCATAGTAATCCGGCAAGAGTTGCTCAACGGTAGCTGTAAAAGCCCCCGAAAACTGTGCAAAGCACTTTTTGTTTTCGGTCATTTGTTGCTTTCCATCATGATACCCAGCCTCATAGCCAGCCGTATAACCTTCTTTGTAGTTCGTATCGTGCGCATTTGAAATTTGCTCTTTATTTCCACAACCAACCAATGAAAGTACCAGCACAAGCCAGAGAACGATTGCAACCATCTTTTTCATACTGTTTCCTCCATCAAATTCGCGTTTGCTGAACTAAGCCGAGTATACCATATCAGCCAATGAAAATATACCCCTCTAGGGAAAAATTGGCTAAAAAAGCGTTTGAAGTGCACCGCTGAGCGCTTCAAACGCGAACCATAAAAATATTATTTCCATCCCCGGTCGGTGGGGTCCAGCATCCCGGCGGCGGAATACACCAGTGCGTTGCAGATGGCGGCGGCAACGTTGCTGCCGCCCTTGCGCCCCATGGCAACGATGGCGGGCACGCCGTGGGCGGTGCACACGGCAAACAGCCGCTCCTTGCTCTCCACCACGTTCACAAAACCCACCGGCACCCCGATGACCAGCGCAGGGCGCAGCCCGGCGGTTTCAATCAGGTCGGCAATGGTCAACAGCGCCGTAGGCGCATTGCCCACCGCAAGGATGGCATCGGGGTGCTCGGCGGCGGCTCTTTGCATGGACGCCACCGCCCGGGTGGTGCCGTTGGCCTTTGCCAGCGCAGCTACTTCCGGGTCTGCCATGTAGCACAGCGCCGTGCCGCCCAGCCGCGCAAGTCCCGGCTTTGTAATGCCGGAAAGCGCCATGTTGGTGTCGGTAACGATGGGCGCAGCAGCTTGCAGCGCCGCCACGCCCGCCGCCACCGCGCCGGGGGTAAACCGCAGGTTGCGGGCGTAGTCGAAATCTGCAGTGGTGTGGATGACCCGCTTGACCACGGCGGCAGTCTCCGGCAGCGGGGCCAGCCCCATTGCGTCCAGTTCTGCGGTGATGATAGAAAGGCTCGTTCGCTCAATGTCGGCGGGCAGATGATGCTGCGGGGTCATACGGTGCTTCTCCTTTCCAGTCCCATGGCGGCGTACAGGGCGTTCATGTCCAGCGCCCGGCGCACGCCGTCGGCCAGCAGGTCAAACTGCTGCTGCCGGTACTCCTGCATGGAGAGCAGCGGCGCATCGGCAGGGGAGATGCCCTTGCGGCTGCACAGCAGCTGCACCAGCTTTTCGGTCAGCTCTCCGGTATCAAACAGGCCATGCAGATAAGTGCCCGCCACATTGTCCTGCACGCAGCCCTCGGCGCTGCCGTCTGCAAGGCGGCAGAAGGGCACGCCCCGCACGGCAGTGCGCCCGGTATGGATCTGGTAGCCGGTCAGCGCTGCACCCGCCAGCTGCGGCGCAGTGACGGTGGCGGTATCCTGTGTGCGGTGCTTTGCGTCCGTAAATACGGTCTGGGTGGGCAGCAGCCCCAGCCCGCGCACGGTCTGGCTACGTCCGCTCTCAGTGCCCTCGGGGTCGGCAAGGGTCTCGCCCAGCATCTGGTAACCGCCGCACACGCCCAGCACCGGCGTGCCGGAGGCCGCCAGCTTTTGCACCGCACTTTCCAGCCCGCACTGCCGCAGCCAGAGCAGGTCGTCTATGGTGTTTTTTGTGCCCGGCAGAATGACCACATCCGGTGCGCCCAGCTGCCGGGGACTTTGCACATACCGCACGCTCAGCAGCGGGTGCTGTTCCAGCGGCATAAAATCCGTAAAATTGGAGATATGCGGCAGCCGCAGAATGGCAGCATCCAGCGGCTTGACGGCGCTGCTGCTCTCCAGCCGAGAGGAGAGGGAGTCCTCGTCCTCGATGTCCACCCGCAGGTAGGGCACAACGCCCAGCACCGGCAGATGGGTCTTTTCCTCCAGCATGGCAAGGCCGGGTTTCAGGATGGCGGCATCGCCCCGGAATTTGTTGATGACCAGCCCCTTGATGCGTGCCCGCTCGGCGGGCTCCAACAACTCTACCGTGCCGTACAGCTGCGCAAACACGCCGCCCCGGTCGATATCGCCCGCCAGCAGCACCGGTGCATCCACCAGCTTTGCCAGCCCCATGTTGACGATATCGTCTGTCTTTAAGTTGATCTCTGCCGGGCTGCCTGCGCCCTCGATGACGATGATATCCACCTCTTCGGCAAGGCTATTGTAGGCGGCTAAAATGTCCGGGATCAGGCTCTTTTTCAATTTGAAGTAGGCGGCGGCGGGCATCTGTCCGCGCACCTCGCCGTTCACGATGACCTGACTGCCCACATCGCTGCTGGGCTTGAGCAGAATAGGGTTCATGCGCACATCCGGCTCCATGCCGGCAGCCTGTGCCTGCACCACCTGTGCCCGGCCCATTTCCAGCCCGTCCCGGGTGACAAAGCTGTTCAGCGCCATGTTCTGGCTTTTAAAGGGGGCTACCCGGTAGCCGTCCTGTGCAAAAATACGGCACAGCGCGGTGCACAGCAGGCTTTTGCCCGCACCGCTCATCGTGCCCTGCACCATAATGCATTTTGCCCGGCTCATGCAAGCACCTCCTGTAAGGCTTTTAAAAGCTGCTGGTTTTCCGGCGCGGTGCGCACGGCGGTGCGGTACCAGCTGCCGTCTAAGCCGGGGTAGTTGCCGCAACTGCGCAGCACGATGCCGCGCTGCCGTAACACATCGCCCAGCATTTCCGATGCCTGAAACAGCAGATAATTTGCACTGCCATCCAGCACCCGCAGCCCCAGTGCGCACAGGCCGTCCCGCAAAATGGGACGCTGCTGTGCAATCAATTCTTGCACCCGCGCCACATAGGCGGTCTCATCCAGTGCCGCCAGCCCCGCCGCCTGTGCAAGGCTGGAAACTGCCCACGGCTGCCCGGCGGCCTGCATTTTGTCCAGCAGAGCGGTGCTGCTGCACAGGCAGTAGCCCAGCCGCACCCCGGCCATGCCGTACAGCTTTGTAAAGGCCTTCAGGATGAAAAGGTTCGGGCTTGCCAGCAGCTTTTTGGCAGACAGCGCCTCGCTTTCCGGCAAAAAGTCCAGAAAGCACTCGTCCACCACCAGCAGCGCATCGCAAGCTTCGCACCGGTGCAGCAGCGCTTCCACCAGCGGCAGCGGGGTCAGCTGCCCGGTGGGATTATTGGGCTGGCAGAGGAATACCATGTCGGTGTCCTCGTCTACTGCGGAAATAAATGCTTCCGTCACCGCAAAATCTTCGCTCTCCCGTAGAGAATACCGCCGGACGGTGCAGCCTGCGGTTTCCAGCGCGGCAGCATACTCCGCAAAGGTAGGGGCGGGCAGCAGCGCGGTGCGGGGCTTTGCCGCCCACACCAGCCGGAAGATCAAATCTGCCGCACCGTTGCCGCAGAGAATATGCTCTGCGGGCACCTTCTCGTGCACCGCCAGCTTTGCCCGCAGCGCGCGGCAGAGGGGATCGGGGTAGCGGTCTGCGGTTGCAAGCGCGGCAGTGATGGCCTTTGCCACCCCCTCCGGCAGTCCCAGCGGGCTGACATTTGCTGAAAGGTCCAGCGCGTCCTGTCCGTACTGCGCCCGGTAACCGGTCCAGTCGCCGCCATGTACCAGCTGCATCATAAAATACCTCGTATCAATAGCCCAAGCGCCAGCGCCAACAGGCTTTCGGCGTACATCATGCGGTCGGCGCGGTGGATATCCTCCGGCTCAATGGGACGCACGGCATCACCGATGGTGGGCTTGGGATAGTATTCACCAAAATAATAGGCGGGCCCGGCCAGCTGCACGTTCAGTGCACCGGCACAGGCGCTTTCGGTCTGGGCGCTGTTGGGGCTGGCGTGGTTGCGCCTGTCCCGCCGCCAGATGCGCCATGCATTGCGGGCATCGTTGCCGGTCAGGGCGGCAGCCGCCACCCACAGCAAAGCGGCAATGCGGCTGGGCAGGTAGTTTGCAACATCATCCAGCTTTGCCGCTGCACGGCCAAAATAGAGATACCGCTCGTTTTTGTAGCCCACCATGCTGTCCATGGTGTTGATGGCTTTATAAGTAAGCGCCAGCGGTGCGCCGCCCAGCAGCATATACAACAGCGGTGCAATTACCCCGTCGCTGGCGTTTTCAGCCACGGTCTCCACAGCGGCTTTGGTCACGCCCTCGGCGGTCAGCGCCTGCGTGTCCCGCCCCACGATGCGGCTCACGGCAATGCGGGCGGCGGGCAGGTCGGGCTTTGTCAGTTCCCGGTAAACGTTCATGCTCTCCTGCACAAGCCCCTTTGCCGCCAGTGCCTGTCCGCACCAGAACATCTGCACTGCCAGCCCCAGCAGCGGGTGCAGGGCAGCGGCTCCCATGCAGACAAGGCTTGTAAGCGCAAGGGTGCCCACCGGCAAGCAAAAGGCCAAGATGCGCCCGCCCCAAAGCTCGCCCTCCGGCGTTTTGGGCAGGCGGGCACGCAGCCCCTTTTCCAGCGCAGAGATGGCCTTGCCCATATACACCACCGGGTGCGGCAGCCACGCCGGGTCGCCGAAAATCGCGTCCAGCACAAAGCCGCCCAGTACCGCGTAGCCGATCATGCCTGCGCCTCCTTTGTGTACTGCACGGTCTTTAAAAGATGCAGTACCCGCTTTGCCGCCCAGTCCTTGGCGTCCAGTACAAAGCCGCCGGCATTGGGGGCGCACCATTCGTAGTAATCCTTGTGGGGCAGGGCATAGCGCTCCATGGCAGCCATCTGGGTGCCGCCGTGTGCTAAGATGACCAGCATCTCCTCGCCGTCTGCAAGGGCTTTGTCCACCAGTGCGGAAAATGCCGTGCAAATGCGGTCACAAAACGCGCCCTTGGTCTCGCCGTCCGGGCAGGGGCTTTCACAGTTGGCGGCTACCCATGCAAGGTAGTCCGGGTCGTGCTCCATCTCAATATAGTTTCTCCCCTCAAAGCTGCCGAAGCACATCTCCTTCAGCCCGTCTATTTCTACGAGCCTTGCACCCGGGAACAGCACCTCGGCGGTCTGCCGGGTGCGGCAAAGGGAAGTGATGTACACGGTCTTGGGGGAAATATCTGCCCGGCACAGCATAACGCGCCCGGCGGTAGAAAGCGGGATGTCCCGCTGCCCCTGATAGCGTTTTTCCGCGTTGTATTCGGTCAGGCCGTGACGCAATAAATAGATCAGCATTCCGGCAATTCTCCTTTCAAAACGGTGGGGATGCCGCAGAACATCTGCACCACACACTTGGCGCGCGCCGCCAGCATACAGGCCAGCCGCCCGGCGTTTTCCCGCGCGGCGCGCTCGGCCGGGTCTATGGGCACCACACCGCCGCCCACCTCGGTGGACAGCACGATATCATAAGCGGATAATTTGTCTGCAAGTTTCTCAAGTTCGGCGAGGTCCTTGCACCCGGCGGCAAGCTGCTGCGTATCTGCGATGCAGCGGCCGGGCAGGGTGCGGGCAAAGGTGCGCTTGCCGCTGTACAGCGGCCCGGTGATGAAGATCATAACAGCCCTCCCCATTGGCAGGCGCACAGCGCCGCCAGCATCCAAAGCTCGGTCTTTTGCAAAAACCACCCGGCTAAATCGCCGGTAATGCCGCCCAGCTGCTGCACAGCTACATGGTGATACCACAAAAAAAGTAAAATTGCAACTGCTGCCAGCGCCCCGCCGCCTAAAGCCAGCAGCGCCCCGCAAAGCAGAACCGCCAGCACTGCCAGCACATTGCGCACAGCAGTGCGGTCGGCAGCGGAGGCAAAGGTATGGGCAAGGCCGGTGTTTTTGGCCATGGGAAAAGCCGCCACCGCAAGGCCGGAAAGCGCCCGCTCCAGCACCAGCGCCAGCGTCCACAGCGCGCCCACCCGGGGGGTGAACTGCACACAGGCGGCAAGGCAGAGATAAGCTGCAAAATAGCTGCACAGCCGGATGACCGCAAAGGCACCGCAGTGCGGGTCTTTTAAAATTTCCAGCTTCTTTTCCCGGTCGCCGTAGCTGGCAAGGGCGTCACAGGTGTCAGCATAGCCGTCCAGATGGATGCCGCCGGTCACCCACACCGGCACAAGGCAGAACCCAGCCGCCCGCGCCGGGGCAGGCAGGGGCAGCACCCCACACACGCACCACAGCGCCCCGCATAAAAGCCCCACCAGCGGGAAGGCGCACAGCGCGTACCGCATATTCTTTTCGTTCCACGCAAACTGCGGCACCGGCACCGCCGAAAACATGGCAAACGCCACCGCAATGGTCTGCAAAACGATCATTTTTCCACTCCTTTATAATAGACAGGGATGCCGCACACCACCCGCACTACGGCGTCTGCCCGGGCGGCAAGGGCGTTGTTCACCCGCGCCAGCGCCAGCAGATAGCGGTCTGTGTCTCCGGCATAGTCTGCGCCGCCGCTGAACACTTCGTTAGAAACAACGATCAAATTTTCACACTGCGCGGCAAGGCGATCCAGCCCCCGCAAAATGTGCGCGGCGGCGGCATCGCCCGCACCGGCGGGGTCGTACAGTTCGTTGGCGGTCAGGTTGCCTAAGTCCTCCAGCAGCACCGTGCCCCTGCGGGGCAGATGCACCGTCTCTAAATGCAGCGGGCACTCAAGGGTCTCAAACTGCTTTGCGGCGCGCATTCTGCGGTGCTTTTCCACCCGGGCGGAGCACTCGGCATCCCACACCTGCATGGTTGCCAGATAATAGCGCGGCAAACCACTGCGCAGCACAAGGGCTTCGGCGTATTCGCTTTTGCCGCTGGCAGCACCCCCCAGCACCAGCGTCAGCATTGGGGCGTATACGGCGCAATGCCGCCCTCCGCAAAGGAATAGCACCCCTCGTACACCGCCAGCGCCATGTCCCACAGCGGGATGCTGGCCACTGCGCCGGTACCCTCGCCCAGATGCAGCCCGGCGGTGAGCAGGGGCGCTTTGCCCAGCGCTTCCAGCACCAACCGGGCGGCGGGCTCGGTGGAGCAGTGGCTGGCAAACACGGCCTTGGCTGCTGCCGGGCACAGCCGCACGGCGCACAGCGCCGCCACCCCGCTGATGAAGCCATCCATCAGCACGGGCACACCTGCCAGCGCCCCGCCCAGAAACATCCCGCACAGCCCGGCGATATCAAAGCCGCCCAGCTTGCTCAGTACGTCCAAGGCGTCATCTGGATCGGGGTTATTGCAGGCAATGCCCCGCCGGATGGCATCTACCTTGCGGGCAAGCCCTGCATCGGAAAGCCCCGCGCCGCGTCCGGTCATGGTCTGCACCGGCTGTGCCAGCAGCACGGCAGCCACGGCGCTGGAAGTGGTGGTGTTGCCAATGCCCATCTCGCCGGTGGCAACAAGCCCGTAGCCCTCGGCGGCAAGCTGCCGGGTCAGGGCGATGCCCCGGCCAACGGCCTCCACCGCCTCGGCGCGGGCCATGGCGGGGCCCTTGGTAAAGTCCGCAGTCCCGGCGGCAACGCGGCAGTCCCGCACGCCGGGCACCGGTGTACCGGCAATGCCCAGATCCACCGGCAGCACATCGCAGTGCGCTGCCTGCGCCATCCGGCAGACGCTGGTGCGCCGCGCGGCAAGGTTCTCGGCTACGGTGCGGGTCACGCTCTGGTCGGTCTGGCTTACGCCCTGCGCCACCACGCCGTTGTCCGCACAGAGCACCGCCACCGCCCGGCGGGAAAAATCAAACTGTGCCGTGCCGGTCAGCGCGGCGGCATCTTCCAGCAGGGTCTCCAGTGCGCCCAGCCCGCCCAGGGGCTTGGCAAGGCTTGCCCAGTGGGCGTGGGCGGCGGCGCGGGCGGCTTCGTTCGGCGGGGTGATGACAGCAAGCAGCTGCATCAGTTCAGCTTCGGTCATTTTCGTCATCCTTTGTGTTTTAAAAAGTGCTGTGCCGCCTGCACAAAGCGGCGGGGCAGGGCAGTGCCTACCCAGTAAAGATGCGGAAAACCGGCGTACAAATGCGCATTTGCAAAGCCGCATTCCCACTGTCTTTTTTCGGTTTTGCGTACAGAAAAGTCTGTGCCATTTTCAGAAGAATCCCAGTGGTGGAATTCGTGGATGGGCAGCGTTTCTCCGGCGCGGAAAAGCATACTGTCGGCCTTTGCCGTCATAGTGGCATAGCCAAAGCGCACCAGCCGCCCGGCGTTGTGCCCGCTGCCCGGCAGTACGCCCGCCAGGGGGTATGTTTTGCCGTCCGTGCCTTCCAGCGCCTGCCCTAAGTACAGAAAGCCGCCGCACTCGGCAGCGGTGGCAAGACCCTTCTGAACAGCCTCCCGGATAGCCGCACGCAGGGCGCAGTTCTCGCTCAGCTGCCGGGCGTACAGCTCCGGGTAGCCCCCGGGCAGGTACAGCCCGCCGATATTTTCCGGCAGGGCTGCGTCCCGCAGCGGGCTGAAAAACACAAGTTCCGCACCCGCGTCCCGCAAGGCGTCCAACGTTTCGGCGTAGGCAAAGCAGAAGGCTTCATCACGCGCTACGGCAATGCGGACGGCGGGCACGCACGGTGCGGCAAGCAGCGGCGCAGCCGGGGCAGGGCGGTCGGTCAATGCCGCCAGCTGTGCCCAGTCCAGCACAAGGGCATCGGCTAATTGCCCCAGCTTTTGCTGCAAGTCGGCGATCTCTCCGGCGGTTTTCAGCCCAAGGTGGCGGCTCTCGATGGCACACCCCGGCAGATGGGGCAGATATCCCACCACAGGCAGTCCGGTCTCGGTTTCCAGCATCGGACGCAGCGTTTTGTACAAAGCTTCGGAGCAGTCATTGAGCAGAATGCCTGCGATATGGCAAGGCGTGCGGAACTGCAAAAGTCCCCGCAGCTCGGCGGCAAGGGTGATGCTTGCCCCTTTGGGCTGCACCACCAGCAGCACCGGCAATGCCAGCGTATCGGCCAGCTCCCATGCGCTTGCGCGGGTGGTCAGCCCCTGCCCGTCGTAAAAGCCCATAGCGCCCTCGCACACGGCAGCGCCATGCCCGGCGGCATAGCGGGCGTAAAGTGCGCGCACCGTGTCCGGGGCGGAGAGGTAGAGGTCTAAATTGTGGCTTTCCACCCCCAGCGCGCTGCGGTGGAACATGGGGTCGATGTAATCCGGCCCGCACTTGAAGGCGCAGGGGTCAACCCCGCGCCGCTGCAAGGCGGTAAGTACAGCACAGGTAACGGTAGTCTTGCCGCTGCCGGAGCGCGCTGCGGCGATGAGAAACTGCATCATGTCCGTGCCCCCGTAATGAGAAACACCGGGTTGTTGGCCATCAGCAGGTGCAGACTGCCCGCCGTTTTTGTGCGGCTGACCGCAATTTGTGTCACCTCGGCGGCAAGGCCGTGGACGGTCAGGGCAGCTACGGCAGCGCTAAGCGTTTCCAGCGCAATGGCGGCGATGCACAGCCGCGCGGCTGGATTTTTGTGCAGCACAGCATTTATAACAGCGTCCATATTGCCCTTTGTGCCGCCGATGAATACAGCATCCGGGGCGGGCAGCGCGCCCAATGCCTCGGGTGCTTTGCCCTCGAGCAGGGTCAGATTATAAGCCGAAAATTTCTCCCGGTTTTGCTGGATCAGCGCACAGGCTTCCGGGTCGCACTCCACAGCATATACCTGTCCGGCAGGGGCGGCAAGCGCCAGCTCTACGCTTACACTGCCGGTGCCTGCGCCCACGTCCCATAGGGTGTCCGTGGGGGTCACCGCCAGCTTTGCCAGCGCAGCGGCACGCACCTCCTGCTTTGTCATGGGCACAGCGCCCCGGATAAAGGCATCGTCCGGCAGGCCGGGGGTGCGGCGGGGCGGTAAAGCCTCCCGCTCGATGAGCAATACGCTCAGCGGTGCAAAGCTCTGCGCTGCCAGTTCCCGGGCAAGACCGAAGCGGATGCTTTCTGCCGGTGTGCCAAGGCTTTCGCCCACAAGGGCGTGGGCAGCGCCCAGCCCGGCAACGGTCAGTTTGGCGCAAAGGGTGGCAGGGGTATCCCCGCCGCCAGTGAGGAAAAACACCTGTGGATGCGCCAAAACCTCGGCTACGGGGTCGCAGGCGCGGCCATGGGCGGATACCAGTTTCCAGTCCTGCCAAGGGCGTCCCACTGCGGCGGCTAAAAGCTGCACACTGGAAAGCCCGGGCAGCACCCGGACGGCGTATCCCATAGCCCGCAGCAGGGGCAGCAACCTTGCCGCACCGGAGTAAAACCCGGTGTCGCCACTGTACAAAACAGCGGTGTCTGTATCCGGCTGCGCAGCAAGACAGGCAAGGATATCCTCCGGCTTATACACGGCCTTGCGGTCAGCAGTGCACCCCGCCGGTAAATGCTCCAACAGGCGCTTTGCCCCAAGGATGAGCCCCGAGCCTTGCAGCGCAGCCAGTCCTTGCGCGGTCAGGCTTTCCGGGCAGCCGGAGCCCATTCCAATCAGAGAAATCATGCCAGAACCTCCTTGCAGCGTGCCAGAATTTGTGCGGCAGTTTGTCCGTTTTCAGCCGGGCGGCGCACCACGATCAGCTGTGCGCCGGTGTCCTGTGCGGCCTGTGCCTTTTCGGCAAAGCCGCCCACAGCACCGCCGTCTTTCGTGACCAGATACCGGATGGAGAATTGCTTCATTAAGGCGCAGTTCAGCGCATAGGAGAAAGGCCCCTGCATGGCAATGATGTTTTTGTGAGGGATACCGGCAGCCTCGCAGGCGGCAATGCCCTCCCGCGTGGGCAGCACACGGGGGAACAGCCGCTCCGGGCTGAGCACCGCAAAGGCGGCAAGCTCCTTGGCACCGGTGGCCAGCAGCACATTGCCGCTGCACCCGGCCAGAAATGCGGCGGCGTGGGCGGCAGTGGCAAATACCATGCTCCCGGCAGGCAGCTGGCTTTCTTCCCGCAGCAGCCGGTGGTACTCCACCCCGGCTGCATTACACGCTGCCCGGATGTTTTTGGTGGCGTCCACTGCGTAGGGGTGGGTGGCGTCCACGCACAGGGCAGCGCCCTGCAAAAGAGCGGTCATTTCCTCGGGGGTAAGCCGCCCGCAGTGTACGGTGATGCCGTCCGCTTCGCCCTGCTCCTCCGCACCCAGCGGGGTGGCTACGCTGACCAGTACTTGTGCGCCCAGCGCCGCAAGCTGTCGGGAGAACACCCGCCCCTCGGTCGTGCCGCTGAAAACCACTGCCTTCATCTGCGGTACCCCCGCGGGGTGACCATTCTGCCGCCCAACTGCTTTGTGGTAGCATTGCCGATATACACGGTGGTAAACATATCCACCGCAGTATTTTCCAGCTGTGCAAGGGTCAGGATGCGGGTGGTCTGTCCCTCCCGGCCAATGTTGCGCACGAGGCCGCAGACGGTATTGGCGCTTTTGCCATTTTCCAGCAGAATGCGTACTGCCTTTGCCAGATAGTCCGGTCTGCCCTTGGAGGAGGGATTGTACAGCGCAACGCAGAAATCCCCCATAGCGGCGCAGGCCAGTCGCTTCTCAATGATCTCCCACGGGGTCAGCCGGTCAGAAAGGGAAATGACGCAGAAATCGTGCGCCAGCGGTGCGCCCAGCACTGCCCCGCCGCTGAGGGCAGCGGTCAGCCCGGGCACGATGTCCACGGCAACGTCCGGGTAGTCCGGGGCCAGTTCCAGCAGGGGACTTGCCATGCCGTACACCCCGGCATCACCGGAACAGACCAGCGCCACCCGCTTGCCGGTGCTTGCTTTTTCCAGCGCCCAGCGGCAGCGGTCGATTTCCTGCGTCATGCCGGTGGCATAGTATTCCTCGCAGGGAAATTCATCGCGGATGAGGTCAAGATAGACCTTGTACCCGCAGATGGCGTCAACGCTTTCCAGCGTATTCGTAGCCTGCTGGGTCATATAAAAAGATTCGCCGGGGCCAAGCCCCACGACATAGACCACCTTCTCGGGACGGTCAATGTCGATTTCCATCATGTCAAGCATTCTGCCACCTCCAGTCCGGGGCAAAGGGTCTGCACGCCAGCGCAAAGGTCACGCCGTTGCAGGCAAATTTCGGGTAAAACAGGCTGCCGCCTGCGTCCAGCACTGCCGCCCGCTCACAGACGTTATCCACCCCGGTCACGCTTTGTACAAAAGGGGAGGGGGTGAACTGCCCGGGCGCGCTGCGCAGCTGTGCAGCAGAGTAAAACTGCACCGGCCAACCGTGCGCCTGACAAAAGGCCAGCAAGCCCGGTTCGTTCTGCTTCAGGTCGATGCTTGCGGCGGCGGTAACTGCCTGCGCAGCAAGGCTGTGCAGGGCGCAGAAAGCGGCAAAAGCGGCTTCCAGCGTGTCGGCGCTTGTGCCCCGCTTGCAGCCGATGCCCAGCACCCCGATGCGCGGCACAAGGTGCAGCGCCTGCCCGGCGGGGCAAAGGGTGAGTGCAAGGTCGGCTTTTTCCGGGGTATCGGCGGGGAATAACCCGGCGGGCGCAGTGCCCGTTACCGGGAGATCAGCCCAGTAATAGACCGGCTGTCCGGCCAGTAATTTGCCGCTGACAAGCTTGATGCGCTCCGGCTCCAGCACCATGCAGTTTTGGTGCTTTGCCCACTCGTCCACCGCAAAAATGCCGTGGGCATCGGTGGCGGTGGTGATCACCGGCACAGCTCCGCACACGGCGGCAACGGCCCGCGCCAGATCATTCGCACCGCCCAGATGCCCGGACAGAATGGGCACGGCAAACCGCCCGCATTCATCCACCACTACCACAGCCGGGTCGGTGGTCTTGCTCTTGCAGTGGGGCGCGATAGCCCGCACCGCAATGCCCGCTGCGCCTACAAATATCAGCGCATCCGACTGCACAAACTGTGCGCTTGTCCATTCTGCAAGGGAAGCGCCATCCTGCCCGCACCGGGCAACACTGCCGGGCAGGGCAGCGGCAAGGCGCTTTGCCAGTGTAAGGCCGGTTTCCGTAAAGGCAAGGTAGGCGCGGGTCATACCGGTTCTCCTTTGCGGAACTCGGTGGTAAAGGCGGGGTCGTACAGCTTGCTGCGCTCGTACTGCGTGCCGAGAAAATCCCCCACCACGATAAGCGCCGTTTTGGTGATGCCCGCTGCGCGGGTGCTTTTGGCCAGAGAACCAACTGTGCAACGCACGATTTTTTCTTCCGGCCAGCTGGCTTTATACACCACGGCGGCGGGGGTGACCGGTGTGTACGCACCCTGCAAAAGCGCCGCCTGCACCTTATCGATCAGTCCGATGGACAGGAAAATCACCATGGTTGCGCCATGTGCGGCAAGGCTTGCCAGCCTTTCCCGCTCCGGTACCGGGGTGCGCCCCTCCATGCGGGTGATGATGACCGTCTGGCTGACCGTGGGTAAAGTGTACTCGGCATTCAGCGCTGCGGCAGCGCCGCAAAAGCTGGAAACGCCGGGGGTATCATCGTAACAAATGCCGTCTGCATCCAGTGCATCCATCTGCTCCCGGATGGCACCGTACAGGCAGGGGTCACCGGTGTGCAGACGCACGGTGGTCATACCGGCAGCTTCCATTCGGCGCATCATGTCCAGCACCTGCTCCAGCGTCATCTCGGCGCTGTTGTAGATAGCACAGCCCGGCTTTGCCAGCCCCAGCAGCGCCGGGTTGACCAGACTGCCCGCATAAATAATGCAGTCTGCGGCCTGTAAAAATGCTGCACCGCGCTGGGTGATCAGATCCGGTGCGCCGGGCCCGGCGCCCACAAAATGTACCATGTGCATTACTCCTTCCATTCGTCTAACAGGCAGGCGGCAGTCTCGGTCTGTCCCAGCGGGCCGTGCTGGTTTGAAAACAGCACCGCGCCCACCCGGAACGCCCCGCCCGCGCGGCGGTCAAGATGCAGCTGGATGGCGGCAAGCAGGCTTTGCAGCACCGGCTCCCGCAGCCCGGCAGCATCCAGAATTTCCAGACAGGCATCCGTGGTGGCGGCATTGTACAGTGCGGTGCACACCTCCCGGCCGGCACCGCACAGGGCGGCGTGGGTGCAGAACAGCTCCGTGCGACAGTCTGCCGTGTGGGAGTGGGTGTTCATAATGCCGCCTGCCAGCTTGCACAGCTTGCCGACATGCCCCACCAGCAGTACCTGTTCAAAGTGCGCCGCCGCTGCCATATCCAGCGTATCTCCGATAAAGTTTGAGGTTTTGACCACCGGGATGGCGGCAAATTGCGGGTAGGTTTCGTGCAGATAGTCCAGCCCGTAGTTGCCCGGGGCAAGGATGAGCCGATGGTCCTTTGCCCGCAGCGCCGCCTGATTCATCTCCAGCTGGATGGTATCCAGAATGGCCTGCTGGCTCATAGGCTCTACAATGCCGCTGGTGCCCAGAACCGACAACCCGCCCTCCACCCCGATATGGGGGTTGAAGGTGCGCCGGGCAACCTCTTCGCCGCCGGGGATAGAGATGGTCACGGCAAAGCCGCCGGGGTAACAGGCGGCTTCCGCCTCCCGGTACAGCGCTTCGGTGATCATCTGCCGGGGCACATGGTTGATGGCGGCCTGCCCGACCGGCTGGTCCAGCCCGGGCTTTGTCACCCGGCCAACCCCCGCGCCGCCGGTAATGCGTACCTCGGGTGTGCCGGGCAGCAGCATCACCGTGGCGGTCACCGGCAGGCCGGTGGTCACGTCCACGTCATCGCCGCCGTCCTTTTCAATGGCGCATTCCGCGCCATCGGCAGCAGCACGGCAGAACAGGGGAGCCACCTCCACCACGATGCCCTTAGGTGTGCGAAGGGCGACCGTTTCCGGCGCAGTGCCGGTCAGCAGCAGCCGGGCAGCCCCGGCAGCGGCCAGCGCCGCACAGGTGCCGGTGGTATAGCCGCAGCGCAGCAGCTTCTGTCCGCTGCGCACATAGTGCTCAAATTGAGGCTTTTCCGGCTTCGGCGGGTCAAAAACAGCGCTGTACTGTTCTTCGGTCAGGCCGTAGAGTGCTTTGATGTTTTCCCGGGCAAAGGCCTGCGCCGGGGGCACGGGGGCAGAGACGCCATGCGGCGAAACACAGACCACCGCGTCCGCGATCTTCTGCGCCATGTCCAGCTCGTGCAGGGTGACGATGACCGCAAGCTGCTGCGCATGCGCCAGCTTTTGCAAAATAGTCAGCAGCTCAATCTTGCCCTTGATATCCAGAAAAGAGGTGGGCTCGTCCAGCAAAAGCACCTGCGGCTGCTGACAGACCGCCCGCGCCAGCAGAATGCGCTGCCGCTGCCCATCGCTGACGCAGTTGAAGTCCCGGTCAGCCAGATGCGCCGCGCCTACCAGCTCCAGCGCATTCTGCACCTGTTTTTTGTCCTCAGCGGAAAGAATGCCCAGCCGCCCGGTGTAGGGGATGCGCCCCGCCGCCGCAAACTCAAAGCAGGTGGTCAATTCCGTGCGGCGGGTGTGGGGCAGCATCAGCGCCAGCTTTTGCGCCCGGGCACTGCCGGGAATGCGGGCAAGCTCCTGCCCGTCCAGCAGCACTGCGCCGCCTAAAGGGGCAAGCTGCCCGGCCAAGGTTTTGAGCAGGGTAGATTTGCCCGCGCCGTTCGGGCCGATAAGCGCCAGTACCTGCCCCTTGGCAGCGCCCAGCGCGATCTCTCGCGCAAGGGCATCTTTGCCGTAGCCGATGGCAAGGGCGCTGGCTTCAACAGAATACTTCATCGCACATCCTCCCGGTTGCGGCGCAGCAGCAGCCCGATGACCACCGGCGCACCAAATACAGCGGTGACCGCGCTGATGGAAAGCTCCATGGGCGCAAACAGGCTGCGGGCAATCAGGTCGCACAGCAGGCAGAACGCCGCCCCGCCCAGACAGCAGCCCGGCAGCACATACAGCGGGCGGGCGCTGCCCAGCAACTGCTTGACAAGGTGCGGCACCGCGATGCCCACAAAGGAGATCGGCCCCGCAAAGGCGGTAACGCAGGCGGCCAGCAAACTGGAAAGCAGCACCAAAAGCCGGGAGAACCGCCGCACATCCACGCCCACGCTCCGGGCATAGGCCTCGCCCATCTGGTAAGCGGCCATGGGCTTTGCAAGGCAGAAGGCTGCCGCCAGCGCGGGCAGAACCACCAGCGCCGCCGTGCGCACGTTGCCCCACGTCATGCCGGAAAAGCTGCCCTGCGACCAGTTGTGCAGGTTGACAATGCTGCTGTCCTGCGCAAAGGCCACCACAAACTCGGTAATGGCAGAGCAGATGTAACCGATCATCACGCCGCATATTACAAGGATGCTCATGCGCTGCACCCGGCGGGCAGCGGCCAGCACAAAGGCCATAGCCGCCATAGCGCCCGCAAAAGCGGCCAGAATGAGCACGGCAGAACTGGTCAGCAGGCCGTAGTTCAAAAACAGCACCATCACCAGCGCTACCGCCAGCTTTGCACCGCTGGAAATACCCATCACAAAGGGGCCGGCAATGGGGTTTGCAAAAAAGGTCTGCAACAGATAACCCGCCGCCGAGAGCGCAGCGCCCAGCAATGCGGCCATCACTGCGCGGGGCAGGCGCAGCTGGGTAATGATGCCCACGCTCAGCGCGTCCTGTCCGCGGCCGGTCAGGGCGGCAAGTACGGCCTGTGGGGTAAGCGCAACGCTGCCCCAAAACAGGCTCGCGGCAAACAGTACCGCCAGCAGCAGGGCAAGGCAGCAATAGGAGAAAACAAGGCGTTTGCGGCTGGTCATAAGCGGCTCCTCAGGTGATTCTGGTCAAAAAATGCAGGGTGTCGGGGCTGGCAGTTTCCCCGGTAAAAACAGCATGGAGATCCAGCATAAAATCTGCCAGCGCCATGCTCTGCTGGAAAAAGCTGGGTGTCGTGCACCAGATGTCTCCGCTTTGCACCGCCTTGCACTCTGCCAGCAATGCACAGCGGGCAAGCAGTTCTTCCTTTGTGGAGATGGTGCCCTCGATGGTGCCGTTATAGATGAGCACGTCGGCGTTCTTGACCCCGGCGTAAAGATCTTCCAGCGGGATATTCATGGTGGAAAGGTTGTTGCCGCTGTCGGCGAGGGCTGCAAAAACATATTTGCCTCCGGCCATGCCGATCATCTGCGCCACATAGTCTCCGCTTTTGCGCACCGTGGCAAGGCCGCTGGAAGTAATGGAGAAAAAGGCACAGCTTTTGCCGGTGGAGGGCTGTTCCAGCAGCGGCGCAATGCGCTGCGCCTGCCGGGCGAACACCTCCTCGGCAAGGGCCTCTTTCCCCAGCAGGATGCCGTACAGCTTGATCCACTCCATCCGCGCCAGCGGGCTGCTCTCGTAGCTGGAGCGCTCCACCAGCACCGGAATGCCGAACCGCTCCAGCTGCTCCTTCACTTCAGGAGTGTGGTAGATCATGGTGTTTTCCACCGCAAGGCCGCATTCTGCGGTCAGGATGCGCTCATAGTCCGGGGCGCTGTACTTGCCCGCATAGGCAATGCGTCCGGACTGCATGGCCTGCTTTGCCTCGTCCAGATACCAGTCCTCAGCGCGGGTGCCGGAAAGGGCAATGCTGTCCAGCGTGTCCAGATGGAGGAACAAGTCCATGACAGAGGTGGATACCAGATAGATGTTCTGCACCGGCTGCTGCAAAATGGTCACGCCGTCAGGTACGGTACGCAGAGTGGCAGCGCCCTCCGGCCGTACAAGAAACTTTGCCTGTGCGTCCGGGATGGTCAGCAGGGTAGAACCGTCTGCATAGCAGTCGGCGGTAAACTGGGTGGCGTAGTCCAGCGGGTAGGCGTGGTCAAACACCAGCTCGTCCGTATCGGCGGGTGCGGTGGGCGCGGCGGTGCAGCCTGCAAGCACCAGCGCGGCGGCGGGCAGAGCCTTTAAAAATTGTGCGCGGGTCAGCTTCATGGAAGGTTACTCCAAGGTAAAGGTCAGGGTGTATTCGATCTCGTGGGGCTTGCTCATAGCAACAGTGTCAGCGGTAACAGCCAGCGGGGTGCCCAGAGCGGCTACGGGAATTTCAAAGGTGGAGTTGCCTTCGGTATTGGTGGGCAGATACTTTTCGCCGTCCACGACCATGTAATCATAGTTGGGGCTGCTCCACACGATGGTGGCGGTCATCTTGCCGTCTGCCACGGTCAGGGCAGCGGGGCTTTCCACGGTGGCACGGCCGGAGCCGCCTTCCAGCACCACAGCAGCGGTGTAAGTGCCGTCTGCGGGGGCCTCGGCAGCCTGCTCGGTCTTGGGCTCGGCGTTGCGCACGCTTACGGTGTGGTCGTACCACTTGCCCTTGGTGCCCAGCAGCGCCAGCTGAAAGTCAGTGTCCAGTGCCTCTACCGGGATGTCGTAGCCGTACACCTCTTCAGTGGTGCCGTCTGCGTAGGTAACAGTGTCCACAGTGGGGATGAGCCATGCGGTCTTGTTGGCTTCGGCATCGGCGGCAAGGCCGGGGTAGAGGTTCACGATCTTTTTGGAAGCCAGACTGACGTGGAAGGTCATCACGCCGTTTTCTACGGTCAGGGTGCCCTTGCCGTTGCAGGCTTCGCTGGTGTGGAACATACTGCTGTCGGTCTCAAAGTCGGCGGTGTATACGCCGTCCGGCAGAGCGGCTTCGGCCACAGCAGAGGAAGCTACTACGAAGGAAGCAGCCTCAGAGCTTGCCGCAGCGGAGGAGGCACCGCCGCAGCCTGCCAGAGAAACAGCCAGCACCACACCGGCCAGAGAAACGGAAATAAACTGTTTGCAACGCATAAATAAATACCTCAGTATCAAAGATTTTTCCGGGTCTAGGCTGCCCGGTGTAGGGGGTGCATTCTCCTCGTGCGGGGAATGCGCCCATAAAAGAAGCCCTCTCCGTATGCTTGGCAGCGCCGGAGAGGGCTTCTGAATCCATTAGCCGTTCAGAAGATCCATAGCGGCCTTGGCATGTGCAATGTACAGCTGCTGGATATCCGCAATGCGGCCCAGACCAGAGATCTGGCAGTCCACACTCTCAAAGCAGCCTGCGGCGGTAAACTGGCTCAGCCAGCTGTCGGCGTCCTCACCGGCCATATCGTTGTTGGCGTGGTCGCCTGCCACCACCATCAGCGGGCGCAGGATGACCTTGGTGTAACCGGCAGCCTTCACAGCCTCGATAACGGCCTCGCAGGAGGTCTCCTCAGGCTCGCCCTCCACCGTGCCGATGAACACATTGTCGTAGCCCAGGGTCTGCATGGTGGTCTGCATCTGACTGTAACTCACCTTAGCGGTGTGGGAAGTGCCGTGACCCATAAAGACGAAAGCGGTCTTGTCGGCGGCGGCAGCGGCGGCGCTGTCGTAACCGGATTCCTTCACAGCGGCAGCGGTAACGGCCTTGGCAACAGCTTCCTTATCTGCATTGATGACAGAGGCATCCGCACCGACCTCGCCCAGCAGGGGCTCGGCCACAGCGACGCTCTCAAACTTGTCGCGGTACTCGTCCAGCATCTCGTTCATCTCGTCGTACTCAGCACCGTGCATCAGATGGGTGGGCTGCACGATCAGGTTCTTCACGCCGTTTGCCACAGCGCGGTCCAGTGCCTGCTGCATGTTGTCGATCTTCTCGCCATCGCGTGCCTGCACATGGTTGATGATGATCTGTGCGGTAAAGGCGCGGCGCACGCTCCAGTCGGGGTAAGCGGCCTGCAAAGCGTCCTCGATGCCCTTGATGTCGGTAGCGCGGCTGTCGTTGAAGGAGGTGCCGAAGGACACCACCAGCAGCTCGTTCTCGCCAATGTTATCGGCGTTGCGGGCATCGTCCTTGGAAGCATCGCCGGTATCGCGGCCAAAGTAGTCGGGGTCGGCGTTCTCGCCCTCCACCAGTTCCTTCTGGGCATCGGTCAGGGCGTCCCAAGCAGCCTTTGCGGCCTCGCACTGGGCATCGGTGTCATCGGTGCGCTGCTGCACATAGATGGCATCGATCAGGTCTGCCACGTTCTGTGCAGCCAGTTCATCGGCGTCTGCGCTGGAAGCCTCGCTGCTGGCGGCAGAGCTGGCAGCAGCAGAGGAAGCAGTGCCGGAGGCAGCCCCGCCGCAGCCGGTCAGTACACCGGCGCACAGAGCCAGAGCGGTCAAAACGGCCGCCGTTTTGCGGATGTTGCGTTTTTTCATCTTGTTTTCCTTTCCTGATGTGGGTAAAATACGGCGCTGAACAGAAGGGTACAGGAAAGAGAACCCAGGGTGTATCTGAAAAGTCGAAAATTTAGTCTATTTCTACAAGCACAGCTGGATTTTGCGTTAAACAGCCTTGAAATCCACAAAGGATTCCTGCGGCTATTTGCCTTAAATCCCGCTTGT
>ERZ870052.215-NODE-215-length-22522-cov-5.082112_pt1 | contig 22522 bp, 20 predicted proteins | sample MGYA00520889_ERZ870052 | MGnify/ENA primary metagenome ERZ870052 (study PRJEB32232, sample SAMN07284988) | human gut metagenome | biome: human-associated habitat; material: feces | host: Homo sapiens | place: Tanzania | collected 2014-08-14 ...
ACGATATAAAACGAAACAATTTCAAAAATGTATCATTTTTTGAGATTGTCTCTGAATGATTATGATTGATTATTTTTTGTAGAAAGGATTAATTTATTCATGTGGATTGCAGATAATTGGAAAGATTACGAAATTCTTGACTGCTCTAATGGCGAAAAGCTTGAGCGTTGGGGAAATTATCTTCTCGTCCGTCCGGATCCGCAGGTCATCTGGGATACACCTAAGAAGAACCGTGGATGGAAAGAGATGAACGGACATTATCACCGCAGCAAAAAGGGCGGCGGTGAGTGGGAGTTTTTCAGTCTCCCTCAGCAGTGGCAGATTCATTACGGATCTCTCACATTTAACTTAAAACCATTTAGTTTCAAGCATACAGGACTTTTCCCGGAACAGGCAACAAACTGGGACTGGTTCTCTGAGAAGATCAGGAATGCTGGACGTCCGGTCAAAGTATTAAACCTTTTTGCCTATACCGGAGGTGCTACGCTTGCAGCAGCTGCTGCCGGAGCGCAGGTTACTCATGTAGACGCATCAAAGGGAATGGTGACATGGGCGAAGGAAAATGCAGTTTCTTCCGGTCTGGGAGATGCACCGATCCGTTGGCTTGTTGATGACTGCGTGAAGTTCGTTGAGCGCGAGATCCGCCGCGGCAACACTTATGATGCGATCATTATGGATCCGCCGTCTTACGGACGTGGACCAAAGGGTGAGATCTGGAAGATTGAAGATATGATCCATCCGCTCATTAAACTTTGTACAAAGATTCTTTCCAAGGATGCACTTTTCTTCCTTGTGAATTCTTATACAACGGGACTTGCACCTGCCGTTCTTACTTACATGATCTCAACAGAGTTGAAACCATGGAACGGACATGTAGATTCTCAGGAGATCGGACTTCCTGTTACAGATTCAGGACTGGTTCTCCCTTGTGGAGCTTCCGGTCGTTGGGAACGTGACTAGGGTCTCCCTTATAATTCGTTTGTTACTGGCTTCCATTTTCTAAGTCAGTGGCTATAAATTGTACCTGTGCAAAACGTTACTGCTCACAGTGACTGTAAAACAGCTACAACAATATTCTAAACAGCAGAAAAGACCAGCGGTTCTTGTTTCAATTTGTAAAACAAGCCTCTGGTCTTTTCATTTATTTATGCTGTTCTTGAACTCCCCTGACAGATTGCCTCGAATTCTTTCAATTTCTGTCTTGCCTGTGGGCTTAAGCTTCTCGGTACTTCAATCTGGATTGTTACATACTGATCTCCGTGAACAGATGAATCTTTCATCGAAACGATTCCCTTGCCTCTCAGACGGATTTTCGAACCTGACTGTGTTCCCTCCTTGATCTTGCACATAACATCTCCGTACAAGGTGTGTACCAGTGTCTCTCCTCCAAATACAGCTGTTGTATATGGAACAGACACGGTTGTATACACATCCATGCCTTTCCGCTCATATCCAGGTTTCGGAGCAACTGTTACTTTCAACAGAAGATCTCCAGCTTCTCCTCCGCCCATTCCCGGCATTCCTTTTCCTCTCAAACGGATCGACTTTCCGCTATCAATACCTGCCGGAATATGAACCTTCAGTGACTGTCCCGGTTGTCCCGGATTCTCCGGATTACTCAGGGTGATAACCTTATCTCCACCAAATGCAGCCTCGTCAAATCCTACTGTGATACCAGCCTTGATATCAGATCCTTTTGATTTAAAGCTTTCTCCTCCAAATCCGCCGGTAAATCCTGATGTCCTTCTGCTGCGTCCTGAAGTACTTCCTCCATGGAACATATTTCCGAAAATGTCACCAAACATGTCATCCATGTCACCACCTTCGAAATGATACTCCTGATATCCGCTTCCCGGTCCACCATAACTACGGTAAGTACCGCCTCTGAATCCGCCGTTTCCGCCGAATCCTCCAAAGCCACCTGCACCTGCATTTCCATATCCGGAACCTGCGGAACCACTCTGGTCAAATGCAGCATGACCGAACTGGTCATACAGTTTCTTCTTCTCCGGATCACTCAGTACAGAGTACGCCTCCGTCACTTCTTTGAATTTCTTCTCCGCTTCTTTATCTCCAGGATTCGTGTCCGGATGATACTTCTTCGCCAGCTTACGATATGCTCTCTTTATTTCTTTATCCTCTGCGCCCTTTGACAGTCCAAGCACTTCATAATAATCTCGTTTCATTCTTTCCACATCCTTCCGAATCTCTTGTTGTTTTGAACATATATAGTTTATTATATCTTTGTGTTCTACTTGTAATATAGCAGATATTTTTCAGACTGTCAATGAAACAAGATATCAAATTTTATTTCAACAACTCTCGCAGCACCTGATTCACCATTCCAGGGTTTGCTTTCCCTTTCATGGCGCGCATTGTCTGTCCAAACAGTGCTCCGATTGCTTTCTCTTTACCGCCTTTGAAATCTGCGACTGCCTGTGGGTTGTCTGCAATCACTTTGGCAGCTGTCTCACGGAGTGCACCTTCATCGTTCACCATCTTAAGTCCGTGTTCTTCTACATATTTCTCAGGATCTATATCCTCCTGGAAAATCTGCTTGAATACATCTTTTGCCACAGAACTGTTAATGGTTCCTGCATCCGCAAGATCAATTAATTTTGCCAGGTTCTCCGGAGAGAATGTTAAATCTTCCGGCTCCATTCCATTGTCTTTCATCAAACGGAATGTCTCTCCGATCAGCCAGTTTGCAACTTTCTTCGGTTTCTCACAGATTGCTGTTGTTGCCTCAAAAAGATCTGCCATTTTCTTGGAACCTGTAATGATTTCTGCATCATACTGCGGAATATCAAACTGTTCCTTGTAACGCTCAAGCTTCTCTGTACGAAGTTCCGGCTGCTGAGATTTGATTTTCTCGATCCATTCATCACTGATCACGATCGGCACAAGGTCCGGTTCCGGGAAATAACGATAATCCTGTGCATCCTCTTTGGAACGCATTGCATAAGAATGCTCTTTGTTGTCATCCCAACGTCTTGTCTCCTGTACAACCTGTTTTCCTTCTTCGATCAACTCAATCTGTCTCTGACGCTCGCCTTCGATCGCATGTGCGATTGCCTTAAAGGAGTTCAGGTTCTTCATCTCTGTTCTTGTACCAAACTGATCAGATCCGACTTCACGGACAGACAGGTTGACATCTGCACGCATAGAACCTTCCTGAAGCTTACAGTCAGATGCTCCTAAATACTGCACGATCATACGCAGTTTTTCAAGATAAGCAATAACTTCCTCCGCAGAACGCATATCCGGCTCAGATACGATCTCTACAAGTGGCACACCGCTTCGGTTATAATCGACAAGTGAAGTATCGTCCCACTCATCATGAACCAGCTTACCTGCATCTTCTTCCATATGCATCTCATGGATTCTTACTTTCTTCTTTCCTGAACCACTCTCAATCTCTACATATCCATCTCTGGCAATCGGGAGATACAGCTGGGAAATCTGATAGTTCTGCGGGTTATCCGGATAGAAATAGTTTTTACGGTCAAATTTACACACCTGTGTAATCTTACAGTTTGTTGCAAGACCAATCGCCATAGCATATTCTACGACCTGTTTATTCAACACCGGAAGAGATCCCGGCATACCGGTACATACCGGACAAGTATGTGTATTCGGTGCGCCACCGAATTCTGTGCTGCATCCACAGAAGATCTTTGTCTTTGTAGCCAGCTCAATATGCACTTCCAGTCCAATGACTGTCTCATACTGCTTTGCCATTGTTAACGCACCTCCTTTTCTGACATAAGACCGACAGATGCCGGTGTTTCATACATCTTCTTTGTCGCACACTCATAGGTATATGCTGCGCGGATCAAAGTTTTTTCTTCAAATACATTTCCGATCAGCTGCATACCGATTGGAAGTCCTTTACTGTCTTTCCCAACCGGAACACTCATTCCCGGAAGACCTGCAAGATTGACTGAAATTGTGTAAATATCTCCCAGATACATCTTCATCGGATCACTTAAGCTCTTTCCAAGCTCCGGAGCAGTTGTCGGTGCTGCCGGTCCGAGAATGATGTCATAATTACGGAATGCACGGTCAAACTCTTTCTTGATCAAAGCCTTTGTACGAAGTGCCTTCAGATAGTACGCGTCATAATATCCTGAACTTAAAACGAATGATCCCAGCATGATCCTTCTCTTTACTTCCGGTCCGAATCCTTCTGAACGGGTTTTCTTATACATATTGTGAAGTCCATCGTAATCTTCTGTACGATAGCCATATTTTACACCGTCAAAACGTTCCAGGTTAGAGCTTGCCTCTGCATCTGCGATCGTATAATAGGCAGGGATCGCATATTTTACAAGGCGCAGATCAAATGCCTCAACAATCGCCCCCTTTTCTTCGAGTACTTTTGCGGCTTTCATCACAGCATCATTTACTTCCGGATCCAGACCCTCTCCCATATAATCTCTTGGAATTCCAATACGGAGTCCTTTCACATCATCAACGAGCGCTTCTGTGAAATCACAATCATCACGATCCATAGAAGTGCTGTCTTTCGGATCATGAGATGCAATCGCCTCAAGAATTGCCGCACAATCCGATACATCTTTCGCTACCGGTCCGATCTGATCAAGAGAAGAGCCGTATGCGATAAGTCCATATCGGGAAACAGTTCCATAAGTCGGTTTCAGTCCGACAACTCCACAGAAAGAACTAGGCTGACGGATGGATCCGCCGGTATCAGATCCAAGCGCATAATAACATTCGGATGCTGCCACTGCCGCACAGGAACCACCGGAAGAACCTCCCGGAACATGCGCTGTGTTGTGCGGATTGCGTGTCGGTCCGTAATAAGATGTCTCTGTTGTACTTCCCATAGCAAATTCATCCATGTTCGTCTTACCAATGATAACCGCTCCTGCTTTTCTGAGGTTCTCAACTGCCTCTGCTGTATAGGTCGGTTTGAAGTTGGAAAGAATCTTGGAACTGCATGTAGTAAGCTGTCCCTCGATACACATATTATCCTTTACTGCAACCGGAACTCCTGCAAGCGGACCTGTCAGTTCGCCCGCATCTATTTTCTTCTGAATTTCCTCAGCCTGTGCATAAGCACCTTCTTCATCTATCGTCACAAAGCTGTGAATCTCTGACTCTGATTCTCTGATCTGTCCGATCACTGCATCAACTGCTTCTCGTACAGTTACTTCTTTTGCTTTGATCTTCTCGCCCAGTTCAAGGGCTGTAAGTTTTAATAAATCCATCTGCTCTCACTCCCTTAACCAATTGTCTTCGGCACTTCAAAACTGTCATCTTTACGAAGTGGTGCATTCGCAAGTGTCGCTTCTTTGTTATCTCCGTTTGTCACAACATCTTCACGGAACACATTCTGTACCGGAAATACATGAGACATCGGTTCGATTCCTGCTGTGTCAAGTTCATTTAATGTATCTATATAATCCAGCATCTGCTCCATGTCTTTTTTCGCTGCTTCTTTCTCTTCCTCTGAAAGTTCCAGCTTGGCAAGGATTCCTACATACTCGATTGTTTCGTCGGATATTTTATTTGCCAATTTAATCATCCTTTCTTTCTACTCTGTCTTTGCTACTCCTGACAATTTCCAAAATCAGTATCATAAATTTCTCAGCTTATTGCGCCCTGTACCTGTACATATCATAGAAACTGTCATAATTCTGGTTTTTTACTGAACCGGACGGCGTCAGGATTAAATCCCCATCCACCACTTCCAGCTCCGTCCCTTCCGGGAAAACTGCATTTCTATAAGCTTCTGATCCGTCTGTATCATAAAACCAGAGTCCATAATTTTCATAATTGAGATCTTCATTTTCCTTATCGTAAAGAGCACCAAGATAAATCTTATAATGAAGCTCCGCCCAGTCGACTCCTGATGCCTCGGTCACATCATACCATCCTGCCGGGAAATCTGTTCCCGCCGTATAAGTGTTTCCGGCTTTCAATGTTACCTGCTCCGTCAGCGGATTTTCTTCCAGCTGCATCTGTTCCGTCTGTGCATTATCAGAATGAAACTGGACAACCAGTCCTGTATCAATCTTCAGATGACCTCCTGTATACAATCTCACATCATCCAGATAATTTCCTGCATCCGTATCTGACTCTTCTTCACTAAAATAAGAATAATAATAAATCGAATTTTCAGGATCATCCTGCTGCATGGAGCCTTCTCCTGAGACAAGCTCCACTTCATAAGTTCCTTCCGGGATCTGTGCTCCGATCTCATACTCCCCATATCCTAATACACAATCATAAGTTGCTCCTGTCTCAGAAAGTTCTCTCGTTGTATTCATATATGGATCATACTCAGAATCCACTTCGCTGCCATCATCATTCCAGTCATAATCTGAGGAATGGAAATCATCCCCAAATGAGGAAATGAAATCACCAACGGAACCTGCAATGCTTGTAAATGCTACGATTGCTACGATGATTCCCGCAAGAATTCCACTGATTTTCCTTGCTTTTTTCTGTTCCTCATAAGATCCTGTATGAGCCTTCCTTGCCGGATTAAATACCGTCGGCCCACCCGGCTGCATCTGCCCTGTCTGTGGGATTTCCATCCGCGGATTTTCTTTTTGTTGATATTCTACCTGCAGTTTTTTTCTTTTCCATCCATTATGACTCTCACAGAGATGTCCCGCATCCTGCTTTTTCTCCCGGTTTTTCGTCTCTCCAGTCTCATTCTGTCGTTTCTGGGAATATGTCATTTTTTTCTTGCGGTCAAAACTGCTCTCATTCAGCCTGTAATTCTTTTTCTCCAGCTTTGTGTTATCCAGCCCGCAGGAACTGCAACGGCCATTAATCAATTTACCACCGCAAAGATAACATTCTTTTTTCTTAAACATAAAGATCCTCCCTCGTTTCTACTCCTTAAGTTTCTGACCACAACATCCTGTGGGCAGTTCTCTTTCTCAGTTCAGACCTTCACATCCAACAGTTTTTTCGTTCAATCCAGAGGATTGACCCGTTTTTTGTATTTTCTTCTTATGGTTCCAAACGACTTAAGTCTCTTGGGAATAATGTTGTTTCTCTTACATTGTCTTCGTTCATCATCTTCATTGTCAGACGTTCCATACCTATTCCAAGACCTCCGTGTGGTGGCATTCCATGCTTGAATGCACTTAAATACTGCTCCATGCCTTCATCTGTCATACCTCGCTTCTCCATCTTCGCAAGAAGTTCATGATAATCATGAATACGCTGTCCGCCGGTTGTGATCTCCATTCCTCTGAAAAGCAGGTCAAAACTGAGCGTGTAAGTCGGATCCTCCGGATCATCCATTGCATAGAATGGACGTTTCTTTGATGGGTAATGAGTAACAAATACAAAATCTGCATCCCACTCTTCCTTCGCATAACGGCTGATCAATGTCTCTTCCTCTGGTTCCAGGTCAAATGGGTTCTTGATCTTTCTGTCATACTTCTCGGATACCAGTCGTTTGATCTCGTCGAATCTTACTGCCGGAATATTATCTGTCTTCGGTACTTCGATATTCAGAATCTGAAGTTCTCTTGCATACTCTTTCTTCAACAGCTCCATCGTATACTGAAGAAATCCCGTTTCCATTGCCATGATATCTTCAAATCCATCAATATATCCCATCTCGAAATCAAGGCTTGTGTACTCATTCAGATGACGCTTTGTGTTGTGTTTCTCTGCACGGAATACTGGCGCTGTCTCAAAGACTCTGTCGAATACTCCGACCATCATCTGCTTATAGAACTGTGGGCTCTGCTGAAGGATCGCCGGTCTGTGGAAATACTCCAGACGGAAAAGGTTCGCACCGCCCTCTGCACTCTTGGCACCAATCTTCGGAGTATGGATCTCTGTAAATCCCTCTTTATAAAGGAAATCACGGAATCCTCTTACGATTCCTTCCTGAATTCTGAACTTCGCACGCTCTCTGATATTTCTCAGAGAAATCGGTCTGTAGTTTAATTTTGCTTCCAGTGATGTGTTCAGCTTCCACTTTGCAATCGGAAGCGGCATTGGCTCTGCCGGCTCACTTAAGATCTTCAATTCGCCAAGGCGAATCTCAATCCCATTCGGAGCTTTCGCAGATTCTGCAAGCACACCTGTTACCTCTACTGTATCTGCTTCCTTCACATCTTTCAAGTCAAATTTGGAAATTCCTTCTTCATATACACACTGAACAAGTCCTTCTCTTTTTCTGAGAATAATGAATGCGATCGTTCCCATATCACGGATTGTATGGATCGCACCATTTACTTTCACTTCAGTTCCAATTCTTCCCTCTTCGAGAAGTTCACTCAGTTCCAATGTTTCCTTCTTTTTTACACCTGTTACAAATTCCATTTTTCTTCTCCTTTCAGATTCCTGCATCCCGAGAAGAACTTTTCTATACAAAAAGTCCCGGGATACATCAGTATCCCGGGACGGAAATTACAATCATAATATCCGCGGTACCACCCGCATTGAATCCTGGCTTTCACAATTCTGATTATATCTCTGCATCTGTGTAAACTAGATTCCACTCTTTGCATGTAACGTATGCTCCACGTGCTGCCCTACTTCATCTGTTCAGACAGCCAGCTCCCAAGTGTTCCCATAATCCACTCCGCTGTCCGGCGCTCTCAGTCGGTGACGCCAACTTCCTGTCAGTTTCTGTGAATCAGAGTCTTGTTCTTAGCCTTTTTCTGGTTCAGCACTTTAGTCTGCTAAAACTTGTTTCCAATATTAGCACATCATTTTTTGATTTTCAAGAGTTTTTATCTGAATTGTCACACATTTTAACATTTCATCAGATTGAGGCTTTTTCAACCTATGGGTTTTGTGTACTTTCAACAATTTCTTCCTGTACCGTGCTTAATGCCTGATCCAGCTGGTTATCTGCTTTTGGATTCTCTTCGTCATACTGATATTCCACTTCCACATCCGGTTCAACACCTTTTCCATTGATGCTTCTTCCATTTGGAGTATAATACTCGGCAATCGTCACTTTCAGACAGGTTCCATCTCCCAGATCCATCAATTGCTGTACAACACCTTTTCCATACGTTGTCACTCCGACAATTTTTGCTGTTCCATAATCCTGTACTGCACCGCTGAAGATTTCAGATGCGCTGGCGCTGTACTGGTTTACAAGAACTGCCATTGGTTTCTTAAATTCATGCGTTCCGTCACAGGTGATTTCGTCTGTCTTTCCATTCTTGTCTTTTGTCGATACAATTGTACCTTCCGGAAGAAGCAGACGCAGCATATTCGTAACTGTATCAAGACTTCCGCCCGGGTTGTTTCTCAGGTCAACAACAAGACCCTGCATTCCCTGATTTTCAAGATCGTCCAATGCCTCTTTAAACTGGTCGTAAGTTACTGTGTCAAACTCAGACACTCTGATGTAGCCAATCTGGTTCTCCTTCATCTCATACGAAACTGTCTTCACTTCGATCGTATCTCGTGTAGCAGTCAGTTCCAGCTCTTCTCCGTCTCTGAGAACTGTAATCTTTACCTCTGTTCCCTTTTCCCCTTTAATCCAGGACACCACCGTATCAAGCTGTTCATCACCAACCTCATGATCATCGATTTTCTCCAGGATATCTCCGGCTTTCAGTCCTGCTTTCTCTGCCGGAGAGTCTTCATAGACATTTACAATTTTCGCATAGCCCGTATCTGCATCCTTTGTCAGTGTTGCACCAACACCTGAAAATGTTCCGCTTGTTGATTCCATCAGAGCTTTCGTCTCATCTTCGTCATAATAAACAGTGTACTTATCTCCCAGCGCACTCGTATATCCGGAATAAATTCCTTCTGCCAGCTTATCTGTATCAATTTCATCTCCATACAGATAATACTTATCGATCAAAGCATTCAGCTTATCCAGTTTTTTTGATACCTCTTTTTCTGTCACTTTACCGGATGCATAACTGCCGGATGTGTTCGTGATTACCCTGAATCCCCCCAGGAGAAGCAGGCCAACAAGAACTGTTGCAAGAACTCCGGTTACAATTCCTGCACCATATCCCCTTTTCTTTTTCTGTTCCATTCTCTGTCCCTTTCGCTGTTATCTAAAGAAAAGGACAAAGCAGAATCTTCCACTTTGTCCCCTTTATTCTTTGAATCACTTTCATGTAAACATGAAAGGAAGATTTTGAATCCCTTTGTCTTACATATAATTATTCGGATTCACCGCTGTTCCGTTAAGTTCTACCTGGAAATGTAGATGTGCTCCGGTTGAATATCCTGTGGAACCGACATATCCGATCTGTTGTCCTTTTTCCACTCTCTGACCGGCACTTACACAAATTGAACTGTGATGCATATACTTTGTCACCAATCCATTTCCATGGCTTATAACAACCCAGTTTCCTGCACTGTTGCTCCAGCCTGCCGTAATGACTGTTCCGGCTGCTGCTGCATATGTAGGTGTTCCTGTCGGTGCAGCATAATCATTTCCTTTATGTGGTCTTGAGTCGAAAGATCGAACCTCTCCAAAATAACTGGACTGGTACGTCATTCCCGGACATGGATGTGTAAAATATCCACTTCCACTCACTACGTTTCCGCTGGAAGCCGGTCTGGAACTGCTGCTTCCACCGCTGCTGCTTCCGCTGTTATTCTTCTTTGCAGCCGCTGCTGCAGCAGCTGCGGCTGCTGCCTGCTCTTCCTGAAGACGTTTTGCTTCTTCTGCCTTCGCCTTAAGATCTGCAAGAAGGTTCGCATTATCTGTAATCTGATCCTGAATCTCTGCGATCTGCGCTTCCTTACTGCTGATCAGTGTCTGCGCCTCCGTCTGCTGACTTACCAGACTGCTCTGCAAGGTATTGAGTTTCTCATATTCGTCCTGCAGTTTTGCTTCTTTCTCTTCCACAGCCTTTACTGTATCCTGAAAAGCTGTAAGCATATCTCTGTCATAAGAAGAGAGCTTCGATACATACTCTGCCTTATTAAGAAGATCACCAATATTACTGCTGGACATCAGAATCTCAAGAAACTGCGTATTCCCGCCTTCATACATATATTTGATTCTCTTCTTCATGCTGTTATACTGATCATCCTCATCAACCTTCGCCTGTACAAGCTCTTCCTCAGCTGTTGAGATTTCAGTTTCCTTAGCACTTAATTCTTCCTGCGTCTTGTTCATCTGAGCAATGATAGAATTAAGCTTTGCAGCAAGTGTATCTTTTTCTGCCTGAGCTGCATTCTTCTGTGACTGCAGCTCATCCGCTTTTTTCTGTGCTTCATCAATTGTCACAGCACCGGAAGTAACTGTCATTGACAGCAGCATTCCGATTGACAGAACCAGTGCTGTCACCTTTCTCATCCGTCTTTTCATAGGTATCTCCTATTACACTCTCAAGTGCTTACGAACAGTGAAGTAACTTCCGAGGAATCCGATTCCAATTCCCATTGCAAGCCCGATCGGCAACAAATAGATATATACATTTCCAACCGGAAGGAATGTGATGATATTCTTCAGAATACTAAACTTCTCCATAATATATCCTACAGCCTTGTCATAAAGGAAATATAACAGGGCAAGCGGAATAACTGCACCGAACAATCCGATGATCAGACCTTCGATCACGAATGGTGATCTTACAACAAAGTCTTTCGCTCCGATATATTTCATAATTGCAATCTCTTCTTTTCTGACTGTAATACCTGTTGTTACCGTATTACTGATCAGGAAGATCGATACTCCGAGAAGAATTGCAATGATCGCAATTGAAACATATGCAACAAGCATATTCACACTGGAAAGTGTGTTTGCTACAACATCTGACTTATTGACCTGTCTGACTCCGTCCAGACTCTGTGCAAATTTAACCAGATCCTGCTGCGTAGCTGAAAGAGATTTACTCTTCGCGATCAGATTCTTATCATCACCTTTTACCGTCTTCATGTAGACTTCATAGTTATCTGAACCAGCCAGTGGGTTATCGTCTTTGAAACCTTCTGCAAGTTCCGGGTTATCTCCAAAATATTCTTTCCGAAATGATTCCCATGCGTCATCCGCTGATATATAGTTTACTTCTGAAACATCATCTCGTGATCTAAGCTGTTCTCCAATTGCATCCTTCTGTTCCTGCGTTGCATCCACATTAAAGAAAACAGTAATTGCAACACCTTCTTCTGCGCTTTTAATAATATACTGGAAGTTAACAAGCAGTGAGAAAAACAATCCAAACAGGAAAATACATGCTGACATCGTCGCTATGGATGCGAGTGAAAACATCTTGTTTCTCCAGATATTCTTAACGCCCTGCTTTCCAACGTATCCAAATGTACTAATCCTCATTTATATACCCACCTTTTTTCTCATCACTGACGATTACGCCCTGCTTCATAGTAATGACGCGCTCGTTCATCTCGTTTACGATCTCCTGGTTATGTGTAACAACAAGTACTGTTGTTCCACGCTCATTCGCCTCTTTCAGCAGACTCATGATCTCCCATGAGTTTGTTGGGTCGAGGTTTCCTGTCGGCTCATCCGCCAGCAGAATGGCAGGTTCATTTACAATTGCTCTTGCAATCGCTACTCGCTGCTGCTCTCCACCTGAGAGTTCCTTTGGGAATGACTTGTATTTCTGTGCAAGTCCTACCAGTGACAGAGCTGCCGGTACCTTCTTCTTGATCACACGGGTCGGTGTCTCAGTCACACGCAAAGCGAATGCAATATTCTCATAAATATTACGATCCTTCAGAAGACGGAAATCCTGGAACACAACTCCAAGTCCTCTTCTGTATTTAGCAATGTTTCTGTGTTTCATACGGTTCAAATTCTGGCCGTTGACGATAATGGTACCCTCTGTCGGATTCAGTTCCTTCATGATCAATTTGATCAATGTAGACTTACCTGATCCACTGTCACCAACGATGAATACGAATTCTCCGCGTTCAATCTTCACGGAAACACCATTCAAGGCTGCGTGACCTTTGGAATACTCCTTCGTCACATTCCTTAATTCAATCATATGTTCCTCCTAAAACTTATCTATACTCCTACGGTTCTAGTACTCTAATGTCTCCATATACTTCATATACTTTACTACCATTAAGGCAATCTTGAAAGTAATGGCATCCTCAAACACACGAAGGTCCAGTCCTGTACTCTTCTGAAGCTTATCCAGTCTGTATACCAGTGTATTTCTGTGGATATAGAGCTGTCTGGATGTCTCTGATACATTAAGACTGTTCTCAAAGAACTTATTGATCGTTGTCAATGTCTCTTCATCAAAGTCATCCGGAGATTTTGCTTCGAAAATCTCTTTGATAAACATCTTACAAAGTGGCAGCGGCAGCTGATAGATCAGACGACCGATTCCAAGTGTTGTATAAGCAACAATATCCTTCTCATCAAAGAAGATCTTACCTACATCAAGTGCAAGCTTCGCCTCTTTGTATGACTTGGATACTTCCTTGATATCACTTACGATGGTTCCGTATGCAATATGGATCTGCTCGTCGCCTCCCTCTGCCTGGAGCGTATCCAGCATCTCTTTCGCCATCTTCTCAAGTTCCTTATTGCCATCCTTATCTGAGAGTTCTTTCACAACAATAATATTCTTCTCATCAACAGCTGTGATAAAGTCTCTTGACTTTCCTCCCAGAAGATTTCTCACATTATCAAGTGCAGCACTGTCTTTCTCGTGCGATGTTTCAATAATAAAGATAACACGTTTTACTTCTGTGTCAATATGTAATTTCTTTGCGCGATTGTAAATATCTACCAGAAGAAGATTGTCTAAAAGAAGGTTTTTGATAAAGTTATCCTTGTCAAAACGCTCTTTATAAGCTACAAGCAGGCTCTGAATCTGAAATGCCGCAATCTTACCAAGCATATACACATCTTCTGTCTCGCCATCTGCAAGTAAAACATATTCCAGACGCTGTTCATCAAAGATCTTAAAGAACTGGCATCCCTGGATCACCTGGCTGTCTGCCGGTGATTCAACAAAAGAAAGAACCGCTTCCCCACAATCTTTTGCCATATCAAATGTTGCTGCAAGTTCCTTGCCCTCTGTGTCAAGTACACAAAAGTCAACCCTTGATATTCCCTTTAATCCTTCAATAGTGTTTTGAAGTATCTGATTCGAAATCATCCTTTTTTCCTCCACTCTGTACGATGTATTGCTGATCACAGCAAACTGTAAGTAGTAACACGCATGTGCATATTCCACAATTTTTTCGTATGCATTATTTATCCGTACACATACCCTTATATTATATTAAGGCAAAACAGCAAAAAAAGAAAGAGGAAATCCATCTTTTTTATGCATTTCTTCGTCGAATCCATGAAATATTCACATTTTTATCGTTTAGCATTCTTCACAAAGGCTAATTCTGTTTCTCTACTTTATAGCGAAATACTTTCTTTACTAACATTCTCTTTATCCGGCTTGTCATCTTTCTGTCGTCAAAGCTGCGCATCAGAACTGATCCACAGCCAATCCAGACTCTTGTGTCAAGCAATGCCCGGTTCTGCTCAATAAAATCTTCCTGCGCCGGCGACGGAAGGACTGATAAAATACAATCTGCCTCAGATCCATTGACTGCATTCACAATTCCATGGATCCTGTCTGCATCCGTCAGTTCTCCGTCTTCCAGATGGATCACGGCATCTCCTACCACACGGATTCCCTGATTATACCTTGCAAGAGCTTCCTCTGCTTTCACCAGTTCCTCCTGACTGGCTGCCAGAAGATAGATCTTATGATGGTTCTTCTGTAAATATTTCAAAAACATTCTTAAGAATAATTTATTATCCGTCTCCCGCAGCAATCTTGCATCATCAGCTTTTGCTGCCTCAAGAATCTCTACACTTCCCGGGAGGATCAGATCCTGCATGGAAACCTTTTTTTTCCACTCCGGATTCTCATGTTCTTTCATCAGCGATTCCATCGATACAAGCTCAATGGTATTGACGGAATCACCTTTCATGAATTCGATTGCCTGCATCATCGCTTCTTTTGCCTTAATACAGGAAATCTCCACATCAAATATTGAAATTTTTTCTGTCATTTATGTCACCAAAGTTATCACTTTCCAAAAAACTCTGCGAATTCTAACGCAAAATAATTTCTCCCCATTCTGCCTATTCTACCAAATTTATCCTTATTTGTCAAAATCTGTGTTATTTAAAATTTTACTTTTGTTTATTCTTTCGCATTTTCATCCGTGATTTCTGTCTGTTTTTTTATCTCTCGTCTTCTTCCGGTGACCATTCCGCCAATCCGCCCTGTCTCTTTTGATGTCAATGACTTCCATCCATCCTGCATCACGCGATCTAAAAGGCCTAATTCTTCTGCTATCTCATACTTCAGTTTTTCTTCCGGTTCAAGTTTCGTAAGATTGATCGTCTTTTCCTTTTTTCTTCCCATACTTCTTTCTGCTGCTTACAGCAACCTCCTTTTCAGAAGTATTTACCGGAAAAAAATTTTTATTCGCCGCTCACATGAATCGCACCGAGAATCTCTCCGATTGGAGCCGATATTGCAAGTTCTGCACGGACAGTTCTGGCTGTTTCTGATTTATTGATCACAACAAGGTGTTTTCCGTGAAAATAATCAATAAAGCCTGCTGCCGGATAGACAACAAGTGACGTTCCGCCGATGATCAACAGATCAGCTGATGAAATTGCTTCGACTGCCCTCTGGATCGTCTTCTGGTCAAGACCTTCTTCATAAAGTACCACGTCCGGCTTAATCATACCGCCGCAGCTGCATCTCGGAATTCCCTCTGAATTCTTCACATATTCCGCATCATAGAACTTCCCACATTTCATACAGTAATTTCTGTGGATGCTTCCATGAAGTTCATAGACTTTTCTGCTTCCTGCCGCCTGATGCAGCCCGTCAATATTCTGTGTCACAACAGCCTGCAGTTTCCCGGCCTGCTCCAATTCTGCCAGCTTCAGATGGGCAGCATTTGGCTTTGCATCCAAAATCATCATCTTCTCTTTGTAAAACTCATAGAATGCTTCCGGATATTTCATAAAAAAGCTATGGCTGACCACCTGTTCCGGTGAATACTTATACTTCTGATGATAAATCCCTGTCGCACTTCGGAAGTCCGGAATATTACTTTCTGTCGATACACCGGCTCCTCCAAAAAACACGATCCGGTTACTCTCATCAATCATTGACTGCAGCTGTTCAATCTCTTTCTCGTACATCTTGCATTCTCCTTTCTCGAACTATTCCTGCCTGATTCCTGTCTCTTCAAGGCAATCCACTTTCTACACAGGCAAAATGTTTATGAAAAAAGACAGGTCAGTCCTTCACCTGCTTTCAGCTGTGTCTGACTCCCTGTCTTTTCTTAAGTAATCATGCTTCCGATACATCTGGAAAACGATCTCTCTTTCGTATTGATAACTTACAGATCGATCTTTCCTGTTGTATCTCCGTTTACAACATAATATGCTGCTGACTCTTCCGGTTTCAGATAGATCTTAACGTCTTTCATGTCTCCGACTTTGTTCTTCAGATCCTTTGTCCATACATCTTTGACTTTCTTAAGGATCTCTTTCTCTGTATACTCTTTACCGGAGAACTGAAGGAAGAATTCTGTCTTCAGCTCTGCTTTCTTTGTAGTCTTGGCTGCTGTCTTCTTAGCTGCTGCTTTCTTTACAGTCTTCACAGCCTTTTCAGCTGTATCTTCTGCCTTTGCTGCAACCTTCTTAGCTGCCTTCTTCACTGTCTCTTTCACTTCTTCTGCCTGAACTTCTGGTGTATCTACCAGCACTGCTGCCTTTGTCTCAAGTTTCTTTGTTGTGTCTTTCTTTGTCTCGATTGCTTTCGCAGCTGCTGTCTCTTTCTTCTCTGCCTTTACTGTTGCTGTTTCAGCTTTTTTCTCTGCCGGTTTCGCTGTTGTTGTTTTTGTTTCTTCTGCTTTTACGGCTTTTGTTGTTGAAGATGTCTTCTTTGTTACCATACTTGTTTCCCTCCTAAAATATACACCCAAGTATATTGGCACTAACCCATTACAATGTTATTCTGAACGTGAAATAATGACATAGACCTTTGTCCGTAATGATAAATTATTCACGATACGGATTATTGTAACTCATTTTTGACAAAACGTCAAATTTTCCTTGATTTTCCTTAAGAATTATCATGTTATCGTGTTACTGTTCACACGATGTGCGACCAGCAACGTTATCGTTCCTCTGAAGAATAACCTCTGAAAAATTCCGAAAGTCCGTCCAGTGTCTTCATAAGAACCGGAATCTCTTTTTCATCCAGTCTGTTCAGCACAGCATTTGTCATCTCTCTGTGAAACTGCTCATGATGATAGTAAGCCTTCTCCCCTTTTTCTGTCAGCCAGATATACACCACTCTTCGGTCCTCTTCACCGCGGGCACGCATCACGTACTTCTTGTTGACCAGGCCATTCACCGCTGTAGTCAGAGACCCTGCCGTAATCTTCATCTTCTTTGCCACGACAGACATCGTTGTCTTTCCTGAAACACCGATTGCTTCTATTATATGCATATCGTTGTTTGTAATATCTTTAAATTCCTCTGTGATGATTGCTTTTTTCTCCAGCTCCCAGATTTCATTAAATAAATGTACCAGAATGTCATTGATGGTATTATATGCATCCATCCTTTCTCCTCCTCGTCTTCTACTGTTCTCTGATCTTTTCAAACAGTTCTTTTCTATTTGATCTTCCGGGATTATGTTCATTCTGGTCTTCTACACCTGCTCAGACACTGCCACAATTGTTGTCTCTTACATGTTTCGGAATCTGTCATATCTTCTATCTGTCAGTTGTTTTTCTGAAAGACTTCCATATTGCTCAAAGAAATGCTCCATCTTCTCTTCCATTTCACAGAGAACAGGATCCATGGTATCCTCCCGGTATACTTCCGGTTCCTGAATCACCGCTTCGATCACCTTAAGTTCCTTAAGATCTGCTGCTGTCAGACGCATCACCCCTGCCGCCTCTGACGCTCTCTTGCTGTCTTTCCACAAGATGCTTGCGAATCCTTCCGGTGAAAGTACTGAATACACTGCATTCTCCATCATCCACACTTCATCTGCAACTGCAAGTGCAAGCGCACCGCCGCTTCCGCCTTCTCCGATTACAATTGAAAGAATCGGCACTTTCAAAGCTGACATCTCGTACAGATTCCGGGCAATTGCCTCACCCTGTCCACGCTCTTCTGCCTCCATTCCGCAGAAAGCCCCCGGAGTATCTACAAAACAGATGACCGGACGATGGAACTTTTCTGCCTGTTTCATCAGACGCAGTGCTTTTCTGTAACCTTCCGGAGACGGCATTGCAAAATTCCGTTCCAGATTCTCTTTCGTTGTCTTTCCTTTGCACTGGGCGATCACAGTAACTGCTTTTCCATGAAAATATGCAATTCCGCCCACTACCGCCGGATCATCTTTATAGTATCTGTCTCCATGTAATTCTACAAAATCTGTAAACAGTCTGTCAATATAATCCTTGCCAACCGGACGTTCTTTTTCCCTGGATTTCAAGACACGCTCCCATGCTGACACACTTTTTCTTACTTCTGTCTTGTCTCTTAAATCACTACTCTTATTTTCATTTTCAAATGTAATTGTACACTCTTCCTTCTCATCTGTAACCGTATGCATTTTCAGAATCTGTCCGAGTACTTCTTTCATCTCATCTCGAGTCACAATTCGATCAACAAATCCATGCTCTAGAAGGAATTCTGCTCTCTGGAATCCTTCCGGCAATTTCTGTCCGATTGTCTGTTCGATCACACGCGGACCGGCAAACCCGATCAGTGCTCCCGGTTCTGCAAGAATGATATCACCAAGCATCGCAAAACTTGCTGTCACTCCACCAGTCGTCGGATCAGTCAAAACCGGTACATAAAGTAGTCCCGCGTCACTATGACGTTTCAGTGCTGCTGAAGTCTTTGCCATCTGCATCAGGGAAATGATTCCCTCCTGCATACGTGCACCTCCGGAACAGGTAAAAAGAACAACAGGAAGTCTCTCCTCTGTTGCACGCTCGACCGCACGGGTAATCTTTTCTCCTACTGCATGTCCCATACTGGCCATCATAAATCTTCCGTCACAGACTCCGATCACGACCGGCTGTCCACAGATTGTTGCTTTTCCTGTAACAACCGCTTCATCAAGACCGGTCTTTTCTCTTAAAGCTTCGACTTTTTCTGTATAGCCTCGGAAATCCAACGGATTCTCCGGTCTTTCACCTTCGTCGATCTTTGCATCCCATTCTTCAAAAGAGCCTGCGTCTGTCACAAGCTCAATTCTCTTATATGCCGGAATACGAAAGTATCCATGACATTTAGGACAAATATATTTTCCGGTGATTACTTCATCTGTTAAGATTGCTGCACCGCATTTATTACATTTTTTCAAAATACCTTCCGGTGCTTCCGGCTTTCTTCTGTTTCGTGAATGAATCGAAGTGATCTTCTCTCCGGTCTTTTTAAACATATTATGCAGTCTCATTCATCATTCCTCCGATAAACTCCACATCAATATCTCCAGATATGAATTTTTTATGATTCAAAATCTCATACTGATAATCAATATTTGTGTCCACGCCCTCGATAATAACTTCCCCAAGTGCGCTTCTCATTTTACGGATAGCCTCTTCTCTGTCGTCAGCATGAACGATCAGTTTCGCAAGCATGGAATCATAATACGGCGGGACCTCATACCCCGTATAAATTGCTGTATCTACGCGGACTCCTTCCCCACCCGGGAAGTGCACATCTGTGATTTTTCCAGGAGATGGGCGGAAATTCTTCTCCGGATTCTCTGCATTGATCCTGCACTCGATCGCATGACCTGTGATCTTAATATCTTTCTGCTGAAGCTTGAGTCTCTGTCCGTCTGCGATCTTGATCTGCTCTTTGATCAGATCAATCCCTGTCACCCATTCTGTCACCGGATGTTCTACCTGGATTCTTGTATTCATTTCCATGAAATAAAATGCGCCGCTCTTTTCCAGGAGAAATTCAATCGTTCCGGCATTCGTGTAATGTGCTGCCTTCGCCGCTTTCACCGCAGCTTCTCCCATCTTCTGTCTCAGTTCCGGAGTCAGTGCTTCTGACGGAGATTCCTCGATCATCTTCTGATGATTTCTCTGAATGGAACAGTCTCGTTCTCCAAGATGGACGACATTTCCATACTTATCTGCAAGGATCTGAAATTCTATATGACGCGGATGTTCTACAAAATGTTCCAGATACATTGTTCCGTCTCCGAATGCCATCTGCGCTTCTTTCTGTGCTGTCTGGAAGCTTGCCTGGAACTCATCCGGTGTCTGTGCGACACGCATTCCTTTTCCACCACCGCCAAGTGCTGCTTTAACAATGACCGGATAGCCGATCTCACCAGCGATCTTCTCGCCTTCTTCTACGGTATAGACAGGCTCCTTGCTTCCCGGAATGACCGGAACACCGGCTGCCACCATCGTATTTCTTGCAACAGATTTGTTTCCAAGAGCACTGATCACCTTCGAATCCGGTCCGATATATGTGATCTTGCACTGTTCACAGAGCTCTGCAAATTTACTGTTTTCAGAAAGGAATCCGAATCCCGGATGAATCGCATCTGCGCCTGACACAAGTGTCGCACTGATGATATTCTGCATATTCAGATAACTTTCTGCGGATGGAGCAGGACCTATACAGACTGCTTCATCTGCGAGCTGGGTATGCAGCGCATCTTTATCTGCCTCAGAGTAAACAGCAACTGTACGGATTCCCATTTCTCTGCAGGCGCGGATCACCCGGACTGCAATCTCCCCTCTGTTCGCAATTAAAATCTTCTCTATCATTTCTTCTGCTCCTGATTTTTTTATTCTCCGACCATAAATGTAAGTTCTGCAGTAACAACGACCTTTCCGTCAACTGTTGCCACAGCTTCTCCTACGCCTACCGGTCCTTTTCTTTTAATGATCTTTGTTTCTAATTTCAACTGATCTCCCGGAAATACCATTCCTTTAAAACGACATTTCTGCACGCCACCGAAGAATGCGATCTTTCCCTGATTCTCCGGTACACTCAAGATTGCAACTGCCCCTGTCTGTGCAAGTGCCTCAAGGATCAGAACTCCCGGCATTACTGCTTTCTGTGGGAAATGTCCGCGGAAGAAATCTTCATGATAAGAGACACCTTTGTATCCAATTGCATATTCTCCCGGAACATAATCTTCAATCTTATCAATCAAAAGAAATGGATGTCTGTGCGGAATAATTTCCTGAATCTGTTCTACATTTAAACTGTTCATATCTGAATCCCTTTCTTAAACAATTCTAAAAAGCGGCTGGCCGTATTCTACCGGCTCTCCATTTTCTACAAGAACTTCTGCAACTGTACCAGCACATTCGCTCTCGATCTCATTCATAAGCTTCATCGCTTCTACGATTCCGACAACCTGTCCGGCCTCAACCTTGTCACCAACCTTGACAAAACTTGGTGCATCTTCTGCCGGTGCGGCATAGAAAGTTCCAACCAGAGGTGAAACGATCAGTTCTCCTTCTGTTTCTTTTATTACTTCCTGATGCTCTTCTTGTGTATGATCCGCTTCATTTCCTGGCTTTTGCAGAATTTCTGCTGTCTGAAGATCTGCTGTGACAGTTCCTGTCACCGGAACGACTCCCGGACTCTGGATAATCTCCACCTTCTGCTGCTCTTTCTTCAGATTCAGCTTTGTTCCGTTTTCTTCATATTTAAATTCTGTAAGCGTAGAAGCAGAGACTGCTTCGATCAGCTTTAATATTTCTTCCATCTTCATCTTCGCTTCTCCTTACTCTTCGAAACGTTTTACAAGAAGAGACACATTGTGTCCGCCAAAACCAAGAGAATTAGAAATTACACAGTTCACTTCTTTCTCTACCGGTGCGCCTACTGCATAATTCAATCCACATTCCGGATCTACATTCTTTGTACCAACTGTCTGATGGATGAAATTATCCAGAATACTCTTTACGCAGACAACAAATTCTACTGCTCCTGCTGCTCCAAGAAGATGACCGATCATAGATTTTGTCGAATTGACAACTACATTTTCGGCCGCATCTCCTAATGCATAACAGATTGCACGTGTCTCAAAGAGGTCATTGTGGTGTGTGCTTGTTCCATGGGCATTGATATAGTCCACTTCTTCCGGCGCAACACCTGCCTCTTTCATTGCAAGCTTCATTGCCATCCCTGCTCCTTCTCCGTTCTCTGCCGGGGAAGTGATGTGGTACGCGTCACAGGTTGCACCGTATCCGCTGATCTCTGCATAGATCTTTGCTCCACGTGCCTGTGCATGCTCTAAGGACTCGAGAACAACGATTCCTGCGCCCTCACCCATGACAAAACCATTTCTGTTTATATCAAACGGCATGGATGCATGCATCGGGTCCTCAGAGGTGGAAAGTGCGGTCAGAGCAGTAAATCCAGCCACACCGATCGGGGTGATGCTTGCCTCAGCACCACCTGCGATCATAACCTCAGCCTCGCCGTGCTGAATCGAGCGGAAAGCCTCACCGATGGAGTGAGTTCCGGTTGCACATGCAGTTACGACATTGATGCACTTACCCTTGA
>ERZ870052.217-NODE-217-length-22501-cov-6.860507_pt1 | contig 22501 bp, 17 predicted proteins | sample MGYA00520889_ERZ870052 | MGnify/ENA primary metagenome ERZ870052 (study PRJEB32232, sample SAMN07284988) | human gut metagenome | biome: human-associated habitat; material: feces | host: Homo sapiens | place: Tanzania | collected 2014-08-14 ...
CGACCGCTGGCATCGACAGCAAGGTTTCAAATCTATTGGCTACCATTTCGTGGTGTATCGAGATGGCAGCGTGCATGCAGGAAGACCAATAGATCAGCAGGGTGCACATTGCAAGGGAAGAAACGCTACATCCATTGGGGTATGCTACATAGGTGGTCTGTCTGCCGACGGCAAGCGACCGAAAGACACACGAACAGAGAATCAAAAGAAAGCTCTCAAGGCTCTGCTAACCCTATTGAAGCTTCGCTTCCCAAACGCAGAAATAAGAGGACACCGTGACTATGCAGCAAAGGATTGTCCATCGTTTGACGCGACCGCAGAATACAAGGATTTGTAATCAGTCATTTTGACCTTACTTCTGCACAAACACCTTGCGCGTAGTGCCGTCGCTTAGTTTTTCTATATTGATGCCGCTCACAGGAGCAGAGACACGCTGCCCGTCGGGAGTATAGCGCTCTACGACTTTGACATTGCGCTTGCCGTCGACGCCCACGATTTCGGTCGAGCTGCCATTGGAGAGAATGAGTTGCACGCAAACGGCATATGGATTCTCGTTAGAGCTGAGCCGATATAGATTATAGCCTTCGCCTTCTATCAACTCACCCCCAACCAGAAAGCCGTTGGTCAAATCAGTGGTACGACCCACTATGACAACGTTATCATTAGTTTGACCAAGAAAAAGATGTATCGGATCAAACGTATATCCGAACATTATAGCGTTGGGCTCCTCAGGAATGACATAATTCCATGTACATTCCACCTCGTTGAACCAACCTGGATGAGCAAAATAGTCCTTGACACCTGACCTTCCCATCAGGTTCCACCCATCATCGTCTAATTCATAGAATATTATGCTGGGTGAATTACCCAAGGTCGAACCCACCGCAAATGATATACCTACTATCTTGTAACCGGCATAGGGCTTGAGCATCTCGGGAGTGAGGCGTCCCATGACCTCGGCTGACAAGTTATTTCCGATGCCTACATCTATATAGCGAGTGTCGGCACCCTGGACAAAGAGATGTTTCTGCTTAGACAGATAGCTATCGTCGTCCATGGCCTTGCATACTGGTGCCGACTGGATACGCTGAGTCTTAAATAGCGCGGGGTCGATGTCCACTATCTCCGAATCAATCCTTTTGGGCAGCTCTTTGTGCGACTTGCAAACGGTCTGCGCACCAGCTGTCAACGATAACAATGTAATGAATACTGAGGTGAGTAAATTTCTTTTCATATAGACTAACTTTTTATGTATACTTGTGCATGGTTGTAGCATGGATATACCCCCAAACACACTTTTGACGGTACAAAGGTACACAAATAATGTAAAATATCGATAGAGTAGCAGTCATTTTCAGTCATTAGTCATTTAGTCATTTTCGATTTCTGATTATATAGTAGCGGAGGTCTCTGGCCTCCGCAGCACCAAGTAGAATACAAATCATCATTAATAGTTTGTATCATTGATTGCTGCGGAGGCCGGAGACCTCCGCTACTATATAAGTAGGTGTTCATAATTATTTATATAATAACAGCATCACCTAAGTATGCGCTCATAATAAGAGCGGCAATCAGTAGGAGGGTATGGCATCCCTGCCATACCTACTCTGCCATGATTGTACAGCCTATTTAGTGGGTATGGCAAGGATGCCATACCCTCCTACTAAATGTAAAGATAATTTTGAACTGTTACTTAAAGAAAACATTTGCTTGGTGTAAGTAGACACCAAAAGCGTGATTTTATTGTATTTTTAATTCTTATCCCTACCTGTTTTGTGGATTAACAAAAATACTGTATCTTTGCACTATCTCTTAGGAATGGGGACAGGAAATCATTCTTTAAGGTCAAGGACAAGAAAGCTTTAAGTACAAAGACTGAAGGCTTCAAGTACTGGAACAAGAAGGCTTTAAGTACAAGGAAAAAGAAGGCTTTAAGTACTGGAACAAGAAGGCTTCAAGTACAAGGAACAAGAAGAAAAAAACTGTAGATTTTTATGATAAGCAAGAACAAGATTAAATACATTCACTCGCTAAACCTGAAGAAGAACCGCGACGCCCAGGACGTTTTTGTGGCCGAGGGCTCGAAGATTGTGGGCGACATTCTGGCGCGCGGCAACTCGAAAGTGGAGCTGCTCGTGGCGCAACCGGAATGGCTGGACCAGAACGCGGAGCTGCTGAGGGACGTGAGATGCGAGATTGTGGAGGTATCGTACGACGAGCTGGCTAAGGTCAGCTTCCTGTGTCATCCACAGCAGGTGATGGCCGTGTTCAAGAAGTTTGACGGCTGTATGGACGCCAGCTGCCTGGACGAGAAGCTTACGCTTGTGCTTGACGGCGTGCAAGATCCGGGCAACCTGGGCACCATCATACGCATAGCCGACTGGTTTGGCATAGAGGATATTGTGTGCAGCATGGACACGGTAGACGTGTACAACCCAAAAGTGGTGCAAGCCACGATGGGAAGCATAGCACGCGTGAGGGTGGAATATAGGGAGCTGGAGAGCTTCTTCGACTCGCTGCCCGCAACGGTTGACGTGTACGGCACCTTGCTTGAGGGCGAGAACATCTACAAAGTACCCCACTCTGCCAACGGCATTATCGTGATGGGAAACGAGGGCAAGGGAATATCGCAACCTATACGCAAGAGGATTAGCAAGGCTCTGCGCATTCCTAACTATCCCGAGAATAGAGAGACGGCCGACAGCCTGAACGTGGCTGTGGCTACGGCTATTATTTGCTCGGAATTCAGACGACCATTCAATTAATACTAAAATGATAAACGATATTTTTAAAAACAGGAGTTGTTTGGGATGCCTTAGCGCTTCCCTGGGTGTTTACAGCACCAATTTCGCTAAGATATTGCGTTGTACGTGGATATGGGTGCTTGCGTTGTCTGTAGTATTGGGATTGGCAACCTTCGTGTCGCCCTTGTCTGTACTGGGGTCTAATAGCATGGGCCAGTTTGCCGGCACGATAGCTGCGGGCTGTCTGGTGGCCGTAGCGAGTGTGGTGTTAGACTCGTTTGTCAAGTCGAACGTGGTAGTAATGCTAAACGATGAGAAGCGTGGCGTGGCATTCAGGAAGATGCTCAAGGTAGACGTGTTCTCGATAGTGCTGTTTGCCGTATGCCTGATGGTGTTTGCAGGCTCCACCTATCTGCTGATGTCGATTGAGAGCGTGAGGGCTCTGCCCGCCTCCACCTTCACGGTAATGTTGCTGGCCGTTTACCTGTGCCTGTTTATGCTGCTCGCGCTATTGGTGTCGCCATACATCTATTCGGTATCAAAGTACATATTTAATAAGGAGACTAAATTTAAGAATCTCGTGGGTAGCGATTACGCCAAGGGCTACAAGAAACTGGGCTTCGTGTTCTCGATATTGCTGCTGCTGATACTTGTGGGTGCCATGGTATGCGCCTTCTTGTGCCTTCCGGGCATTGTAACCAACGCGGCCTCGAACATCGACACGATGGGCGTGATGCAAGGCGACGAGTCGGGCATTCCTACTTATTTCGGGTGGCTCAACTTTCTTGCCACAACCATTTCCACCTTCATCATGCAATACGTGTATCTGTGGGGCGTATTCGTGTTTGTGTACGCCTACGGCAACGTGGAGGCAAGCGTGAGCAACCCTAAAAAATAACTTTAAAATAAACTAATATGGAAGAAACAAAACAGCAGAGACTTTTGTTTATAGACCGTGATGGCACAATTGTGGAAGAACCCTACGACGAGCAGGTAGACTCGTTTGAGAAACTAAAGTTTGTTAAGGACGTGATTAAGAACCTCACGTTTATACAGCAACATACCGACTTTAAGCTGGTGATGGTAAGCAATCAGGACGGTTTGGGTACAGACGCCTTCCCGGAGTCGGACTTCTATCCCGTACACAACTTTATTATGCAGACTCTGGAGGGCGAGGGCATCGTGTTCAGCGCCCAGCATATAGACCGACATTTCCCCGAGGACAACTCGCCCATGCGCAAGCCGGGTACGGGAATGCTGAAGGAATACATGGACAACCCGATGTATGATATTGCGGGATCGTACGTGATTGGCGACAGAGAGACCGACGCGCAACTGGCTGCCAACCTGGGCTGCAAGGCTCTGATATTGGGCAAGAACGGAATGACGTGGAACAAGATTTCGGAACTGCTGTTTGCGGGCGAGCGTAGGGCTAAGATTAGTCGCATGACCAAGGAGACCGACATTGCCATAGAGATAAACATGGACGGCACGGGAAAATGCAAGATTGACACCGGACTGGGTTTCTTTGACCATATGCTTGAGCAGATTGGCCGACACGGAATGATGGACCTGGACATTTCTTGCAAGGGCGACCTGAACGTGGACGAGCATCATACTATAGAGGATACGGCCATCGTGCTGGGACAATGTATTGACAAGTGTCTGGGCTCGAAACGAGGCATTGAGCGCTACGGATATTGCCTGCCTATGGACGACTGCCTGTGCCAGGTGGCGCTGGACTTTGGCGGACGTGCGTGGTTAAACTGGGATGTGGAATTCCATCGCGAGAAGATTGGCGATGTGCCTACCGAGATGTTCATGCACTTCTTTAAGAGTCTGAGCGACGCGGCACACATGAACCTCGACATCTCGGCTCGCGGAACTAACGAGCACCACAAGATTGAGGGCATTTTTAAGGCGCTGGCAAGGGCTTTGAAGATGGCTGTAAAGCGCGACGTTATGCACTTTGAGATTCCTACAACCAAAGGCACTCTGTAAGCGTTATGCATGATATTCTTATTGCTATAGGCACGAATGTTATTGCCGACAGAATCCGGTTTGTAGAGGAATGTCTTGAGCAATGTTTCGAGAACGTAAGGTTCACGCATACCATACCCACAGAGCCAATAGGCGAGCGCTTTAAGGGCAAGCAATTCTTTAATGCCGTGATGGCGGGCAATACCAACATGGCTATGAGCGAGGTTGAGGAGCAGCTGAAGCGTATTGAGCAATTGGCGGGCAACACTCTGGACAAGCGCAATATGGGCGTGGTGGAGGCCGACATCGACTTGCTGATGTACGACGACGTGAAACTGCATGAGAAGGATTGGCAAAGATCTTACATCAAGGAATTGGTGGAGGAGTTACGAGTTAAGAAGTTAAAGAAGGAGTTAAAGAAGGAGTTAAAGGAGTTAAGAAGTTAAAGAAGTTAGAGCCAAATGCTTTTTTTCTTAGGAGTTAAGGAGTTAAAGAAGTTAAAGGAGTTAAGCCAAATGCTTTTTCTTAGGGGTTAAGGCAGAGGCTAACGGGTAAAAAAATAAAAGTATGAATATGAAGAAGAATATATTGTCGCTATTCATGATGTTGGCGTCGGGCCTGAGCGCAAATGCCGCAGCTGACGTAGACTTTGAGCAGAATTTTTGTGATTCTACTCTGCGTATAGATTACACATTTCTGGGCAACGCTACCACGCAAAGCATAGCCGTAGACAAGTTGAACATGATGCCAAGATGGTACGGCAAGCATGCGCATCTGGACGAGCTACCGGTTGAGGGCAACGGACAGATTACGGTTCGCAAGCATGGAACGTCAGAGGTTATTTACCGCAACTCGTTCTCTACGCTCTTCCAGGAATGGCAGTCGTACGACGAGGCAAAGAACAACGTGAAATCGTTTGAGAACGTGTTTCTGGTGCCCATGCCGCGCGATACGGTCGACATAACCGTAGACCTGCGCAACAACCGACACGAGGTGGTGGGATCGCTAACACATACCGTGGCGCCTAAGGACGTGCTGATAAGGCACATCGGATTTAGCAACACCACGCCATACGTAACTCTGCAGCAGGCTAAGGATACAACCAAATGTATCCACATAGCCTATGTGGCCGAGGGCTACCAGCCAAACGAGATGGCAACATTTGTGGAGGACGCCAAGATTGCCACAGAGGCCCTGTTCGAGCACGAGCCATTCAGCTCCATGCGCGACAGATTTAATATCGTGGCTGTAGAGTCGCCATCGGTAGACAGCGGAACAAGTGAGCCGTCGAAGGGCGTGTGGAGAAATACGGTTCTGGGAAGCCATTTCGACACATTCTATTCCAACCGCTACCTCACAACGCTCAACCTTAAATCGTTGCACGACGTGCTGGCTGGCGTGCCCTACGAGCACATCATCGTGCTTGTAAATACAAGCGAGTATGGCGGTGGCGGAATACTCAACTCGTACAACCTCTCGATGACCCACCATCCGCAATATCGCCAGGTGGTGGTGCATGAGTTTGGCCACAGCTTTGCAGGTCTGGCCGACGAGTATGCCTACGAGGCCGAGCAGATTCCGATGTATCCGCACGACGTGGAGCCTTGGGAGAAGAACATCACAACCCTTGTAGACTTCCACAACAAGTGGGAGAACCTGATTGAGCCGGGAACTCCAGTTCCTACGCCTATGCCAGAGGATAAGAGTGAAAAGAGAAAAGGGAAAAGTGAAAAATCTTCTAAGGTGAAAAGGGAAAAGAGAAAAGGGAAAGGGGAAAAATCTAAGGTTGGCGCCTACGAAGGAGCTGGCTACAGCCTGAAGGGCGTTTACCGTCCCTACCCTGACTGCCGTATGCGCAGCAATCAGCACAAGGACTTTTGTCCGGCTTGCCAGAAGGCCCTGCGCGACCTGATAAACTTCTACACAGAGTAAATGCCAAGGCTTATTCTTACGATAATAATGATGATGTGCCTCATGACGCCAAGCTTTGCAGATATTCGCAAAGACGCCTCGAGCCAGTTGCTGACAAGGGCGATAGAATATTTTCAGAGCGGCAAATATCATGAGGCACTTCTTCTGTTTCAGAGGCTGGACAACAAGTACAAGCTTAATGCGCGCTTTCAAGGCTACATAGGCGTGTGCTACTTCTACGATGGCGATTACAAAAAGTCTGTGGCCGTATTGGGCAAGATTTCGCCCAATCTACAGCTGTTTGCTCCTCAGGAAAGGGCCGTGTACCTGTATTGCATGGCCGAGAGCAACTTCAGACTGGGGCATTATCGCAAGGCGCTACCCTTGTTTGAGAGCCACATACTGTTGTGCCACAACAACGAGAAGGGCGACTCCCTGATGCGGATTGGCATGTGTTATCTGGCCCTGGACAAAACCAACATAGCCGACGAATACCTTAACGAGGCGACATTATACTACAGAAAGTTTAATGATGCCAAGAAATTGGAGCAAATGGCACATTATTTGCAAGGCTTAAAATAAAAACGTCTGGTTGGACAGGCGGGATTAGAAGTTAAATTAGAAGTTAAAGAAGTTAGAGAAGTTAAAGAAGTTAGAGCCGTGTGCTTTACTTCTTGGAAGTTAGAGAAGTTAAAGAAGTTAGAGCCATGTGCTTTTCTTCTTGAAAGTTAAAGAAGTTAGAGCCATGTGCTTTTCTTCTTGGAAGTTAGAGAAGTTAAAGAAGTTAGAGCCATGTGCTTTTCTTCTTGGAAGTTAAAGAAGTTAAAGAAGTTAGAGCCATGTACTTTTCTTCTTGGAAGTTAAAGAAGTTAGAGCCGTGTGCTTTTCTTCTTGAAAGTTAAAGCCAATATATATATAATGACGAATCAATTTTCAACTAAAGTTTCCACAATCCTTGCATTCAGCAGAGAGGAGGCGTTGCGCATGTCGTGCACACACGTAATGCCGGAACACCTATTGTTAGGTATGTTGAGAGACAGACAGAACCCTCTCCTTGATTTGCTGTTACGCTCGGATATTGACGCAAATGACATAAAGAAAGAGCTCGAGAATAGTGTAAACAACAACAAGGAGGCCGAGGGCGAAGGCTCAATAGCCACACCTGCACTTGACGAGAAAGCAAGCAACATCCTGAAGCTGTCGATACTTGAGGCGCGTCTGCAACACTCGCAGATAGTAAACGTGGAGCACGTGATACTGGCCATTCTGCACGACCAGACAATAAACGGCGCCAAGCAGGTGCTGGAGAGCAAGGGATTGAACTATAACACAGCTATGAAACATCTTATGCAAACAACCTCGAAACCACAAAACGGAATAGGCATTTCGGAAGAGGAAGACGAAAATATAATGTCGGGAAACAACACCCAGGGCGACAAGAAGAGCCAGACTACAAGGACTACTGTGGCCGACAGAGGAGGCAAGACGCCTGTGCTCGACAAATTTGCTACCGACCTGACCAGGGCGGCTGCCGAGGGCAAGCTGGACCCCGTTGTGGGCAGAGAGAAAGAGATAAAGCGCGTAACCGAGATTTTGTGCCGACGCAAGAAGAACAACCCTATTCTTATTGGCGAGCCGGGTGTGGGCAAGAGTGCCATTGTTGAGGGACTGGCGCAGCTTATCGCCCAACGCCACACCTCGCCCCTACTCTTCAACAAGCGCATACTTCGTCTGGACATGACATCGATTGTGGCGGGCACAAAGTATCGCGGACAGTTTGAGGAACGCATCCAGGCCTTGCTGCGCGAGCTTGAGGAGAATCCAGACATTATCGTGTTTATAGACGAGATTCACACCATTATTGGTGCCGGCAGCACGCCAGGCTCTATGGACGCGGCCAACATAATGAAGCCGGCTCTAGCACGCGGACTTATACAATGCATCGGAGCCACAACGCTTGACGAGTATCGCAACTCTATAGAGAAGGACGGAGCCCTGGAGCGCAGATTCCAACGTGTTATGGTGGAGCCTTCTACGGCCGAGGAGACGCTTGAGATTTTGCACAATATCAAGGAACGCTACGAGGATCATCACCACGTGCATTATACCGAAGAGGCCCTTAAGGCTTGTGTGGATCTGACGGCAAGATATATAACCGAGCGCCAATTCCCAGACAAGGCAATCGACGCCCTTGACGAGGTGGGCTCGTGCGTGCATCTGCAACATGCCGAATTGCCGCCAGCCATCGTGGAGAAGGAGAAGGAAATACAGAATGCCGAGCAACTGAAGCGTGCCGCGGCAGCCGACCAGAACTTTGAGCTTGCTGCCAACTATCGCGACCGCCAATGTCAGCTTGAGGCCGAACTAAGAAGGCTTAACGACGAATGGGCTTCGAGCGACGACAGCAATCGCGAGACCGTTAACGCGTCGGATGTGGAGGGCGTTGTGTCTACTATGTCGGGCGTGCCCTTGCAACGCATCTCGGAGAAGGAGAGCGACCGTCTGCGCCGTCTGGGCAGCACCTTGAAGGGAACCGTAATAGCTCAGGACAAGGCTGTGGACAAGATTGTGCGAAGCATACAACGCAACCGACTGGGCCTGAAAGACCCCAACCGACCAATTGGCGTGTTCATGTTCCTGGGTCCAACGGGTGTGGGCAAGACCTATCTGGCACAACAGCTGGCCTTGCAGATGTTTGGCACAAAGGACGCTCTGGTGCGTATCGACATGAGCGAGTATTCGGAGAAGTTCAACACGTCGCGTCTTGTTGGAGCGCCTCCGGGATATGTGGGCTATGGCGAGGGCGGACAGCTTACCGAGCGTGTGCGCCGTCATCCCTACTCTATCGTGTTGCTCGACGAGATTGAGAAGGCACATGGCGACGTGTTCAACTTGCTGCTGCAGGTGCTGGACGAGGGACGTATGACGGACGGCAACGGACGCATGGTTGACTTCCGCAATACCATAATAATAATGACGTCGAATGCCGGAACACGCCAGCTTAAGGACTTTAGTCATGGCATAGGCTTCAACGCCTCGTCGATAAATGGCGCAGATGGCGAGAAGTCGAAGGAGTATGCGCGTTCGGTTGTGCAGAAGGCCTTGTCGCGCCAGTTTGCCCCTGAATTCCTCAACCGCCTTGACGAGATTATAACATTCGACCAGTTGGACGCCACGGCAATCCGACAGATTGTGGATGTAGAACTGGACAAGCTGACGAAGCGAATAGCAAAGAATGGCTACAACATCAAGGTTACGGATGAAGCAAAGGATTTCCTTGCTTCAAAGGGATACGATCCGCAGTTTGGCGCACGTCCTCTGAAGCGTGCCATACAGACTTATGTGGAGGACGAGATTTGCGAGAGCATGATGGCTCAAGACATCGAACCGGGTGACAGTCTGGTTGTGGACAAGAAGGACGACGAGAAACTGGGGATAGAGAAGCTCTGAGACAGAAGAACATGGTTTTTTGTTAAGACATGAGAACATAAGAACATGTTTTTTTTTAAGACATGAGAACATGAGGACATGTTTTGGGGTTAAGACATGGGAACGGGAGAACATGTTTTTTTAAAGACATGGGAATGGGAGGACATGAGAGAGGATAAAGGCTTAAGTAAACGAGAACATGAGGTTTGGGTTGGGCTTAGACCAACACTTGTTGCTTACTGTATTTTCGGGATGTCTGTAAAAAAACAATCGGTCAAGCAAAGGCCGGTATGGGTGTGGCTCTTTGCTTGACCGATTGGAATAATTATTTGATAAGATATGGGGTGAGCTTATTTGTTGACAAACTGGCGGTCGGTTACCATCTGGCGCTTAGTGAGGACACCTTCGGCATATTCCTTTGGCGACATGCCACGATTGTTCTTAAAGCAGCGGTTGAAGTAGGGCACGTCGTTGAAGCCTACCATATAGCATACCTCTGTAACATTGAATGAGCCCTGGCGCAGCAAGTAGCAGGCGCGGTCTACACGCAACTTGTTGAGGTAGGTGATGTAGGTCTGTCCGGTAGCCTTCTTGAAGAAGGTGCAGAATGAAGAGCGGTTCATGCCTACATACTCGGCTATCATGTCGATGGTTATGGTGCGTGCGTAGTGCGACTGTGTAAAGTCCTTGATACGCTTAATACGCTCGGATGTGCGGTCGTTCTCGGAGAATCGTCCTACCACAGTGGCCTGATGCTCGCGCTTAGACAATAGCAGCAACAGACGGAAGAAGTAGGGCAGCAGCTCGCTTTCTTCCTCTTTTGTCATCATAGACATGAAGTCGGCCAAGACCTTTGTTGTGTTCTCGTCGAACGATAGTACCGACGATATTGATTTGATGCGCTCCAGTCGGTCGGTAAGCTCGGGGAAGGCGCTTACGCAACGGTCTATGAACTCTGTCTTGAATGTGAGCGTATAGTGACCTATCAATCCATCCTCGTCCACACAGTCTTCGTCGAACTTCCAGCAATGTGGAATGTGTGGAGGGACAAATGCAAGGCTACCTGCGGCGAAGTCTTTCTCCGAATCGCCGAGTACACATTTGCCACGTCCAAAAACAACATATGTGAGCTCCCAAGAATCTTGACGATGTAGAGGAAGTTGCTCACATGGTTTCATTCTCTTGTATTCAAATTTATACAAATCCATATTGTAGTAATTCTTTGTTCTTTGTTTTTAATATTAGTGTTGATTATGCAAAGATATTTGGATAGCTCCATGTCTCTTGCAAAAATACGATTAAAAATTCATATCATCTTATTTTGTTTACCTTTAAAAGGTTTTTATCGTATTGTTTATTATCCCAACATACTAAAGTTTTGTTATTTATATTCAGTTTTTATATCATTCGCACACAGATTAATGATATTTATGCCAAAGATACAACTTTCTGTATATACTAACAAAAATAACGGCTAAATTTAAGACTTATTATCGTTTGGGCTCGTATTTTATACGATTCTGATAATCGTAGATTACATTTTACACTAAAAATAGTCTAATTAACTACAAAGGTATAAAAAATATTGGAATCCATTATACTCTTTATCAAATTAATTTATAAATTTGTAGAAATCTAAAACAACTGCACATTATGAAATATGCCGAATATATCAAACAGATAGAGATTGAGTCGCTTTGGAGCGGACGTCGCCATGTGGTGTGGAACTTGGACCGTCAGGTGAACATACTAAGTGGTATAAACGGTGTGGGCAAGAGTACCATACTGAACAAGGTGGTAAAGGGACTTGCGTCGGGTGGCGAATTTCCAAGTCACATGCTAAAAGGTGTGCACCTTATAGTTGAGCCCGAGGATGCCAAGTGGATAAGATATGATGTGATACGCTCTTTTGACAGACCTATACTGAATCTTGACGCTGTGGGCAAGTTGAACACAGCTTTGAGCGACCTGACAACCGAGCTTGACCTGCAACTGTTCTTTCTTCAGCGCAAGTATCTTGACTATCAGGTGAACATTGGCAACCGTATTATAGCCTGTCTGCAAAGCGGAGACACCGACGCGGCACTAAAGGCACAGAAGATATCAGAGCCGAAGAAGACGTTCCAGGACCTTATAGACGACTTGTTTGCAGAGACTGGAAAGCGCATTGTACGTACCGAGAACGAGATAAGATTCTCGCAAATAGGCGAGACGCTAACGCCTTATCAGTTGTCGAGCGGCGAGAAGCAGATGCTTGTGATAATGCTTACGGTGCTTGTGGAGGACCAGCAACCATACGTGCTCTTTATGGACGAGCCCGAGGTGAGCCTGCATGTGGACTGGCAGCAGAGGCTGATAGACCTTATTCTGACACTTAACCCCAACGTGCAGATAATATTGACCACACACTCGCCAGCCGTGATAATGAACGGATGGGCCGACAGAGTGACAGAAGTGAGCGATATTACTGACCAAATCTAAGGATTATGGCTAAACGACTCCGCGACAGCATAACGTCGCAATATATAGAAGCCGCCAACCGCCTTAACTCGCAGAAGGCGCGCCGACGCATCGTGGCATATGTGGAGAGCTATGATGACGTGTTCTTTTGGCGTGCAATATTAAACCGTTTTGAGAATGATGAGCGCTACTTTGAGGTGATGTTGCCATCAAGGTTGGAGCATCTTGAACGCGGCAAGAAGGCGGCTATAATGAGTCTGATATCTGGTGGCGCCATTGGCAAGGACATGATAGCGTGTGTGGATGCCGACTACGACTATCTGCAACAGGGCGCTACACCTACATCGAAAACCATATTGGAGAGTCCATACATATTCCATACTTATGCCTATGCCATAGAGAATATGCAATGTTATGCCCCATCGCTGCATGATATATGTGTGGCTGTAACGCTGAACGACAGCTCAAAATTCAACTTCGAGACATTTCTGAGCGAGTTCTCTACAGCTATATTCCCGCTGTTTGTATGGAATATATGGTCGTATCGCACATCGTCTACGCAGAAGTTTTCGATAACCGACTTTCTTCGTGCCATAGAGATGGGCAATATATCGCCCGATACGGCAGCCGAACAGCTTGCCACATTGCGCCGTAGAGTAGGCCACCGCATCAACATCTTGCAGCGTCAGCATCCGGATGCCAAGGAGAGTTATCTCAAGATAAAGGAAGAGCTGAAGCAGCTGGGTGTGGTTCCGGCGCAGACATACATGTATATTCAGGGCCATTTCCTGTTCGACAAGATTGTTTTGCCGCTGTTAAAGAAGGTGTGCAACCAGCTTATGCGTGAACGTGAGCGCGAAATCTCGCGCCAGAGTGTTCACTCCACACAGTACAACAACGAGATGTCGTGCTACTCGTCGAGCGTTGCGGATGTGCAGCTTATGATGAGACGCAATATTGGGTTTACGGCTTCGGAACAGTATAAGAGAATTGTGGCAGACCTGGAAAAAAGGATAGAATGATGGCGGCTGTTGATATAAACGATGGCGATTGTAGATATAAATGATACTATTTGTTGATATAGATGCTATGGTTTTGCACTAAAAATTCAGTATTTTTTTGTACCTTTGTGCTCGATTATAGTATTGCAATATAAAGACATGAAGTTATATAGTGATGCCGAACTGGCACAGATACTCGACAAGAAGATTTTTCATAAGATAGGCGAAGTGGCCGACGAGATGCATGTAGAGTGTTATCTTGTAGGCGGATACGTACGCGATATATTCCTGGAACGACCCACCAACGACATAGATGTAGTGGTGGTAGGCAGCGGCATTGATGTGGCAAAGGCTCTGCAAAAGAAACTTGGCGTAAATCCAAAGAATGGCAAGCCGCGTGCACATTTGGCTGTATACCGCAACTTCGGCACAGCCCAGGTGAAGTATTATGACACGGAAGTGGAATTTGTAGGGGCACGTCGCGAGAGTTACGACCGCAACTCGCGCAAGCCAGTTGTTGAGGATGGCACACTGGAAGACGATCAGAACCGTAGAGACTTTACTATAAACGCCATGGCTGTATGTTTGAACAAGGACCGTTTTGGCGAATTGGTAGACCCTTTTGACGGTATCTACGACCTTGAAGACGGTATTATACGCACACCACTCGACCCAGACATTACATTCTCTGACGACCCATTGCGCATGATGAGATGTGTAAGGTTCTCGGCACAGTTGCGCTTCTTTATCGACGAGGAAACATTCGACGCCCTTGGACGTAATGCCGAGCGCATAAAGATTGTAAGTGGCGAGCGCATAGCCGATGAGCTGAACAAGATAATGAAGACACCTCAGCCCAGTAGAGGATTTGTGGAACTGCAGCGATGCGGACTGTTGCAACTTATTATTCCTGAGCTTGCAGCCCTTGATGTGGTGGAGACACGCAACGGAAGAGCACATAAGAACAACTTCTACCATACGCTGGAGGTGGTGGACAATGTGGCAAAGAACAGCGACAACCTATGGTTGCGTTGGGCGGCTTTGTTCCACGATATAGGCAAGCCTAAGTCGAAACGATGGGAACCGGCTGCTGGTTGGACATTCCATAACCACAACTATCTTGGCGCAAAGATGATACCATCGATATTCAGACGCATGAAGTTGCCTATGGATGCCAAGATGAAGTATGTGGAGAAACTTGTGGACCTGCACATGCGCCCAATAGTAATAGCCGACGAGGAGGTGACCGACTCGGCTGTAAGACGACTGATGAACGATGCTGGCGACGACATAGACGACTTGATGACTCTGTGCGAGGCCGATATCACATCGAAGAACGAGGTGAGGAAGAAGCAATTTAGAGAAAACTTCCGCATGGTGCGCGAGAAACTTGCCGACCTTAAGGAGCGCGACTATAAGCGTCTGCTGCAACCCGTAGTAGACGGCAACGAGATAATGGAGCTGTTTGGACTGAAGCCTTGTAGGGAGGTAGGACAGCTAAAACAATATCTTAAGGACGCTGTACTGGACAATAGAGTGGCCAACGAACACGAGCCGCTGATGGAGTTGCTTACAGCCAAAGCCAAAGAAATGGGACTTGAGCCATTGCCTAAAGCATAATGGCAATAGGCTCAACCCTAAATTATTTAATCCTTTTGTCGCAAAAGCGTATTTATATATAAAAAAAGTAGTAACTTTGCAGACAAATAAGAAATTAATTTCCAAAACACTATACAAGCAGTATGATTTTATTTTTCATGACTCCAAGCAAGAGCGTGATTGCCACAGAAGTGGATCACCAGCTCTCTCAAGACGAGATCAATGAACTGTGTTGGCTTTACGGCGGTGCCACTCTCATAGAGGGTGAGACTGTCGAAGGATTCTTTGTGGGTCCACGCCGCGAAATGATTACTCCATGGAGTACGAATGCCGTAGAGATAACTCAGAATATGAGCCTCCACGGCATTTCGCGTATTGAGGAGTACTTCCCAGTAAGCTCGAAGGATGCCGACCACGACCCGATGCTTCAACGCATGTATGAAGGTTTGGATCAGACTGTTTTTACAGTCAATCATCAACCTGAACCAATCAAGCGTGTAGAGAACATCGAGGAGTACAACGAGCAGGAAGGTTTGGCTCTATCGTCAGAGGAGATTGAGTATCTCCACAAGATAGAGAAGGAACTTGGTCGTCCATTGACCGACTCAGAAATCTTCGGTTTCGCACAGATCAACTCAGAGCATTGTCGCCACAAGATATTTGGCGGCACATTCATCATCGACGGCAAAGAGATGGAGTCGTCGCTGTTTGCTATGATTAAGCAGACCACAAAGGAGAACCCAAATAAGATTCTCTCTGCTTATAAGGATAATGTGGCTTTTGCCCAGGGTCCAGTTGTGGAGCAGTTTGCACCAAAGGACCAGTCAACATCTGATTATTTCCAGGTGAAGGACATTGAGAGCGTAATCTCTCTTAAGGCAGAGACCCACAACTTCCCAACTACTGTAGAGCCTTTCAACGGTGCTGCTACCGGTACAGGTGGTGAGATTCGCGACCGTATGGGTGGTGGTGTAGGCTCATGGCCTATTGCAGGTACAGCTGTATACATGACAGCTTATCCACGTCTTAAGGACGACGACAACCTGACACGCGATTGGGAGGACATCATGCCCGTGCGCAAATGGTTGTATCAGACACCTGAGCAGATTCTTATTAAGGCTTCTAATGGTGCATCAGACTTCGGTAACAAGTTTGGTCAGCCACTTATCACCGGTTCGGTACTTACATTCGAGCATCAGGAAGGCGAGGAGAAATATGCATATGACAAGGTTATCATGCTTGCAGGTGGCGTAGGCTACGGCACCAAGCGCGACTGCCTCAAGAAGGAACCACAGAAGGGCAACAAGGTTGTTGTAGTAGGTGGCGACAACTATCGTATCGGTCTTGGCGGTGGCTCTGTATCATCAGTAGACACTGGTCGCTATTCAAACGGAATCGAGCTTAATGCTGTTCAGCGTGCCAACCCAGAGATGCAGAAGCGTGCATATAACTTGGTTCGCGCACTTTGCGAAGAAGATGTCAACCCTGTAGTTAGTATCCATGACCATGGATCAGCAGGTCACCTCAACTGTCTCTCGGAGCTTGTCGAGGAGTGTGGTGGCGAGATAGATATGACAAAGTTGCCTATCGGCGACAAGACACTTTCGTCAAAGGAAATCATTGCCAACGAGAGCCAGGAGCGTATGGGCTTGCTCATCGACGAGAAACATATCGACCACGTGCGCCGCATAGCAGAGCGCGAGCGTGCTCCGCTGTATGTAGTAGGCGAGACTACTGGCGATGCCCACTTCTCATTCAAGCAAGGCGACGGAGTTAAGCCTTTCGATCTCGACGTTGCTCAGATGTTCGGTCACTCACCAAAGACCATCATGCGCGACGAGACCGTAGAGCGTCACTACAAGGATGCTGAATATACTCATGAGGAAACTTCGGAGAATGGCAAGGACGACGTTCTCGACAAATATGTAAGTCGTGTATTGCAGCTTGAGGCTGTGGCATGTAAGGATTGGTTGACTAATAAGGTTGACCGCTCGGTAACTGGTAAAATTGCACGCCAGCAGTGCCAAGGCGAGATTCAGTTGCCACTTTCCGACTGTGGTGTTGTAGCCCTGGACTACCGTGGCAAGAAGGGTATCGCTACTGCTCTTGGACATGCTCCTCAGGCAGGTTTGGCTTCACCAGAGGCAGGATCTGTATTATCTGTAGCCGAGGCCCTTACTAACATCGTTTGGGCTCCTTTGGCTGATGGCATGAACAGCCTTTCGCTCTCGGCCAACTGGATGTGGCCTTGCCGCTCGCAGAAGGGCGAGGATGCTCGTCTATATAGTGCTGTTAAGGCATTAAGCGAGTTCTGTTTGGCATTGAAGGTAAATGTTCCTACCGGTAAGGACTCTCTGTCGTTGAGCCAGCAGTATCCTAACGGCGAGAAGATTATATCTCCGGGAACCGTTATCGTAAGCGCAGGTGGCGAGGTTTCAGACATCCGTAAGGTTGTTTCGCCAGTTCTCGTGAACGACAAGAACTCTTCACTCTATCATATTGACTTCTCATTCGACGAGCAGCGTCTTGGTGGTAGCGCTTTCGCACAGAGCCTTGGCTTCGTGGGCGATGATGTTCCTACCGTAAAGAACCCTGAATACTTTGCCGACTGTTTCAATGCAGTTCAGGACATGATAGAGAAGGGATGGATTATGGCAGGACATGACATCTCGGCAGGTGGTCTTATTACTACATTGCTTGAAATGTGCTTCGCCAACAAGGAAGGCGGTATGAGCATCAACCTCCATAATCTTGCAGGCAACGACATCATAAAGATGTTGCTTGCTGAGAATCCAGGTGTTGTTATTCAGGTTTCGGATAAGTACAAGGATGAGTTCAAGGAGTATATGGAGGATAACGGTATAGGTTACGCAAAGATTGGTTATCCAACTCCGTCAGAGCGCACCATCGTTATCAAGAAGGACGAGTATACTCATACCTTCGATATCGACGCTTTGCGCGACACATGGTATAAGACTTCTTACTTGCTCGACCGTGACCAGAGCTTCAACGGATGTGCTGCTAAGCGTCGCGACAATTACAAGAAACAGCCATTGGAGATGAAGTTCCACGACTCATTCAAGGGCTCTCTTGAGAGCTACGGCATCTCTGCCGACCGCCGCACAGCATCAGGCATCAAGGCTGCCATCATCCGTGAAAAGGGTACAAATGGTGAGCGCGAGATGGCTTACTCACTCTATCTTGCTGGCTTCGATGTTAAGGACGTTATGATGACCGACCTTATCACTGGTCGCGAGACTCTTGAGGATGTCAACATGATTGTGTTCTGTGGTGGATTCTCTAACTCGGACGTTCTTGGTTCGGCTAAGGGTTGGGCTGGCGCATTCCTCTTCAACCCGAAGGCTAAGGAGGCTCTCGACAAGTTCTATGCTCGCAAGGATACTCTATCACTCGGTATCTGCAACGGTTGCCAGCTTATGGTTGAGCTCAACCTTATCAATCCTGAGCACGAGAAACGCACACGCATGTTGCACAACAACTCGCACAAGTTTGAGAGCACATTCCTTGGCTTGGAGATTCCGCAAAACAACAGTGTGATGTTCTCTTCACTCAGCGGCGACAAACTTGGCATCTGGGTAGCTCATGGCGAGGGCAAGTTCTCATTGCCTGAGTCAGAGGACAAGTATAATGTTGTGGCTCGCTACAACTATGCAGAATATCCTGGCAACCCGAATGGTTCAGACTACAATGTAGCTGGTATCTGCTCGGCAGATGGTCGCCATTTGGCTATGATGCCTCACTTGGAGCGTGCCATCTTCCCATGGCAGAACGCTTGGTATCCTGCAGAGCATCGTCAGGATGACGTAACTCCTTGGATAGAGGCTTTCGTAAATGCACGTAAGTGGATTGAGAATAATAAGTAATAGATAATAATAAGATCCCACTCCCAACCCTCCCTCTGAAGGGAGGGAGCGGTATGCATATACTGCTTGTTGGGAGTGGGACTTATTATATATATGGAATTGGTTTTATATGAATTTTGATTTATTCCGCACTTTCTTCAAGATAGGACTTACCAACTTCGGTGGTGGCAATGTAATGACACATACCATAAAAACCATATTGGTTGACCGTCGCAAATGGTTGACACAAGAGGAGTTTGCCGACCTACTTGTAATGGCACAGACAGCACCAGGAGTACAGGCTATAAACCTTAGCGTCTTCGTTGGCTATAAGTTGAAGAAACTGTCAGGAGCCGTATGTTCTACACTTGGCGTTGTTCTGCCTTCGCTGCTAATCATACTGCTCGTGACATTGCTCTACAACAAGCTTAAGGACTACGCTGTAGTGGCATCTGTATTCAATGGCATACGTCCTGCCATCGTAGCTATTGTGGCTATCCCCGTGTTCCGACTGGCTGATGCGGCACGTATAGGTTGGACCAACTTCTGGATTCCTATAGCCAGTGCCTTGCTTATATATATAATAGGTGTAAATCCGATATATGTGCTTGTGGCTGCCGGTATGGGTGGTTACTTGTATGGGTTGCTTGTAAAACCAACGGAATAGGAATATGGAACTTTGAGTTTTTCAACATTCCAAACTCAACATTGCGCAAAGCGCAACAATTCAACTATCAAAACTCAAAACACAATATGCTTTTTCTACAACTCTTTTATACGTTCTTCAAGATAGGACTCTTTAGTTTCGGCGGAGCATACAGTATGTTTGCTCTTATGCAAGACGAGATAGTATACCGTCAGACATTGATGTCGTCGGCAGAGTTTCTCAATCTAATGTCGTTAGGACAGTTAACACCTGGTTCTACATGCATAAATGCCGCTACCTATTGTGGCTATACTGTGGTGCACAATGCCGGTATGGGTGCCGGTATGGCAGTGCTTGGCAGCATTACAGCATTAATAGCACTATTGTTGCCTTCGTTTATAATCGCCACAGTCTTTTGCCGTCTACTAATGCGTTATGTAAAGTCGCCCGTCATGCTAAGCATTATGAGTGGGCTGCGTCCTGCAGTAGTAGGATTAATGCTTGCAGCAGTATCCTTTGGATTATTCAACAAAGAAAACTTCTCGTCTTTAGACGTCAATCCATGGTACTTTTGTGTAAATATGTTTATACTCATTGCCAGCTTCATAGGCATAGCATTTATGCGCATCAGTCCAATACGTATGATATGCTGGGCAGCGTTTGCTGGATTGATGCTGCTATAAAGACAATGAGACAATACAGTTAATAAAAAAGCGATATGTTGTCTTGCAAGAATGTCAAGACAATAAAAAAGGCGGTTTGTAAGTGCTTCTAACACTTGCAAACCGCCTTTAGGTTTTATGTTAATATATCATCTATGGGCTTTTAAAAGCCTATTGGTATGGGTTTACATCATGCCACCCATGCCACCTTGTCCCATAGGCATAGCCGGAGCTTTATCCTCAGGCTTGTCACAGATAAGGCATTCAGTAGTGAGGAACATGCCTGCTATAGAAGCTGCATTCTCAAGAGCAACACGCTCTACCTTAGCTGGATCGATAACGCCAGCTGCACGCAGATCTTCATAAACATCCTTGCGAGCGTTGTAGCCAAAGTCACCTTCGCCCTCGCGAACCTTCTGAACAACTACAGCACCTTCGCCACCAGCGTTCTTAACAATCTGACGAAGTGGTTCCTCTATGGCACGACGTACGATGTTGATACCAGTCTGCTCGTCAGCATTGTCGCCTTTGAGGTTCTCAAGAGTCTTTTGGGCACGGATGTAAGTAGTACCACCACCTACAACAACACCTTCCTCCATAGCTGCACGAGTAGCGCAGAGTGCATCGTCAACACGATCCTTCTTCTCTTTCATCTCAACCTCGCTGTTAGCACCAACGTAGAGAACTGCTACGCCACCTGCGAGTTTGGCAAGACGTTCCTGAAGCTTCTCCTTGTCGTAATCGCCTTTTGCATTTGCAATCTCATTCTTGATCTGAGCAACACGATCGGCAATAAGTTCCTTCTGACCGGCACCACCAACGATAGTAGTATTATCCTTAGATACAGTAGCCTTCTCGCAAGTACCGCAAAGATCGAGTGTAGCCTTGTCCAAAGACAAACCCTTCTCCTCGCTGATAACAACACCACCAGTAAGTGTAGCGATATCCTCAAGCATTGCCTTACGACGATCGCCAAAGCCAGGAGCCTTAACAGCACAAATCTTCAAGCCACCACGCAGACGGTTAACAACCAATGTAGTAAGAGCCTCAGAGTCTACATCCTCAGCAATAATCAACATTGGACGTCCGCTCTCAGCAGCGGGCTGTAGGATAGGTAGAAGGTCCTTGAGGTTGCTTATCTTCTTGTCGTAGATAAGGATGTATGGGTTGTCCATAACGCACTCCATCTTGTCGGCATCTGTAACGAAGTAGCCACTCAAGTAGCCACGGTCGAACTGCATACCTTCTGTAACACCGATGCTTGTGTCACGGCTCTTGCTCTCCTCGATAGTGATAACACCATCCTTAGATACCTTGCGCATAGCGTCGGCCAAGAGCTTACCAATCTCAGGATCGTTGTTGGCAGAAACAGTAGCTACCTGCTCAATCTTGTCGTAGTTGTCGCCTACAACCTCAGCTGTCTCCTTGATGTGATCGACAACAGCTGCAACAGCCTTGTCGATACCACGCTTAAGGTCCATAGGATTGGCACCAGCAGTAACGTTCTTCAATCCTTCTGTAACGATAGCCTGGGTAAGGATGGTAGCGGTAGTTGTACCATCACCTGCATCATCACCAGTCTTGCTTGCAACGCTCTTAACAAGCTGAGCACCTGTATTCTCGAACTTGTCCTCGAGCTCCACTTCCTTAGCAACGGTTACACCGTCCTTAGTAATCTGAGGAGCACCAAACTTCTTCTCGATAACAACGTTGCGGCCCTTAGGACCAAGTGTCACCTTAACAGCGTTAGCCAATTTGTCGACACCGTTCTTCAACAGGTCGCGTGCATCTATATTGTATTTAATTTCTTTAGCCATAATTTTTATGAGTTTTGAATTTTGAGTTTTGAATTATTATTTCTGAACAACAGCGAGAACGTCGCTTTGACGCATGATGAGGTATTTTGTACCCTCAATCTCAAGCTCTGTGCCTGAATATTTGCCGTAAAGAACCTCGTCGCCCTCTTTAAGAATCATTTCTTCATCCTTAGTGCCATTGCCAGCGGCAACGATAGTACCATGCTGTGGTTTCTCTTTTGCTGTATCAGGAATGATGATTCCGCCAACTTTCTCTTCTGCCTGTGCAGGAAGTACAAGCACTCTGTCTGCTAATGGTTTAATGTTCATAATTCTTATGTTTTTAAGTTTTTATTATTCTATATATTGTTTGCGAACGATATTATAACCGAACGTCTTTCGCAAACGAT
>ERZ870052.221-NODE-221-length-22424-cov-8.582450_pt1 | contig 22424 bp, 19 predicted proteins | sample MGYA00520889_ERZ870052 | MGnify/ENA primary metagenome ERZ870052 (study PRJEB32232, sample SAMN07284988) | human gut metagenome | biome: human-associated habitat; material: feces | host: Homo sapiens | place: Tanzania | collected 2014-08-14 ...
CTGTTCCGCCGCCTGCAATTGCAGGTGCTGCTCATCTCCACCGTGGAAAAGAGCACCGCCATCCAGCCCTACTGCGATATCACCTACTCCATCGTCCGCCACGGCGATGCCAACGCCATCGCGCCCTTTGTCCGCCTTGCGGAGAAGGAATGAAAGAAAGGGCGCGGAATGGAAAAAACAAGACGAGTTGGCGTTCTGACAAAACGTGTGATCGAGCTGCTGGAATTGGAGTTGCCGGAAGGAAAGGATATTCTTCTTGGCGATTCCAACATTGGGCACATGACAACACGCCATCCTGAGGACTTTGCATTATATGGAGAGTACATCCCGGATATTTTAAGAGAACCGGATTATGTGGCACAAAATAAAAAGGATAACTCCATTGAGTATGTCCGGGAAGTGGAAATAGACCATGTGTTTGTCAAAGTTGCGGTGCGGGTGTCTACAAAAGGACAACTTTTTGCAAGGTCGGTTTACAGATTGAATCCAAATCGTGTCCGCAGCTTTATCGACAAGGGAAATTTGAAAAAATATTGACGAGTTATCGCGTGTTGACATTTTGGGCTCCTATGGTATAATAATAGTGGATAGAGATGAGCAACGGAGGACGGAACAGGCAGCCGTCACCCATTGTTAGGAGATGTGGGAATCGTCACCCCACCCTTGCTCAAAAAAGAGAACCCCCGTTGCATTCGCAGCGGGGGTTCTCTTTTTTGAGGGTTTAAAGTTTATGGAGCTCACTCAGGTCACGCCGCAGATAAATGATCGCACTTTTAAGTGAAATGTGGTAGGCTCTCAGAAGAGAACGCATCAGTGCGACCAGCGTATTGGCATTGTTGTTCGTCCAAACATATAGGTCTGTGCCGGGGATGGCTTTGTTACGGCGGGGTACGGCTTCCTTCATGAAATAGCGGACTTTTCTTCTCTGGAATGCAGGGTCGTCGATGAGGCTTTCCATAATCCCGGGGTCGATCGCGTACAGGTAGACGCATAATTTTACCAAAGCGTCCTGCCAGCTGTTTACAGCAAGGCGCGTGTGCTGGACTTCAAGGCAACAGACCTTTTTGTATTCAAAATCCTCGTCAAGTGTATGCGGCTCTGTTTTGTCCACATCAAAGATCGTGTAATCCACAGCTTGCGGTGCGGACGAATCGTCTTCCGTAGGGGTGGGCAGAACTGTGGGCTGGGGCTCTTCAGCCGAAGGAACAGGCTTATCTTTCGGCGTAAAGTTTAAAGCAGAGATGATAGTTTCGATCTCCTGATCGATCTCAGTGATCTGTTCGCAGTAGTCTGCGATCTGACGGATGCCATCAAAAGCGTTCTGTTCGGCAGCAACCTGAATCTCTTTTTTGATTCGCTTTAAGGTAGTATTCAGGCTGGTTTTGACAAGTTCAAGAGAATATAAAATATCCGTAGCGCAGGATTCGTCTGTTTCAGAGATGTATCGGAACAGGTCTTTGTAGCATTCTTTCATTGTTGCGGTTCCTTGTCGTTATATTTTACCGCAGCGGCAGACCGCACGCTGCAAAGGGTTACAACCATTCTAGCACGAAACGCGCCCCGGCGGCAGAGCCAGAATGACCAAAAAAATCCCCCGTTTTTCGCCGTTTCGCAAAAACAGGGGAGGGTCACACCTTGCAGCAGAGTGAGATAAAACCGGGCTTGACATAAAAAATAAACTTTGTTATACTGTTTTTCGCTCATCGGAGGGCTGTTTCAACGTAATTGAAAGGCCGGATAAGATGTCATCGTTCGTGCTTCCCGGAGGCTGTGGGCACCGTAGTGCCGCAGCAGAAGAGGGAACGCACCGGAGCGGTGGTTCTTATCCGGCCTTTTTGTATGTGCAGAGTTCAAAAAAGGAGGAGTTATGCCAAAGAAAACCATCCAATTGTCCGATCATTTCAACTATTCCCGCCTGCTGCGGTTCGTGCTGCCCTGCATCGGCACCATGCTGTTTACCTCCATCTACGGCATCGTGGACGGGCTGTGCGTTTCCAACTTTGTGGGAAAAACGGCCTTTGCGGCGATCAACCTCATCATGCCGCTGCCGCAGATGCTGGGCACGGTCGGCTTTATGCTGGGCACCGGCGGCAGCGCCATCGTAGGTATCACGCTGGGCGAGGGCGACCGGAAAAAAGCTGACCGCTATTTTTCCATGTTTATGTGGGCGGCGCTTATCTCGGCCGGTGTGCTGGCCGTGCTGGGCATCCTGTTCCTGCGGCCGGTCGCCGTGCTGCTGGGCGCAAAGGGCGAGCTGCTGGACTACGCTGTGCGCTACGGGCGCATCCTGATGCTGGCGCTGCCGGGCTTCGCTTTGCAGAATCTGTTCCAGAGCTTTTTCGTCACCGCCGAAAAGCCGCATCTGGGCTTCTGGTTCACCGTAGGTGCAGGCTGCACCAACATGGTGCTGGACGTGGTAATGGTGGGCATGCTGCACTGGGGCGTGGAGGGCGCTGCCCTTGCCACCCTCATCAGCCAGCTGGTGGGCGGCGTGCTGCCGGTGTTTTATTTCATCGACCACAACAACACCAGCTGTCTGCACCTGTGCAGAACGCAGTTTTACGGCCGCGTGCTGTGGGATGCCTGCATCAACGGCTCTTCCGAGCTGATGACCAGCCTTTCCATGTCGCTGGTCAATATCCTGTATAACTTCCAGCTGCTGCGGCTGGTCGGGGAAGACGGCGTGGCGGCTTACGGCGTCATCATGTATGCCGCCTTCCTGTTCGTGGCGGTGTTCGTGGGCTATGCGGTGGGCAGCGCGCCCATCGTCAGCTTTCATTACGGTGCCCGCAACCATGCCGAGGTGCACAACCTTTACCAGAAGAGCCTGCGTCTCATCGCCGTGGTGTCTGTGACCTTGACGGCGGCGTCCATGGTGATCATTCCCTATGTGGCGCGCATCTTTGTGGGCTACGATGCCCAGCTGCTGGCGCTGACCAGCCGCGCGTTCCGGCTGTATGCGCTGTGCTTCCTTATCAAGGGCTTCAACATCTATGCGTCCTCCTTCTTCACGGCGCTGGGCGACGGCGTGACCAGCGCCCTGATCTCTTTTCTGCGCACGTTTCTGTTCCAGATGGCCGCGCTGCTCGTCCTGCCCGCCCTCTGGGGCCTTGACGGCGTGTGGCTGGCCGTCACCGCCGCCGAGCTTGCCACGCTGGCAGTGACTGTGTATATGTTCGTGACAAAAGATCAGAAATTCCATTACCGTCATAGTTGACGCATTATAGCAAGAAAGCCGCCGGGGTTCCGGCGGCTTTCCTTGTTATTCAAAGGTATATTCTATCAGCTGGCAGTTTTTGATGCCAGCAGCGGCGTATTCCTCGTTGGTCATATCGTAAAAATAGGAGTGCACCACCCGGGCGATGCCGTTGTGCGCCACCAGCAGATAGGTCTTGTCGGTGTCGGCCTTCAGTTCGTCCAGCAGGTTGTAGATGCGCTGCGCCAGCTGCATCATGCTCTCACCGCCCACATAGCGGTCGGCAAAGTGGGTCTTGGAGATACGGAACTCCGCACCGTCCCGGGGCGTGCCCTCGTACTTGCCAAAGCACTGCTCCCGCAGGCGTGGCTCGCAGCGGGCGGGCAGACCGGTAGCGGCGGCAATGGCCTTTGCGGTGTCGGCGGCGCGGGAGAGGGGAGAGTACAGAATTTCGTCAATGTGCAGGCCGCTGTCCCGGACAAGCTCGCCCAGCTGCCGTGCCTGCTCCTGCCCGTGGGCAGTCAGCGGGCTGTCGGTCATGCCGCAGATCTTATTTTCCACGTTCCAAACCGTCTCGCCGTGGCGGGTAAAATAGATATTGTGCATAAAAATACTCCTTACAGCTTGTGCAGGGTGCCGTCCGGCAGCAGACAGACGGTGTCCCCCTCGTCGATGCCCAGACATGTCAGTTCCCTGTCCGGGTAGGGCAGGATGCGGGCAGCCCCGGCGGCATCGGTCAGGGTCACATCGCACAGCACCGGCTGCCCGGCGGGCAGCTCTTCGCAGCCGTACAGCTGCTCGTCAATGCGCAGCACGCGGTATTCCGGCATGGTACAGCCCCTCCTTTGTGTTTTTCCTTATTATATAGCACCCGGGGGCTTTGGTGCAAGGGGAGGGGACGATTTAGAATGCGCTCCGCGTTGCTCTGCGCATAATCAGCGGAATTTGATTTTTATATTTGTGTTCCAGAAACGCCTGCGGGCGTTTCTGGAACACCCTTTCACCAGAGGGACGTAAAGACGAACGGCAGCTGCTTGCCGTCACGACCCCTCCCGTGAAAATGGGTTTCAGGAAAGTCCGCAGACTTTCCTGAAACCCGAAATTTAAAACAATCTTTCCTCTGAATATGGCCAGAGCGCAAGCGGAGGCCATTCTCAATTGTTTTACGCCTCAATCAGCTTACCCAGTGCAAAGGAATAGATGCCCTTATAGGTCACCTTTTTCGGCGCAAAGCGCTTTTCAATAGCAATGGCGTAAAGGTTCAACTGAGCGCGGTAGGCGCGCAGAAAGTCGCTCTCAGCCTTGCGGCGGTCGGTCTTGTAGTCCAACAGTTCCAGATGGTCCGGGTACACCAGCACAAGGTCGGCGATGCCCTGCACCAGCACCTGCGCGTCTGCGGTGGCGGGCAGCGCTTCATGTCCCTGCGCCGCCAGCACCGCCCCGGCGGGCAGCGCGGTGATAAAGGGCAGCTCCCGCAGCACCTGCTCGGCGGCGCAGATCTTTGCAAAGGCTTCGCTTTCCACAAAGCGGCGGATGCACACCGCATCCAGCTTTTCCGCGATCTCCGGGGCGGTCAGCTGCACCGCCACCTGACGGTCCCGCTCCGCCGGGATGGCTTCGTCCAGCGTGCCCGCAGCCTTGGCCTCGGCCAGCCGGGCAAAGTCCGCGTGCTCCAGAAAGGCGTGCAGGGCGGTGCCCATTTCGGCGGCGGTCAGGCCATCCTTGGAAAGGAAGCCCGGGCGCTCCAGCGTGGTCTGCTCGGCCTTGTGCACGATGCTGGTCACGCTGACCTTGGCGGGCACCTGCGCAAGCGCAGCCGCCGGGTACTGCCACGCAAAGTTCTGCCGCAGGGTCTCCACCAGTGCCGGGTCGGTCTCCGGCGCTTCGTCCGGCGTGGCTGCATCCATTTCTATGGACAACTGCACGGCATCATCGCACACCTTGATTGCCATCACGCTTTCGGTCTGCACAAACAGCAGCTCCCGGTTGCCGGAAAGCTGCCGCAGCACCCCGCCGTCCGGGTGCACCAGCAGTGCCGCCCGCAGCCAGTCGGCAAAGCTGTTGGCCTGCTGGTGCAGCGTTGCCCCCGCCCCCGCAGCCAGAAAAGCCGCCGCCTTGGCAAAGGGCTTTGTGGTCTTGCCGCTGCTCAGGGGCACGGTGAGGATGAGCTTATCCTGTGCACGGGTAAGCGCCACATACAAAAGGCGCATCTGTTCGCTGCGCAGCTCCTTGGCATGAACGTTGGCCAGCGCAGTATAGGCGGCGGTCTTGTAAGCGCCCTCGCCGTTTTCCGGCCGCAGCCGCAGCCCCGCACCGAACGTGCGGTGCACCAGTACCGGCTGACGGATATCCGAGGCGTTAAACTTGCGTGCCGTATCCCCCATGAACACTACCGGGAACTGCAAGCCCTTGGAGCGGTGGATGGTCATAATGGACACGCACCCCGGGTGCACCCCGCTGGGCACGGTGTCCTGCCCGGTGCTGCCGGCCTGCGCGGCGGCATCAATGGCGCGCACCAGCGCCGAGATGCCCCCCGCACCGGAAGCGGCGCAGAAGGAGGCAAACCGGCGGGCATCCTCCCGGCGGCGTGCACCGTTTTCCAGCACGCCCAGCGCCGCCAGATAGCCGGTGGAGGCAAAAATTTCTTCCAGCAGCTGCTCTGCCGGGGCGCTGCGCGCCATCTGCCGCAGGGCAGTGAGATGGGCGTAGAAGTCCTTCACCTTCTCGGTAAAGGGGTCGTCGGCCGGGTCCTCCAGCGCCAGCAACAGTGCGCCGTACAGGCTGATGCGGGCAGGCTTTTTGTCCGGCTCGGTCTGCATCTGACGGCTGCGGGCACGCAGCCGTACAAGATCATCCTCCGTAAAACCGAACATGGGACCCAGCATGGCGGCGGCCAGATAGATATCCTGCGAGGGGTCGTCGATGACCTTGAGCAGGGCGATGAGGGGACGGATGTGGGGCGCAAGCATCAGGTTCTCCCGGGCATCGGCGTATACCGGGATACCCCGGGCAGTCAGTGCCTCCACATACACCGGGAACTCGGTGCGCGCCGCCAGCAGCACGCAGCAGTCCTCGTACCGCACCGGGCGGGTGGCGCTGCCCTCCCGCACCGGTTCTCCTGCGTCCACCAGCTGTTTGATGCGCTCCGCGATCCAGCCCGCGTCCGTTTCCGTCTCATCGTCCGGTAAAAACTGCACCTCCACGCTGCCCTGATATTCCCCGGGCGCGCCGCAGACCAGACGCTGCCCGTCGCCGTAGGCGGTATCGCCCAGTTCCGGGGTCATAAGCTGCTCAAAGAGATAGTTGATGCCAGCCACCACCTGCGGCGCGGAGCGGAAGTTTGCATCCAGCGCCAGCAGGGCGTCCGTGCCCGGGGTGCCCTCCGGCGGGCGGGGCCGGGCTTTTGCGCCCGGCAGCAGCGGCCAGCTGTCCAGCTTTTGCCGGAAGATGCCCGGCTCTGCCTGCCGGAAGCGGTAGATACTCTGTTTCAAGTCGCCCACAAGGAAGAGGTTGTCCCCCGCCGGGGCGGCAAGGCAGCGGTAAAGGGCATCCTGCAGGGCGTTCGTGTCCTGATATTCGTCCACCATCACAGCAGCGTAATCCTGACGGATATTCTCGCACAAGGGGGTGGGTGTGCCCTCCGGGGTGCGCAGCAGACGCAGGGCAAGGTGTTCAAAGTCGCTGAATTCCAGCAGCTTGCGCTCCCGTTTTCTGGCCGTGAACCGGGCATCGAAGTCCCGCACGGCGGCAAACAGCGCCCGCAGCCGGGGTAGAGTGATCTGCCGGTCGGTCTCGGCCTCGGCCTCGGAGCAGCAGATAAGCTGGGTCATCTGCTCGAACAGGGCGGCGGCTTCGTCCGAACGGGTCTTGATTTCGGCCTTGTGGTCGCCGCCCAGCCGCTTTTTCATGCCCTTCAGGCCGGGAGCTTCCTCCATGCCCAGCACATAGGGGGTGAGCAGGTCGTACAGCGGGTCCCACTGCCCGGCAGCCGCCAGCTGCTCCGCCTGTGCAAAGAGGGCGGCGGCTTTTTCCAGCCTTGTACCGGCCTCCTCGTATTTTTCTGCCACTGTGGCCTGTGCCTTTGCCCGGGCGGAGGGGGTCTTTTTTTCCTCAGCAGCTGCCAGCTCCTGGTCAAAATCCGCACGGCAGTCTGTCAGTGCCGCCGTCAGCAGCTCCCGCGCAGCCTTGGCGCAGCGGGCGGCTTCGGCCAGCAGCAGGTCGTGCCAGCAGGTGACGGCAAAGCCGTTTTCCTGCTCGTAAGGGACAAGAAATTCATCCAGCTTGCGGTCGTAGTCCGGCAGCGCCCGCAGAAAATCGTAGATCTGCAAAATGGCATCGCCCGCCGGTTTATCCGTGCGTCCCTTGCCGTACAGGTCTGCAAAGGCGCAGAAATCCGGGTCGCGGTAGGCATTTTCCAGCGTTTCGGCCAGTGCCGCCGCCCGCAGCAGCTGTACGCTGCCGGGGTCTGCGGGGGCAAAGTCCGGCGGGATATCCAGCGCCTGAAAGTGCTTGTGCAGCAGGTTCAGGCAAAAAGCGTCAATGGTGCAGATGGGCGCGCGCTGCAGCAGCATCCGCTGGCGGCGCAGCATGGCGTTGCCGGGCTGCAGCTGGCTGCGGTGCAGCAGCGCCTGCCCGATGCGGGCGCGCAGCTCTGCCGCCGCCGCGTTGGTAAAGGTGACGATGAGCAGCTGGTCGGCGTTGACCGGGTGCTCCGGGTCGGTGATCAATTGCACCGCCCGCTCGGTCAGCACGGCGGTCTTGCCGCTGCCTGCGGCTGCGCTTATCAGCAGCGCACCGCCCCGGTCGGCAATGGCGGCCTGCTGTGCCGGGGTCCATTTGGGTCCGCTCACGGCTGTTCCTCCTTTTCTTCAGGTTCTTCCTCGGGTTCAAAGGGCTTTACCGGGGCTTCCAGCGCACGCTCGTGCACCCCGGTCTCGTGGCAGCAGATAAAGCTGTAATCGCACCAGGTGCAGGGGCTTTTGCTGCTGCTCACCACCAGCGGCTCGGCGTCGATCTGTCCGCCGTAAAGCTGCTCGCCCATCTGGGTGACAAGGTCATCCAGATGCAGCTGGATGCGGCTGAGCTTGGCGCTGTCGGCCCGCTTTTCCTTCTGGTAGGGGCTGGGTGCGCCGTTGCGGTAGCCAAAGGGCAGGTATTTGCCCGTTTCGTCCGCGTCCATGGCGTCAAAGATCTTCTGCTCGTCCCGCACAAGGCCGTCCAGCTGGTACTCCACCGCCCGGGCAGCCTGTCCGCGGGGCAGGGTCTGGGGGGCGGGGTCGGCCAGCAGATACAAAACGCCCGCAGGCTGTGCACCGGTAAAGCGCCCGCCCGCATCTCGGGTCAGGCTGAACAGATACAGCAGCATCTGGCAGTCCAGCCCGCAGTAGACCTCTTTTAAGTCCAGCTTTTTGCTGCCGGTCTTGTAGTCCACTACCCGCACCCAGCGGGTGCCGTCCTCCTCGATCCACTCGTCCGCGCGGTCCACCGTGCCCACCAGCTGCACCGTGCGCCCGTCCGACAGGCGGTACACCTGCCCGGGCACGGCGTCCTCGCCCCGGCCGATTTTCAGCTCACAGGCCACAGGCTTGAATCGGGACTGGTTCTGCTCGTCCCGCAGATAGCACAGCAGACTGGTCATGCTCTTTTTCAGCCGGGAGAGCAGATAGGCAAAGCGTGCGGTATCCTCCGGCAGGTAGCGCCGCGCGTACTCGTCCACCAGCGCAGCGGCAAGGTCGGCCATGGCGGCATCGTCCAGCTCCAAGAAGGGGCGTAGCCCGGCGCAGGGGTTGTCCGCCCCGGGGTGGGGGTCCAGCGCCATTTGCAGCACCCAGTGCATCAGAGTGCCGCTCTGGTCGGCGGAAAGCTCCGCACGGCGGCGGGGCTTGAGCCCCAGCACATACTGCAAAAAATAGCCGTAGCGGCAGGTATAATATTTTTCCAGCTGGCTGGGCGAGATGTGCAGCCGCCTGCCCAGCAGTGCTTCCAGCGTGGGCAGATCCTGCACCTGCCGGGGCGGGTCCTGCTCCATGCGCTGCAATAGCGCCAGCCCCCGGGGTGCCTGTACCCCTTCGCCGGGGGCGCGCAGCGCCTCGGTCAGGCTGGCGCGTTCCAGTTCGGTCAGCGGCCAGCCGCCGCCCAGCACGTCCAAACCGTCTGCGGGGGTGGCGGCAAGGTCGATCAGCTCCAGCTGCGGCGCAGCGGGCTGCAATGCCTCCACGATGGGTTCCAGCGCAGCACACAGGGTCTGCCCCTGCCCCTTCGGCCAGCTCATCCACAGCCCCTTTGCCGGGGCTGTAAGGGCTTTGTAAAAACAGACCTGCTCACGTACCACGCGGTTCTCAAAGCAGTCCGGCAGGTCGATCTGTTTTGCCATCAGCAGGTCGCGGTCGGCGTGGGTCAGCAGACCGCTTTCTGCGGGAGTAGAGGGAAATTCCCCCTCCGCAAGCCCCAGCACGAACACATAGTCCGGCGCATCCAGACGCATTTTACCGGCGCTTGCCAGCACCACCGCGTCCAGTGTCTGCGGGATGTGCCCAAGGTCGGAGGAGCGCAGCAGCAGGCTGAAAAGATCCTCGTACTCCGGCACAGTAATGCCCTGGCTGCCCAGCAGCCGCGCCATCTCGTCCAGCAGCTGCATTACCACATTCCACTCGCGGGCGGCTTCTTCTGCCGCCGGGATGCCCCGGGCGGCGCGGATATCCTCCACCTGTGCAGCCTGCTGCCCCTCTGCGCCCAGCTCCTTCAGGCAGAAATACAGCGCCCGGCTGATCTGCTCGGCGTTGGCGCTGCGCACCTTGCCGCGCAGGGTATCCACCGCCGTCACCAGCTTTTTGCGGGCGTGCTCGGCACGGGTCAGGTTCTGGGTGTCCTCCTCAGTCAGTTCGGCATCGCCGAAACCCCGGGGGCTTTTGGTAAATTCTGCCCGCCACGCCGCCGCATTGGGCGACCATGTGTAGGCGTAGTTTTCCAGCGCGCAGACCTCCGGTTCGGTCAGGTCGCACAGGCCGGTCTTGGCCAGCACAGTCAGCTGCTCGGTCATGTCCGCGCCCCGCAGCAGTGCCAGCAGCGCCCGCACCGCCGTAGCGGGGGCGCTGAACTCCGGGGTGGTGGGCTCGTCGCAGTACAGCGGGATCTCTGCCATGCGGAACTCGTACCGCACCGCAGCCCGGTACAGGCTGATATCGCGGCAGACCACCGCGATCTTTCCGCAGCGCACGCCCTGCCGCATCAGGCGGCGGATGGCGGCAGCGGCGCAGCGGGCTTCCTCCTCCCGGCTGGCGGCGGCAAACAGCCGCAGTTCTGGGGCGCTTTCCGGCGGGGTGCAGCTGCCGGTCTCCAGCAGCTCGGTCAGGGCAGCAAGCCCCGGGGCGTCCTTGTGGCGCAGGTCCCGCCGCAGCAGCTCCGGTGCGGCCACCTGTGCGCCGTTTTTGCGCGCCAGCTGGCGCAGCTGCGCCGCCACCTGCTTTGCACCGGAGAACAGTTCCAGATCCCCGGGCTGCATGGGTGCGCCGTCCTCGCACAGCGCCACCGTCACGGCGGGCAGCGCGGCCAGCATGGCACCCATCAGCCGCTTCTTGGGCGCGTTGAAGGTATCGAACTCGTCAATGAACACCTCACGCTCGCGCAAAAAGTCCGGCAGTTCGTCCCGGGCAAGCGCGGCTTCCAGACGGTCTGCCGCCAGTTCCAGACGGTCGGCGGGGTCCATGCCGGTGCCCGCCAGCAGGCTCTCGTAGCCCTGAAAAATGAGCGCCAGCTCGCCCAGCTTTGCGCTCTCGGTGCCGCAGTCCCGGGCAAGTTCCTGCAATTGCTGCCCGGAAAGCCCGGCACTTTTCAGCTCGTCGATGGTCTCGGCAGCCATCTGGCAAAAGGCTGCACTGCGCCGGTGGCGGTAGTAGTAGTGCACGTTATCCTGCAATTCCTCCAGCGCACGGCGCACCAGCACCGCCCGCCCGGCATCGGTCAGGGTCTGCACCGCCGCGCCGCCCTCTACCGCAAGGATATGCTCGGCCAGACTGGTAAAGGAATAGCTTTCCACCATGCCGGAAAGGGCATCTCCCAGCTCCCGGTAGATGCGCGCCTCGGTGCTGGAAGTAAACTGCTCCGGCACCAGCAGGATGCTGCGTTTCCCCGCCTCGGCGCGGGCACGGATGCGGGCATACAGCAGGGTGGTCTTGCCGCTGCCGGAAGCGCCCAGAACCAGTTTCAGCATTTCGGTTTCCTCCCGCTCGTTGATTTTTGTCTTTATTGTAACACGAAACCGGAGATAAAACCACAGCTTTTCTTTGCAATCCCGCCGCCGCTGTGGTACACTGAAAAAAACATTCTGCACACCGGAAAGGGACTTTGTATGAAGATTTTAGCCGTTGACTACGGGGACAGCCGCACCGGCCTTGCCACCTGCGACCGCACCGAATTTCTTACCACCGCCATCACGCCCCAGATCACCTTAAAGGCCCGCAACAAGGTGGCCGCCCGGGTATGCGAGGTGGCCAAGGAGATCGAAGCCGAGATGATCTTGATCGGTCTGCCGCTGAATATGGACGGCACCGAGGGCGAACGCGCCGCCAAGAGCCGCAAACTGGCAAAGACCGTGGAGCTTTGGAGCGGCCTGCCGGTGCGGATGTGGGACGAGCGCCAGACCACCTGCGCCGCCGCCGACCTTCTGGACGAAAGCGGCACCTACGGCAGCCGCCGCAAGGAGATATTGGATTCGGTCAGCGCCACGGTGATTCTGGAGGACTACCTTGCGTGGCGCAAGGAGCATCCCGGGGAGATGTAAAAAAGGACAGCGCTCGTGCTTATCCGCACAGGCGCTGTCCTTTTTGCTTTGCGATTATCCCTGATAAGTCTCGATGCTCACGCTGTTGATGGTGATATCGGTGGTGGGCTTCTGGTTTTCGTCCACGGCGGTCTGGGCGATGGTGTCCACAATGTCCATGCCCTCGTACACCTGCCCGAATACGGTATCGGTGTAGTCCAGATAGGGCGCACCGCCCGCCGTCTGGTAAGCGGATACCACCTCGGCGCGGTAACCGGCGGCGTTCATCTGGTCCACCAGTTCCTGCGTCACCGACTGCTCTCCCGGCAGCGATTCCACCACATAGAACACGCTGGCACACTCGCCGGAGGCGTCCACTCCCATGCACAGCGCCCCGGCATAGTGGTGCAGACTGTCCGTCACCTCCACCGGGTAGCGGCTGCCCTTCCAGATGGTAGAGCCCTTGCCGTCTGCGCCCTGCCCGGCTTCCACCACGAACTGGTTCTCCACCCGGCTCACGGTAAGGCCGTTGTAGTAGCCCTGCTGCACAAGGCCGATAAAGTTATCACAGGCCTGCGGTGCCTTCTCCGGGAAGAGCACTGCCCGGAAAACGCCCGCAGAGGTATCGAACACCGCAACGGTGTCCCCTGCTGCCGGGTGGGTGAACTGCAGCTCGGCCGATTCCACCGCCGGGCGGCTGATGCTCTGGACTTTGCTGCCGTTTTCCTGCGGCCGCAGCGTACAGCCGGTAAGCAGCAGTACTGCCGCAAGGCAGACTGCCCCGAATTTTTTCAACATATTCCCGCTCCCTGTTCCATATACTGTACTGTACGCTGCACGGTGCAGCGCAAAAGATTCAACCAGTAGTATACCATATTCTGCGCAGCAGTGCGAGAGGAAAATGCGTGAAAATTTATCCGGCGATTTCTGTGCGAAAAAGCATCTTGACGAACCGCGCAAAACACGCTACACTATAAGCAGACCAAGCGGGGCGCAGCCCGCAGCATCAACTGCTTTTTTGTGATGGAGCAATACAGGAGCGTATTATGTCTGACGAGATCAAGAACCCCAATACTGAAGAGGAATATCAGCCTGACCTGATGACCCTTGAGGACGAGGACGGCAACGAGGTCACCTTTGAGGTGATCGATGCGCTGGACCACAAGGGCGTGCATTATCTGGCTGTTGTGGAATACGCCGAGAACGAAGAGGACCTGAACGAGGACGCCCAGCTGGTGATCCTGAGTGTCGGGGAGGACGATGAAGGCGAATATCTGGACGTTGTAGAGGATGACGAGGTGCTGATGGAAGTCAGCAAGCTGTTCGAGCAGCGTCTGAGCGAGGACTACGATATCGAGTAAGTCCTTTGACGGATTGACCCGTGCAAGACTTCCTGCCCGGCTCGATTTGTTGCGGTTTGTATGATCCTACTAATCATTCAACGGGAGCCCGGAGTTCTCCGGTGGATTGCAGACCTCCCCGCCATGGGTCGACCATGGAGGCTCGATGAGGAAGCGTGATTCCGGCGACAGGGCACCCACCTGTCCGTAAGGGTAGGTTTGATTGACCGCAGACGACCGGGCGGGATCTTTATAGTAATCCAATCCACCGCTTGTGCCCCTGCAAACACAGGGCACGGCTGTGGATTTTTTTATCACCATTTGAAAGGATGTGCAATTGCGGCATGAGCTCTGAGCATCTGGTTGGTACTTCCATTCCCCGGTTCACCTTTGACACCCCCACCACCCCGGGCAACGATTTTTACGCCCTGTGTGCGGGCACCGAGCCCCTGTGCATGATCTTTCTGCCCGGGTTCGACCACCCGGTCACCCGGGAATACCTGACCCGCTACTTAAAGACCCTGCCGCGGCTGCGGGGTGTGCGGCTGGCGTGCGTGGTGCGCACAGCCCCCCGCGCGGTAGCCGAGGCTACGCAGGGGAAGGAGTTCCCCTTCCCCATCATCTGCGATGCGCCGGGCGTGCTGTACAGCTATCTGGGGGTGGAGCAGGCACGTGGGCTTTTGAGCTGGAGCTTTTCTGCCCAGCGCATCTACAAAAGTGCCCGGGATGCAGGCTATCACTACGACCGCAATGCCCCGCAGATCCTGCCCATGACCCTGATCGTAGGCCGTGAGGGGCAGATCTTATTCACCCACTCCGGCCGCAGCCAGACCGACCTGCCGGAGGACTGCATTGCCATCCGGGAGCTTGCCCGCGAGGTGATCCATACCAAAGCCGCTGACCAGCGCCGCGCAAGCCACCACTGCTCGGACGAAACGTTAACTCTGCCCGATCTTATCGGTTGGGACGATGTGGACAACGACCAGTAAGCCACGCGGAAAAATATTTTATATTTTCGTCGGAAATACTGTAACCTGAAAACGGCTGCTGCACGCTTTTGTACAGCAGCCGTTTTGTTATTCTTCCTCCGGTTCCTCGCTGAACAGCCCCGGGATGGTGCCAAGGGCAGCCAAGCCCACCAGCGCAAACACGATGCGGGACCACACCGAGGTGCTGCCGCCCAGCAGCCAGCCCACAAGGTCGAACTGAAAAAGCCCCACAAGCCCCCAGTTCACGCCGCCCACAATGAGCAGCAGCAGGCAGATTTTGTAAAAGGTCTGCACAAAAAAGACCTCCTTCCTTTGGGGCCAGTATGCCCTGCGGGAAGGAGGTTTATACTTTTTTAGCGGATGACCCGTGCACCGCCGCGGTCGGGCTTGGCAACGTAGATCTGCGGCCACTGCCGCTTTGCTGCCGCTGCGGCGGCTCTAGCGGCGGCTTCGTCCCGGAACACGCCGAACACCGCCGCACCGCTGCCGGTCATCAGCGCGGTGACAGCGCCGTGCGCCCGGAGCAGAGCCTTGATTGCCTCATTATCTTTTGCACCGCTGCACTCTTCCAGCGCATTGCCGGCGGCAGCGCATACGGCGTCCAAGTCTCCGGCGCGGATGGCTGCTTCCTGCGCTTCACAATCCGGGTGGGTGCTGCTGCCCACGGTATCGTAGGCGGCAAAGGCCTCCGGGGTGGACACGCCGTAGTCCGGCATCACCACCGTGAACCAGCAGTCCGGCACAGGCGGCAGCGCTTTGAGCAGGTCGCCCACGCCCTGCACCCGGCAGGTGCCGCCCATCAGGGCAAAGGGCACGTCCGCGCCGATGCCTGCACCCAGCGCGCACAGCTCGCTCATGGAAAGCTTTGCACCGTACAGGACGTTCAAGCCCACCAGCACGGCAGCAGCATCCGCGCTGCCGCCTGCCATACCAGCCCGCACCGGGGTATTTTTGTAGATGGTGATATCCACCCCCGCCAGCAGGCCGGTGTAGTGGAAAAATTCCAGCGCCGCCTTGATGGCGGTGTTTTTATCGTTGGGCTGCACAGGGCTGCCCGGCAGACGCAGACTGAGCCCGGCACTGCGGCGCAGCACCACCCGCTCATACAGGGTGATGGTCTGCATGGTCATATCCAGCGCATGGTAGCCGTTGGGCAGCAGCCCTACTACGTCCAGTGCCAGATTGAGCTTGGCCGGGGCCAGCACGGTCACTGCGTTTCTCCGCTCTCGCCGTTCCATCTGTATTCCTCCTCAGTTGCCGTGGTAGATGTTGTTTTCCACCAAGAACTCCCGTATGCGCTTCAGCGCCTCGGTCAGGTGCTCCACGCTGTAAGCGTAGGAAACGCGGCAGTAGCCGTCGCCGGAAGCGCCAAAGGCATCGCCGGGGATGATGGCAACGTGCTTTTGCTCCAAAAGCTTTGTGCAGAATTCCTGACTGCTCATACCGGTGCTCTTGATGCAGGGGAAAGCGTAGAACGCGCCCCGGGGCTCAAAGCAGGTCAGGCCCATATCATTGAAGCTGCGCACCACTAAGCGGCGGCGCATATTGTACTCGTCCCGCATCCGGTCGATCTCGCCGTCGCACTCCTTCAGGGCGGTGATGGCGGCGTACTGGCTGGTGGTGGGGGCGCTCATGATGGCGCTCTGGTGGATCTTGGTCATAATTTTAACGACCGCCTCCGGGCCGCAGGCGTAGCCCAGCCGCCAGCCGGTCATGGCGTAGCTCTTGGAAAAGCCGTTCACCACGATGGTGCGCTCTGCCATGCCGGGCAGGGTGGCAATGGAAACGTGCGGCCGCAGGCCGTAGTTCAGCTCGGCGTAGATCTCATCCGACAGCACCATGATGTCGGTGCCGCGCAGCACCTCGGCCACGGCTTCCAGATCTTCCCGCTCCATCACCGCACCGGTGGGGTTGTTGGGGAAGGGCATGATGACCAGCTTGGTCTTGGGGGTAATAGCCGCCTTCAGTGCCTCGGCACGCAGACGGAACTCGTCCTCCTGACGGCAGGCAACGTGCACCGGCACACCGCCGGACAGGGTGGTGATAGGCTCGTAGCACACAAAGCAGGGCTCCGGGATGATTACCTCATCCCCGGGCTGGACCAGCGTGCGGATGCACATATCAATGGCCTCGCTGCCGCCCACGGTCACCAAAATCTGCCGCATGGGGTCGTAGCGCAGGCCCATGCGCCGCTCCAGATACCGGCTGATCTCGGCGCGCAGTTCCTTTAAACCGGCGTTGGAGGTATAGCGGGTGCGTCCGTGCTCAAGGCTGTCGATGCCGGCCTCGCGCACTGCCCACGGGGTCTTGAAGTCCGGCTCGCCCACGCCAAGGCTGATGCACTCGGGCATTTCGGCGGCCAGATCGAAAAATTTGCGGATGCCGGAGGGGCGCATGGCCTTGGCGGCAGGCGCGATCAGTTTATCATAATCCATCACAGCACCGTGCACTCTCTTTCATCAATTTCTTCATCCTGATACAGCCGCCCCTCTTTTTTGTAGGTGCGCAGCACAAAATGGGTGGCGGTGGACAGCACATCGTCCAGCGGACTCAGCCGTTTTGCCACAAACAGGGCGATCTCCTGGAAGGTCTGCCCCTTGATCACCAGCTGCAGATCATATCCGCCGCTCATCAGCAGCACGCTCTCCACCTCGTCAAAGGCGGCAATGGTGGCGGCGATCTCGTCAAAGCCGCGGCTCTTTTTGGGGCTGACGTTCAGCTCGATGACCGCCTCCACGCGGTTCACCTTGGCCTTTTCCCAGTCCACAAGGGTCTTGTAGCCCTTGATGATGCCCTGCGCCCGGGCAAGATCCATCATCGCCGCCACCTCGGCGGGGGATTTATTCAGCATGGTGGCAATGTCCTCCACGGGCAGCCGGGCGTTGTTTTCCAGAATCTTCAAAAGCTGTTCCATTGTCATATACTCCTTATCAACCCTCTACACGGAAATCCGCGGGAAATTATGTATAAGTATAGCACAAGCCCCGACAGATTGCACTTGATTTTTATATAGAATGTCTTTTACCCCTGTATTCTGCTCTTTTTTACAAAAAGTGTGTTCAAAATTTGCTAAATCTGCTATACTGGAAGGGTAAGCGTGTGCCGGGTCTTTGGCGGCACCAATCACTATAAGGAAAACGAGGGTGGAAACCATGAAAGCTTTCATTACCGTCATTGGACACGATACCGTGGGCGTTGTCGCTAAGGTGGCCGGTCTGTGCACCGAGCTGAACATCAATATCGAGGATGTGACCCAGAGCATCCTGCAGGGGATGTTTGCCATGATCATGCTGGTGGATCTTTCCAACTGCAATGTTGACCATGACCAGCTGCACAAGCGCGCCGATGCGCTTGCCGCCGAGATGGGGATGCAGATCAACGTGACCCGTCAGGAAGTTTTTGACGCCATGCACACCATCTGAGCCGGAAAGGAGCCCGCAACCGCTATGAGTATGTTTAACACCGGGGATATTCTGGAGACCATCGAGATGTTCACGCAGGATAATCTGGACGTGCGCACCGTGACCATGGGCATCAGCCTGCTGGACTGCATCGACCCGGACCCCAAAAAGGCCTGCGAGAACATCTATAACAAGATCACCACCAAGGCCGCGAACCTTGTCTCCACCGTGGAGCACATCAGCGCCGAGTACGGTATTCCCATCATCAACAAGCGCATCAGCGTTACCCCCATTGCCATGCTGCTGGGTGCCTGCCCGGAGGCAGACCCCGTAGACTTTGCAAAGACGCTGGACGCCGCCGGCAAAAAGGTGGGCGTCAACTTTGTGGGCGGCTACAGCGCGCTGGTGCACAAGGGCTTTTCTGCCGGTGACCGCCGCCTGATCGAGTCCATCCCCCGCGCACTGGCCGAGACCGACATCGTGTGCAGCTCGGTGAACATCGGCGCCACCAAGGCCGGTCTGAACATGGACGCCATCAAGCTGATGGGCGAGGCCGTGAAGAAGGCCAGCGAGCTGACCGCCGACCGTCAGTGCATCGGCGCTGCCAAGCTGGTGGTGTTCTGCAACGCTCCGGAGGATAACCCCTTCATGGCCGGTGCTTTCCACGGCCCCGGCGAGCCGGACTGCGAGATCCATGTGGGCGTTTCCGGCCCGGGCGCTGTGCGCGCCGCGCTGGCACGCCTGCCCAAGGATGCCCCCATCGACGAGGTGGCAGAGCTGGTCAAGCGCACCGCCTTCAAGATCACCCGCGTGGGCCAGCTGGTGGCAAATCTTGCCTCCAAGGCACTGGGCGTGCCCGCCGGCATCATCGACCTTTCTCTGGCTCCCACCCCGGCCATCGGCGACAGCGTGGCCAACATTCTGGAAGAGATGGGTCTGGAGACCTGCGGCTGCTGCGGCACCACCGCCTGCCTTGCCCTGCTGAACGATGCCGTGAAGAAGGGCGGCGTGATGGCCTCCAACCACGTTGGCGGCCTGTCCGGTGCCTTTATCCCGGTCAGCGAGGATGCCGGTATGATCCACGCTGCCGAGATCGGCTGCCTGACCATTGAAAAGCTGGAGGCCATGACCGCCGTCTGCTCTGTGGGCATCGACATGGTCATCATCCCCGGCGACACCACCCCTGCCGTTATCAGCGCCCTGATCGCGGACGAAGCCGCCATTGGCATGGTGAACAGCAAGACCACCGCCGTGCGCGTCATCCCCGCCATCGGCCGCAAGGCCGGTGAGGTGCTGGACTTCGGCGGCCTGCTGGGCTATGGCCCCATCATGCCGGTGAACAGCCACGACCCCTCGGTGTTCATCAACCGCGGCGGCCGCCTGCCCGCACCCATGCAGTCTTTGAAGAACTAACATAAACCCTCTCCGTCATTGCTGCGCAATGACGGAGAGGGTTTATTTTTTTGTATAACCCCGCTGCAGCAGACCCATCCTCTGGTTATCATTTCCAGAAGAGGGGTTTTTTATGCTTCGCTGGTTTTCAAAACCGCTTTCCGTCCGGCAGATGCGGCTGCTGTGCGCCAGTGTGCTGGCGGGCTTTGTGCTGTGCGGCGCTTTGCAGGGGCTGTGCTGGAGCCGCACCCAGCTGGATGCCGGGGCAGCGCTGTGCGCCGACACCCTGCGGCTGCACATCCGGGCATCCAGCGATGCCGTGGCCGACCAGAGTGCCAAGCTCCGGGTGCGGGACGCGGTGCTGACCGTGATGCAGCAGTGCCCGGCGCACAGCGCACCGGAGGCGCGGGCATGGGCGGCAGGGCGGCTTTTGCAGTTCCAGCTGGCGGCGCAGCGGGCGCTGGCCGCGCAGGGCATCCGCGCCCCGGTGCGGGTGTATCTTGTGAATATGTACTTCCCCGCCCGGCGCTACCCCACCGGTCAGCTGCCCGCCGGGCGGTACGATGCGGTGCGCATCGACATTGGCAGCGGCGGCGGGCGCAACTGGTGGTGTGTGCTGTACCCGGGACTGTGCAGCTTTGCGCAGGGCGGCTACGCCCTGCCTGCGGAAAACGACCTTGTCTGCGGGCAGTACATCCTGCGGTTCCGGCTGGTGGACTGGGCGCACCGGCTGACTGCCCGACGGCAGACGGTGCTGCTTGCGGGGTGACGCCGCGCCCCGCCGGAGCATAGCATGGAGGGAAAGGAGGGATCCCTCTATGGCGATTCCCGGTTATTATTCCCTGCTCCAGCGCGGTTCCTCCGGGCCGGACGTGGCACTTGTGCAGACGTGGCTCAACGGTGTGCGCGATGAGTGCACATGGTACGATGCGCTGAAGGCGGACGGCAAGTTCGGCGTCGGCACCCAGCGTGCCGTGCAGGAGTTTCAGTTGAAGAACAAGATGAACATGGACGGCAAGGTGGGACAGAACACATGGAACGTGCTCTACACCCGCTACACCGCAAAGCATGGGCTGAAAGTGCCCTACCCCGGCATCGTGCTGCGCACCGGCTCCTCCGGCGGCACGGTGCGTCTGGTGCAGCAAAAGCTCAACTCTCTGGGCGAGCGGCTGAAGGATGACGGCAAGTACGGTGCAGCCACCGCTGCCGCCGTGCAGCGGTTCCAGCGGCACAACGGTCTGACGGCAGACGGCAGCGTGGGCTGCGCCACTTGGGAAAAGATGTTCTGACCTAACCCCTTCAGTCGCCTGCAGCGACAGCTTCCCCAAGGGGACGCCTTGCCGGATATCGGAAGGTTTTCCGGCGCTGCGAAAGCCTCCCCCTTGGGGGAGGTGGCTTGACGCGCAGCGGCAAGGCGGAAGGGGTGTCCCCCTGCACCTGCATTGTTTCCAGACATTGCAGGTGCTTTTTCTGTTCTCCTTGGTTGCGCGTGCGGCGCTGGCTGCGCTATAATAGGGCAAAGCGTTTTTTGAAAGGCGGTGTTCCTGTTTGCGTTTTCTGCATTTGTCCGACCTGCATCTGGGCAAGCGGGTGTGTGAGTTTTCCATGCTGGAGGATCAGCGGTATATTCTGGAAGAGATTCTATCCTTGTTGGATAAGACCCCCGTGGATGGCGTGCTGCTGGCCGGGGACCTTTACGACAAGCCCGTTCCCCCTGCCGAAGCGGTGCGGCTGCTGGACTGGTTTTTGACCCAGCTGGCGGCGCGGAAGCTGCCGGTGTTCGCCATCAGCGGCAACCACGATTCTGCCGACCGGGTGGCCTTTGGCTCTGCCCTGCTGGCCGACAGCCGGGTCTACGTCAGCCCGGTGTTCACCGGCGCGCCGCAGCCCATCCCCTTGCAGGACGCCCACGGCACGGTGGATGTGTACTTACTGCCCTTTTTAAAGCCCGCCATGGTGCGGCACGTCTGGCCGGACGAGCCCATTGAGAGCTACAACGACGCCCTTGCCTGCGTGCTGCGGCACTGCGCCCCGGACCCCGGCCACCGCAGCGTGCTGGTGGCGCACCAGTTCGTGGCGGGTGCTGCCGCCTGCGAGAGCGAGGAGCCCTCGGTGGGCGGGCTGGACTGTGTGGACGCCGCCCTCTTTGCGGGGTTCGACTACGTGGCTCTGGGGCACCTCCACAGCCCCCAGAAGGTGGGACGGGAGACGGTGCGCTACTGCGGCACGCCGCTGAAATACTCCTTCTCCGAGGCAGGCCAGCACAAGAGCGTGACGCTGGTGGAGCTGGGCCCCAAGGGGGAGGTAACGCTCTCCGCCCTGCCCCTGACGCCGCTGCACGATCTGCGGGAGCTGCGGGGCCGCTACGCCGAGCTGACCGACCGCCGCCGCTACGCGGGCACCGCCGTGGACGATTACCTCCACATCACCCTCACCGACGAGCAGGATGTGCCGGACGCGCTGGCAAGGCTCCGGGTTCTCTACCCGAACCTGATGCGGCTGGACTACGACAACCTCCGCACCCGCCAGCAGCAGTGCATCGACCGCCCCGAGCAGGTCGAGCAGCGTTCGCCGCTGGAGCACTTTGCGGCCTTTTACGAATCCCAGAACAACCAGCCTCTCACCGACGAGCAGGCGGATTTCTGCCGGAAACTCATTGAAAAAATCTGGAAGGACGGTGATGACGAATGAGACCCCTGAAACTGACTCTTTCCGCCTTCGGCCCCTACGCCTCGGAGACAGTGCTGGAGCTCGAAAGACTCGGCAAAGGCGGCTTGTATCTCGTCACAGGTGACACCGGCGCAGGCAAAACGACCCTGTTCGATGCCATTACCTACGCCCTCTACGACCATTCCAGCGGCGGCGTCCGGGAAGGTGCCATGCTCCGGAGCAAGTACGCCGACTCGAAGACGCCGACCTTCGTCGAGCTGGAATTTGAGGTAGGCGGCAAACGGTACACCGTCCGGCGGAATCCCGAATATCTCCGCCCGAAAGCACGCGGTGAAGGGTTCACGACCGAAAAAGCCGACGCCACCTTGATCTACGATGATGGCCGTCCTCCGGTGACGAAAGCGAAAGAGGTCACTGCCGCCATCGTGGACATCATCGGGCTGGACTACAACCAGTTCTCCCAGATCGTCCTCATCGCGCAGGGGCAGTTCACGCGCCTGCTCAACGCCTCGACCGACGAGCGGAGCAAAATTTTTCGGAAGCTCTTCCGCACCCAGCGATACCAGCAGTTACAGGAGCAGTTGCAGCTGGAAAGCTCCCGGCTGAATCAACAGCGGATGGAGCAGAACGTCCGCATCGGGCAAATTTTGTCCGGCGTGAGCTGTTCCACCGACGACC
>ERZ870052.222-NODE-222-length-22423-cov-4.108968_pt1 | contig 22423 bp, 18 predicted proteins | sample MGYA00520889_ERZ870052 | MGnify/ENA primary metagenome ERZ870052 (study PRJEB32232, sample SAMN07284988) | human gut metagenome | biome: human-associated habitat; material: feces | host: Homo sapiens | place: Tanzania | collected 2014-08-14 ...
CCGTGCTCAATCACGAACTCGAATCGCTGGGAATTGAGTCCCAGGCGGCAGCGCGCATCAGGCATGCCCTTTTGCCCGAAGAACTCGGTTACAACCAACGCGTCGTCGACACCGTAGTCCATGGATCGCATTGGCAGCAGCTCAGCAGCGCTATTCAGGACGGCGTTCGCTGCCGCATCATCTATCGTTCGATGGACGATGCACAGCCGCGCGAGCGTCTCATCGATCCCTTACGCATCGCGACACATGGCGACCAGACCTACCTAATCGCCTGGGATATCGAAGTTGATGGGCAACGTTCCTACCGCATGGACAAAATCGAGGATCTTTCCCTCACCGAGGATTCCGTCGAGCGCCACACGCCTTCGGCCGCATCCCTCCACGACTCCCTCTCGCAAGCGGAGCAGAGCGCAAAGCTCCTCATGCCGCTCGACATGGCAGAGCGTCTAGACTGGGCCGGCATTATGTCGATCGAGCCTAACGGAGCAGGTGCGGCGACGGCAATCGTGCGCTACAGCTCCGAGCGCTGGCTGCTCAGCCAGGTTATAGCAGCGGGCGGAGCCATCCGCATTCTGGATGACCCCGCCCTGTCAAAACGTCTATGCGATATGGCGAAGACCTTAGCTTGTCCGCTCTAACGGCGGCGCTCGTGCGCTTGGCGCCACAACTGCAGATAGTGACCGATCTGCGCCGATTCTATGCGCTGATAGGAACTCGTGGGCAGCGAAGTTAAAAACTTCTTGCCATAGCCCTTCGTCACCAGGCGCGGGTCGGCCAAGATGAGCACGCCGCAATCGGTCGACGAGCGAATGAGGCGGCCAGCGGCTTGTTTGACCTCGAGCACGGCCTCGGGCAGCGAATAGCGTGCCCAAGCGCGATCTTCGCGCAGATTGCGCTCGCACGAGAGCGGGTCCGTAGGGCTCGAGAACGGCAGCTTGGGGATAATGACGCAGCGCAGCGTCTCGCCGCTGGCATCAAACCCCTCCCAGAAGGCCTTGAGCGCAAAGAGCGACGAGGTCGGCTCGTTAATAAAACGGTCCCGCAAACGGCGCGGAGACGAGTTCCGCTGCTGACAGTTAAGCTCCAGGCCTGCACGGGCCAGCTTGGGCTCCACGCGGGCGAACAGGTCCTCCATGTCGCGCCTGTTGGTGAACAGCGTGAGCACCGATCCGCCCATGGCAAGATGGGCATCGACCAGCACGCGCTCGAGCGCCGACAGGTAGCCTTCACGATCGCGCGGGTCGGGGATATCGCCGGCAACGACCACCGCCATATTCGAGTCAAAGTCATAGCTCGAATCCAGGTGCAGCGACGAGGATGTAGAAGCACCGATGCGATCGAGGCCGACCGCATGGTTGAAGTGCTCAAAGCTCTTGGAAACCGTCATGGTCGCCGAAGCAAAGATGGCCGTGTGAACCTCGGGCAGCCACTCGTTGGCCAGGGCCTCACCGATATCGATGCGCTCGGCGGTCATAGACTCCCCGCCCGCACGCAGCCTACGGTTGACTTGCAGCGAGTAAACATAGTGCTCATCCGTACCGTCGATGATGAGCTTGAGGTTCTCGGCCAGCTCGTGCAGGCGGCGCGAAATGTCGCCCAGGTCGACAACGACCTCGGGTTTATCGGCAGAGACGGCCTGCACCAGCGCGTCTACACTTTTATCTGCCTGCTCCAGCGCGTCGATTGCGGTGTGGGCCGACTGCAAAAAGTCGTGCCAGTCGTCCGACTCACGCAGTTCGGGGCCAATCCACAGGTTCGCATTGTCATAGCCCCCTCGGGCGCGGCGACCAAGCTCGCGCACGCCATCGAACACATCGGCAATCGCCATGCTCGCGCGGGCAACCGTCGACGTCGCCTTGGCAGTGAGTCCCAGATAGAGTGTTGAGCCCTCGGAGGTGGCCAAATCACGGGAAACCTGGCTCAGCGCGCCAGCGCTCGAACCACCCAGACGCTCAAACAGCACGCGCGACTCATCGGCCGAAACCACGCGCGCCCACTGGCGGCGGGCCTCGCGCTCGATAGAATGGGCCTCATCGACCACCCAATGGCGAATAGGAGGCAAAATCCTTCCCTCGGCAGCAACGTTGCGGAACAGTAGGGAATGGTTGGTGACCACCACGTCCGCATGCGCCGCTCGGCGGCGCGCCCCATGGACCAGGCACTTATCCGGAAAGAACGGGCACAGGCGACGAGCGCACTCGCGCGAAGCCGTCGTAAAGTCGGGACGGTTGACGCTTCGCCAGCGAATGCCAAGCGAGTCGAGGTCGCCATCGGCAGACTGGCACACATACGCCATAATCACCGCAACCGCCGTGAGCGTGTCGGCGGGATCGCGCTTGGTGGTGATCTCGACCTGACCGCGACTCATGCGCTCGAGCTTACGCAGACACGGATAGTGGTCATAGCCCTTGAGCGCACAAAACGACAGGCCGTCGGGCAGTTGCTCGGCAAGTTTTGGCAGTTCATGGTACATAAGCTGATCGGCAAGGTTGTTCGATTTGGTCGCGACGCCAACGGTAATGTTGTTGCGACGCGCAGCCTCGGCAAAAGGCACCAGATAGGCCATCGACTTACCGACGCCCGTACCCGCCTCGATTACACGGTGGGTGCCCGTGACCAGCGCATCGCGCACCTCAACCGCCATCGCGATCTGTTCGTCGCGCGGCTCATAGGTGGGGTACATGCGATTGACGAGGCCGCCCGGGGCATAATCCGCCTCGATTTCCTCGCGGCTTGGCATCCTAAGGACCGGCAGCTCGTCCGCATCAACGCGATCGTCTGCGCGATCAGCCTTGAGTACGTCGGCGCGAGCGGCGCTGAGCGAAAAGATCGAACCCGGGTTCTGGCCAGCCAGGAAAGAAAAAATGGGGCGATAGGACCAAGGCACGTCCGCGTGCATGTCCGCTAAACGCGCCATGAGGCCCTGGGGCAGGTCGGTGAGTGCCACCAGCAGTACGCGCCACACGCCACACAGAGCATCGACATCGGCGTTTGCGCGGTGCGACACCGAATCACAGCCAAACAAGTCGGCCATAAAGGATAGTTTGTGCGACGCCAGGCGCGGCAGCGCAATGCGCGACAGCGCCAGCGAATCGATCCAAATATCGCTTACGTTGACGCCGCCCTTGACCGACTCGATAAACGAGCGATCAAAGGTGGCGTTATGCGCGATGACCGGGCAGCCGCCGACAAAATCGGCGAGAGCAGCCACGGCGTCAACGGCCGACGGGGCATCAGCCACATCGGCGTTCGTAATGCTCGTGAGCTCGGTAATCTCGGCAGGAATCAACTGCTTGGGATGCACGAATGTATCGAAACGGTCAACGACCTCGCGGCCCGAAAGGCGGGCCGCGGAAATCTCAATCAGCTCATTGTCTTGCACCGAAAGACCCGTGGTCTCGGTATCGAGGACGATGACATCCTCCTCGATAAGCCCGAACGACTGCGTCTTGGCACGCTCGGCGAGCGTGGCGTAGGAATCGATGACAAACTGCGGCGTTCCAGGGGATACGGCGTCCTTGATTAGCATGCAACGCCCGCTCGGCGAAGGCCCATGCGAATCAGGCTGTCACAGACCTGCGGGAACGTCATATCGTCCGTATGGCGGATCTCATCCGGATACAGCGACGTATCGGTCATGCCGGGAATGGTGTTGGTCTCGAGGATGACGGGTCCGTCCTCGCTCACGATAAAGTCGCTGCGCGAGATACCCAGGCAACCGAGCGCCTTGTGGGCAGCGCAGGCGAGCTCCTGAGCGCGAGCATAGTTTTCGGGCGAAATCTGCGCCGGAATACGGTGAATATCCGTGGGGTCGACGTACTTAACGTCCAGGTCGTAGAACTCGCAGTCCTCGGGCTTGCGAATCTCGACGATCGGCAGGGCGCGAACTTCATCCTCGCCATACACGCCCACCGTGATCTCGGTTCCCTCGATGCACTTCTCGATCAGCACCTTATCACCGTACTCAAAGGCCTTGGCGATGGCAGCGGGCAGCTCAGAGGGCTCATGGACCAGGGAGATGCCATAGCTCGAACCGTTGACGGCGGGCTTCACAAAGCAGCGGTCGCCACAAATCTCGACGATGTGATCGATATCAACTTCGTCGCCCGTCTCGAGTGCCAGACCGGGGGCAATGGGGATGCCCGCCTTGGCGTACAGGAGCTTTGAGACCTCCTTATCGGCACCGCACGCACTGGCGAGCACGCCCGAAGCCGTGTAGGGGATACCCAAGGTCTCCATGGCCCCCTGCATGGCGCCATCCTCGCCGCCGGCGCCGTGCATGGCGATAAACGCCACGTCAAAGCCACCGGTCGCCACGGTCACCATAAAGTCATCGGCGGCCGTATCGAGCAGCTCCACCGAGGTGTAGCCGGCCTCCTTCAGTGCCACGACGACGTTCTTTCCCGAATTGAGCGAGATCTCACGCTCGGCGGAATGGCCGCCCGCCAAGACCGCTACGTGCATGTTCTCTAGGCTTTTACCCGGCATGGGCAGACTCCTCCTCTATAATTTCTGCAGCTGATACCATATTGTAGCGATACCCTCTACGTTTCCCCAAAATCGAAAGGCTTCCATGAATCCCAGGACTAAATCTCAGGACATTCGCGACTTGAGCCAAAACGATATTCGCGAGCTTGTTGCCGAACTTGGCCAGCCCGCCTTCCGCGCCAAGCAGCTTATCGAATGGGTCTTTGAGAAGAACGTTTGTTCGTTTGACGACATGACCAACCTCCCCAAAACCTTCCGCGAGCAGCTCAAAGAGGCTTTTGCCTTTGACACGCCGACCGAGCTCACTAAGCAGGTTTCCAAGGATGGCTCTCGCAAATACCTGCTTGAGTACCATGACGGCATCTCCGTCGAGACCGTTGGCATGCCCCGTCGCAACAAGCTGTCCGTCTGCGTTTCCACCCAGGCAGGCTGTGGCATGGGCTGCGCTTTCTGCGCCACCGGCCTCAATGGCCTCAAGCGCTCGCTGACTGCCCAGGAGATCGTTGACCAGGTACTCCACGTTTCCAACGACTTCGGCGAGCGCGCTACGAGCGTCGTCTTCATGGGTCAGGGTGAGCCCTTTGCCAACTATGACGAGGTGCTCAAGGCCCTGCGCATTCTCAATGATCCTGACGGCATCGGTATCGGCGCGCGCCACCTCACTGTGTCTACCAGCGGCGTTATTCCCGGCATTCGCAAGTTTGCCGACATTCCCGAGCAGTTTACGCTCGCCGTCTCACTGCACTCCGCAATCCAGTCCACGCGCAACAAGCTTATGCCCGGCGTTAAGAAGTACACGCTCCTGCGCCTCCATGAGGCGCTCCAGCTCTACACAGAGAAAACCGGTCGCCGCCCGACGTATGAGTACGCCATGATCGAAGGCGTCAACGATACTAACCCCGAGATGCAAGCGCTTTGCGACTTCTGCGAGGGAACGCTGTGCCATGTCAACCTGATTCAGCTCAACGATATTGAGGGCAGCCCTCTCAAGCCGTCACCGATCCACAAGGTTGAAGATCTCCAGCGTCGTCTTGAGTCCCGTGGTATCGAGACCACGATCCGCAATTCCCGCGGCAATGATATTGATGCTGCCTGTGGCCAGCTCAAGCAGCGCTTCAAGGTACAAAAGAACGCGTAGGGGAGATCAACCCGAACGTTTCATGTGAAACATCGAACAGCCCCGGTAACCTAATTGCAACCGGGGCTGTTTCATATTCATCGATTGTTAGAGCTAATCGGACGAAATTCCTCTTTAATCTGAACAAAATAAAGGGTCCTTGTTCTGAATTTCAGACAAGGACCCTTTTAAAAAAGGCGAGTAATTGTTAGGTACCTAAAAACCTACATTCTCCCACTGGTGGTTAACCCACTCTTGGTTAATCTTGGGATTCTTAGTTACCTGTGCCGTACGCATTGCGACATCCTCGGTCATGACATCCATTTTCTTCTTAGATGTATCTACGATATCCCGTGCACCACGAAGCAAGCGGCCGCGTAGCTCATCATTTGTCGTAACCTTATACCCCGCGAAAGCACCGACAGCGACGGTTGCGGCTAAAGCAAGAGCAGTCAGAACTTTATTCTTCATCCTGGCCTCCTTGATCAAATTGGATCATCTCACCAAGAATGCGAGACAGTTCCTCTTCATCCTTAAATTCAATCTCGATCTTATTCTTACCGCGAGAGCTCTTTACGCGAACGTTTGTGTTAAACACCTGACGTAGGACACGTGCCGCCTTTTTAAAGGACTGAGGCGTCGCAGGGCGAGGTGTTTTCGGAGTCTCTCCGGCAGAAAACAATGGAGCAAGATTTTCTGTCGCACGGACGGATAACCCCTCAGCAACTACCTTCTCCGCCAACTTTATACGTGCATCTTCATACGGAACGGCAAGGATGGCACGCGCATGGCCAGCAGTCAGCTTACCTTCAAAGATCATCTGCTGAACGACCTCGGGGAGATCAAGCAGACGCAGTGAGTTGGTGATGGCAGAGCGGGACTTGCTGACTGCTTTTGACAAAGCCTCCTGAGTCATACCACTCGCATCGATGAGCTGTCGATATCCCTTAGCCTCTTCGACAGGGTTAAGATCCGAACGCTGCAGATTCTCAATGAGTGCAAGTGCAAGCATCTCTTCATCGTCAACATCTTTGATAATGACTGGAAGTTCTTCGAGTCCTGCAAGTTTTGAAGCCTGATAGCGACGCTCGCCGGCAATGATCTCATAACCATTACCATGCTTACGCACCAGAAGCGGCTGTAGAACACCATGCTCCTGAATTGACTCGCTCAATTCACGAAGCTCAGTCTCGTTAAAATGAATTCGCGGCTGATTAGGGTTCGGAACGATATCTTCGATAGGGAGTTTAGTCTCCGAAGCCGCATTTGCTGCTGACGCCGCAGAACCGCCGGTCTCGTACTCGGCTTCTGAGACCAAGGCGTTGAGTCCGCGGCCCAATCCGCCGCGCTTTTTAAGGCTAGGCACGCTTAATCACCTCTTTTGCAAGGTTCATATACGCCTTTGCACCCTTATTCTGAGGTGCATAGGTAATTACTGGCTCACCGAATGACGGCGCTTCCGAAATTTTTACAGTACGCGGAATCAAGGTCTTAAATGCCTTCTCGCCAAAATACGATTGGACCTCTTCAACAACCTGATTCGAAAGCGATGTGCGCGAATCATACATAGTCATAAGCACGCCATATGTATCAAGAGACTTATTAAGGCGCGATTTGACCATTTTCATCGACTCGAGCAGCTTCGTAACGCCTTCAAGTGCGTAATACTCGCACTGAATCGGAATCAGAACGCTGTCCGCTGCAGTCAACGCATTAATGGTAAGCAGCCCGAGTGAAGGAGGACAGTCGATAAAGATGAAATCAAACTCATCCTGAATCGGCTCGAGCAGATCTTTGAGGCGAGTTTCACGAGCAATAGCGCTTACAAGCTCAATTTCGGCGCCAGCAAGCTGAATAGTTGCCGGAATAACAAATACTTTTTTACAATTTGTATCCAGAACAAGCGATTCAGCCGGAACGTCATTCAACAATGCATCATAGATGCAATGGTCAAGTTCTTCTTTTTCGATTCCAAAGCCACTGGTGCTATTGCCTTGCGGGTCAAAATCAACAATCAAGGTTTTTCGGCCCTGTTCACCAAGCGCTGCTGCAAGGTTTACGGCAGTCGTGGACTTACCCACACCGCCCTTTTGGTTGATGATTGCAATGATACGCGTGTCTTTAGCGCTTTTAGAACGCTTAACGTCGCGAAATCCCACGGTCCCTCCTGGTGTATTTTAAGCTGTTAAACGGAGGATGTTTCACGTGAAACATTCCGAATCGAGATCAACCGCTATGTTTCACGTGAAACATAGCGAATCGTACATAACCATTATGTTTCACGTGAAACATCTAGGCAAGCGGATTCTTCTTCGCCATGCCATTAGCACGTGGAAGAGAAACTGATGAAGGGCGTGACTTCTTAAGAATAATGAACTCGCGATGACCTAATCCATTCGGCAAATCTAAATCATCGGTAAGAAGCGTTGTAAAGCCACAGATCTTGGAAGCAGCCTCGCCAGAATCAAGCTCTTCATCCGTGGGATTGCCCTTAGTAATGACAAAGAGGCCGCCGTCTTTCAAATATGGAGAAGCATATTCAACAAGGACCGGAAGCGGAGCAAGCGCACGCGCGGTAACAACAGCAAATTGCTTCTTATGAGAACGTGCATATTCTTCTAGACGATCATGAACAGCACGAGCATGCTTCAGGCCAAGTCCCCTAACAAAAGAGTTAACAGCATCGACCTTCTTACCAACTGAATCGATATAGGTTGCCTTACGACCGCTGACAATAGTCAGCGGAATGCCAGGGAAACCAGCACCAGTGCCCATATCAAGCAGCGCGCCCTCAGGGGCTTTATTGATATAAGGAAGTAATACCAGTGAGTCCAGAATGTGAAGAACGGCAGCGTCTTCGATATTTAGGATACGTGTGAGATTGGTAGTCTTATTGGTCTCCAGAACAAGATCCAGATGCTGAATACAAGTACGAAGGTCATTCTCGGAAACCTTCAAAGAATAGTCTTTGCAATACGAAATGAGACGGCTCAACATCTGGTTCGCCTGCTCATCAGTCAATACAAACAAGACGACTCCTTTCTGACAAAAATCAGTGTATCGAGAACTTTTGACAAAAAAAGGGGACGTGGAAACCACGTCCCCTTAGCATAAGCTCGAGTAGATTATCGAGCAACAATCACTACGTGACGATCAGGGTCGGAACCTTCGGAATGGGTATCGACCGCATCGTTGCCACGAAGTGCAATATGAACCAGTCGGCGCTCATAGGCATTCATAGGCGGAAGCGAAACACTCTTGTGAGTGCGAATAGCACGCTCGGCAGCAGACTGAGCCATAGATGCGACCTTGTCCTGACGGCGGCTCTTGTAGCCCTCAACGTCCACCACAACTGGATACCTAAAGCCAAGCTTACGGCTTACCAGAAGCGAGAACATAACCTGAAGGGCATCAAGCGTACGACCGTGACGACCAATGAGAACAGCAAGGTCAGGAGCCGTTACATCCAGAATCAGCTCGCCCTCATCGCCCTCATACTCATCGATAGGAGAGTTGGCGGCATCGAAGTGCGAAAGGATGGAACGCAGAATAGAAATCGCAACATCGGCAATGGTGTCAAGCTCCTCATCGGTCAGCTCTTCACCAGCCTTGTAGCGCTGTGCAATCTCGGGATAATCGCCCGCAACCTGCGGGGCAACCTCCTCAAGCATATCCTCGATGATCTCTTCAGACATAACGTACTCCAAAAGTTAGGTACCTAAATAAGATTGATATCCCGACTACTTCTTCTTGTGCGGACGCGGCTTCTTCTCGCGGCGCGTAACCTCAACCTGCAGCGGGGCGTTCTTAAGACGCTCCTCCTCATCGGCCTTGGCCTTGTCGATAACCTTCTGCGTCACGAAGATCTGCTGGATAACCTGCCAGGCAGAAGACACGTCGTAGTACAGCAGAACGCCGACGGGCAGGCTCCAACCCATCCAGAGCATCATGACGGTCATGACGACGGCCATCATGCGCATGCTCTGAGCCTGCTGACCGGTCTGGTTGCGCGACATATACAGCTGCGGAATCAGGGTCAGGACGGCAAACAGGATCAGGCAGACCAACGCCGGCAGAGCAACCATAAAGCCATCGGCAAAGGAAGCGCTCGGCGTCGTGGTCAGATCGGGCAGGATGTTAAAGAACGAGAACGTACCCTCGTCAAAGTACTGCGGCAGATTGCGCAGCAGCGTGAACAGGGCAAACAGGATAGGCATCTGGATCAGTAGCGGCAGACAACCAGCCATGGGGTTGAACTTGTTCTCGCTGTAGAACTTCTGCATCTCCTCGGCCTGACGCTGGGGATCGTCGGCATAACGCTCCTGGATCTCGAGCATCTTGGGCTGCAGCACCTGCATACGTGCCGTCGACTTGGTCGACTTGAGCATAAGCGGCGTCAGCAGCAGACGGATAATGACCACCAGGATGATGATGGACAGGCCCCAGTCGACCGCAAAGGTCTGGATGAGCTTGAGCAGCTCAAAAAGGATGTTAACGATCCAATCCCACATGTAAGTTTTCCTCCGATAGCGAGTGCCCGCTAGGGCACAGGGTCATAACCGCCGACGTGCAGGGGATTGCAGCGAGCGATGCGCCTCACGGCAAGCCAGCAGCCTCTCAAAACACCGTACTTCTCAATCGCCTGAACGGCGTATTGCGAGCACGTTGGATAATAAATGCAGGCGTCAGGCAATAAGGGCGAAATAACCTGTTGATATATGCGAATAGGAGCGATGGCAACACGCCGCAAGACGTGATTGCTCATCGCTCCTCCCCGGCAACGCCGGCGCGTTTCATAAGCGAACGCAACGCCTTGTCCATCTCCTGCGGCGAGGAAACCCTCGTCTTGGGAGTTGCGAACAAGATGATGTCATAACCCGCAACGGGAAATCCGCAGCTGCGGGCGGCCTCGCGCATCACACGCTTAGAACGGTTGCGCACGACCGCACAACCGAGCCGTTTAGCACCAACGAAGGCGACCCTTCCGGAGTCGCCTTCGCCAACCGATTCACATATGGTCATTCGAATCAGAGGGTGATTGAAACGACGCCCCTGACTGAACACATGCTCGAAATCTTGCCGAGACTTAATAGTCTTCATGCGAGATGTGTGTATCGCTGCTAGACAGTGAGACGCTTGCGGCCCTTGGCGCGACGACGGGCGAGCACGGCACGACCACCCTTGGTGGCCATACGGGCACGGAAGCCATGGGTCTTGGCACGCTTACGCTTATTAGGCTGATACGTACGCTTCATCTTAAGTTCCTCCTGCTGCATTTCGAGTGTCCGCGGGGACGCGGACGCAGATATAGACACGTGAGCTTGAAGATTGTAGGGAAATCAATGTTCAAATGTCAAGAAATCAAAGGTAAAAGGTTGCAAAGAGTACACGGTTCCCCCATAAGCAGAATCGGTATTTGAGGCAGTGGGCAACTTTTCACGATATTTCATCGAGTTTTCAACAGGTCATGTTGGCAATGTTGAGAACTTTTCGTCCGATTTCCAAAGTTTTCAACAGGTTTTGAAAAGTTGTCGAAAGATGAGAAACATTGCACGGTGAGCTACTATTTGTTCGAAACCTTTTGAAAGATTGCGAGCGGCATGTCTGACGACTTTTACACCATGGTCGACTCCGGAGATCCGGCACCCGACAACGAGCACATCACCGGCGTACGCGAAGAGCGTGACGAGGGTGAACAGACCGCAGTAAAAGCGCCGGCAGCGATGTATGCGGCGCGCATAGCGGTATACGACGACATGCTGTCGACCCCGCGCGTGATCGTTATCGAGCCGCAAGACGTCCGCACGTATCTGGAAGAGACGACCAACACCGTCTACCAATGCATGAAGGAACAGGGCGGCCATATCTCGCTCATGGTCATTCGCGAGATTGTCGAAAACTTTATCCACGCCCACTTTGCAGAGCCCATCATCTCGATCCTGGACGGCGGAGACACGATTCGATTTGCCGACCAGGGGCCGGGCATCGATGACAAGGAACGCGCCTTTGACTTTGGTGTGACCAGCGCAAACAGTAAGATGAAGCGGTATATCCGCGGAACTGGAGCGGGTTTTCCCATGGTGCAGGAGTACCTGGAAAACGCCGGCGGTGCCGTCTCCATCGAAGACAACATGGGCAACGGCACTGTGGTGACCGTGAGCCTGAACCCCAAGCGCGTGCAGGAAATCGAACGCGCCGGCGGGCGTGGCGCCGCCGTGCGCCCCGAGACCGAGCAGGCGGTCTACCCTCTGTCGGGAGCTTTTACACAGCAGCCCATGGCAGCACAGCAGACACAACCGCCCATGATGCAGATGCAGCAGCCCGGTATGCTCCCCATGCAGGGATCCCCGGCGGCGTCGATGCCGGCGCTTTCAAACACTCCAGAGGGCATGCCTCCGACAGACCAGGATGTCGCCGCCGTCCAACAATCGGCAGGCATGCCGGGCGGTCAGCAAATGGGTTATCAACCGTACCCGCAAGGGTATCCATACCAACAAGTACCGCAGCAGGGGTACGGGTACGCCCAGCAGTATCCGCAACAGTACCCGCAGGGATACCAACAGCCGTACCAGCAGATGCCTCAGCAGCAGTACAACCCATGGGTCCAGCAGGTACCGGCGCAGCCTTACCAGCAGTGGCCGCAAAGTTTTCAACAGCAGATGCCGCCCATGCAGAGTTCTCAACAACCAGCAGCTCAAATGGTGTATCCTAATGCGGCGAATCAGTATGCACAGCCACAGCCGGACGTGTTCGTAAGCGACCGCGGCAACGCCGCGCTAGGCTATCTGGCGCAAAATCAGGCGTGCGGCGCAACCGATCTGGCGAGGGCGTTTGGGAATTCTGCCCCCACTTGGTCACGCACGCTCAATGATTTGGCACAGGCCGGCTTGGTCATCAAGCATGGCCAAAAATACCATCTGACCGAACTCGGCGCCGCTCGCGTGCGAGCTCAGAGCTAAAGGACGGGAGAGACAGTGGACGAGGAAGCAAGCATCATCCTGGGGGATGCCATCGCCTTTTGCCAGCGCGACGGCCAAGATGCACGCCTCATCAACATGCTGGGGCAGTCGCGCGCCGTGAGCCTGACCGAAGACACGCTCACGATCGAGGCCCCTTCGCGCTTTGCCATCGCACAGCTCAAAAAGCACCAACCGACGATCGAGGCCTATCTAGAGGAAATCGCCTTTGCGCCGATCGCGCTCGACATCGTGGCGCCGCAGAGTGCCACGGCTGATTCCGCTGCCGCAACAGCACCCGTCGCTCCCCCGGTAGCGACCGCAGCAGCCGCAACGACACCCGCGCCCAGGGCCGGTAATGTTTCCCGTGAAACCATGGGAGAGGCACAGCAGGCGCCCGCGGCGCCGTCGGGCCCGGTGACATCAACGCCCGCGCCCGTCACGCATATGCCCATCGCCCACGACACGACGCCGGGCGAGGACTCGGGCATTGCGATCAAGAACACGCTTTCGGCCGACGACTTCCGCCGCATGATGAATCAGATGAAGGGCGGTGCGCCGGCAAAGACCGCGCACGCAGCGGCCCCCGCTACGCCTGCGGCGGCACCGGCGGCGCCGGCGGAGCAGAACACAGACGGTGCCCCGCTCGCCGCAAACTCAAAATTCACCTTTGAGAACTTTGTCTACGGCCCCGAGAACAGCCACGCCTATCGCTCGGCGCTCAAGTTCGCCGCTCTGGCGGACGAGCGCGGCACGTGCACGTCACTGTTCATCTACGGCAAATCGGGACTGGGCAAGACCCACCTGCTGCTCGCCATCAAAAATGAGCTCGCGGAGAAATCGCCCGAGATCAAGGTCAAGTATGCCAATTCCCAGGCGTACCTGGACGACCTGATGACCGAGTTCGACCGTCAAAAGAAGAGCAACGCCCCCATCATGCAGGCATACCACGGCGTGGACGTGCTCATCATCGACGATATCCAAAACATTATCGGCAAGCGCGCGAGCGTGGATTACTTTTTCCAGCTCATGGACGAGTTCATCCGCAACAACAAAAAGGTCGTGATCGCAGCCGATCGCGCGCCCAAAGACTTGAGCATGGACGAGCGCCTGACCAGCCGCTTTAATGCCGGCATGCTCTGCTTGGTCGCAGAGCCCAGCTATGAGATGAAATACAAGATCTTGCAGCGCTATTACGAGAACACCATCGCCGCAGCACCCGAGGCGGGCGACGATTCGCTGCTCGCGGCCTACGGCGGCGACGGCGGACACCTGACCGACGAGCACTTTAAGCACATGGCCGAGGTCTCGGGAACCAACATCCGCGAGCTCGAGAGCTTCTGCGAGCGCTGTGCCGGCGAGGCTGGCGACCGCGAACGCGAGGGCGGGGAGCTCACCTTTGACGATATCGACACCATCGCCAGTCAGTACTTCGACACGTCGGCCAAAAAGATCAACGTTCAGACGGTCCAGTCCGTCATCGAGGAGCAGTACGGCGTAACGCATGAGGAGCTCATCGGCCCGCGCCGTAACGCCAATATCGCCAAGGCGCGTCACATCGCCATCTATCTGGCGATTGAGATGTGCGAGATGACGACCACGGCGGTGGGTGCCGAATTTGGCAACCGCAACCACTCGACCGTCAGCACGAGCTACAAAAAAGTCCAGAAGATGATTCAGGAAGACAGAACCGTCACCGAGGACCTCAAGTCGCTGCGAGACAAAATTACACTGCGCTCGTAGGGAAATAGAGACACCTGTTGAAAACTTGTCGAAACCACGGGCATAAGGTGTCTAAAACCCAACCCGCGGTGATGAAAAGTTTTGCGCAGGTTTTGAACGTGGAAAACGACCCCTGTTGCACACAGGCTACTGTCGATTCTCTTTCTAGGTCTGACCTGCGTCTTTGCGAGTAATCAACAGTTTCGTCAGTGCTATTACTATTATTAAGATATTTATATCTATAGAAAGGTATTAAAAGATGAAGTTCACCGTCAGCCAGAGCTCGCTTACACAAGCTATCGGCGTCGTTATGAAGGGAGTCGCTTCGGCATCCACCCTTCCCATCCTTTCGGGCGTACTCGTTAAGGCGCAGGACGGCATCTTGGAATTCCAGACCTCTAACTACACCATCTCGATTCGTCATCGCATCGCGGCACATGTCGAAGAAGAGGGCGAGATGGTTATCCCCTGCAAGATGCTCTCCAACATTACCAAGACGCTCCCCGACGCTCCGGTCACCTTTGAGCTGTCTGAGCGCCAGGTGCTGATTGGGTGCGAGAAGAGCTCTTTTCGCCTGAATACGCTCGACGCCAACGACTTCCCCGAGTTTCCGGCCTATGCCATCGAGAGCGCCGTTGAGCTTCCGACCGACGTCCTGTCCGAAATGGTCGGCCGCGTGTGGCGCGTCACCTCGACCGACAAGGCCCGCCCCATCTTGGGCGGCGTGCACATGAAGGTCGAGAACAACACCGTGCGCCTGGTGGCGACTGACTCCTTTCGTCTGGCCGTATGCGATACGCAGGTCGAGACCTCGACCCTCGAGGGCTCCTTTGAGCTCAACGTTCCCGCCGACGCCTTCAACGACGCTCTGAGCATTATGGCCAGCCAGGCCACCATCATGATCGGTGCCACCGACACCCAGGTCGTCTTCGAGGCCGGCAACACCACCTACGTCTCGCGTCGTATCGAGGGCGTGTATCCCAACTACAAGCAGCTCATCCCCGATTCGTGCGTGACGAGCGTCAAGATCGACGTGGCTGCCTTCAACGCCGCCCTCAAGCGTGTGGCGGTTATCGCGAGTGCCAACCCCGCCGTCAAGTTCGAGATCGATGTCGAGAACGGCCAGATGGGCCTGTCCTCCATCTCCAACGACCAGGATCTGGCGCAGGAGACGATTGATGTCGAGGCTGAGGGCGAGTCGGGCACCATCGCCTTCAACTACCACTACATCTTTGGCTGCCTGAACGCCCTGTCCAAGGAGAAGGAGATCACGCTGGAGCTCAAGAGCTACTCGCAGGCGGGCATCTTCAAGTCCTACGACAAGATCAACTACCTGTACCTGGTCATGCCGGTTCGCATCTAGCGGTCGCTCCATGGCCATGTTCGCTCGCGATCTTTCCGTCGCGCACTACCGCAGCTTCGATAGTTACCGCCTTGTCCTGGACGATGGCGTGACGGTGCTCGCGGGGCCCAATGCGGCGGGAAAGACCAATCTCATAGAGGCGCTGCAGCTGCTGACGAGCGGCGCCTCGTTTAGGCACCCGACCGCCGCCGAGCTGGTGCATGACGGCGTGGGCTCATGCCGAGTCCAGCTGAGGCTCGAGGGTGATGGCCGCGTGCTGGACATGGGGCTGAGTGTGGAGGACGGCAAGCGCTCGTTTAGTCGCAACGGCAAGAAGTGCTCCGCCGCCGGTGTGCGCGGCGTGCTGCCGAGCGTGCTGTTTTGCCCGGACCACCTGGACATGGTCAAGCGCAGTGCCAGCGTGCGCCGCGCCGCGCTCGACGACTTTGGGGTGCAGCTGAGCGCACGTTATGCCGATCTTGCGAGCGCCTATGGGCGCTGCGTGACCCAGCGCAACGCCCTTCTCAAGGAGAGCTGGTGCTGCCGCGAGATGCTCGGCGCCTGGAACGAGTCCATCGCCCGCGCCGGGTCTGCCTTGCTTGTGCATCGCTTGGCCTTGCTCGACCGGCTGGCGGGCCATGTGCGCGCCGCGTATGGGCAGGTGGCGTCCGGCGAGGACGCCAACGTGTCCTATGTGTCCACGTTGGGGGATTTGCCCCAAACAGATACACGCGAAGAGCTTAAAGACTGGGCGTACGAACGTATGCTCGCGGCCCTCGACGAGCACGCCGACGAGGAAATGCGCCGCGGCGTGACACTCGTGGGTCCGCATCGCGACGAGATCGAGTTTAGCGTGGCGGGGCGGTCTGCCCGCTCGTTTGCCAGCCAAGGCCAGCAGCGTACGCTGGTGCTGGCGTGGAAAGTGGCCGAGGTGGCGGTTGCCCGCGATATCCTGGGCACCGCGCCGCTGCTGCTTTTGGACGACGTGATGAGCGAGCTCGACGGTGAGCGCCGTGCCGCTTTTCTGCAACTGATCGGTGATGACATCCAGACGGTCATTACCACTACCAACTTGGGATACTTTACCGATGACCTGCTCGATCGAGCCAAGGTGGTGAGCATGGGTGAGGCGTGCTAATTACGAGCGCGAAAACGGCACGGTTGCCTTTGGCGGCTTTTTGGATGCCGAGCGCCAGCGTATTCTGGCCGCGGCGACGCCCGAGCGCCGTGCGCAGATGGAGGCCGCCGAGGAGTCGCGCGCGGTCTATCGCGCGTGGAATGCCGTGTGTTCGGGCACGCGCGAGGGGCGCCATGTGACGGGCCTGCGCTATCTGCCCGAGTCCAATGAGCTGCTGGTATATCTCGATTCGCCCTCGTGGACGCAGGAGATGACGCTGCTGCGCGAGATCATCCGCGCACGCATGGAGCGTGCCGGGGCCCATGTGGACGGCCTAGTGTTTAAGACGACCGCGCCCGGTCACACGCCGCCGGCCGCCAAGGAGCGCTTACGTCCGGCCGTGGCCGAGCGCCCGCCGGCCCCGCATGCTGATTTGGATGATACCGAGCGCGCCGAGATTGAGCGCCAAGTGGCACCCATCGAAGACCAAAAACTGCGCGAGGCCCTCGAGAACGCCATGAGGGCCAGTGCCGAGTGGGCCAAGGGCGCACAAAGCAAAAAAGAGCCTTAAATCGCATCTGGTGGCCTTGTAGAGCCAAATACCCTCGTCCCCGAGGGTATTTTTTTACGATAAACTAGTAAGGCTGTACACATTTTCTTAACTGAAGGAGGACGTGTGGCAAACGAAAACGATTACGATGGCGGCGAGATTAAGATCCTCGAAGGTCTCGAGGCCGTTCGTAAGCGCCCGGGCATGTATATCGGCTCGACGAGCGCCAGCGGTCTGCATCACCTGGTGTGGGAGATCGTTGACAACTCCGTCGACGAGGCCATGGCCGGTTTCTGCACCGAGATTCAGGTGACGGTCCACGCCGACAACTCCATCACGGTCGTCGACAACGGGCGCGGCATCCCCGTCGACGAGCATCCTATCAAAAAGATCCCGACGCTCGAAGTCGTTATGACGATTCTGCACGCCGGTGGTAAGTTCGATAACTCGGCCTACAAGGTCTCGGGCGGCCTGCACGGCGTGGGTATCTCCGTCGTCAACGCGCTGTCCAAGCGTGTGGTCGTTCAGGTGTGCCGCGACGGCAACATCTACGAGATGGAGTTCTCACGCGGCAAGACTGTCAAGAAGATGGAGGTCGTGGGCACTTCGGAGACGACGGGTACCACCGTTTCCTTCTGGCCCGACGACGAGATCTTCGAGACCTGCATCTACGATTTCGATACGCTGCACAACCGTCTGCAGGAGACGGCGTTCCTCAATAAGAACCTCAAGATCGTGCTGACCGATGAGCGCGAGGCTACTCCCCGCGTGGAGGAGTTTTGCTACGAGGGCGGCATCATCGACTTCGTCAAGTTCCTCAACGACGGCAAGGACGTTCCCGAGGCCTTTAAGGAGCCCATCTACATCGAAGGCAAATCGGATCCGGATGCGCCTGTGACCAAGATGGGCGAGGTCGAGGTATCCCTGCAATGGAATAGCGGCTACGGCGAGAACGTCATGTCGTTTGCCAACGACATCTACACTCCCGAGGGCGGCATGCACCTCGAGGGCTTCCGCACCGCGCTCACCCGCGTGATTAACGATTACGCGCGCAAGCAGAACCTACTCAAAGAGAAGGACGCCAACCTGACCGGTGACGACGTGCGCGAGGGCCTCTCGGCCGTTATCTCGGTCAAGCTGCCCGATCCTCAGTTTGAGGGCCAGACCAAGGCCAAGCTCGGAAGCTCCTACATGCGTGCGCTGACGCTCAAGATCGTGACCGACGGCCTTGCCGATTACCTGGAGGAGCATCCCAAGCCCGCCCGCGAGATCGTCAAGAAGGCCCAACAGGCCTGCAAGGCGCGCAACGCCGCCCGCAAGGCGCGCGAGGCGACCCGCCGCAAGAGCCTGCTCGAGACGGCGTCACTGCCCGGCAAGCTCGCCGACTGCTCGGTGCGCGACGCCGAGCTGACCGAGCTCTTCATCGTAGAGGGCGACTCGGCGGGCGGCTCGGCCAAGGACGGCCGTCGCCGAGACATCCAGGCGATTCTGCCCCTGCGCGGCAAGATTTTGAACGTCGAGCGCGTGGGCGACCATCGCGCGTTTTCGAGTGACACCATCCAGTCGCTGATCACCGCGATCGGCTGCGGCGTCACGACGAGCGCCGGCGACGGCGGCGACTTCGACATCACCAAGGCGCGCTACCACAAGATCATCATCATGACCGATGCAGACGTCGACGGTGCGCACATCCGCATTCTGCTGCTGACGTTCTTCTACAAGTACATGCGCCCGCTGATCGATGCCGGCTACGTGTACGTCGCCTGCCCGCCCATCTTTGGCATCAAGGTGCGCAACAAGATCCACTACGTGTATCCCAACGGCCGCCAGCCCGAAGACGAGATCCTGCGCGATACCATCCAGAGCCTGGGCCTGAACCCCGACGACAACGACGAGGACGGCAAGGCCAAGGACGGCAAGATCACCAAGAAGCGCAAGGGCTACACCGTCCAGCGCTACAAGGGCCTGGGCGAGATGGACCCCAAGCAGCTTGCCTCGACGACGATGGATCCCAAGACCCGCATCCTGCAGCGCGTGTCGATCGAGGACGCCGTGGTGGCGGACCGCGCCGTGCGCGAGCTGATGGGCTCCGAGGTCGGCTATCGCCGCGAATATATTGAAAAACACGCGCATGATGCGCGTTTCCTTGACGCTTAAGAGGAGGTAACGTGGCAGACGATATCAACAATAACGAGGGTATGGACGAGGCCGGCGACGCCGGCATGCCCGATGATCTGAAGCGCCTGCTCGCCCGCGCTGAGCAGGGCGAGGACGGCGACCCCGATGCCTACAACCCCGATGCCGACGAGGACGAGGAAGAGGATGACGACGGCGAGCTCGAGGAGAGCTTTGGCGAAGTCGACCGCGGCGCCTCCGCAGGCGAGGATATCAACGGCGGCCAGCTCCAGATTTCGGAGTTCGGCCGCGAGATGAAGCAGTCGTTCATCGAGTACTCGATGTCGGTCATCACGGCGCGCGCCCTGCCGGACGTGCGCGACGGCTTAAAGCCGGTACACCGCCGCATCCTGTACGCGATGAACGAAAGCGGTATCTACCCCAACCGCCCGCACAAGAAGTCGGCCTGGACGGTCGGCGAAGTTATCGGTAAGTACCACCCGCACGGTGACTCCGCGGTCTACGAGGCCATGGTTCGTCTGGCGCAGTGGTTCTCCATGCGCACGCCGCTCATCGACGGCCACGGCAACTTCGGCAACATCGACGGCGACGGCGCGGCGGCTATGCGTTATACCGAGAGCCGCCTGGCAAAGCCCGCCATGGAGCTCTTGCGCGACCTGCAGAAGGATACCGTCGACTGGCAGCCCAACTACGACGAGTCGCTCGCCGAGCCCCAGGCGCTGCCCGCGCGCTTCCCCAACCTGCTGGTCAACGGCAGCCAGGGCATCGCCGTCGGCATGGCAACCAACATCGCCCCGCATAACCTCACCGAGGCGATCGAGGCCACCTGCTACCTGATCGACAACCCCGACGCCACCGTCGACGAGCTCATGCAGATCATGCCCGGTCCGGACTTCCCCACCGGCGCCATTATCATGGGCAGCGCCGGCATTAAGCAGAGCTACGAGACCGGCCGCGGCTCCATCACCGTGCGTGCCAAGGCCCACGTGGAGTCCACCAAGACCGGCCGCAGCCGCCTGGTCTTTACCGAGATTCCCTACATGGTCAACAAGGGCACCCTGCAGGAGAAAATCGCCCAGCTTGTCAATGACAAGCGCATCGAGGGCATCTCGGACATGCGCGACGAGTCCAACCAGAAGGGCATCCGCCTGGTCATCGAGCTCAAGAAGGGCGTCATTCCGCAGGTCGTGCTCAACAACCTGTACAAGTACACTTCGCTGCAGACGACCTTTGGCGCCAACAACCTGGCGCTCGTCAACGGCGTGCCCAAATGCCTGAGCCTGCGCGAGATGCTGCAGCACTACATTGACCACCAGGTCGACGTCGTCACCCGCCGCACGCGCTTCGACCTTAAGAAGGCCCAGGCCCGCGCCCACATCCTCGAGGGCTACCTGATGGCTCTCGACCATATCGACGAGGTCATCAGCATCATCCGCTCCTCGCAGACCGACTCCGAGGCCAGCAGCCGCCTGATCGAGCGCTTTGGCTTTACGCCCGAGCAGACCACGGCCATCCTCGAGATGAAGCTGCGCCGTCTGACCGGCCTGGAGCGCGACAAGATCCAAGAAGAGCTGGACGGCCTGCGCCGCGCCATCGCCTACTACGAGGACCTGTTGGCGCACGAGGAGAAGATCCTGGGCGTCATCAAGGAAGAGATGCGCGAGATCTCCAAGAAGTTCGGCGACAAGCGCCGCACCGAGATCAGCCATGTCGAGAAGGACCTGGACGTCGAAGACCTGATTGCCGACGAGGACATGGTCGTGACCATCACCCACACCGGCTACGTTAAGCGCATCCCGGTCGCCGCCTATCGCGCCCAGAAGCGCGGCGGCAAGGGCGTGTCGGGCGTCAACCTCAAAGAGGATGACGTTATCGACGAGATGTTCATTGCGTCCACGCACGAGTACGTGCTGTTCTTCTCGAGCAAGGGCAAGGTGTATCGCCTGAAGGTGCACGAGCTACCGGTGGGCACGCGCCAGGCGCGCGGCACCGCGATCGTCAACCTGCTGCCCTTCGAGGAAGGCGAGAAGATCGCGAGCGTCATCAGCTGCCGCGAGTTCCCCGCCGACGAGTACCTGATGTTTGCCACCAAGAGCGGCATGGTCAAGAAGACCGTGATGAGCGCCTACGACCGCAGCCGCCGCGACGGTCTGATCGCCATCAACCTGAGGGACGACGACGCGCTGCTCGCCGTGCGTCGCGTGCGCGAGGGCGACAAGATCATCATGGCCACCACCGCGGGCAAGGCGATCATGTTCCCCGAGGACCAGGTGCGCGCCACCGGTCGCGATACCAGCGGCGTTCGCGGCATCGGCATGAAGGACGGCGTGAGCGTTCTGGGCATGGAGGTTACCAACGGCAACGGTGACCTGTTCGTCATTACCGAGCGCGGCTACGGCAAGCGCACGCCGGTCGCGGACTACCCGGAGCAGAATCGCGGCGGCCAGGGCGTCTACACCATCCAAATGACCGAGCGCAAGGGTAACCTCGCGGCCATGAAGACGGTGGGCCCGCAGCACGAGCTGTTCATCGTGACGGAAGGCGCGACAGTCATTCGCGTCAAGACCGACGAGATCAGCCAGACCGGCCGCGCCACCCAGGGCGTCAAGATGATGACCGTCGACGACAACGACCGCGTATGCGCCGTAGCCCGCATGACAGCCGCCAAAGAAAAGCCCGAAGGCGAAGGCGCGGAGGATGCAGCTGCAACTAGCACCGAGGAGGCCCCCGTCGACCTAGGTGACGGCAACGACATACCAGAGGATCTCCTCGACGAGTAAGAGGAACGAGCTGGTAGAAAATATCAGACCCCATATATCGGCGGTCGGCGCACTGCGCGCCGACCGCTTTTTTGACAATCTTGGAACCCCGTGTCGGCCCTGGCTGCCCGGCGGCATGCGAAGTCGCCTGCTCGGACAGTCCTGCTCGCACGGAGAGCACATTAAGTGCTCTCCGGCTCGTGCGGAACTCGCGATCGACTTCGCATGCCGCCGGG
>ERZ870052.223-NODE-223-length-22422-cov-4.818035_pt1 | contig 22422 bp, 18 predicted proteins | sample MGYA00520889_ERZ870052 | MGnify/ENA primary metagenome ERZ870052 (study PRJEB32232, sample SAMN07284988) | human gut metagenome | biome: human-associated habitat; material: feces | host: Homo sapiens | place: Tanzania | collected 2014-08-14 ...
CCTCGATATAATGATTCTTCTTGTCATAATTGTTCGTGCTTGTCCCCTTCATGCAGCGCACTACACTTTCAGATACATCCAGCTTTCCCTCATCCAGACTGTAAGTATCCTTGACCACCCTCAGCTGATCATCAATTACCATAACTCTTCCGTTATAAATATTGGTCAGCTGATTCAGACTGTCATTGACCACCTCTTGTGAGGTGTCCTCAAAATAATGACTCGCACTGATCTGATTCGTTAAAATTGTACATTGATTCTGAATTTCCGCTGTTCGAAGTGACACAGCACGCGATTCATAGACTTTTACGATTCCGAATAATGCTGCTACGCTGGGCACAAGCCCGGCAAGAAACATCATAATAAAGATTCGGAATCTAAGATTGTTAAAGATCTTTTTCTTGAATGAAAATGTATTCTTACCCCTGGAAATAATAACCCACTCCCCACTTCGTATGTACGTATTTCGGTTCACTTGGATTCTGCTCAATCTTCTCTCGTAAACGACGGATATGTACATCCACAGTTCTTGCATCTCCCGGATAATCATATCCCCAGATCAGATTCAGAAGGTTTTCTCTGCTGTAAACTTTATTCGGATTCATGGCCAGAAGCTCAAGTACATCAAATTCCTTCGCTGTAAGATTGATCTCGCGTTCTCCAATAAAGACACGGCGTCCTTCACAATCAATCTTCATGCTCCCTTTTACAAGCACCGGACTTCCGGCCGGTTCTTCCTTGCGCTTTGCTGTTCTGCGCATGATTGCCTTGATTCTTGCTTTCACTTCAAGTATATTGAATGGCTTCGTGATATAATCATCCGCACCATATTCCAGACCAAGGATCTTATCCATATCCTCACTCTTGGCAGTCAGCATGACGATCGGCATATCTGAAAATTCACGAATCTGCTGACATACCTGGAAACCATCCAGTTTCGGAAGCATGACATCCAAAAGTACAAGATCATACTCACATCTTCTCGCATATTCCAATGCTTCTTCTCCATCATAAGCGCAATCCACTTCCATTCCTTCCTGTTCCAGACTGAACCGGATCCCCTTTACGATTAATTTTTCATCATCAACAACTAATATCTTCTTACTCATACTCCTCTTTCTGGCCGTTCTTCTGCCTGCCCGCTCCTATACCGTAATATCGTCTTTTATCTTATTAAATACGCCATCCTTGATTCCCTCAATCTTCTTGAGCTCTTCTATACTCTGAAAGCCTCCGTGCTCCTGCCTGTACTTCAGAATACTCTCTGCCTTTGATGCTCCGATTCCACTCAAGGTCATCAATTCTTCTTTCGCGGCTGTATTTATATTAATTTTATCACTGGCTGATCCACCTGTATTCCCATTCGGATCTGCCCACTGACCGGAAACTGATTGTGCTGACTCCTCTGCTTCCTCCTGGGTCGGTACATAGATCCGCTCTCCATCACTCAACGCTTCTGCCTGATTGATCCAATCTGCGGCAGCATCTTCTGTCATTCCACCGGCCGCTTCCAATGCTTCGTAAATCCTTGCATCTGCCCTCAGTTCGTACACCCCCGGAACATTCACAGCTCCACATACATGAACATATAGCGTCTCCGGCAGTCCTTCTTCTGCATCTGTACCACTCTGAGATCCTTTCTCTGACTCTGTTTTGGAATTCCGGGAATTCTTCCCTACATCAGATTCTCCCTCCAGTGTGAGCTCTTCAAGCTCTTCCGCTGCGTCATGCTTCTCTGCACAGCCACACAATCCCATGGTCAAAAAACTCAAAGCTAAAGTCAATACAATTCCTTTTAGCATCTGCCCTTTACGGCATCTGCATATTTTCTTCCATCCGTTCTTCATCCTATTGCCTCACTGTTCCCAGACAGTCAGACTTCCCCTTAAAACCGGACATAAATATTGTAACGAATTTCTCTCAAAAATACAATAGATAATTTAACGCTTTGTTACAGACTTATTACAATACCAGAAAATAGAATCTATTTCCATTGGAAAAGAACAATTCCACCGGCTGCGATCAGCAATCCAACCAGCTTTCTCCATGAAAACGGTTCTTTTTCCATTCCGAACATTCCGGATAATGAGATCAGATAAGCAACTGCCAGCTGGGAAACAACAATTAAAAGTGCTGATCTTGCAGGTCCCAGGGCATCTACACTTTTAATGACAGTCCATGTGATTCCCGCTCCGATCACGCCTCCCAGCAACATATAACGCGGCTGGACTTCCATAAGTGCTGCAACAGAATCTCTTCCTGTTGCCAGCCAGACAAGCAGACACAAAAGAAACGCTGAGAGCTGTACCCACCCGTTGCTTACCCAGATTCCCGTTGTCTTTGTCACCTGCGTGTTGAACACTCCCTGTACACTCATCAGCGCACCTGATAACAGTGCAATCAAAAAACCGGCCATAAGCTCATACCTCCCTATAGAAATAGTATAAGCAAATGCCGGCTTTTTTATGTATAAGATTTCTTATGTAAGTGCACGTTTCAGTTTTTCGATCATCTCATCAATATGCTTTTCTTCTACGATCAGCGGTGGAACAAAACGGATGACATTTCCCTGTGCCTGAATGATCAGAAGACCTTCTTCAATCGTCTTCTTGTTCACTTCGGCCAGCGGTTTTGTGATCTCGATTCCCTGCATCAGACCTTTTCCTTTCCTTCTGACTACACAGTCCAGCTCATCCACAAGCTCATTCAGTTTTTTCGTCAGATATGGAGCAACCTGATTCACATGCCCTACAATATCTTCGCGTTCAAAAATCTTAATCACAGTCTTAACAGCTGTACATGCCAGAGGATTTCCGCCGTAGGTTGCGCCGTGATCTCCCGGCTGCAGAGAATATTTTGCCACTTCTTCCGTCATTGCAAATGCGCCGACCGGTATTCCGTTTCCGATTGCCTTCGCCATTGTCAGAATATCCGGTTTTACACCGAATCCCTGCCATGCAAACATATTTCCGGTTCTTCCCATTCCACACTGCACTTCATCACAGATCATCAGGATTCCATTTTCATCACAGATCTTACGGATTCCTTCCATAAATTCCTGTGTCGCAAGGTTGATTCCACCTTCACCCTGTAATGGTTCCAGAATAATTGCACAAGTCTTATCATTTACCAGTGCTTTCACGCTGTCAAGATCATTAAACTCCGCAAATCTTACACCCGGAACGACCGGCTCGAACGGTTCACGATAAGAATCATGTCCTGTCACGGAAACTGCTCCAAAACTTCTTCCATGGAAAGAATTCTGCATTGCAATGAATTCATATCTTCCTGTTTTCTTTGTGTAAGCATATCTTCTGGCAGCTTTCAAAGCACCTTCGTTTGCCTCTCCACCACTGTTCGTAAAGAAGACTCTGTCCATTCCGGAAATGCGGTTCAGCTCTTTCGCTGCCTCTCCACAGCTCTCATGGAAATAAAGATTTGACGTATGGTATAACTTATCAATCTGGTCTTTTAATGCCTGATTCAGTTCTTTATTATCATATCCAAGTCCTGACACAGCAAATCCTGCCGCAAAGTCAAGATATTCTTTTCCTTCTGTATCATACAGATACATTCCTTCTCCATGATCCAATGCGATCGGGAAACGATTGTATACATGGATCAGATTCTCTTCTGCCGCCTGTATTTTACTGTTCACCATCATAATACCTGCTTTCTTTCTGATTTAAAATTGCTGTACCGATTCCTTTATTCGTAAAGATCTCAAGTAACAGACAATGTGGGATTCTTCCGTCAAGAATATGTACACGGGATACACCGCTTTCAATCGCATCAATACAATTCTGGAGTTTCGGAAGCATTCCTCCTCCGATATATCCGTCTGTAATCAATTCCTTTGCTTCTTTGATCTCCAATTCTGAAATCAATGTAGAAGGATCTTTTGGATCTTTATAAACACCTTCAATATCTGTCAGGAATGCAAGCTTCTCCACCTTCATTGCACGGGCGATCGCACATGCTGCATCATCTGCATTGATATTATAAGTATTGTATTCTTCATCCATACCAACCGGGCAGATGATCGGAAGGAAGTCTTTTTCCAGAAGATCATACAGAATCTCTGCATTTACTTTCTTGACATCTCCTACAAATCCGATATCCTGTCCGTCTGAAAGTTTCTTCTCAACCTGGAGAAGGTTTCCATCTTTTCCACTGATTCCGATCGCACGCACGCCAAGACTCTCTACAAGCTGTACAAGACTCTTATTCACGCGTCCCAGAACCATCTCAGCAATCTCCATTGTCTCTGCATCTGTCACACGAAGTCCGTTGATAAACTCTGCTTCTTTTCCGACTTTTCCAACCCATTTGCTGATTTCTTTACCACCGCCATGCACGATGATCGGTTTAAATCCGCACAGTTTCAGAAGTGTAACATCCTCGATTACTCTACGTTTCAGACTTTCGTCTACCATGGCACTTCCGCCATATTTTACTACGATGATTTTACGGTTAAAACGCTGGATATAAGGAAGTGCCTCGATCAGCACCTGCGCTTTATCCAGATATTTCTGCATATTGCTTGTCATTTTTTCTGTCTCCTTATCAGTATTTCTTTCTGTTTACGTATCTTTAGAGAAACAATAATTGCTCTATAAATTAACTTCTGTAGTCTGCGTTAATATCAATGTATCCATGTGTCAGGTCACAGCCCCATGCAGTAGCTTCTGCATCTCCTGCTTTCAGATCAGCAATGGCTGTCACTTTTTCCTGAGAAAGGATTTCCGTTGCCTTTTCTTCGCTGTAATCTGTTGCTGTTCCATTTGCAATGATCTGAAGCTTTCCTGCACAGCTCTCGAAGAACAGATCTACCTGCTCCGGATCAAACTGTGCTCCGGAGTATCCCATTGCACAGAGGATTCTTCCCCAGTTTGCATCGTGGCCTGCGATTGCAGCCTTTGTAAGATTGGAGCATACAACTGATTTTGCAAGAACTTTTGCCTGCTCTTTTGTCTGTGCTCCGACAACCTTTACTTCAAAAAGTGCTGTTGCACCTTCACCGTCTCCTGCCATTGCTTTCGCAAGTGTCTCATTAACATAATGAAGAGCCTCTTTGAATGCATCGAATTCCGGTGTACCTTCTTTAATCTTCTTATTTCCGGCCATTCCGTTCGCAAGAAGAAGTGCTGTATCATTTGTTGATGTATCTCCGTCAACAGAGATCATATTATAAGTATCCTCAACATCACTGCTCATTGCTGCCTGAAGTGCTTTTTTAGAAATTTTTGCATCGGTTGTGATAAATGCAAGCATTGTACACATATTCGGGTGGATCATTCCGGAACCTTTCGCCATTCCTCCGATCGTCACTTCTGTATCCCCTGCCATAAATGTAACCGCAACTTCTTTTTTCTTTGTATCGGTTGTCATGATCGCTTTTGCAGCTTCTGTTCCGCTTGCCAGATCTGCTTTCTTTCCCTTGGCAAGTTCTGTAATTCCGGCTTTGATCTTATCGATCGGAATCTGCATTCCGATAACTCCTGTAGAACCTACAAGAACACCCTTCTCATCGATTCCAAGAACTTTTCCTGCCTCTTTGGCTGTCTCTTCACAGTATTTCATGCCTTCCTCACCGGTACATGCATTTGCAATTCCGGAATTCACAATAACTGCCTGTGATTTCTGCTTACTCTCTGCAATCTGTCTGTCCCATTTTACCGGTGCAGCTTTTACTACATTTGTTGTAAATGTTCCCGCTACCTTACACGGTTTCTCACTGTAAATGATCGCCATATCTGTACGACCCTGATATTTGATTCCTGCTGCCGTTGCTGCTGCTTCAAATCCTTTTGCTGCGGTAACTCCGCCTTCGATTATCTTCATATGATCTGCTTCCTTCCTATTGTTCATTGAATGCTGTAATATTTTCTTCATTTAAAATAAAATCATAATAATTCACATCAAGCCGTTCCGTCCATCCGATCTTATTCCAGAATGCATTTCCCACATTATTTTGTGCAAATGCAATCAGACAAACCTTATTGATCTTCTCTGCCTGCAGTGCTTTCATTGTATGCACGACCATGTCTTTTCCGATTCCATGTCTTCGGTATGCCTCATCTACACATACATGATAGAGACTTCCCTGTCTCCCATCATGACCACAGAGGATGCTTCCTACAATTTTTCCTTCTTTCACTGCGACAAAACTTGTTGTCGGATTCCTTCGCAGAAACCTTTCGACACCTTCTTTCGAATCATCGATACTGCGGATTCCGAATCCCCGGATCTTCTTCCACAATTTATATACTTCATCATAATCCTCTATTGTCATTACACGTATCATACATACCACCTTTATCTCACTGTTGTCCCCATCTATAATGTAACCCAGCAGATTTATCTCTTCTATATTTATACAACTTACGGGAACATCGGAACGAGTTCAAGTCCTTCACTCTCTAGAAGACCAAACAGCAGATTCATATTCTGAACCGCCTGTCCTGCGGCACCTTTTACAAGATTATCAATGGCTCCCATCATAATGATCCGTCCGGTTCTCTCATCGATCTTAAATCCAATGTCTACATAGTTACTTCCCTCTACCCATTTTGTCTCCGGGCACTGATCTTTCTCAAGAACACGGACAAATTTCTCATCTGCATAATATTTATCATAAATTGCTTTTACTTCTTCATATGTAACTTCTTTTGTAAGCTTTGCATACTCTGTCGCAAGGATTCCACGATTCATCGGAACTAAATGCGGTGTAAAGTTCAATACAACTTTCTCACCTGCTGCATATCCGAGCTGTTCTTCGATCTCCGGTGTATGGCGATGTGTCGCTACTCCATATGCTTTGATATTTTCATTCACTTCACAGTAAAGATTCGGAAGCTTTGCTCCTCTTCCTGCTCCTGAAGTTCCTGACTTTGCATCGATGATCAGTGTGCTCATATCGATCAATCCTTCCTTTGCAAGAGGATATGCTGTCAGGATAGAACATGTTGTATAACATCCCGGATTTGCCACGATACGTGCATCCTTCACTTTGTCACGGTTGATCTCACACAATCCATAAACAGCCTCATCAATATACTGCGGTGCTTTGTGTTCGATTTTATACCACTCTTCATAAACCTTCACATCTTTCAGACGGAAATCTGCACTGAGATCAATGATCTTTGTCTTTGAAAGGATTTCTTCATTGATCAGAGATGCACACAGTCCCTGCGGAGTTGCTGTGAAGATCACATCTACCTGCTCTGCCAGCTCATCCATGTTGTCATCCATGCATTTTGCATCTACGATCTGAAACATGTTTCTATATACATCTGCATATTTCTGATCTACATAACTTCTGGATCCGTACCATACTATCTCTGCATCTTTATGTCCCATCAATATTCTTACGAGCTCGCCGCCTGCATAACCGGTTGCTCCAATAATTCCGACCTTAATCATCGTTCTCAAGTCCTTTCTCTTATCATTCCCATGGCAGCCAATAGAAGTCCCTGGGAATTGCATGTTTGCTGTACTGTGGTAACGTGTTACCGCAATCATTTCTCCTTATAATATACCACTTTAATCTGGATGTAAAGTATTTCCTGAAATTGAATGTATAAAAATACACTTTCCTTTCTTTACTTGCATAATAATACATCTTTCATGTATAATATGCAAGTGTTTTTTTCAAAAAGTTTTTAGCTACAGAAAAAGGCGATGATAAACGCAACTATTCCTTCGTCTATCATCGCCGATCTACTTTTCTTCTATGTATTTGTCTATCTTCTATTATAAAAAGTATCGCTCTTATTTTCAAAGAAGGCTTAAGGTCTAAGTCCCATTCCACCTTCTAATGTGATTGTCTCGCCGTTCATATATTTGAAATCCGGTGATGCAAGCTGTACACACGCTCTTCCGATCTCTTTCTCTACATCTCCGTAATGTCCTGCCGGCGGCATCTTCACATTTGCCTTAAATGCATCCGGACATGCTTTCTGGAAATTTTCAAGCTGTGCTGTCCATGCAAGCGGGCACACGATATTTACATTGATTCCGTCTGCTCCCCATTCTGTAGCCGCTACTCTTGTCAGTCCTCTGACACCTTCCTTCGCTGCTGCATATGCACACTGTCCGTAATTACCGAAAAGTCCTGCTCCGGATGCAAAGTTGATTACGGATCCCTGTGTTTCCTTTAAATATGGATAACATGCCTGCATATAATAAAATGTTGCATAAAGTCCTGAATAAATTGCAAGATCAAACTGCTCTGTTGTATGATCTGCAAGAGTTACTCCTGATGCAGAAGCCTGTGCATTATTAATAAGAACATCAATTCTTCCGAATTCCTCAACTGCCTGCTTTACAACACGTTCAACTGCTGCCTTGTTATCTGCTCCTGCATTGACATCCGCCTGTACTGCAAGAACTTTCACTCCATAGAGACGTTCCAGCTCTTCTTTCGCATTTTCCAGCTTCTTTACATTTCTTCCTGTAAGAACAAGATTCGCACCTTCTTTGGCATAAGCTGTTGCAATACCGTATCCGATTGATCCACAGCTGCCATCACTTAATACTGCACGTCCTCCTCCTGTAATGATCGCTGTCTTTCCTGTAAGAAATCCCATTTGTTTTTCCTCCTTTTCCTGATCGCGCATCTGTCTGACTATTTATATGAAACAGATACATCATGGTCCATTTTTGTCCTGCTATATAAATTTTTTTTATATTCAGTGACATGATATTATCATCATATCAGACATTTTTACCAAATTCAACAGGTTTTTTCGATATGTTTTTAACATATTTGTCAAATAAATCACAATTCAAATGAACTAACCTAAAATTTTTTTGATTTTCTCCTTATTTCATCCTTTTCATTGTATCTTGTATATTTTTTCTTATAGACTCGTGTTTTATGCATCATTTTTGTTTATTATATGTATTTTTATGCATTTTATTCATTTTTTCAAAATATTACTTGCATAATTATAAGATATGGTGTATAGTAGGTTTTAGCTTATTAAAGAGGCAAACTTTTAAACTCAATGAAATGAGAAAACAGAAATTTATAAAATACATTCAGGAGGCAATAAAATGAGTAAAGAAAAAGTTGTATTAGCATATTCAGGTGGTCTTGATACTACAGCAATCATTCCGTGGCTGAAAGAAACATTTAACTATGATGTTATCTGCTGCTGTATCGATTGTGGACAGGGAGAAGAACTGGACGGACTGGATGAAAGAGCAAAACTTTCCGGAGCTTCTAAATTATATATTGAAAATATCATCGATGAATTCTGTGATGACTTCATCGTTCCTTGTGTAAAAGCCGGAGCTGTTTACGAGAACAAATACCTTCTCGGAACTTCCATGGCTCGTCCGGCAATCGCTAAGAAACTGGTTGAGATTGCACGTAAAGAAGGCGCTGTTGCTATCTGTCACGGTGCAACAGGAAAAGGAAATGACCAGATCCGTTTCGAACTTGGTATCAAAGCTCTTGCTCCGGACATCAAGATCATCGCTCCATGGCGTATGACAGATGTATGGACAATGCAGTCCCGTGAAGACGAGATTGATTACTGTAAAGCTCATGGAATCGATCTTCCATTTGACGCAAAGCACAGCTACAGCCGTGACCGTAACCTGTGGCACATCAGCCATGAGGGACTTGAGCTTGAGAATCCGGCAAATGAGCCAAACTACGATGATCTTCTCGTACTGAGCACAACACCAGAGAAAGCTCCGGACAAAGACGAGTACGTTACAATGACATTTGAAGCCGGTGTTCCTAAGAGTGTAAACGGAAAAGAGATGAAAGTTTCTGAAATTATCACAGAGCTGAACCGTCTTGGTGGAAAACACGGAATCGGAATCATCGATATCGTTGAGAACCGTGTTGTTGGAATGAAGTCCCGTGGTGTTTATGAGACTCCTGGCGGAACAATCCTTATGGCTGCACACGACCAGCTTGAAGAACTTGTTCTTGACCGTGCTACATATGAAGTTAAGAAAGATCTTGGAAATAAATTCGCACAGATTGTATACGAAGGAAAATGGTACACACCACTTCGTGAAGCAATCCAGGCATTTGTTGATGTTACACAGCAGTATGTAACAGGAGAAGTTAAATTCCGTCTCTATAAAGGAAATATCATCCGTGCCGGAGAGACATCTCCATACTCACTGTACAGCGAATCCCTTGCAAGCTTCACAACAGGAGATCTGTACGATCACCATGACGCTGATGGATTCATCAACCTGTTCGGACTTCCACTGAAGGTTCGTGCAATGAAGATGCAGGAAGTTGAAGCACAGAAGAAGTAAGAGGAATTTGTTGAACTTGGATTCTGCTTACTCAGATAATGCTTTAGTTGACTAAGGGCGCAGAAGGCAGTCCTACTATTACTTGTCCACACGGCCCGCTTCACCTCATCCCTTCGAATGTCTGTAACAGTTGGATCAGAGCACTCACCGTGTGAGGTTCGTGTCTGTCCCAACCTAACAGACAGAACGAAGTGTATTCGGAACCGCTCTTATGCCTTAATCGTGGACAAAGCAACAGTAGGGCTTCCTTCTGCTCACACTATTCAAATAAGAAGTTTCTGTTCTAAGTGGAACGAATCCAGAAAACAAATATAAAGATAAGAGCCAGACAGACACCACACGGTAACTGTTTTGGCTCTTACTTTAATTACCTTCAGAGTAAAAGTTTCTGTTCCAGTCAGAGTGAATCCAGAAAACAAATACGAGCATCAAAAGTAAAGTGAAAAAGAAACGTTATCGACTACGATTATGTTTCAGAAATTATCTCTCACCCCACAGTTCGTCGGCTTTTGTTTTCCACTCTTTGGCGTAATGTTCGCATTTTCCGCAGAGGTGTTCTACGCTTTCCGGGGACTGGAGATCTGTTGATTTTGCGCCGGTTTCGTGTACCATCTGCTGCAGTTTTTCCGGGTTTTCGAGCATTGGGCACGGACGCAGATGATTGTTGTTAAACGGCTGATTGTTATGGTAAGCCATAAACAGAGGCTGGCGCAACGCATCAAGAACGCTTACTTCTTTGATGTTTGCACTTGAATAATGAACAAATACGCATGGCTCTGCATCTCCATTTGCATTAATATGGAAGTAATTTCTTCCTCCGGCAATACATCCTCCTACAAACTCTCCATCATTCTGGAAATCGAATGCAAAGAGCTGTTTTCCACCTGTCAATCCACGGATCTCACGGATGCGGTGATACATGTATTCTCTCTGCTCTTTTGTTGGAAGCAGATCCAGTGCTGCATCATTTCCAACCGGCATATAGTGGAAATACCATGCATAGCGACATCCTTTTTCAATGATCATATCAAGGAATTTGTCGGATGTTACAGTTTCAATGTTAGCGCGTGTATAGCAGATTGATGTTCCGAAAATCAAGCCGTATGTTTTCAAAAGATCCATTGCATGCATAACTTTCTGATAAACGCCTTTTCCACGGCGGCCGTCGTTGACTTCCTCATATCCTTCCAGACTGATGGACAAGGACAGATTGCCTACTCGCTGCATCTCCTGGCAGAACTCATCATCTACAAGTGTTCCGTTTGTAAATGCATGGAATACACAGTCGTTGTGTTTCTCGCACAAGCGGATGACATCTTTCTTTCTCACGAGAGGCTCTCCGCCTGTCAGCATATAAAGATAAATTCCAAGTTCTTTTCCCTGTGTGATCACACGATCCATATCTTCAAAAGAAAGATTCAAAAGATGTCCGTACTCTGCTGCCCAGCATCCGGTACATTTTAGATTACATGCACTGGTTGGATCCATCAGAATCAGCCATGGAATATTACACTGATATTTTTCACGTGACTCATGCATTAACTTTGTTCCGTAAAGCATTGCATCAAATCCAAGGTTTAATGCAGTTGTCTTAAGGACATGCGGATCCACTTCATCAAGAAGTCTGTTCAAATACTGAACCCATTTATTGTCCGGATCCTGAATCATCTTTCTTACAGCTTCATAAGACTCTGGCTGGAAACGATCTTTTGCAAAGTTTTCTGTAAGATCTACAAGCTTAAGAAGTGCTTTCGTTCTATCATCTGTCTTGTTCATATATTTGAGCACTTTATCTGCTGCTAAACTAAATGCTGCTCTTTCTGCCTGAAATTTTAATCCTGCCATTTTTTTCACCTTTTCCTTACTGTTCAAGGAACCTTTCTTAAGTATAAACTATTATCTCATAATCTAGCATTTTCCTTTTTTTCATGTAAGATTCAGTTTTTTCCAAATGTGCTGTAATTTGAACATTTTCTTTTTGTTGTTCTTTTTTGGCTACAAATTGTGTGAAATGTAGCCGAAATATCAAGAAATTTCAACACTATGTTCTCGAAAAGTCATGTTAAAGAATTGTCAATCTTAGAAACTTTTTTAATCACATTCTCTTTTTTATGGTATAATATTTCCATTGTAGAAAGGATTTGAACAAATGACAGAAGTGAAAAAAGAACTGACAAAAGATTTGCTGGCACTCTCTTTCAAAGAACTTATTATGAAGATGTCTTTTGAAAAGATCACAGTGAAGATGATTACCGACGGAGCTGATGTGATCCGTCCGACTTTTTATAAACATTTTCAGGACAAATACGAAATCATCGAATATATCCTCGAAAAAGAAATCAAAGATAAGATCCAGGTACTGATTGAAAATGATATGGAAGACGATCTTCTCCGTCTTCTCTTTACCTGTCTTTCTAAAGACAAAGAATTTTATAAGAAACTTTATTTGATCGAAGGTCCTAACTCCTTTGATCATCTGATGTTCCAATTTATTTATGATACATTGCTTACTTTATTAAACAAATATCCATTGAAATCACCTGCGAAGCTCCAGATACTCAGCCGCGAGACAATTGCGCGCTTTTATACCTTCGGGCTCGCAGATTCGGTAAAATATGCGATCATGCATGATATCACATATACACCGGAAGAGATTTCAGCTGCTTATGATTACCTGATTCATAACTCTGCATTTGATCTTGTGGAACATCCAAGGATCTGATGATACACAAAGAGCTTAGGATCAATTTTTAGACATATTACCGCAGTCTTCCATTCACCCCTAATTTCACCATAAGAGCTTCTTGAAGGATCTGAGAGAAATTAAGATTCTCTCGAATAGCTGCTTCATTTAACCATTCTGGAATACTGAGAGTCTTTTTTACAGCCTTTGATCTGTGCTTTCTCCGATACTCTGCCATATCAAATTCTACAATTACCAGAATCCCATCTTCAGGATCCACCGTTTCAAATTCTGATGCTTTTGGGATATCAGCACCTTCATCTTCTATACTGGACAATGACAGCCCTAATGCATCTATCGCCATTTCATATGCTTCATCCATGCTATCGCCCTGTGTCATACATTCAGGAAAATCTGGAAAGCTAACCCAGAAACCGCCTTCTTCTGCTTTATGAAAAACAGCTGGATAAAATAATCTATTATTCATCAAATACACCCTTTCTTTCAAGCGACAGGACTATCTAAGCCCTGCCTGTTTAAGTATTGCCTGCTCCAATCCTTTTTTCAAGTCCTTGGAGTGATAAGGAACAATTACTGTCTTACCAGTTTTCAGATTCTTCATTTTTACATGCGAACCATTCTGACTGATTACTTCAAATCCATTTTCTTTCAGGAGTTTTAGCATCTCCTTCGAGCTCATTGGCATCTTTTGTGTCTCCTTTCCTTATCATGCTTATATTTTACTACGTAAAAATACGTGTGTCAACGTATTTTTACGTAGTAAGCTTATGCTAAGAACTATGAAATCATAAAGTTAAACAACAAAAATAACGCAGACAATATTTCTACCATCTGCGCCATTTCTCATTTTCTTAAATTATTTCATTACAATATTGATAATCTTCTTCGGAACGTAGATCTCTTTGATTACATTTCCTGTCAGCTTATCAGCGATTGCCTCTTTACCTGCTGCGATTGCATCATCTTTGGAGATATCAGCCGGAATCTCGATTACAGCTTTTGTCTTACCGTTGATCTGAACCGGAATCTTGATCTCATCATCTTTCATCTCGTTCTCGTCATATTTTGGCCATCCTGCATTGAAGATTGTCTCATCATGTCCGAGCTGCTCCCACATCTCTTCTGCAAAGTGTGGTGCGAATGGAGAAAGAAGTACTGCGATTGTCTCGAGTGTCTCTTTGTCGATTCCGCCCTCTTTCTTTGCAATTTCCATGAACTTGTTGTTGTACTCCATGAATCCGGAGATAACTGTGTTCAGGCTGAAGCTTTCAAGTCTTGTTGTGATGTCATATACCATTCTGTGACGAAGTTTAATCATCTCTTTTGTAGGCTGAATATCCTTCTCCTTGCTTTCCATAAGGATGTTCCAGAGACGTTTCAGGAAACGGTTTACACCGTCAATTCCACGGTCATCCCACTCTGCATCAAGCTCCGGTGGTCCTACGAAGAGTTCATACATTCTCAGGGAGTCGCATCCATAATCACGTACAAGGTCATCCGGTGATACAACATTTCCTTTGGACTTACTCATCTTAATTCCGTTCTTACCTGTGATCATACCCTGATTGAACAGTTTGTGGAACGGCTCATCAAAGTCGATTGCCCCGATATCGCACAGGAATTTTGTATAGAATCTGGAGTACAGAAGGTGAAGTACAGCATGTTCTACACCACCGATATACATATCTACCGGAAGCATCTCGTCTGCTTTTTCTCTGGATACGAGTGCTTCTGAATTATGATTATCTACATAACGCAGGAAATACCAGGATGATCCTGCCCACTGTGGCATTGTGTTTGTCTCTCTCTTGGAATCACTTCCACAAACCGGACACTTGCAGTTTACCCACTCATCGATTGCAGCAAGCGGTGACTCACCTGTTCCTGTCGGCTCGTAGGAATCTACCTCTGGCAGACGAAGCGGAAGTTCTTCTTCCGGTACCGGAACATTTCCACACTTCGGACAGTGAATGATCGGGATTGGCTCTCCCCAGTAACGCTGACGTGAGAATACCCAGTCACGCAGCTTGTAGTTTACTGTTGCGCGTCCGATTCCCATCTCTTCGATCATATGCGGAGCTTCTTTCTTAAGTACAGAAGACTCCATACCATTCCACTCACCGGAGTTGATCATTGTTCCGACTGCATCTGTATATGCCTCTGTCATATTCTCGATCTCTTCTCCGTCTTTTGCGATAACCTGAATGATCGGAATATTGAATTTTGTTGCGAATTCGAAGTCACGGTCATCATGTGCAGGTACACACATGATTGCTCCTGTACCGTAGTCAGCCAGTACATAATCAGACAGCCAGATCGGTGTCTTTGCTCCATTCAGTGGGTTGATTGCATAGCTTCCTGTGAAGACTCCTGTCTTCTCCTTGTCCTGCATACGGTCAACGTTTGACTTCATAGATGCATCGTAAATGTATTTCTCTACAGCTTCTCTTGTCTCATCTGTTGCGAGAGATGCTGCCAGTTCATGCTCAGGAGCAAGTACCATAAATGTAGCTCCGTGAAGTGTATCCGGTCTTGTTGTATAAACAGTGATCTTCTCGTCTCTTCCTTCTACCGGGAAGTCAACTTCTGCACCGTAAGATTTTCCGATCCAGTCAGCCTGCATCTTCTTAACCTTCTCCGGCCAGTCAAGTTTATCAAGGTCATTTAACAGACGGTCTGCATATTTTGTAATACGAAGCATCCACTGACGAAGGTTCTTCTTTGTAACCTCTGCACCACAACGCTCACATTTACCATTCACAACCTCTTCGTTCGCAAGACCTGTCTTACAGGACGGACACCAGTTGATCGGGAACTCTTTCTCGTAAGCAAGACCTTCCTTGAACATCTTAACAAAGATCCACTGTGTCCACTTGTAGAACTCAGGATCTGTTGTATTTACTTCCATATCCCAGTCATACAGTGCTGCGATATCATTGATCTGTCTCTTAATGTTCGTGATGTTCGCCTCTGTAGATTTTGCCGGGTGAACACCCATCTTGATCGCATAGTTCTCAGCCGGAAGACCGAATGCATCCCATCCCATTGGATGAACGATGTAGTATCCCTGCTGTAATTTATAACGGCTCCATACATCAGAGATTACATATCCTCTCCAATGTCCTACATGAAGACCATTTCCTGATGGATACGGGAACATATCCAGGCAGTAATATTTTGGCTTCTTGTTTCCGTCTTTTCCATTTCTTGGATTGACCGGTGTCTCTTCCCATTTCTCACGCCATTTTTTCTCAATGGCTTTGTGATTGTAAACAATCTTTGTACCCATGTACTTAATTCCTCTCTTTCATCAATATAAAGAAAAGCCTCTTCTTCTCATATATCCAAGAGACGAAAAGGCTTTAATTCCGTGGTACCACTCTTATTCATCTGACACAAAGTCAAATGCACTCATTTATTCTATAACGGGAACTCCCGCCTTCAGCTAATCAATATAACATCTTTTCACTGAAAGAACTCCGAGGTCAGTTCAAAGTCTGTGCTGCTGTCTCGCACCTGCCGACAACTCTCTGAAAAACATCTTGCCTTCTACTACTCCTCATCTGCGTTTTTGCAATATTCCTATTTATTATAAAAACTATATGAATATAAGTCAAGGCTTTTTTCCGCTTACAGTCCTCTTTTTATTGCCGGCTTCCATTCTACAACCTGACCTTCTTCCAGTGATTTCTTCACATCGATCAAACGCTGATTTTCTGATCCTCTGAACAACAATGTAATATTTTTCTTATCTTCCTCGAATCTTCCATCCACAAGTACATCAAGCATCGAAAGCATCTCATCCGTATACTCGCATCTTGCTCTGCTTTCTTTCTTCAATTCCTCATCGAATAAATAACCGCTGTAACACCAGATGTTTTTGTCCGGATAACGCTCCTTCACTTTTCTTAAAAGCTTCACAAGCACTTCCTGGTTCTCCGGTTCGAATGGCTCGCCACCAAGCAATGACAGTCCATCAATATAATTCGGCTTCAGTGCTTCCAGAATCTCCTCTTCTGTTTCTTCCGTAAATTTCTTTCCATAATTAAAGTCCCATGTCATACTGTTAAAACATCCCTTGCAGTGATGCCTGCAGCCTGACACGAAAAGGGCAACACGGACACCCTCTCCATTTGCAATATCACATTTTTTAATTTCTCCGTAATTCACTTTGAATCCTCTTTTCTATTTCTTTTTAATATCAGAATCACATCTTTCCATGTTATTTCTTCAGTTGGTTCGAAATTGTCCTCATGAGACTGTCTATCTCTATCGGCTTTGTCAGATGTGCATTCATCCCTGCTGCCAGAGATGCCTGCATATCTTCCGCAAAAGCATTTGCTGTCATGGCAATAATCGGAATCTTTTCTCCATCTGGACGGTCTTTCATGCTCCTTATTCTTCTCGTTGCTTCATAACCATCCATCTCCGGCATCATAATATCCATAAGAATTGCATCAAAACTACCTTCCGGACGAGCAGCAAACAGATCCAATGCCTCTTTTCCATTTTCAGCCCTGACATATTGTATTCCTCTATCTTGAAGCAAAGTTTCCAGAATCTCTGCATTCAGATCATTATCCTCTGCGATCAAAACACGCTTTCCCTGTAACTGCATTTCAGAATTCTTTTGATCCGTCTGATCCTGGTTCTCCATTCCGTCAACAGATAGAATTTCCATCGGTATCTCTACAACAAATGTGGTTCCCTCACCAAGCTTACTTTCAACCTGAATTGTTCCACCCATTGCATCAATGTAATGCTTTGTGATCGCCATACCAAGACCTGTCCCTTTATACTGTGTTCTTGCTCCAGACCGTTCCTGTGAAAATTCGTCAAAAACATGAGGAAGGAACTCACTGCTCATTCCACACCCCGTATCAGTAATTGTATACTTCACTATTATATGCTTTTCATCTTCCCCTGGATTTATCTTCATAATAAATGAAATCGTACCACCGGCATCTGTAAATTTCACTGCATTTCCAAGAATATTGACCAATACTTCCTGAATACGAAGTGGGTCTGTAAGTACTATACACTTCTGATTTAAAAATGGTATCTCTGTATGAAAGATCAATTCTTTTTCACCGGTCAATCCCTGTATGATATCTCGTACCCTGTCTGCTACAGAATACAGTTCTGTCGGAACCGGGGTGTAAACCGGCTTCCCATTCTCTATCCTGCTGATATCAAGTATGTCACTGATCAATGACAGTAAATGTTCTGAACTATTTGAAATCTTCTGCAAACAATCTCCTACTTCTGCATTTGAATTCTGTTTCATCGCAATTTTAGTAAATCCGATTATTGCATTCATCGGCGTTCGGATGTCATGCGACATGCTATGCAGAAATTGACTTTTCGCCTGTGTTGCTGCCTGTGCCTCAGCTACTGCCTCTTCTAACTGATGATTGCTTTTTTCCAGCTCTGCATATCTGCGCCGCGCATAAACAGTACGAATCCCCACCAGTATCGCAAGCATAATAACTACTGAGATACTAAAAACAGCAATGATCACTTTACCATACAATTTCCAAAATCCATCTTTCTGATTGATCACTTCCGCATCATCCGGTATCAGATTTTTAGAAATATTAAATTTATCTAACACTTGTTGGTCCAGATAATATTCATTCGGACTTTCATCCATCATTGATATCTCAGATGGATCAGTGCCTTTAAATATCTCCATAACCATTTGTGCGGCAATCTCACCAGATTTCCTATGTGATACAATATTTCCACCCAGGACACCTTCACCGATTCCCGCCTGAACAAAACGAAAAACCGGAACCTTCGCATATTCCTTTATGATCTGGCAAACCTGTTCATTCGTATAGATGTTTCCATTCACATCTTCCGAAAGGATCAGGTAAATTAAAATAGTATCGTTATCTATCGCAGAAATACGTTCAAGAATCTGCTGCTGTGTCAGCAATGAACCATTGATCACATCAAACGTGAACTCTGGATATTCCTCTTCCTGGGCATAAAATTGCTGCTGTTCTCCAATTCCCGTCACTGTATTATCTACAATTGCCACAATCTTTTTTGCCTGAGGCTCAATCTTCTTTGCGAATTCCAGATTTTCTTGATAGGAAAATCTTTCAATCACACCTGTAACAAACGGATCCTGACTCACCTCTTGGGCATATTCAATATTATTGATTCCCTCAAACACGATCGGAGTTTTATAGAATAATTCATCCTTATATAGCATAGCAAAAACAAGCGCCGCATCATCCCCTACGATCACCGCATCATACTCCCCGTCATGCTGCTCTTTATAAAGTATTTTATCATAAAGCAACTGTTCCGCTATTTCAGTATTTATTTGTTTTGTATCCATAAATTCAATATCCAAAGAAACATTTGAATCCAACTTTGACTGAATTCCTTCTATCTGTAAAGGAACCGTAGACCAATTATAAGAATAAGAACTGATAAATAAAAGTCTGTGATTTTTCTCCGCACTTAACAAATTTTTGTTTTTTGCTAAAACGGGTACAGGACAGCACATAACAATCAATAGCAATGCTACCATTAAAATCTTGCTGTAATTTCGTTTTTTATGCATATTTTTTTCAAAGCTGTCCATCCGAAAGCACCTCTCTCACTATAATAAGTCGCAATAATATAAAGCTTCTCTATTCGTAAAAAATTTGCACAATTATCTTTACACATAAAGCTTTTTATTCTTGATCCTATCATAACACAATTCTCTTTTTTTGTGCAAAAAAATCACCATCCGATTCACTTTCCGTGGACGATTTCTATAAGGTATATGGATATACGAATTTTTATAAAGCAGATACAGGGAAGGTGAATGAAATTCCAATCCAGGAGCTGACGATCACCTTAGTGTCAAAACGATATCCAAGAGAACTGATTCGACATTTGAAAGAAGTACGCCACTACACTATTGATAATCCGGAAGAAGGGATTTATTATGTAATTGGAAACAGGATTAATCAGCTGATTTTGAAGTTATCCGAACTAAACAGAACTGATGAGATTCTCAAAGCTGCTGCTGACCGGGAATATCAGAAGAAGTTATTAAAAGAGTTTGGGCTTTAAAAAAGGTCACTATATCCAAGGGGAGCATTCTTTGACTTGCATTTTTTTAAGAAAGCACAACAGGTTTAGGGCTGCTGTGCTTTCTTTTGGTTTTGAAAACAATTCATAAAGTTCATTTTTTACAAATTGTTATAATATCAATTCTACAGATGCAGAACTCTCTCCTTGATCTCCTGCGTTCTTCCCTGATTCCAAAACTGAGTTCCGATATATCCGCAGGTACGTCTTGCAACATTCAGTGTATCCTGATTGCGGTTTCCACAATGCGGACACTCCCATACAAGCTTTCCTTCCTCGTCTGTTATGATCTGGATCTCTCCGTCATATCCACACTCCTGACAGTAATCACTCTTTGTATTCAGCTCCGCATACATAATGTTGTCGTAAATGAAACGGATGACCTGAAGTACAGCTGCAATGTTATCTTTCATGTCCGGAACTTCTACATAGCTGATGGCTCCACCGGAAGAAAGTGCCTGGAACTGAGATTCAAACTTCAGTTTTGAGAATGCATCAATCTCTTCTCCGACAAAGACATGATAGCTGTTTGTAATATAGCTCTTATCTGTAATTCCAGGAACAATGCCAAATCTCTTCTGCAGACATTTTGCGAACTTGTAAGTTGTACTTTCAATCGGTGAACCATAGATACTGAAAGCAACGTTCGTCTCTTCTTTCCACTGGTTACATGCATCGTTCATGTGCTTCATAACATCCAGTGCAAACGGTGTAGCATCCGGATCTGTATGGGATTTTCCTGTCATATATTTCACACACTCATAAAGTCCTGCATATCCAAGAGAAATCGTTGAGTATCCTCCATAGAGAAGTTCATCAATCGGTTCTCCCTTCTTCAGACGGGCAAGTGCTCCGAACTGCCACAGGATCGGTGCTGCATCAGACAGTGTTCCTTTCAGACGGTTGTGTCTGCACATCAATGCGCGATAGCAAAGTTCCAGTCTGTCATCAAAGATCTTCCAGAACTTATCCATATCTCCACCGGAAGAAAGTGCAACGTCAACAAGGTTGATCGTAACAACTCCCTGGTTGAAACGGCCGTAGAACTTATAGTTTCCATTCTCGTCTTTCCATGGGCTTAAGCAGCTTCTGCATCCCATAACAGGGAAACAGTTTCCTTCTTTAAGCTCTTTCATCTTTTTCTCGGAAATGTAATCCGGAACAAGACGCTTTGCAGTACACTTTGCTGCAAGCTCTGTCAGATAATAGTATTCGCTTCCTTCTTCGATATTATCTTCTTCCAGAACATAGATCAGTTTCGGGAATGCCGGTGTCACCCATACTCCGGCTTCATTCTTAACTCCCTGATAACGCTGACGAAGTGTCTCTTCAATGATCATCGCCAGGTCTTTCTTCTCTCTCTCGTTCTTTGCTTCGTTCAGATACATGAAAACTGTAAGGAACGGTGCCTGTCCGTTTGTTGTCATCAGTGTGATCACCTGATATTCGATTGTCTGGACACCCTTTGTGATCTCTTTCTTCAGTCTTCTCTCTACGATCTCATTGAGCACATCTTCCGGATATTCCATTCCGACCAGTTCCTGCTCACTGATCACTTCCTTGCGGATCTTCTCTCTGGAAACATCCACAAACGGTGCCAGATGAGCAAGTGAGATACTCTGTCCGCCATACTGGTTACTTGCAACCTGGGCAATGATCTGAGTTGCAATATTACATGCTGTAGAAAAGCTGTGCGGCTTCTCAATCATTGTACCGCTGATCACAGTTCCGTTCTGAAGCATATCCTCCAGATTCACAAGATCGCAGTTGTGCATATGCTGTGCATAATAGTCAGAATCATGGAAGTGGATGATTCCTTCTCTGTCTGCCTCCACAATATCATGTGGGAGAAGCATTCTTGTTGTCAGGTCACGGCTGACCTCTCCTGCCATATAATCTCTCTGTACGCTGTTGACTGCCGGGTTCTTGTTTGAGTTCTCCTGCTTTACATCCTCGTTGTTGTACTCGATCAGTGACAGGATACGATTGTCTGTTGTATTCGCCTTACGTACAAGGGATCTCTTATAACGATATCTTACATACTTACGTGCAAGTTCAAAAGCTCCGGTAGCCATGATCTGATTCTCTACCATATCCTGGATCTCTTCTACGGATACTGCACGATTCAACTTGTTACACTTGAATTCCACATATTCTGCGATATCTTCAATCTGGCTGTCTGTCAGCGTACGCTCCCCATTATCCTTATCCGCCTTCGTCACAGCAACCACGATTTTCTGTATATCAAATGTCTCTTCCGACCCATTTCTCTTGATAATTTTCATTGATCAGTCTCCTCACTTTTTCTTATTTTAGCACGATCTCTTGTG
>ERZ870052.225-NODE-225-length-22272-cov-6.887903_pt1 | contig 22272 bp, 20 predicted proteins | sample MGYA00520889_ERZ870052 | MGnify/ENA primary metagenome ERZ870052 (study PRJEB32232, sample SAMN07284988) | human gut metagenome | biome: human-associated habitat; material: feces | host: Homo sapiens | place: Tanzania | collected 2014-08-14 ...
TTTGTAATTTTGTTTACAATTCCAATAATCTTTATTACCTTTGTATACCAAACAATATATTAATGAAGTTCAAAATTACCTTAAATATAAATAGAAAACATGGTGACCTACTGCCTTTCAACTACCAATATGAGCAGTCTGCTGTCATTTATCGCATATTAGCACAAGCTGATACGCAGTACGCTTCGTGGCTCCATGAAAATGGTTATCAATTGAATGGGAGCAAGAGGTTTAAGCTGTTCTGTTATTCGCCTTTCATCTTTGAGAGGGTACGTCCTTTGACGAAAGAAGGATGTCTTGATATAATAGGCGAAAGAGCAACTTGGTACATTAGTTTCATACCAGAGAAAAGCACCTTGGAGTTTATTCAAGGAATCTTTGCTCATCAGAGTTTTACGATTGGCAATAAGGAACTCCGTGTTGCATTTGATGTTGTCGGTGTAGAAGCTATGTCAATGCCGCAATTATCTGAAGATATGACATTCCAGGCTCTATCTCCTATTTGTGTCAAGCAGCATGAAGACAACAAGACTCAATACCTATCTCCTGATAATCCTAAGTTTGCGCAAGGCATACTAAAGGGATTGATGGCAAGATACGAGAGCATTCATGGGCAACCATGGATTTTAGACAACAATTCCTTTGCTTTCGCACTGGCAGACAATAAAGTCAAAGCGAAGTTGATAACTATAAAAGCCAATACTCCATACGAATCAAGAGTACGTGGATATCTCTGCTCTTTCCGCATGAAAGCACCTCTGGAATTGATGAAAATAGCTTATGAAGGAGGAGTTGGAGAACAATGTTCGCAGGGGTTTGGATTTATAAAGAAGATCGAATTATGAGTTTAGATACAGTCTTAAAAATAGGAAATATATTGAGAAATTCAAAAGAGAAAATGAGTTTTTCAAATGCTGTAGCATCTTGTCCTAAAGACAATAAAGGATGTTGGCCTTTTTGTCTTTGTCTTCCAGTAGATAAAAACTTCAATATTATTTTTGATAGAGCATCGATTATACCAGAAAATAAAAGGAACAGTTTGTTTTATCTAACGTACAAAACATCAAATAGTGATTCTGTTTGTAGATATATATATGGTGATATTTATTATTCAGTCAAGGGCACATTGAGTAAAAATGGATCCATAAATAAGCCAAAAGAAGATGGATATTATAGATTAGGGGAATCTCAAAATAAAAATTCCTTTAATATTGGAAATGATAAATATGAAAAAATCTGTTCTTCATCTGATATTTCTTCTGAAGAAATAAAGTGGTTTCAACAGATAAGAACAGGATTCGCAAAAGAAAAGACACTGATAGAACGAATCCTCAAATATGCTCCTGCTATTATAAGATATTTTGAAAAAGAAAATGTTTCGTCCTTTAAGGAATATATTGAGAATGAAGATAATTTAAAAGATATTTGTTGTACGATAAATAAGGAAAACAACAAAAAGGAACTGAAGAAATCGAGTGAGGCTAAAGGTGACGAAGAATTGCTTCTGTTAAATACTGCATCAATCTTTTTGCATTTCTCTTATGAGGATGGTAATGGGGAAGAAAAGAGTTGGTATGATTTTTCCAAAACGTTTGAACTTATCACTCGAAAAATGCTAAAGGAGTATGTTGCAGAAACTAAGAGAGGACTTGTCCTGAATAAGAACTTGTGGCATACAATATGCTCTGGTGATAAAAAGAATGATATACAATTTCCAAATTTTGATTTGGAAAATAGATACAAGACAAGAGGTTTTACAGAATCAGATATAGAAGATCTCTTTTATGGAGTTCCTTATGCTAAGAAGGGTAAGATGATTTCTGGTTCTGAATATAAACTAATAGTTTTGCCATTTGGAAATAATTTGAAGGCTGATGATTTAAAACTCTTTACAGAAAAGAAAAATGAGTCTTCGATAATATTGTCCAATGAATATTGCGACGATTTGATTTCGTCTGCTTTGGGAAGCAGCTCGACTTTTACATCGTTTGATTTTATTTTTGTAAAAAATGGAGGAACAAAGCCTGATACAGATCTTATAGAAATATCAAACATAACACGAAGCGCTCTAAATCGAGTAGACTCGAGAAATAAGAATATTGCACATCAAGTGTACGCAGAAAGGAATAAAGAGATAAAGGTAGATATGTCTCTTTCTATATGTAAATCATTGTCCAATCTCTTGGGAGATGTGCAAATGAATAATACAACGGGAAAAGTTAAAATAGCCGCATCGAAGAAATATGAAAGTCATATTCTCAAAGTGCTTCCTTTAATATATAAAGAAAATTATTATAATGATCCCTATTTACTCCATTCGTTTGTGACTAATGTAGAATCCGCAACACGTATAGGAGATGGTTCGTTTTGGTGTAAAATCTTGAAATATGATTTGATGTTCATATTATCAATACAAAATAATAAACAAAATAAATATATGGATATTATTAATACTGCAAGTTTTAAGCTTGGCTCTAAAATAGGAAAAATGGCCAAGCCATTGAAAAAGGCTATTGGTTCTTTTGAAAAGAACTATGTGGGCTTGCTTTCAAGAAGGGTGTCAACAAAAGAGGATTGCATCAGATTTGTTACTGACATTAGTCAGAAACTTGTGATGCATGACGGAATGTGGGCAACAATGTGTGCTGAAGTTTGTGATGACTTGGCAAATCTATCAGGATCTGAATATGATAAGGATGAATTGTCTTTCGGTTTCTTGGACGGCTATTTTAAATATGAGCCGACGGATAAGAAAAAAGTTTTTCAGAAACGTTTAGAAAGAATCTTAGCTGATTATTCTGACAATGAAGATTTAAAAGATGAAGTTAGTAAACTTAACTTGATAGTTGATGAAATAAACCATAAAAATTAAAGATATGAAGAAATCAGAGATTTTGTTTTTGTATGAAACATCATACAACATTCCTAATGGGGATCCATTTACAGGAGAACAACGCTACGATGAGGAAACGAAAAAAATCCTTGTTAGTGATGTACGAATTAAGAGATTTATCCGTACATACCTTGAGGATATTGAGGGTGAGCACATCTATGTCTCAGACAAGACTGGAGCTGACGAAAAAACTTCTAAAGAGGTTTTAAAGTGGATTGCTAAGAATTGGAATTTCAATCAAAAGACCGACATCGCTGAAATAATGAAAGAGCTCATTGATGTAAGATTGTTTGGTGGTATTTCAACACTGACAGATAGTGAGACTAAAAGCATTAAAGTAAATGAGATAGAGTGTACTAATGGTCATGTACAATTCACTGGACCAGTGCAATTTGCTGTCCTTAACCCTTCTTTGAATCGTGTCAACTTGAGAATGCATCAGAATACGTCTCACTTTACATCTAAAGGAGACAAAGCGCAAGGCGCAATTGCTACAACAACATTGGTTCCTTATTCCGTTGTCCAAATTCACGGATGGATTAATCCAACTGTTGCTAAAAGCACAGATTTGAAAGAAGATGATCTGAAGAAAATGTTTAAAGCTTTGTGGTATGGAACAGGCGGGGAAGGAAGCTCTTTCTCTCGATCAAAAGTCGGACAAGATTCGCTTTTGTTGTTAATCATAGACTACAAAGAGAATTTTGACAAACTCTATGGAGTTGACAGAACCATAAAACTTGAGCCGAATGAAGGCATGAAAGACGAGCAAATTCGTAGTATGGAGGACTATACTCTCGATTTCAGTAAACTCAAGGATCTTGCCAAGAATGACAAGATAGAAAAAATCAGATTCTATACAGAGATAGACGAGATTAAGAATGAGCTTAATGGTGAGAAGTTTGAAGAGATGAGCTTATGAAAGGTTTACAATTCAAGATAGATGGTGATTGGGCTCATTTTAAAAAGCCAGAGACCAACAACAATCCATTGTCTCATGACCTTATTCCTAAAACGGCATTAATCGGAATGATTGGTGCAGTTTTAGGAATTGAACGCGAGAAGATGAAATCTCTTTTCCCTCAGTTGTCTGAAGACTTGTTGTATGGTGTTGAATTGCTAAAGCCTGTAAAAAAAGCATCATGTGGATTTACGTCTCACACGGCCATAAACCCTACAGCTATTAAATCACCTAAAGCATTTGAAATGCTGCGTGATGTTAGTTACAAGGTTTGTGTGGGACTCTATGGAGAACGTTCTCAAAGTATATTCTATGAATTTCAGAAGGCGATTTTAGAAGGATATGCTGTCTACGACCCTTATTTGGGTATTGCTAACTGTCCTGCAGAATTGACTTTCATTAGTCAAGGAGAATTCACAATGATGGGTAATGGTGATTTTGAGACCAAAGGTTTCGTTATAGCGAATGAGCATAAGTTGAAAATAATTGACGATGACTTTCGGATAGGTTTTGACAAAGTTCCGACATATCAGAATAATGATTTTTGGAATTTACCGGAAAAATATGTAAATGTCATATACCCAGAATGCTCTCATGTGATCAACGTAGAAGGAGATTATTGGGAATATATTCATGATAAAGAGATCGAACAATGGGTTTTGATTTAAATAAATGTTATTCACATCCTGGAAAACTTTTGAAAGTACATCTTGAAAAAGTTGTTTCATTATCAAAGGGATTTACCAGTTCTCAAGCAGCAAAATTGGTATCTCTCTTTCATGACATAGGTAAGGTTAATCCTAATTTTCAAGAGAAATTAAACGGATCATGTCCGAAAGAGTACGACCATCATGCCTATTTGTCTGCGTATGCTTTTTTCATGTTTCTGATTAAAAATCCAGATATGTTTAAAGTTCCACATGGATTTAATTCGAACAATTATTTAATATCTTTAATAACCATTGTTGCGAAACATCATGGGGATTTACCTGATATGATGCCAAATGGTGACAATTCCATTCTTTCGGGCTATGAAGTAAGCAATCTTTATGCCTTTCTTGATAAGGAGCATATATCTTTTGGTAATGTCTTTTCTGAGTTATTAGGCATTGAGCCATCTATGCCATCATCAATGGAAGAAGATAGAATTAGATTATTTTTTAAAAGAATAGTAAATAAGCCAAATGATTATAATGTTGCTTTACGATTCTATTTAGAAATACAAAGCATTTTCTCTGCATTGGTAAAAGCTGACAAAAGTGATGCTGGTGATATGATATCCATGCTTGATGAGAATGAACAAAATCTGAATAGCTTTTCTCATATCTATCCAGATATATTACAGGGGTATCTTGACAATCTTAATTCTCAAACTTTACTTAATGTAGAGAGAACTAAAATACGTCTGGAGAGCATTAATAGTATTAGAAAAGGTTTAGAAGAAGGAAAACAGATTTTTGAGTTGACGGCTCCGACAGGTTCCGGCAAAACACTAATGTTGTTATCTTTAGCTTCTGAAATCATAAAGTCGAAGGGGGATAAAAGAATTATTTATGGATTGCCATTCTTGTCGATAACAGAACAAGTTGAATCTGAAGTGTTGAAAATATTTAAAGGTTACGAATGTTTTGTTCAGCGTATAGACTCGAAATCTACAAATACTCGCTTTGATGATATTCAGAAGGAACTGGATGAAAATCCTTCTGAAAAGTTGTTACAGGAATTAGAGGCTTTAGAGTTTCAGGAAGAAACTTTTGGCTATCCATTCATAATTACAACTTTCGTACGTATATTTGAGACACTATTGGGAAATAAGAATCATGAGCTTATGAAATTGCATAATTTTTCCAATTGTGTCTTTCTCTTGGACGAGATACAGTCTTTGCCTCCAAGATTGTATGGATTTTTTGTTGCTTACTTAGACAAATTCTGTAAGCTAACTGGTAGTTTTGCAATAGTTTCTACAGCTACACAGCCAGCTCTTCGATTGCCTGATGATAATAAAGAGGCAATGGAATTCTTTCTGGATTATGAACCACCCTTTAAATTGTTGTCACTTTCTCATTATGAGAATCCTGTTTTTAACAGATATACAGTTGAGGTACAAAAGTCGATTATAGATATTGAACAGTTGGGGCATCAAGTTTTACAGGAAGAGAAATCGGTGCTTGTTATCTTGAATACGATTCAAGATACAAAAGACTTATACAATTTCATCACAGAAAATATGGATGACACAAATGTGTTGCTTCTTAATACACATTTTACTCCAAGAGACAGAAGTCTGAAGATTTATCTTGCTAAGAGGAAACTACGTCAAGGTGATAAGGTTATTCTTATTTCTACTCAGCTTATTGAAGCGGGAGTTGATATTGATTTTCCAGTACTTTATCGGGATTTTTCCACCATTTCAAGTATTGTACAATCTGCTGGTCGCTGTAATAGAAATGGGAAGAATGCAGAAAAGGGAAAAGTTGTTGTAGTTAGGTTAGGAACGAATCAAGGGGAACGTTCAAGCCTGATTTATCGAGGTCCTGATAGAGAGTTGATAAAATTCTCAAGAGAATCTTTCTACGAATCAGGCAATTGTGAAGAGAAGGATATGCTGAATATACAGAAAACCTTCTTTGAGAAAATATGTGATCAACTTGTATTTGGAGCCTATGGAGAGAAGCTGAAAAACAATTTAATGGAGGATATAAGCCAATGCATGTATGAGAAAGTTGGAAGATTCTCACTTATTGACAAGAATATATTTGGAGAGGAATATTTATACTATGTTCCTCGTAATGATAAAGATAAAAACTTTGAATTACTTCTGGAGTACCAGAAGAATTTAAAAGAATCTCTTTCACATGATGACAAGATATCTATCATACGATGCCATAAGAGAAAATTAAGCAACCAATTAAAAAAGATAGCCAATCGGATTGTACAAATAAGGATAAAGCCAAATCAATCAAAACCAATTACATCTTCAAATGAAGATTATAATGGCCTTTATAAAATATCTACTAAATGTTATAATTTTGATACTGGTATTATAATTGATGGAGATAATTACTTATGACAATAACTGGTACTCATTTCAACTATTACCAGCTTTGCCATCGCAAACTATGGCTGTTTGCCAATGGCATCAACATGGAACAAGAGTCAGACTTGGTCTATGAAGGAAAGCTGGTGCATGAATCAAGCTACCCTCAGCGAACAACAAGATATGAGGAGGTGGAGATTGATGGCATCAAAGTGGATTACTATGATGCCAGAAACAAGGTCATCCATGAGATAAAGAAATCAAACAAGGTTGAAAAAGCTCATGAATGGCAGCTTAAATATTACATGTATGTCTTCGAACAACATGGAATTGAAGGAGTGAAAGGCATCTTGGAATATCCTCTCCTGCGTATATGCCGCTTTTGATATTATACTCGATGATTTCAATATGGGCTCAAGAACCAAGCAACCACCAAAAAACGAAGTGAACGCTCTGATATCTTTCGGCAATATGATGTGCTATACAGAAACACTTAGAGCCGTACATCAGACACAACTCAATCCAACGATTAGTTTTCTACACACTCCAGGTGAACGACGCTATTCGTTGTGCCTTGACATATCCGAGATATTCAAGCCCATTATCGTAGACAGAGTTATCTTTAAGGTGCTGAACAAACATGCTTTAAGTAACAGTCACTTTGACAAGAAACTCAACAAGTGTCTTTTAAATGAGAAAGGCAAGAAGATATTCGTAAAAGCTATGGAGGAACGATATGACGAAACATTCCGTCACCGTTCTTTGGGACGCAATGTCAGCTATAAGCATCTCATAAAATTGGAATGCTACAAGTTGCTGAAAGATATCCTAGGGATTGAAGAATACAAACCTTTTAAAATGTATTGGTGATATGTATGTTATTGTTGTTTATGATGTAGGCGAGAAACGTGTCGGTAAAATACTGAAACTGTGCCGTCAGTATCTGTGCTGGATACAAAACTCCGTATTTGAAGGCGAACTGTCTGAAGCAAAACTCAGGGAACTGAAACTGAAAATTAAAGGAATAATTGATCAGTCGGAGGACAGCATAATCATTTTTACGAATAAAATAGGTTATAATATGGACAAACAGATACTTGGGAAAGAGAGAATGTCGACCGACAATTTCATATCCAAAAACAATGGGTTTTAATTGTACCTTTATGGAATTGAAATACTATAAGTTTGACAGTTGGAGCAACGGCAAGAAGGTTTTAATTGTACCTTTATGGAATTGAAATTAACGAAATTGTCGTTCCTTGTTGTGAATGTGAGGAGTTTTAATTGTACCTTTATGGAATTGAAATATCTGAGCGGAGTCGCCCGATGAACCAATCTTAGTTTTAATTGTACCTTTATGGAATTGAAATCTCAAAGCACTGCGCCAGAAACATGAAAGTCTCCAGTTTTAATTGTACCTTTATGGAATTGAAATTCCGAAGAGGAACGAGGCACACGCCTGCGTGTCAAGTTTTAATTGTACCTTTATGGAATTGAAATAAAGATGCAAGCGGTCAAAATCTTCACAAGACAAAGAGTTTTAATTGTACCTTTATGGAATTGAAATGAGTAGTGCCGACAACCGCTCTGCCCGAAGAGCAGGTTTTAATTGTACCTTTATGGAATTGAAATTACGGAATATACGAAGACCTGTGTCCTGACGATTTCGTTTTAATTGTACCTTTATGGAATTGAAATTGCATCATTGTGAACATCTTTTGGCACACATCATGTTTTAATTGTACCTTTATGGAATTGAAATCAGAGAGCAAAATAACGGCATTAGAGCAAAAGATTGTTTTAATTGTACCTTTATGGAATTGAAATTTCCGAAGGGATTCGGCATGTAGTCCGAAAAGTCTGCTTAATTGTTTCTTTATAAAGTTGAAATAATGGTAAACAACATCCTTGTAAAAGTAAAAGAGTAAAAATCGGACACAAAAAAGACGTGAGTCAAAACCAAAAGACTTGGCAAATTGAATAGCTAACGCTGCAAATCGTAGGAGAAAGTTTTGAATCCCTCAGCACCAAGTCTGATAGTAATAATTAGCACTGCAGCTTGTTGCGGCGGCAGGATACCGCCGCTACGGCTAATTGATTGTTTCCGCCGCCACCGAATCAGTTTAATCCGACAATATCGCTGTAAAACGAACACGAATAACCCGAATTATACGAATGTAGCATTTTATATATTCGTGATATTCGTGTTATTCGTGTTCGTTAAAAATTAATTTGTATTGTTGCTTGCTGCGGCGGCAGGATACCGCCGCTACGGTTAGTTGATTATTTCCGCTGCCACCGAATCTTCTTAATCCGATAATTGCGCAGCAAGCCGAATCTGCTTAGTTAGCAGTATCAGTTCTTCACGCGCTTCACGCCGTCAACGATGTAGATGCCGGCGGGCAGGTCGTCCCATTGCTGTGTCAGCTTTACGCCGTTAAGGTTGTAGATGCCTTGCTTGCGGGCAGGTACGTCGGCTGTCACGGTGCCGATGCTGTTGGTGATAGGCTCGATCACAACCTTCGACTTAAGCAACTCGCCATTCAGGACTACCGCCTTTTGGTCGGTGTCGAACTCCGCGCCGACGGGCTGTGTGATGGCGCAGTTGTCGAGGATGAGGTCGCTGATGAGTGAGATAGATCCGCTGCCGGTGCCTTCTGCCTCTACGTAAGAGTTGCGCACGGTGAGCACCTCCGTCTCTGCTCCAATAAAACCAGCTATGCCATAGCCACCCTTAACAAACAGACTGGTGTTGTCGATGGTTACGGAAGCGCTCTCCATGTCTAGACCGCAGAATCGCTTGCTCGTGAGATGGAGCGAACCGTCGCCGGTAATGGTAGACGTCTGGTTCAATACCATGCTTGCCAGGTCGGCTGTAACGGTGTTATCACCAATCAGCTTGACGGTGAAGTCGGAGACAGTCTTGTTCACAATGCCCGTTCCGTCGGTAGAGTTTCTATCGATGGTGGCGTTGTCGAGAGTGAGAGTTTTTGTATCGGGGTCGTAAGAGGCGCTGCCGCTCACTCCGTAGATGCTTGTGAGGTCTTTGTAGTTGAGTGTTGTCACCGGCTTGTCGGCTATATAGATGCCATAGCTGTTGGGTTCGATCACAACTTTTGAGGTTACGGTTTTTCCGTTCACAGCCACCGCCAGCGAATCGGCGTCGTATGCCGCATTGAATGGTATATCGATGTAGCATCCCTCAAGTTCCAGACCGGCGATGTCGCAGATTGAGCCTGTGGGGCCCGTAGCTTCCACGTGAGAGTTGCGTATGGTGAGCACCTCTTCTGCCTCGTTGTTGTTTGCGGATATGCCCCATTCGCCTTCCACCTCCAACCAGCAGTTGACGATTTCGAGCGGAGAGCCTTCAAAAAGTACGGCGCATCTGTCGTTCTTTACGGTGAGCGTTGAACCGCTGCCGCCCAGGATAGCTGTCGACTCGCACGTGTATATGCCAGCCGAGTTGGTGACATTAATGGTGTTTGTGCCGAGCAACTCTATAACAAGGTATCTGCAGTCTTTGTTTAAGATGGCGTTACAGCCATCTACCTCAATGGTGGCGTTGTCGAGTGTGAGGGTTCTTGTGTTGGGGTCGAAATACACTTTGCCGCTCACTCCGCTGATTTCGGTGAGGTCGAGATAGTTGTCGCTCGTCACATCTACGCCGGCTACCTTGAAGCCGTAATTGTCTTGCGCCATTGCGAATGCTGACGACATCATCATTACTATAAGCACGAGGAACATGCGCATGCCTACTTGTCGGGTTGAGTTGTTGTGTTTCATAATTGTTTAGTTTTTGCCTGGGCAGCCGAAACATACCCAGAGGTTTGTAAATGTTAATTAGAATATTGTTTCTGGTGCAAAATTAGCTCAGAAAACGTGAAGCGCGTTGTATATTCCTTACAAAAAATAGCCAATAACTATCATTTTGGTGTTTTCTGTGTTAAAGAACTTTAAACGGGTAGGCTGAAGAGCGTAAAAAGTTAACAATCTGACAAAACTCGAGTGCGTTCAGCGACAGAAGCGTTTGGATGGAATAGTGAGGCAAGTTAGTGAGACAAAGTCGCTTTATCGTTGAAAAATTTTCGTCGCACGGGATATTATTCGTAAATTTGCAACCTAATCGAGGTTTCACCTTTTAAAATGTAAATAATTCAATATCACCTATTAATGTCAAAAAGATTTCTAACACTCGCTGCAATGTTCATGCTTGCAGCCTCTGCTTTTGCCGTTCCGGCGAAGCGTGTGAAGCGTCAGGTACAGCAGCCTGACGGCTCCGTGCTCACTGTGATGTTGCGCGGCGACGAGAATTTTCATTACACAAGTACCGAAGACGGTCAGCCGCTGGTGCAGCGTGCCGACGGCGCCTACTGCTATGCTACGCTCGACGCAGGCGGCATGCTGACGGCTTCTGCGCAGGTAGCTCACAACGAGGGCAGCCGTGGCGCAGGCGAGCAGGCGTTCCTCAGCTACTACTCGACAGAGGCGCAGAAGGTGCGCTCGCTCGGTATGGAGCGTGCCAAGCAGCGCAACGCCCATCGCATGGCGCGTCTTGCGAAGCGCAACGCTATGGACGTTGCAGGCAAGCCGATGATGCGTGAGATTATGGCTGGCGCTACCGGCGGCGAGGGCATCGGCGTAACGGGCAAGCGCAAGGGTCTGGTGATTCTTGTGAACTTCAAGGACAAGCAGATGCAGTCGAAGCACTCGCTGGAGGAGTGGAAGAACTACTTCAACAAGGAGGGCTACAAGAACTATGGCAACAACGGATCGGTGCACGACTACTTCTACAAGCAGAGCTACGGCAAGTTCGACCTTGAGTTTGACGTTGTGGGACCGGTGACGGTTTCTAAGAATATGGATTCTTACGGCGCCAACGACGTATACGGCAACGACGTCGATCCGGCGGGCATGATTAAGGAGGCTTGCGAGCTGGCTTACGCTCAGGAGAAGCTCGATATGACACAGTATGACTGGGACGGCGACGGCGCTGCCGACCAGGTTTACGTTATCTATGCCGGCTACGGCGAGGCTTCGGGCGCTCCGGCCAACACCATCTGGCCGCACGAGTGGGAACTGGAGTCGGGAGGCTACAGTCTGCGTCTGGGCGGCGTGCGCATCAATACCTACGCTTGCTCGTCGGAGCTGAACGGCGCTTCGGGCACGTACATCAGCGGCATCGGCACCGCCTGCCACGAGTTCAGTCACTGTATGGGCATACCCGATATGTACGACACGAAGAATGGTGGCTGCTTCGGCATGGACGCTTGGGACCTGATGGACTACGGATCGTACGGCGGCGACGGCTATGCGCCGGTGGGCTACAACACGTACGAGAAGTGGGTGAGCGGATGGCTCGAGCCTACCATCCTCAGCGAGCCGTGCTACGTGAAGGACATGAAGCCGCTGGACGAGGCAGAGGAGTCGTACGTGGTGTTCAACGAGAAGAACAAGAACGAGTATTACATCTTCGAGAACCGCCAGCTGCAGGGCACCGACAAGGCGCTGCCCAACCACGGCATGCTTGTGATTCACATGGACTATAACCAGGATGTATGGGAGAACAACGCTGTGAACAATGCGTACAACCACCAGCGCTTCACCGTAGTGCCGGCTGACAACAAGCTTACGGGGGAGACCGTGACGGGCGACACATGGCCTGGCACTACACGCTCTACGGAGCTGACCGACACATCGAAGCCTGCGGCAACGCTCTTCAACGCCAACAGCGACGGACGCAAGTTCCTGGGCAAGCCGGTGACGGAGATTGCTGAGAAGAACGGCAAGATCTCGTTCACGTTCATGGGCGGTCTCTCGCTCTCAGCGCCGCAGCCGGAGCTGGTAGGTATGGAGGAGACAGCGTTCACGGGTGGCTGGAACGCCGTTGAGAACGCTGAGACATACACCGTAGAGCTGCGCGAGAAGAGCGCTCAGGGTTCAGCCGACGAGGCGCTTATGCTGAGCGAGGACCTGAGCACATGGGGTGCTAACCTCACAGCCGACGGCACAATGGACATCTCGGGAGCGCTCGACAGCAAGATGCAGAACGTAGGCTGGACGGGCGAGAAGGTGTTCGAGTGTCCGGGCTGCGCAAAGCTCGGTTCGTCAAAGAAGCAGGGCAACCTCACTTCGCCGCTCATCACCGACCACTCGGCTACGAGCGTTACGGTTCGCCTCACGGCAAGCGCTTACGGCAACGACTTGGCTGAGGCTACGGTGTCGCTGCTCGACAGCGACGACAGTGTTATCTCGGAGCAGACAGTAGACGTGGACGGCACAGTGACCTCCGTGGTGCTTGCGAACGCTAACATGGACGACTATAAGGTGAAGGTGCAGCCGAAGAAGCGTGGCTACATCTTCTCTATCGCCATCTACGACGGCGACTTCTCGGCTGAGGATTTCCAAAGCATGGGCGTGGCTGAGAAGGCTGTGATGAAGGCTTCGGCGCAGCGCTTCTCAGACATCAAGACGACATCTTATAAGTTTGAGGGTCTGAACGCTGGGGCTACATACCAGTGGCGTGTGTGTGCTGTTGCTGGCAACGTGCTTTCGAAGTGGAGCGACTGGCAGACTGTAGACCTCAGCACATGGAGCGCTATCGGCGATGTGACAGAGGACGCAACGCAGATGGCTGCGGACGATGTGGTGAAGGTGTTCTCTTCGGTAGGCACACAGCTCGGCACGATGACATACGGTGAGTTCTGCGGCAAGAATATGCCGAAGGGCGTGTATGTAGTGAAGGGCGAGAAGGGCGCCCTGAAGGTTGCGAAGTAAAGATTTATTAGTAGCGGAAACTTTCTGCTATATTCTAACCGTAGCGGAGGTCTCTGGCCTCCGCAGCACCAAGAAACATATAATGTATACACATTGCTTGTTGCGGAGGCCAGAGACCTCCGCTAAGGATAACAAAAAATGCTGCCTGGCAAACTTGCCGGGCAGCATTTTTTGTAACTATTATTTAAAAACTATGAATGCGAAGGTTGCAACTTTTATACTTCGACGGCGCTTGCTGCAATCTTCTTTTGCTTGAGGGCGTCGATAATTGTCTTGACGTTTTCCTGCGTGTCCTCAACTGGGATGGTGTGCTTCTTAGCCTTCAGTATGTTGTTGAGCGCTGAGGGCGAGAGCTTGTAGCTCGAGCGGCAATACCTGCTGACGATGTTGAGTATGTCGGACTTCTGTGCGTTGGTTATCTTGCCCAGCAGGAGTATGTTGTACTTCATTTCGGGCTGCTTCACTTCCTCTGTCTTCGGCTCTTCAGGCTTCTGCTCCTCCTTCTTCTCTTCCTTTTCGGGCTTAGGAGTTGTGGAAGTCGTGGGCTTGTTTTCGGTAGGTTGCTCTGTGGGCTTTGGCTTCTCTGCTGGTGTTGGCTCGGGCAGCACTTCGGGCTCGTCGGGCTTCACCTCAACGAGTTGGTTGTTGAAGATTTCGAGGAGCTTCGAGATGCCCATCGGCATATCGGCTGAAGTAACGCTGAGGTTAATGTCGATGCAGCGCTTGTTCATATACTCGGCTTTCGTCTCGTTGCTCACTTCGGCAGAGTCGCCAGGCGCAGAGTATTTGGCTTTCAGAGAGAGCTTTCTTGTGTCGTGATTCATCCGGCTCTCTGTGACGGTGGCCTGAAATGTGAGGTCGATGCGGTCTATCTGCAGATAAGGTACGGGCACGATGAGGAGCAGCGGCATGACGATGCGATGAACTTGTCCTGCTGACTCGAAGTAGAACGAGACGGTGACGGGTTCGAGGCTGAAGTCGTCGTCGCCAGCCTGTGTGAATACCACCTCGTTGAGGTATTGTAGTGTGGCCTGCGCCGCTTCTTCTTGCGCGTTGACGCAGGCTGAGAGCGGAGCGCCGAGTATGCGGTTGAAGTCGAGCTCTTGAAGAAGGCTTTCTTGGTTGTCAACGGGTAGAGCCATATTCTTGGGTTTAGAGGGTTATTGTAAAAATATTATTGTTCTTATAGGGTGTTGTTGGGCGTGTCGGGCGGCGTTGCAGAGTGGAGCGGTCGGATGCTCATGCCGTTTGCGGCGGCAATCTGCAGCAGTCGGGCGAGTCCTGGTGAGGGCAGTTGCGCTTCAGCCTTTATCTCTACACGTATGTTGTTGCGCAGGTCGTACTGAGAGACGGCAGACTCCTCGAGCTGCTTGTTGGAGGGCGAGAGCGAGACCTTCAGTCCCTGCAGACGATTGGTCTTAGAGGACATGATGCTGACGAAGAAGCTGAGGTTGGCGTTGTCAATCTGTAGGAACGGCAGCGGCACGAGCGAGAGCAGCGGCACGCGCATTGTATAGCTTTGTCCGTTCATCTGCAGAGCAAAAGCCACCATGACCGGCTCTGAGCGTTCGCCGTTGTTGCAGAACGCCTCACGCCCGATCATCTCCATCGCCATCTCCGTAGCCTTTTGCTGTTCAGCGTTGCATACGGAGAGCGTATTGCGTATCATCTCAGAGAGCCAAAAGTTGTCGTGCTTTTTTTCTTGTTCGTCCATTACTTATTGCGTTTGCGTTCGTTTTCTAATACATAACTAACGAACTCCGTGTATGCCGTGTCGATGGCACCGTTTCTACGATAGCCGTTGGTTATGGTGTTGTTATATGGTTCGCCATACGTATACCATCCGTTGGGGCGTTTTTCGAAAGCCTCCAATTCTCTTTTAAGAATACGTTTGCCTTCTTTTGAGTTGATGTCATACGGATATATGTAGTATGCCGTATAAAGTACACGTATCAGATGATTTCGCAGCCAGTCTTTCTTCTTGCATGCTTTGCGCAGTTTTTCCTGGCGGTCAATGTTCCATTTTATGCTTTGAGTAGGATCGAATGTACAGCAAGGGTGAGCTTTTCCGCTATTGGTCGGAGGCAATGCGAATGGTTTTTGAGGGTCAACATGCACTTTGCTTATGCGGCTTGCAAGGTTGGCCTTCTTTCTTTGCTCAATGAATTTGTCCCAATCTCTCTTCTTTTGCTCTTCTTCTTCCTTCTTCTTTCGAGCTTCCTCCTCTTTACGCTGTTTCTCAAGTCTTTCCAGTTCTTCTTTCTTCTTGCGTTCCTCCTCTTGCTTTCTAAGTTCTTCTTGTTTCTTCAGTTCTTCGTTTTTTCTCTGCTCTTCACGTTCAGACTCTTGCTTTTTGTATTCAGCCAAAGCATTTACAAGAGCACCCACCATACGCTCTTTCTTGTTTTTAAGTTCAAGGCGTTTGCGTTCAGCTTCTCGTTTCATGTCCTCCACCTGCTGAGGCGTGAGCGTATCGTGCACGATGAGATTGTTTGTGAAGAATTCGAGCATCTTCGCCATGCCAGAAGGCATAGAGCTTGTTGAGGCGCGTACATTGATGCCCATCTTGCTCTCAACAGATACCGATTGCTCGTCGTCCTCGGTGCGTGTATAGCCTTCCGTAGCATATTTTGCCTCCATCTTTCCGTCGTCGCATGCAGTGATATCCGCTGTGAAGTTCAGGTTGACGTAGTCGATGTGCATATATGGAATAGGCACGATGGTCATAAGCGGCACTGTCATGCGTGTTTTCTCTCCATTCATGATGAATGTAAAGGTGACGGTGATTGGCTCGACGCCTTCCGGGTCGAGTTCTGAGTTGGTCATTGTAAAGCCGCGTATGAAGTCGATGGTGGTTTGCGCAGCCTCTGCTTGAGCACGTACGCACGCAGCCAGCGGACCGCCTATGATGTTTCCAAAAGGAATGGAATTGAGGGCGCTCGCGACCTTGCTACCAGAGTTTGTATTAGGTCCATCTGCCATAGTCTATAGTATTTATCGTTGGAAAGAACTTGCCTTGTTCAGGTTTTGCTGTGCATCGTTTACATTTTTCAGTATCTCCATCGCACGTTTCGATTCGTTGCGGTTTATAGTGAGTGTCAGACCGCAATGCATACAGTGAAGTCCGCTTGAATAAAGCAGTTCGGGGATGGATGTAGGAATGAATGCTCCACACTGCGGACAGTTGAGTCCTGGGGTCTTTTGCTGATTGTTGTTCATCATAGCTGAAAGTGTTAATGGTTTTTGTTATTAATTTGTTAGTACTGTTTATCCACCACCTTGATAGTGTTCTCGGTGGCTTGTAGCAGACCGCGCATGCCGTCGGGCAGCAGCACCGGTTCGAGTTTTATGTGCACCTTCACGTTCGTCATCTTCTGCATCGAGGTAGATTCTTTCGTTGTGGTCTTTCCGCTGCGTAGCAAAGGATTTCTCTTTTTCTGCGTGCTTTGGTTGCCAAGTCGTACACGAATACCTGCAAGCGACTTGATTTTTTTCAGCAATATTTCTTGTTCTTCCTTGCTGAGGTCGTCGATGCTTGTCTTTTTCTTCTTTTGGTTGTAGATAGGGTAGTTCTCCTCGAATTCCTTCACATCCTGCTTTGTCGCAGTAGAAATGTCGATTTGCGCTTCGATGTCGAACGTAGCTTCTGCCACACGCAGCAAAGGTAGTGGCAACAGCGAGAGTTTCGGAATAGACACTATTTGCTCGCGTCCGTTAGAGTCGGTCATCTCGAAGTCGACCATCTTCAGCCGTTCGTGTCCGTTCGAACCGTTCGCAGGTTCCAGCGCATACGTACGCAACACATCCAGATAATCCTCGGCTGCTTTCTGGTCGGCTGCGATAGTCGACTCAATCAATGCGCTCAGCATGTCTGCCAAGTTCATGTCAGTCGAATCGTTAAATTCGGCTGGCAGTTGCGTATTCTCCGCATTTTGGTTGTTGTCAATATCAGCCATAGTCGTATTATCAGAGGTTTTATGTTTCAGAAATCTTTACGCCGTTGCGCGTAGACACCTTCAGCGTGATGTTGTGTATAGCGCTCTCTGGCAGTTCTGCCAGCTGTTCGGCGTCCACAATCACGTCCAACGCCTTTATTTCGTCTTCCGACTTTTCTTCGAACAGTTCGCAAGTGTCTTTGATTGCGAAACGGAACGACAACTCAAGGTCGCCGATTGTCACGGCGGGCAGATTGAGCTGGTGCATGACGCCCGCTTCGCGATACTGGTCGGCGAGCGACTCTGTTAAGAGATTTGCCTGGTGCTGCGCAGACAGAACGTCGCGCAGCACTGAGGCTATTACATCTTGTAGTCTTGCCATACTTAAATGGGTTTTTATGATACAAATACAATGCGAGTCAGTTCGCCGGCGGAAACCATGTAGACACCTTTCGCCTTGAAGATAAGCAACATTTCGTCGCCACTCTCCAGCATGTCGGGCTTTGCTTCGCCTTCAATCGGGTCGCAGGTGACGTCTGTTGGTGCGTAAGCGCCTTTGCCGTTGCGGTATGATACAGATATGACTCCGTAGTTGTTCACGAGCGATATACGATCTGCCGAAACTTGCAGCGTTCCCTTCGGGTCGATCACTTCTGTCGAGTCGTCGAGCACTCCAAGCAATCGGTCGATTCCGCGTGGCATCTCGCCTTCGCTGGCTGTGATGCTTATGTCCATCGTTGTCTCCACGCTGTAGCGCGAATCGCGAGTTGCGCCGGAGTCTTTCTTCGACGAGTAGCCGACTGACATTGTCGGTGTCGTAGATATCGTAGGCTTAGCGCTAGCAGCACTTGCTGTGGGGTTGTTTGACGAAGCAGCGGGATTATCTGTTGAAGCAGCGGAATTGTCTGTTGAAGCAGCAGGCTTGTCTCCAGTTTTTCCGTTATTGCCTTTTGCGGAAGGGTCCGTCGTCGGTTTTGCCGGAGCTGCCGACTTGCTGCCTTCGCCAGTTGATATTCCGGCGTTGATGGGTGTGCCACCGCTGCCTACCGAAGCAACAACTCCAGACATCGCGTTCACCTTAGCCTTGAACGTATAGCTCATCGTAGAGATGGAGAGGCGTGGAACCGGCATCAATGTGAGAAGCGGAACACGCATCTTCACCTGCTTGCCGTCGCGGATAAAGTTCATCGTAACGTAAGTTATCTGTCCTTGTCCGTTTTCGTCCACCTTTATGCCTTCTTCGCGTATGTAGCTAAGCGTTTCCTTTGCCAGGTCGCGCTGTGCTTTCACAGCCGCACGGAGCGGATTGCCGATAAGTTCGTCGAAAGAGATTTTGCCCAACAGATTAATAGAGTCGGAAACGAAAGCTTTGTCAACCTGCACTTCGTTCAAATCTTTCATCTGATCGCCTAAGGAATTGTCTTTTCCTGCATTACTTGTAGCTTTCCAAGCATCTACCCCTTCTTTAAATACTTTTCCAACACTGTTTCCTATCGTATTGGGAAGGTCGTTATTATTTTCCTTATTGGGATTTTCGTTTTCCTTCTTGTTTCTGTCAGGCTCTTCTCCTCCTTCAGTTTCTTGACCTTGACTTTCATCTTTGTCTTTGTCATTGTCTGTAGTATGAGTCTGTTGTTTCTCTTCTTCCTCCTCCGCTGAGCTTGTGTCATTAGTCTCAGAGTCAACCGCTGTTGCATCAGTTGTTGTAACTTGATCCGTAGGTGGTGATGAACCACCTTCCGGTATCAAATCATTGTTGTAATTCTCATTATCTGACATAGTCGGTTACTATTTAGTTACGTTAATGACCAGCATTCTTTCGCCAGCCTTTGCACAATAGAATCCCTCGTTCTTGAACACACACAGAATGCCTGAGTCGTCAGCTGCCTTTTGTAAGTCAGTAGATGTCAATTCTGCTTTAGGTTTAAAGTCCTCATATTTGTATAACTTGATATCTTGTGGAGCATAGTACCCCTCTGTATTCTTGTACGAAATATAAGTGCTGCCGCCATCCTTCAGGCTTACCACCTGGTTAGACACGTTCAGTTCACCCTTTGTGTTGATGGAGTCGATAGAGGTGTTCAGCATTTCTAACACTTTAGCCATGCCAGCCGGCATATCGTCCTGACCCGCCTTAACGTTCACGTCCATAGTGTACTCCACGCTGTACTTTGATTCGCGTGTAGCGGTGGAGTCCTTCTTGCTTGATATGCTTGTGCTCAATTCCAGGCTCGATTTCACAATGCCGATATTGACACTGGTGTTCGATTTCATTCCCATCTCCATAGCGGTCGACTTCTTGTCGGTCTGCGATGTGGCAGATGCCGCCGAGATGCGCGCCTTGAATGCGATGTCAATCTCGCGTATTGCCATGTATGGAATAGGCACAATTGTCAGCAATGGCAGACTGAGAGTCACCGAATGACCGTCTTTACGGTATTCGAAGTTCACGTATATAGCCTTTTTCCCGCCGTCTTCAGTGTCTGTGAGTCCTACGTCTCGTATAAACTCCCACGAGGTTAACGCCGCTTGTTTCTGCGCTTCGACACAAGCAGAAAGCGGTCCGCCGATGAGAGTTCCAAAAGGTAGTGACTGTAAGGCATTGTTCGCGACGGTAGAAGGTGTCGTATCAATCTTTGCCATAACCTTTAGAGTTAAATGTTAACGAATAGATGCTCTTTTTGTGAGGCATCATTTGATGGTTTATGCAACTTCTTAGGGCTTGGGCAACACGGTTATTGTCACCTTCTGAACATCACCACAAGAAATCTCATATTGTTTACCCTGCGCATCAGTGTCTTTGGGAATCGTAATATCAAACTCTCTGGTCTTGTCCATCTTGTTTTCTTTACCAGTGATGCCATTGTCACACTTGATGTTTGTCGCATCATACAAGCCTTCTGGAGTCTTGTATTGGGCAATAACCTTGACTGGCAGGTATTCTTTGTCATTTGCGTTCTTCTCAGCGTAGAACGTAGTGTCGTTCACGCTCAGTTCGCCGTCGGGTGAACAAAGGTCCATAGCCGCTCCGAGCATCTCGAGAATCTTTGCCATACCAGCAGGCATTGACTCCTGACCTGCGTGTACAGCAACGTCGATAGTTGCCTCTACGCTGAACTTCGAGTCCTGCGTGCTCTTAGAGTCGCGCTTTGTCGAGAAGGTTGAGTTGATAGTGGTTGTCTTTTTTCTGAACCACCCCGTTTTTCTTGTCGATTTTTTGTTTCCTTTAGATTCGTATTCTGTCTCGGTGCTACTCGATTCGCTCTCCACACCATTAACTGTAGCCTTAAAGCTGATGTCAATGCTGTTGATTGCGATATACGGAATCGGAACGATAGCTATCATCGGAACGTTGATAACCACCTTGCGACCATTCTGAATAAAGCTGAAGCTAACATAGACAGCCGACTTTTCGCCAGTCTCCTTGTCTTCGTTCAGACATACATTGTTGATGAAGTTGATACTTGTCTTTGCTGCATCGTTCTGCGCTTGAATACAAGCGTTAAGTGGACCGCCGATAAGATTATCAAACGGAAGTCCCTGCAGTGTACCGATAGATTTGTTTGCTACATCCATAGGTTTAAGTTTTAAAAAGTTATAGGTTCTTTGCTTAGACCTATTGACAAGATTGAACCATATAAATTCTTGCCAAGTCTGTTTGTGTTAATGTTTTTTTGTGTCGTGTTGTTAGGGTGTTTGTTATGAGAGTCTTACTTAGCTGCGTACGCCTTGTAAGCGTTGAGCAGTTTTGTGTCGTACTGGTTCTTGGTGTATTCGCTTCCGTTGTATAGACGTGCGAAGGTAGCCCACTTCTTTGCTTGTAGTGCGGCGTGCATCTGCGGGTTCTTTGTTATGAATCGGCAGAAGGCGAGCAACTGGCTGCGTTCGCTCTGGCACATAGCGCTTACGAACTGCGCTACGGTTTTGAATCCGCAGAGCTGATACTGGAAGCCCATAATCTGGAACATTCCCCAACTTGCCGAAGCGTTGGCTGCGTCAGCGTTTATCTTGCGTGCCTGCTCAAGGCGTGCGTATTCGCCGATGCCACCTTTGTAGTGGGTCTTTGTCCACTTCGGGTAGAGTATGGAGGCGTTTGCAGCCTGGTATTTGGCAGGATCTATTTTGCGCAGCTGCAGCTGTCGCCAGAAGATATGACCTTCGAAGAGTAGTTGCGGCTTGCCTGCGGCGAGGAATCCTCCGCGTCCGGCTGTCTCCACTTTCTGCACCGACTTGAGCGCTGCTGTCTCGCAGTCGAGTAGGAGAGCGGCTAATCGGAAGTCGTCTTCAGTGAGTCGTGTGGTTGCCGGGCGCTGATGGAAGAAGAGCGCCTGCCATGTAGAGTAACCGACGATGCCGTCAGCTACGAGTTGTAGACTTTGTTGGAATGACTTTACAGCGGCGAGTGTGCCGGGGCCGAATGCTCCGTCAGCGGTTAGCTTGTTACCAATACGGTTGAGTTCTGTTTGTAGTATCTTTACTGCGGCGTCACGCATTCCGAGTTTTAAGGTTTTCATAGTGGTTGTGGTTTTAATTTAACGTTTTTGTGTTTGGTTGGCGCAAATATAGCGAAAATATGAACGTAAAAAAATAAAAAGGTGAAAAAGTAAAAAGATTTTAAGATTTTTTTTGATTAGGGGGATAAAAATACGTTTGATAGAGTAAAATTCCAGTTTAA
>ERZ870052.227-NODE-227-length-22231-cov-7.429855_pt1 | contig 22231 bp, 20 predicted proteins | sample MGYA00520889_ERZ870052 | MGnify/ENA primary metagenome ERZ870052 (study PRJEB32232, sample SAMN07284988) | human gut metagenome | biome: human-associated habitat; material: feces | host: Homo sapiens | place: Tanzania | collected 2014-08-14 ...
CCTGCGTGACAGCGTCATCTGTGCGCTGGATCAGGGCAGCCGGGGCGTGATGGTGGTCTTTGGCGGGCACGTCATCGCGGGCACCCGCGCCAAAAAGAACAAGACCATCAGTTACGATGCCTTTGCGTCGGTCAATTTCCCGGCGCTGGCGCTGGTGCAGGGCGACCGGCTGGTGCGCTATGTCCCCTCGCCGTGGCCCACCGGCCCCGTGGAGTTTGGCCGCGCCCTCAACCCCAAGGTGTTTCTGCTCAAGCTGACGCCGGGGCTTGGCCCGGAACTCATCCCGGCGATCTTTCAACAATACGACTGCATCATTGTGGAAAGCTTTGGCGTCGGCGGCATTCCGCAGCGGCTCATGGATGCCTTTGCGGAAGGGCTGGGCGATTACGACAAGACCCACAAAATTCTGATCCTGACCACGCAGGTCACCTACGAGGGCAGCGATGTGGGCATCTACGAGGTGGGCAAGCGGGTCAAGAACCGCTTCCGCTTCCTCGAGGCCCACGATATGACCATCGAAGCCGTCGTCACCAAGGTCATGTGGCTTCTGGCCCAGAACTGCGAGAGCTTCGACCAGCTCCAGCAGCGGTTCTATCGGCAGATCAATTTTGATACGTTCTATCATTGAAAAGCAGCGAACCTCAGTCTTTATGGACCGAGGTTCGCTGCTTTAATCGAGATAGGGTTTCAGATATTGATTGAAATGCTCAACAAGGTCTTTGTCTGTCATCTGGGGCCGCCACATAAAGTAGTTTTTATCATATTGATCAAACCAGAATGCGATTTCGCGGTTGCGTTTGGGGTCACGGGTAATATCCCCTTCCAGCACGACCCAAAATGGTAAGATATCCTCACTTGTAATGCCGCTTAATTCTCTGTATTTCTTCAGAAGGCCGGGAGTGAACAGCTTGCACATTCGTTCATGGGCATTCCCGCGCCCGGCACTGGGGTCTTTTCCTTCCACCCAGCCGTCTTGGCGTTTGATTTCACCAAAGAGAATTTTTCCGGTTTTCTTATTGCGGATCGAAAAATCCGGTGAAACACCCCAACCTCTTTTTTGCGCGTTTTTCATGGCGGCTTCGCTGGGATTAAAGATTTCAGAGCGGGTTTTATCTGACAATACGACGTGTTCGTACAGATGCTTTAAGTCGGTGGGATGATCATTGATCTCATAAATGGATAAATCAAGATTTGCTCGCAGGGCCGAGATCAGATTTTTCTCTGCAGAACCGGAACGTCCCCTTGGGCCGGATTCAGTCTGCCAATTCTCTCGTTTTCTTAATGCATTTCCTGCCATATGTAGCCCCCATCATGATAGTCCTTTGAAAAGTTCTTCAAGCGATATGCCAAGACCACGGGCAATTTTGTCAATATTGTTAAGGGAGATATTTCGTTTTCCACTTTCGACAGAAGCGTAGTAGGTCCTGTCCATATCGATCGATAATGCAAACTTCTCTTGGCTGATTCCTTTCGCGTTTCGAAGTTCTTTGATGCGTTCGCCAAATTGCTTTGTAATCATGGAAACACCTCTTCTTCTAAAGTAGAGTGTATCTGGATGATGTATTTGGGACAACGGACTATAAGCAACAAATCCGTTGACTATTCATCGCGGACAAACTATAATTAAAAGTAGAAGAGAGCATCCAGAGAAACGGAGAATCATATGGGTGAAAATCAAAAAAAAGAAATAACTGCATATTCACTTTATAGTGTTCAGCGGAAAGAGCGGATAAAGGTCAACCCCCTAGAAGAGATTTATCCACGGTTGCCAAATAAAAAATATCAGGTTATTTATGCTGATCCACCGTGGGATTACGGCGGAAAGATGCAGTATGATAAGACTGTCATAAAAGGCGAAAATGAGGATTTTGGCAAAAAGATTTTCTTGAGTTCAGCGGAGTTCAAATATCCAACCGTAAAGCTCAAGGACTTAAAAAAACTCGATGTTGCTTCGATTGCAGATGAGGATTGCATTTTGTTTATGTGGACTACTGGCCCGCAGATGGCAAATTCCATTGAGCTTGGAGAAGCATGGGGATTTGAGTATAAAACAGTTGCATTTGTGTGGGATAAAATGGTTCATAATCCGGGCCGGTATACGCTCAGCCAGACGGAATTTGTGTTGGCATTTAAGAAAGGAAAATTTCCTCAGCCGCGCGGGGCAAGAAATATTCGGCAGATGGTTACAGTTCATAGGGGGGCACATAGCGTAAAGCCGGAAGAAGTGATTGATGGAATCACAAAAATGTTTCCGGAACAAGAAAAAATCGAATTGTTTGCTCGGAAAAATTATGTTGGCTGGGATAACTGGGGACTTGAGATCCCGGCAAGCCAAATTGAAATTGCGACAGGAATGACGCAGAGAAAACCAGAAAATGAGCAGATAAGGTTTGATCTATAAAAATAAGAGGTTTCCCCTGTAAAAAAGGAAACCTCTTTGGTTTGTTTGTTCAAAACACCAGCTGCACCAGCAGCACATAGCAGACCGTTCCGCCCGCAATGGAAACAAGGGTCTGATGCTTCCACTTGTGGAGCGCGACGGTCACCGCGAGGGCGATGGCTTCCGGGATGCCGTGGCTGCCCGCGAAGGGCGTGACGCTCTTGAGGCAGTAGACGATGAGCATTCCGAAGATGGCGGCGGGCAGCACCCGCCCCAGATACCGCACGACCTCCGGCGGCTGCTGGTCTTTGGAAGAGAAGATCAAAAACGGAAGAAAGCGGGTGAGCATGGTCGCGGCTGTGCAGACCGCGATGGTCAGAGCCATTTGCAGAGCGGTCATGACTGCACCTCCGTTTCACCGTGCTTGGCTTCCAGCGCTTCCAACGGCTTGCGCAGGACGATCAGCAGCACTAAAATACAGGCCATTGCGGGCAGCAGGAAGCTGCCGGACCCGAACAGCACAAGGCACACCAGCGGCACAAGGATGCCGATAAGGGCGCTGACGTGCTGTTTTTCTTTTTCCCACTGGTTGAGGAAGATGACTGTGAACATCGCGGTCATAACGAAGTCCACGCCCTCGGTGCTGAACGGAAGGACCGAACCCACCACAGCGCCCAGCCCTGCGCTGGCGACCCAGTAAAACTGGTCCAGCAGGGTGATGAAGAACATGAACCAGCCCCGGTCCACGCCCTCGGGCGGCTCGGCCGAGCAGGTGATGGAGAACGTCTCGTCGCTCATGGCGAAGATCATGTAAAAGCTGCGCAGACCGTAGCCTTTGTAGCGTTCCAGCATGGCCAGCCCATAGAACAGATGCCGCGCTTGGATCATCAGCGCCATCAGGAAGGCCGACAGCGGCGAAAAGGCTCCCAGCAGCAGCGATGCCAGCACGAATTCCAGCGAGCCGCCGTAGACGACCGTGCCCATGAGCATGGGCATCCAGACCGGCAGCCCCAGCGATTGAACATAGATGCCGTATCCCATGCCCAGCACGAGATAGCCGGCAAAGACCGGCACAGTCTGCGGCGCGGCGGCTTTCAGCGCCCGCAGGACCGTGCCGGAAGAATGCGATGTCGTGATTTCATTCATTTTACACTAACCCCCTAGTTTAATGGTAGTATAGCAGAAATGAAAGAGGTTTCAAGTTTTTCATAAAAAATATTTGAAACAAAAGTCACTTTCACATTTTACTGTGATAAAGCTATGCGCTTTGGAATGGAAATCGTTTTCTACCGCTTTTCCACGCCGAAAATAGTCATACACATTTGACAGGATGGAAAAATTCCTTTACTTTATCCAAAAAGCAAAGACGCCGACACGGATACCGGCGTCTTTTTTGGCTTTTCAAGTTGTGGGAGGGAATGGTATTATGGCAACCATGAAAGACATCATCTCAAGTCCGCTTTTGCTGGCGCTGGTCATCGGAGGACTGGTCTACATTGCGGGATTCTCGCTGGTCTACCTGAAAAAGGCATACGATCACTGTCTGGAACTGGGCATCACGAAAGAAGAGCTTTCGAACGTCATCAAGTCGAGTCTCATCTTTTCCATCGTGCCCAGCCTGTCCATCGTGGTGGGCCTGTTCGTCCTGATCGCAGTGCTGGGCAGCGTGTGGGCATGGTGGCGGCTCTCGGTCATCGGCTCGCTGTCCTATGAGACGATGATCTCCAGCTCCATCGCGCAGGTCTTGGGCTATGCATCCTCGGCAGAGATGCTCCAATCGGCAACAGGCCGTCAGTTCGGCGTCGTGATGATCCTGATGAGCGTCGGCATGCTGAGCGGCTTCCTCATCCTGCTGCCCTTTGGCAAAAAGCTCTGCAAGAGCGTGGACCGCAGCGCTGCCGAAAAGGGCGGCAGCACTTGGAAAAATGTCCTCTCCGGCGTATTTATGCTGGTGATGTTCTCGGTGTATATCCCCATCCTGCTGTTCACGGATAATGTTCAGGCGGCGGTCATGATCACGGGTCTGGTCATTGCGGTGGCTGTGGGCGTTCTGGCCAAGAAGCCGGGTCTTGCATGGCTGAACAACTTCGTGATGGCCTTTTCGATGCTGGGCGGCTTGCTGTCGTCCCTCGTCTGGGTCCGCATTTTCGGGTAAGGAGGGCATACAAATGAAACCGAACACAGAAGTCAAAATGGATTCGTTCCAGAGCTGGGCGCACCGCTGGGGCCGTGTGGGGACCCTGATCGCTCTGATCTACATGGTCGCTCTGCCCTTCATCGTGCTGGGCGCTTATGACAGCATCCCCAGCCTTTCGGAGGTGTTCAACGTCAGCACCTTCAGCATCCTGCTGATCTATATCCCGGTGGGCTTTTCGGAGGCGCTGAGCTATACCCCGATTCTGGGCTGCTCGGCCTATCTGGCCTTCATCACCGGCAACATCATGAACCTCAAGCTTCCGGTGGCGGCCAATGCCATGAACCTGACGAAAAAGCAGCCCAACACTCCGGAGGGTGAAGCCGTGGCTTCGGTGGCCGTGGCGGTGTCGTCCATCATGACGGTCATCATCCTGACGCTGGCGGCGGTCTGCGCTTCCTTCATCAGCCCGGTGTTCGAACTGCCCGCCGTCAAAACGGCTTCCGGCTACCTGCTGCCCGCGCTGTTCGGCTCGATGGCGCTGGGCCTGTTCGCAAGTTCGTCCAGCGGCGATAAGGTCGTCAAGGGCGGCCTGAAGGGCGTTCTGCCGGTGCTGATCATTATGACGGTCCTCTCGCTGGCCGCGCGTCTGGCGGGTTACGGAGCAGTTCTGGGCGGTCTGGTCGGCATCTTTATCATCGTGATGCTGCCCATCGGCATCCTGACGTCCTATATCCTGTGGAAGAAGGGGAAAATTCAGGTCGTCGATAAGACCGAAGCATAAGACATTCTCTCCCCCTCAAGCCCATCGCATGGAAACTCCCTTTCCGTGCGGTGGGCTTTTGGCGTAAAAACAAGCTCTTGCCGTTCGCGGGGTGTTCTTTCATGGTGGAATATGGTATACTTGGCTTGGTTCAACAAATCGGAATTTGAAGGAGGCAAAGACAATGAAACATAAAGTGAAAGTAACCGTGTTGGATAAGAAATTATATTCAGAATTACAGCAACAATATTGTGCTGATCCTGCTTCTGGTGCCTGTCCTTGTTATAATGTGGGTGACGAGTTTGTTTTTTATCGTGATGATGAACGGGATGACTTTTGGCATATGGGGCTAAATACGCTGGTCAAGACCGATGGTGATGCAGATGCTGTTGCTGGGGGGCCGAAAATGCCGTTTTGCTCTGAAGCATGGGATGCGATTTCACGGTACATTTATACAGGTTTGCAGGGTGGTTCTATCATGAAAGGCTGGATGAAGAACGAAAATGAAATGATTACCTGCTGCTCTGATGGTACACGTCCGGTGATTTTCAAAATTGAGAGAATTGATTACGAATAAGATATCGACAACTTCCAGTTTGCTGTGCACATCCCTCGCAGGGTTTGGGGCAGCTTTTTGCTCTTACAAAGAACAAAAAACCAGAACTGTATCGCCGATTCAGCGGTACAGTTCTGGTTTTCTTGTTATACCATTTTAGGAAGCCCCACCTTTCGGCAGGGGTTTGCTGCATTCTGGTTTACTGCTGGTTCTTCTTGGCGAGGTCTTTGGTGTAGAGCGCGCGGGTCGCATTCAGGACAGCGAGGACCATGACACCGACATCGGCGAAGATGGCGGTCCACATGGAGGCAAGGCCCAGCGCGCCCAAGATCAGGCACGCGAACTTGATGGCCAGCGCGAACACGATGTTCTGATAGACGATGCGGATGGTGCGGCGGGCGATGCTCATGGCCAGTGCAATCTTGGCCGGGTCGTCGTCCATCAGGACGATGTCGGCGGCTTCGATGGCGGCATCGGAACCCAGAGCGCCCATCGCGATGCCGATATCGGCACGGGACAGGACCGGCGCGTCGTTGATGCCGTCGCCCACGAAGGCGAGGTTCTCTTTCGGCTGCTTGGAAGCGATGAGCTTTTCGATCTGGTCCACCTTGTCGCCCGGGAGCAGACCGGCGTGGTATTCGTCCAGACCCAGCTGGCTGGCGACAGCCTTTGCCACCGGCTCGGCGTCGCCGGTCAGCATGACCGTCTTGCGGACGCCAGCGGCCTTCAGGCCCTTGATGGCCTGTGCGCTGTGGGGCTTCACGACGTCGGAGATCAGCAGATAACCGGCGTACTTGCCCTCAATGGCGACATGCACGATCGTGCCGGGTTCGGTGACTTCAGGGACAGAAAGGTTGAGCTTTGCCATCAGGCGGGCATTGCCGGCGGCGACAGTCTTGCCGTCCACCTTGGCCGTGATGCCGTGGCCGCCCAGCTCCTCCACGTCGGTGACGCGGTTGGAGTCGATCTCTTTGCCGTAGGCGTTCTTGATGCTCAGGGAGATGGGGTGCTTGGACCAGCTCTCGGCCAGCGCGGCGGATTCCACCAGTTCGCTTTCGGTCACGCCGTTTTCGGGGTGGATGCCCACCACCTTGAACGTGCCCTGCGTCAGCGTGCCGGTCTTGTCAAAGACAACGATGCCGGTATGGGCCAGCTCTTCCAGATAGGTCGAGCCTTTGACGAGGATGCCGCATGCGCTTGCACCGCCGATGCCGCCGAAGAAGCTCAGGGGGATGCTGATGACCAGTGCGCAGGGGCAGGAGATGACGAGGAAGGTCAGAGCGCGGTAGATCCAGTCCCCGAAGCGGGCGGGCTGGCCCATCAGCAGGAGCACGATGGGCGGGATGAACGCCAGCGCCAGTGCGCCATAGCAGACGGCGGGGGTGTACACGCGGGCAAAGCGGGTGATGAAGTTTTCGGCGCGGGCCTTCTTCATGCTGGAATTTTCCACGAGGTCGAGAATTTTCGAGACGGTGGATTCGCCGAACTCCTTGGTGGTGCGGACCTTCAGCAGACCGGTCATGTTGACACAGCCGCTGATGACCTCATCGCCGCTCTGGACGTCGCGGGGCAGACTCTCGCCGGTCAGGGCGGCGGTGTTCAGGGCCGAAGTGCCCTCTACGATCACGCCGTCGATGGGCACGCGCTCACCCGGCTGGACCACGATGATGGTCCCGATCTCAACATCGTCCGGGTCCACCTGCTCCAGCTTGCCGTCCTCGTCCTCGATGTTGGCATAGTCGGGGCGGATGTCCATCAGGCTGGAAATGCTCTGGCGGCTCTTGCCGACGGCCACGCTCTGGAACAGCTCGCCGATCTGGTAGAAGATGATAACGGCGCAGCCCTCTACATAATCGCCCAGCGCAAAGGCGCCGACGGTGGCAACGGCCATCAGGAAGCATTCATCGAACGGCTGGCGGTTCTTGATGCCCTTGAGCGCCTTGCGCAAGACATCCCAGCCGACCACAAGGTACGGAATGAGGTAAAGCACCATCTCCACCGGCGTGGGGAAAGTGGGCAGGAGCTTCAGGATCACGATGAGGATGACCGCCGCGATGATCTGATACAGCACCTTTTTCTGCTTTTTGGTCATAGGGGATTCTCCTTTTGTCTTTCTTGGGTGGGAAAGCTTTCAACAGGTTTTCCGCAGCGGGGGAACTTTTCCACGCTTTCCCCCGGGTTTTCCACAAAGTTTTTCCAAAGAAATCTTGCTTTTTCGCGTCTGTTTTTGGACTTTTTCGCAAAGCCTGTTGAAAACTCGGTGGAAACTGTGGAAAACCTCTCGATTTTTCCACAGTGGAAGCGGAAGGGACCGCCGCAAAATAAGCCAAACCTCTCCGTCAATGCTTCGCATTGCCACCTCTCCTAATAGGAGAGGCCTTGGCATCACGCAAAGCTTTTTCTCTTCGCCAGAGGCTCCCCTATCAGGGGAGCTGTCGAGCGAGAGCGAGACTGAGAGGTTTATTTTGCAACAGCCCCTTCGAACGAGAAAAATGCTCAGATGTCAAAGATCTCGCAGTCGTCCTCGACCTTCTTGCAGGCGGTCAGGACGTTCTGCATCGTCTCGTGGGGGTCTGCGCCCTCGGCAAACTCGACCTTCATCTTCTGGGTCATGAAGCTGACCGTTGCCTTCTCGACACCGGCGACGGTGTTGGCGGCATCTTCCATCTTCTGAGCGCAGTTTGCGCAGTCCACTTCAATCTTGTAGCTCTTCTTCATAAGTAGTACCAACCTTTCTGTTATTCCTCGATATGATCCATCCCCATGGAGAGGATGCTGCGCACATGGTCATCATCCAGTGCGTAGTAAACGGTCTTTCCGTCCCGGCGGAACCGCACGAGCTTGGTGTCTTTCAGCACCCGGAGCTGGTGGCTCACCGCAGACTGGCTCAGCTGCACCGCATTCGCGATGTCCTGCACGCACAGTTCGTTGTCGTGGAGCGCATACAGGATCTTGATACGGGTGGAGTCGCCAAACACCCGGAACAGATCGGCCAGCTCGTACAGGACTTCGTCGTCCGGCAGCTCGATCGGCCCCGGCTGAGGATTCGGCTTCGGCTCTTTTGCATCCGGCATCTGGACATCTCCCTTCGCTGTGTTGTCATATGAATGTCTGTTCATGTGTTCATAGTATCACGGGGATGGGGTCCTGTCAAGGGCTTTTGCAAAGATTTTTGGAACAAAATCAAAAAGAATGAAAATTGCCTGAATACGCAAAAAACTGGCAAATTCAATCTGCAAAAAGGGTGCGTTTTGGGAAAGAAAAAGGGCTGCTGCAAAATGCAAACCTCTCAGTCTCGCTCTCGCTCGACAGCTCTCCTAGCAGGAGAGCCTCTGGCGAAGAGAGAAAGCTTTGCGGGATGCCAAGGCCTCTCCTATCAGGAGAGGTGGCAATGCGAAGCATTGACGGAGAGGTTAAATACAATTTGCAGCAACCCTGAAAATTTTTATGAGGAACGGCGTTCTTTGCGCTCAAGGATCCCCCACGGCAGATACATCAAAACCAGCGCCGCCGCGATGGCGGGCAGGAAGCCGAGGATATAATACCGTTCTCCCAGCAGATGGGTGAACGCCGTCGTGATGACATTGCCGTAGGGGTTGTTCAGAAAATAGAAGTTCGTGCACAGGGGCTTGTTGAGAAAATAGATGGGCAGGGCGGAGCCGAACAGGAACGCCAGCACCTGCGGGACCCGGCGGACGCTGGGGCGGTAGCCGCCTACGACCAGCAGAATGGGATACAGCACCAAAAGTGCGTGGATGGAGACGGAGTGCAGATTGATGAGGGTCCACCACGAGGGAACATCCCGCCAGCTGGGACAGAGCAGCGCCAGCGCGGCCCCTGGGATGCAGAGCGCGTACAGCTCTTCTTTGCACCAGTTCTGGTCAAAGAGCGTGTTGTACAGGCAGACGAACACGTTGATGCTGCACAGGTGCAGGGGCAGATAGCTCCAATTCCATTGGCCGGTCAGCGCCATGCCCAGCAGGAGCGCGGCTTCGTCCAGCAAAAGCAGGACCGTGACGCCCACAAGGATGCGCCGCCGCTGCTTTGCCCCGCTGTGCCGATACCAGAGCGCTATTCCCAGAATAAACAGCACCGAAAGGGCCAGTTCGATGAGATGGACTGTCCCGTACAAAGGATAGCACTCATAGCCCTCGCCGTATTCCAGCGCCGTGATGTCGTAGGATTTCCAGAAGTCGTTCATAGACTCACCGCCTTTTCGGCCCTATGATAGCGCGTTTTGAGCCGAAACGGAAGAGGAAATTTGAGAAAATCGCCGAAAACAGGTGCACAGGCGCGGGAAATGTGGTATCCTATCAACGTACTATAGAATCTTTGCCGGTGCGGCAATTTGAGAAAGGAAGTTTTATCATGTTGACTGTTGGGATCCACGGCGAGCAGAGCCAGCTCGTGACGAACGAAAATACCGCCAAGACTATGGGCAGCGGCACGCTGGACGTGTTTGCGACGCCCGCGCTGGTGGCGCTGGCCGAAAAGACCTGCTGGATGAGCGTTGCACCCGAGCTGGACGAGGGCTGCGGCTCGGTGGGCACGAAGCTGGAGCTGGAGCACACCGCTCCCACCCCTGTGGGGATGACCGTAACCTGCGAAAGCGAACTGACCGCTGTGGAGGGCCGGAAGCTGGTGTTCAAAGTCTCTCTGCACGACGAAAAAGGCCCGGTGGGCGGCGGCGTGCACGAGCGCTTCATCGTCAATGACGCAAAGTTTGCGGCCAAGGCGGAGAGCAAAAAGAACTAAGAGCGTTCCTGCGGGCGGAGAGCTGAGGGCGCTTCGCCTTCTGGAACAGCTGTTGCAGAGCGAGGAGAAACGGGCGGCTCCGGAAGCCTGAGCGGCGGAGCATCCGATTTCATCACCTGTTCTTCTGCGCGCTGCTGAGCCTCGTGCAGCAGCCGCGCGGCCTGTTCGCTGGCGCGGAACAGTTCAAAGTACAGCGCTTTATAGTCCGGCGCGGCAGACACCCCCTTCCCTTTTTATAACGCTAGTCTGCCCCGCGCCGGGGCAAAAAATCAGAAGAGGAACCATTCTTATGAAAAAAGTCAATCTCTCGTGGGCGGCCGCCTTGCTGGTGTTCGCGCTGCTGCTGTGGTGCACGGCGGCGACTCCCGGCAAGATCGAAGACCCTTCCACCTATACCTGTGCCGTGTTCAGCACGGCGCTGTCCCTGCTGCCGCCGGTGGTCGCCATCGTGCTGGCACTGAACACCAAAGAAGTCTACACCTCGCTGCTGGTAGGCATCGCCACGGGCGCTCTGCTCTATGCCAACGGCAATCTGGAACTGGCCCTGAACACCCTGTTCTTCAACGAAGAGGGCGGCATGGTCTACAAGCTGGCCGATGACAGCAATGTGGGCATCCTGGTCTTTCTGGTGATGCTGGGCATTCTGGTGGCTCTGATGAACAAGGCGGGCGGAAGCGCCGCCTTTGGCCGCTGGGCGTCCACCCACATCCATACCCGCGCCGGGGCGCAGTTCGCGACCCTGATCTTGGGCGTGCTCATCTTCGTGGACGATTACTTCAACTGCCTGACCGTCGGTTCGGTCATGCGCCCCGTTACCGACCGCCAGAAGATTTCCCGGGCAAAGCTGGCCTATCTGATCGACGCCACCGCTGCGCCGGTCTGCATCATCGCGCCGGTGTCTAGCTGGGCCGCCGCCGTGACCTCTTCGGTCCCGGAAGGCTCCGGCATCAACGGCTTTACGATGTTCCTGCGGACGATTCCTTATAATTACTACGCCCTGCTGACGCTGGTGATGATCCTGTTCCTCATCTTTACCGGGACCGATTACGGCCCGATGAAGCTCAACGAGGAGAACGCCATGAACGGCGACCTCTTCACGACCGCAGACCGCCCCTACGGCGACGATGTGGACGACGGGACCGACACGAGCGGCCATGTGGTGGACCTGATCCTGCCGGTCCTGGTCCTGATCGCGGCCTGTATCTTCGGCCTGATCTACACCGGCGGCTTCTTCGAGGGCGTGGACTTCATCACGGCCTTCTCCAACTGCAATGCATCGGCGGGTCTGGTGCTGGGCAGCAGCATCGCGCTGCTGTTCACCTTCGTGTTCTACCGGGTGCGCGGCGTGATGACCTTTCAGGATTTCGCGGCCTGCATCCCCGAGGGCTTCAAGGCGATGGTCAGCCCCATGCTCATCCTGACGCTGGCGTGGACCCTGTCCGGCATGACCAACCTGCTGGGTGCAAAGTATTATGTCGCCAATCTGCTGAATGGCTCGGCGGCTGCGCTGCAGTATCTCCTGCCCGCCATCATCTTCCTCGTGGCGGTGTTCCTCGCCTTTGCGACCGGCACTTCGTGGGGAACCTTCTCCATCCTCATCCCCATCGTCTGCCATGCCTTCCCGCAGGGTGAGATGCTGGTCATCTCCATCGCAGCGTGCCTGTCCGGCGCGGTCTGCGGCGACCATTGCTCCCCCATCTCGGATACCTCCATCATGGCGTCGGCGGGTGCGCATTGCAGCCACGTCAACCACGTTTCCACCCAGCTGCCCTATGCCATCACGGCGGCTGCGGTGTCGGCGGTCTGCTATGTCGTGACCGGCCTGACTCAGCTGTTCCTTGGGGCGCACGCCAGCCTGTTCACCTCGCTGGTCCTGCTGGCTGTTGCCATCGTTCTGGAACTCGTGGTGCTGAGCGTCATCCGGGTCCGCTTTGCGGGCAGCAAGAAGAGCGCCTGAGAAAAAATCGAGACGCCGGGTGCATTTTTCTCTTTCCGTTCGGCGCAAAACATGGTATACTAAAAAAAATTGAGCTATCGGAAGGAGCCGGACCATGCTGGAAAAAGCATTCAACGACGTCTATACAAAATTCAAGCTGCACTTCTATCAGAACGTGTTTCAGCGCTTTGCGACCCGGGAAGCGACCCTGACCACCGTGGAGTCCTTCTGTATGGAGGGCATCATGGCGATGGGGGAGCCGACCATCGCGGAGTTTTCGCGGATGATGCAGATCTCGACGCCCAATGCGGCGTATAAGATCGGCAGTCTGGTGCGGAAGGGCTATGTGGAGAAGATCCAGTCCACCACGGACCGCCGCGAGTATCATCTGCGGCCCACCAAGAAATACTTCGATTACTACAACATCAGCTATTCCTACCTGCACACCGTGGTCGAGCGGGTGCGGGAGCGCTTCCCCAAAGAGGACGTGGAAAAGCTGGAACAGATGCTGACGGTCATCAGCGATGAACTGATGCCGGAGCTGGATATGAAAGGCAAATCCGACGTGGAAGAATAACGAAAAAGGGGCTGTTGTTTGCAACAGTCCCTTTTTCTTGTAATTCTGACAAAAATATGGTATGCTATCTCTGTCGCCCCTTGGGCGATAAGGCGCTGCACATACGGCAGGCGGTTGGCCTCACTTCCGAAAGGAGGTGAGAGCGATGCGAATTACGTTTCATATTGGCGATTTTACCATTACCATTATGATCAAGAAACGCGAAAACCGCCACCCTGCACGGTGACGGTTTTCTAAGCTAAAACCAAAATCGTAAAGGGCCAACCGCTTGTCGCAGCGCCTTTTCTATTTGTAGTATAGTGCTTTTTTACAGCTTTGTCAAGCATCCAGCGGAAGCTCGCTTTTCCATTCGCATCGCCAGTTCGGCGTCGTGGATGGCGGCAGCAAGGCCGCTGGGATGGTCAGCCATCTGGACGCCGATGGCGGTATGATAGTGCATCGAACCAAGCGTGTCCAGATACAGACAGGTGATGCAGCGGTAGTTCGAATGCGACAGACTGTGCAGGTCCTTTTCGTATTGACTGCGGTTGTAGACGCCGGTGAGGGTGTCGTGGCTGTAGGTGAAATTCAGCTCCTGCGCGAGCTGGTCCGCCTGTTCATCCTCGCGGATGACGACTGCCGCCCTCGCTCTTCCACTTGTTGAGCGTCTTGCAGACCGATTCCCAGATGTAAAGGTCCAGCTCGGTGAGCATCTCCTGCTCCTGCTTCATCTGGCGCAGCATCGAGGGCTGATACCAGCGCAGATAACCGCTTCCGGGACCTGCCATCTTGACGGCCAGCTGGGCGCAGTTGCACAGGGTCATCCCGTCGCCGCTGCGCTGCCCATACCACTCGTTGAAGAGCTTTATGTGGGTCATATCAATGGCGACAACGCAGAGTTTTTCGGCTGAATGTTCCTCCCGATAGCGCTGCATCTGCTCCAGAAAAACATCCTTGCCTGTCAGTCAATGCAGCCATGCATCCGGTCTGTTGACTGCGGGTGTAAAGTTTTCCGTATTTGCCATTGTGTCGTGTGTTCACCGCCTGTTCTTGCTCAAAACGTTTCGATGCCCGATCCCATCGCAGGGCAGTCAAAACCATTCCAAAATAAGTGAAGCACAAAATGCAAAGTTTTCAATCTTGACGGGGCTGATTCGAAACGAAAATGAATTCGGCAGCATGAACGTCAGAACAATCGTTCTTGACGGAAACGGAAAGCGAGATTATAATGGAACTGTAAAGTGGTTTTGCGGCCAGTGAGGAAAACAGAATGAATACAACAAAAGTGTCAAGATACCAGCTTTTGTTTGATGACGAGAACAATGAACTGACCTTCAAGCAGAGCAATGAGGTGTTGTTCCAGCTTCAGAAGGAAATGATGCAGATGGCCAATCGGATGGTTCAGCTGTATTGGGAGTTCAGCGGGTATCAGAGCGACTATAAAAAGCAGTTTGACGCTTACCCGGACAAGGAAAAGCTGTTGGAGGATTTGAAGTATTCCAATATCCGCTCTTACGTTTATGATGTACTTTCAAAAGAATTCAATAAAAACAATACCGCCAATGTTTCAGCACTTCAGCAGCTGGTGGATAAGAGGTATAAGCAGAACCGGAAAGAGGTTCAGCAAGGAAAGCGCTCCATAGACTCTTATAAAGCAACGATCCCGATTTCACTTCACAAGGGGAGCATTCGATTGCTCAAAGAAAACGGTGATTACTATATATGGCTGAGTTTGCTGTCCAATGAATACAAAAAGGAGCTTGGAATCAAGATAGGAAGGATGCGGTTTAAGCTCCTCATGGGAGAAAGCTATTCCTCGATGCAAATATTGGACAGCATTCTTTCCGGCGAATTTCATCATACGTCGAGTTCGCTTGGATACCGGGATGGAAAGTGGTCCCTGAACCTTGGATATCAGTTTGAAGCAAAGGAACCAAAGCTTCGGGAATCTCGTGTGATGGGAATTGATCTGGGCGTTGTCAAGCCGTTGGTGATCGCGTACAATGATATGCCGCCGCATCATGAAATTGATAGCAATGAAATTCAAGCGTTTCGAGATCAAATGCATGCGCGCAGACGAGCGCTGGGGCGGCAGACAAAATATTGCGCCGAAAGCAACATCGGGCATGGTGTAAAAACGAGAACGAAAGCACTTGAAAAGCTCAAACAGGCAGAAGCGAATTTTCGAGACCGGATCAACCACCAGTACAGCCGATATGTTGTAAATCTTGCGGTAAAATATGGCTGCAAAACGATTCAGATGGAGGACCTGACAGGAATCTCCAAGAAAGATACATTTCTGAAAAACTGGCCGTACTATGACTTGCAGACAAAAATCGAGTATAAGGCTCGTGAAAACGGGATCGATGTGGTAAAGATCAATCCAAGGTTCACGTCACAAAGATGCAGTAAATGTGGATTTATTTCGCCGGAAAATCGACCGGACCAAGCGACGTTCCAGTGTAAAAAGTGCGGATTTGGAATCAATGCAGATCGGAATGCGGCCACAAATATTGCACAGCCCGGAATCGAAAAAATAATTCAGGAAACAATAAAGCAAATGAGTGCGAAAGGAAAATCCTCATAAAAACCATAGGACCTTCGCACCCGAATTTTCGGCGGACTGTAACGCCGTAAGCCGAGGAAGTGCCCGTAATCCGACACATGACGTGCTGTAGGGAAACTCTCGACAAGGTTTTCTGCAATTTTGCAGAAAAGATAGTCCTGTACTAAATAGACCGTACAGGCGGCAAGCCTTTGCATGCAAAAAGTGCAGCTGATAGACGTGGAGTCCTCTAAGAGGAACGCAGCTTTGCCGTTGCACCTCGCGTGTAGGGGCAAGTTGACAGAGCCGGTAGCCTATCGCCGTCCGGCTGTAATTTGGTTGCACCTCGCGTGTAGGGGTAAGTTGACAGTGGAAGTACTTGGAGATAAACTCCGCCGATTGACGGTTGCACCTCGCGTGTAGGGGTAGGCTGACAGTAGTCGATTTCGCCACGATCTCTCAACTCCTTCTGTTGAACCTCGCGTGCAGGGGTAAACTGACAGATTGCATCATACATTCCGCATTTATGTGCAAAAGCCAGCTGACAGATGAGCTGGGATGATAACAATTTTATATGTTTCCTCGCGCCTTTCCGTACAAATGTTATGTTCGGAAAGGCGCTTTTTCATACGATTTTCATGGAAAGCTTTTTGATATTTCACACCTTTCCCGCGAAGTTTCCATGATTGCGGCGTACACTGAGCGTACTTAAATCACGTTGCACACGATGGAGGTTCAAGATAAAATGAAAAAGTCAGGTTTGAAGGAATATAAGATCACGCGCCGGTCGTTTTTGCTGGCGATGGGGGCGCTGGCCCTTTCGGGCGGGCTGTCCGCCTGTGGGAGCACCGCAGAGAGCAAGCCGAATGGGATTTCGGTGGGCAGTTTGTCCTACACGCTGGACGAGGTCGTAACGGTGGAATTTTCGGACAGCGGCGTGACCGTCAGCCCGGAGGATGCCGCCGGATGGGAAGCGGACGGCACAGCCCTGACCCTGAACAGAGCGGGCGTGTATCTGCTGTCCGGCAGCTGCGCAGACGGCTCGGTGAAGGTGGAAAAAGAGACGGAAGAAGTGGTCGTGCTTTTGAACGGGCTGACGCTGACCAGCGCTGACACGGCTCCCATCGTCTGCGGGAAATCCACCGGCGTGACGCTGGCTGTGGTGGACGGGACCGAAAACACTCTGACCGACAGCGAAGCCAACAACACCGACAATGCGCCTGACAACGAGAACGCCGAAAAGGCCGTCGTCAAGTGCAAGGACGGTTCGCAGGTCGTGCTCTGCGGCGGCGGGACCTTACATGTGAACGCGCTGGGCAAGAACGGCATCAAATCCGGCACGGCGCTGGACGACCGGGACGCCTCGCTGACCATCCGGGAGCTGACGCTGAACATCGAAGCACTGGTCAATGATGCCATCAATGCCGAACAGCTTCTGAATGTGGAGAGCGGCACGCTGAACATCTCCGCCGGGGACGATGCCGTTCATTGCGACATGACCCTGAACATCGGCGCAGAGGGAACGGAAGGCCCTGTCATCACGGTGGCCACCTGCTGCGAGGGCTTAGAAGGTGCGATTCTGAATGTATTCTCGGGAAACATCGACATCACCGCCACCGACGACTGCCTGAATGCGGCGAACTCGGACCTTGGCGACTATGCCTTTGAGATGAACATTTCCGGCGGCAGCATCAGAGCCTGCTCCACCGAGGGCGACGGCTTTGATTCCAATGGCACGCTGACCATTACAGGCGGCGATATCGCGGTGTGGACGGCCAACACCGCCGACAACCAGCCGCTGGACGCGGACGGACTCATTACGATTTCCGGCGGCACGGTTCTGGCCGCGGGTGGCAGCGCGGGCATGGGCTATTCGTTACAGGCGGACCAGCCCTGCGTCACCTTTGGCGGCAGACGGGACCAGAGCGTCTCGCTGGAAGCGGGCCGTGATTTCTCCATCACGGATGCCGACGGCAAGAGTGTGCTGGATGCCACGGCGGTCTGCAATGCGGTGTTCGTGTTCTTCTCGAGCGCGGACCTGACCGCCGACAGCAGCTATTCCCTGTTCTCGCAGGTGTCGGCAACGGCACAGACCGGCGAATCGCAGCCCCAGTTCGGCGGCGGGAACGGCGGCCCCGGCGGCGGTCAGATGCCGCAGGACGGCCAGACCCCTCCTGAGGGGATGACGCCGCCGGATGGGCAGATGCCTTCGGGCAGTCAGCCCCCGCAGAACGCAGACGGGACCCCGCCGGAACTGCCCGCTGCCAGCAACAGCTGAAGAAAACCGGAACGGTAATTGCATTCTGTGCGCCGGAATGATACAATAAGAGCCAGCAAACCACTGCCGCCGGACGTTTTTCCGGCAGATGCGTGTAAGAAAGAAGGCTTTTCACAAATGAGTATGAATACCGTTCCCGAGCGTCTGGCCGCTCTGCGCGCCGCCATGGACGCCAACGGCGTGGACCTTTACCTGATCCCGGTGGGCGACCCGCATTCCAGCGAGTATCTGCCGGACCACTACACTTCCCTGACCTATTTCTCCGGCTTCCACGGCGAAAACTCTAACTTCGTGGTCACGAAGGACAAGAGCGCCCTGTGGGCCGACGGCCGTTACTTCGTACAGGCTGAAAAGGAGATCGCCGGGACCGAGATCGAACTGGAAAAGATGGGCGAACCGGGCGTTCCCACGGTGGAGCAGTACTGCGCCGATGCCCTGCCCGAGGGCGGCGTGCTGGGCCTGTGCGGTCTGACCGCTTCCTGCGGTCTGGTGCGCAGCCTGAAAAAGGCGCTGGACGCCAAGAAAGGCTCCATCAAGACCCTGAATCTGGAAGATGAGCTGTGGACCGAGGGCCGTCCGGCCCTGCCCGAGACGCCGGCATGGGTCCTGAGCAAGGAATATGCGGGCTTCGCTCCCGCCGAAAAGCTGGGCCAGCTCCGCGCAAAGCTCAAGGAACTGGGCTGCACCGCACAGTTGGTGGGCAAGCTGGACAATCTGGCATGGCTGCTGAACCTGCGTGCGATGGACATCAAGTGCACCCCCTACGCCATGGCGTACTGCTATGTTACGCCGGGCCGCGCGGTGCTCTTCATCAACACCAAGCGTCTGGGCGCAGAAGCCGCCGCAGAGCTGAAGGAGAACGGTGTCGAGATCGCGGAATATGACGATGTGCTGAAGTTTCTTGCCGCTGAACAGGAGCCGCAGACCGTTCTGGCTGACCCCGCATCGGTGAATTATGCCGTGTACGAGACGCTGAACGAGAACGCCGCCCTGACCGTCAAGGACGAGGCCGACCCCCTGCTGCCCATGAAGGGCGTCAAGAACGACGTCGAGCTGGCCCATGACCGCGAGACCCATCTGCGGGATGCTGTGGCGATGGTCCGTTTCCAGAAGGAACTGGAAGAGCGTCTGGCCGCTGGCGAAGAGCTGACCGAACTGACCGTGGACGAGATCCTGCACAAGTACCGCTCGGCACAGGATAAGTTCATCGTGGAGAGCTTCGGCACGATCGCAGCTTACGGCGCAAATGCCGCCATGATGCACTATCATGCCACCGAGGCCGACCACGCCAAGCTGGAAAAGAAGGGCTTCCTGCTGGTGGACTGCGGCGGCACTTATATGGACGGCACGACCGACATCACCCGCACCTATCCGCTGGGTGAGCTGACCGAGGACGAGAAGCTGTTCTACACTTGGACGCTCCAGTGCCATATCGACATTGCAAAGGCGGTCTGGCTGAACTACTGCGACGGCCACATGCTGGATACCATCGCCCGCGAACCGCTGTGGCAGCACCTCATCAACTACCGCTGCGGCACGGGCCACAGCGTCAGCTTCGTGGGCAACGTCCACGAAGGCCCCCACGCCCTGAACGGCCGCAACACCACCGTGTTCAAACCCGGCATGATCGTCACCGACGAACCGGGTGTCTACGAGGGCGGTCAGGTCGGCATCCGCATCGAGAACGAGCTGGAGTGCTACCACAAGGCCGATAACCAGTACGGCACGTTCCTTGCGTTCCGTCCCATCACCTTCGTGCCCATTGCAACGTCGCCGGTCGTGCCGGGCGTCCTGAACAAGGACGAGATCGCATGGCTGAACGCTTACCATCGCGAAGTGTTCGAAAAGCTGGCTCCCCGCCTGACCGAGGAAGAGCGCGACTGGCTGGCCAAGAAGTGCGCAGCCATCGGCGCATAAGGTTTTTCTGAAACAATAAAAACGGGGTTGTTGTGCAACAACCCCGTTTATGTTACTTGTCGCTGTCGTCCAGCGTCTTGAGTGCAAAGGCATCGGACTGGTGCTCTTTCCAGTAGGCTTTTGCCTCGTCGATGGCCTTTTTGAACGGGCCGGAAGGATAGGTGCTCTCGGCGATGTCCACGAGGAACTTGTACAGCTGCGGGCGCACCTCTTCGTACATCCCGAGCCGGGTGTAGAGGTCCTTGTAGTAACGGAACACTTGCAGTTTGTTCTGCACCACGGTGGCGGCGTTGACCTGCGTGTGGCAGATGCTCTGGGGATTCTGGACGTAGGAATAGCCCGCCTGTGCGATGGATACGAACCGCTCGGCATACTGGATATACCGCAGGTTGAACACGAGGTCCTCGGCCCAGCGCATCTCGCTGACGAACTGGATGTCGTTCCCGGTCAGGATGTCCCGGCGGTAGAGCTTGTTCCACAGCACGCTGTAGAAATACGACGCGGGCTTGTCCATCAGGCGGAGGGCGAAGGTATCCTTGTCGTAGACCCCGGCGGGCAGGAACCCGTATTCCCGCACCTCGGGCGGACGGGCAACGCTCATAACGCCCAGCTCGTCCTGGATCTTTCCGAGGACCTGTTCCGGCTTGGATGCGCCCGCCGGGATGACCATTTTGTAGGGCGCGATGACGAGGTCGGCTTCGTTCTCCTCGGCGGCGGTGACCAGATGTTCGGTGAAGTCCGGGTCCAGATAGTCGTCGCTGTCCACGAACTGCACATACTTGCCGCAGGCAAGCTTCAGGCCGAGGTTGCGGGTGTCCGAAACGCCGGAGTTCTCCTTGTCCACCAGCAGGATACGGGAGTCCTTGGCGCGGAATTCCTCGCAGACAGGCAGACTTTGATCCTTGGAGCCATCGTTCAGAATGATGATCTCAAGGTTTCGGTAGGTCTGGGCGCAGATGCTTCCCACACAGCGGGCCAGATGGTTCTGGGCGTTGTAAACGGGTAGAATGATGCTGACAAGAGGCTGATTCATAACGGCGTCTCCTTTTCTTGTTCTTGGTGTAATGATACTCTCCCGCCGCGCAAAAAGCAAGCATGGGACCGGCGGGCAAAGGAGGAATGGGAAAACATGATCTTTCATATCGCGGTATGCAGCCCGGATGCGGTCCTGCGGGGCCGGGTGCAGCGGCATTGTCTGGAATATTATGCCCGCAGAGCGGACGCCTGTATCGTGGAGCAGTTTTCCAGTGCGGCGGACCTGCTGCGGCAGGAGACCGAAGGGAACCGCTTTGAGCTGTATCTCATCGAGCTGCCCACGGCCAATCCGACGGCCGGCCTTCAGGCGGCAGCCCAGCTGCGGAGCCGGGGCATCCGCGCCCCGCTTGCCTTTCTGGCCCACACTCCGGCCTACGCCTACGAGGCGTTCCGGGTGGATGCGATGCAGTATTTACAGATCCCTGTCCGGCCCGAACAGCTGACGGCCCTGCTGGACCGCGCCACCGAGCCGGAATATGGGCCGGTCATCCCGGTCACGACGGCGTCCGGACTGCGGGCGCTCCCCTTTGCGGACATCGAGTATCTGGAATGCACCCACCATGTGGTCCATTTCCACCTTGCCAGCGGCGAGGATGTAGCCTCGCTCTCGCTGCGGGTGCCCTTCTCCGAAGTGGCAAAGCCGCTGCTGGCCGACCGGCGCTTTTTGCAGCCCCACCGCTCCTACGTGGTCAACCTGGCGGCAGCATCGCAGCTGTCCGTGGGGGAGCTGTGGATGCGCAGCGGTGCCCGCGTCCCCATCCCCCGCGGCCGCGAAGCCGCCGTAAGGGCAGCCTTCCGGAAGTTTTTGGAACGGTAAACGATAGAAAAGAGGTCTTGTCCAACGGGCAAGGCCTCTTTTTGTCAGAACTTCAACTCCGCCCACCGGGTCAGGAACTGGTCGCTGACGCGGCGGAGAGCGGGTTCATCGGCGGCGCTGGCGGCGTCGGCGATGCCGATGACGTAAAAGCCGGCGTTGTGGGCGGTGCGGGCCGCGTAGAGGGAATCCTCGCAGACGGCGCAGCGGTGCGGGTCTGTGCCGCCGAGGCGCTGTAAGGCCGCGAAAAAGACGTCCGGGCGGCTCTTGTGCAGGGGGCCCTGGGCTTCGATGTAGAACTCGAAGCAGTCGTCCACACCCAGGCGGGTGAGCACCGTTTTGCACTGGTCGCTCCAGGTGTTGGAGCAGATGCACATCCGGGCACCCTCGGCCTTGAGGCGGGCCAGCAGCTCCCGCACACCGGGCTTGAGCTCCACGGTCTCGTACAGCTCGGCGATGACCGAGCGCATCACGCCGAAGTAGTCCTCCGGCCGCAGGGGCAGCGCGTATTCGCGGATGAGGTACTGCGCCCCGTCCGCCATGCCCATGCTCAGAAGCGTGG
>ERZ870052.228-NODE-228-length-22192-cov-6.756093_pt1 | contig 22192 bp, 19 predicted proteins | sample MGYA00520889_ERZ870052 | MGnify/ENA primary metagenome ERZ870052 (study PRJEB32232, sample SAMN07284988) | human gut metagenome | biome: human-associated habitat; material: feces | host: Homo sapiens | place: Tanzania | collected 2014-08-14 ...
TTCCGGGTGGACAGTAATGGTGTCCAAGCGACTCACTATAATAAAGGCATCAAGAATGATTCCATCGAGTCATTCGGTATGGAAAAGACTGCTCATCCATTGAACTGGAGGAAAAATCATGAAAGAGCAATTTAGAATCTATGATGGTAGCGCAGAGTCTCAAAAAGCTAAGGCGCAGGTGAAAAGTCTGAACGGATTTCATCCGCTGTTTACAGCCTCTGCACGCAGAAGCATCGCGCTGGATGCCCTGAAGATCTGGATGATTCTGGGATTCATTGTCGGCGTAGTGACGGGCATTGCAGTAAATGCTGGATTGACGTCGGTTCTCTTGGGACTTTTTATCGCAGCAGTTATCTATTTCGGCTTCCGGAATGATGTTTACAAAAAAGTATATGACCCGGATCATGACAGGGGCCAGATGGACTTGCCGGAAGGAATGAGCTGGGAGGATGCAGTGGAACGCATTCGGCGGGGATTTGCCAATCCGGACGTTGAACAGGTTACGGATACTGCGGATGCTATGACCTTTTACAGCAAAAAGTGTGGTACCTATCAACTGAAAAATACAGCCGATGGTCTGAAAATGACCATCCTGACTAAGCCTTCTAGGAGCAGCAAGAAGGAGTACCTGTATGCAGTTTTCAGCAGCGTTCTGCTGTCGCAGGTAATCGCCATCCTGTACCCCGAAAAAATCTCTGCGGCACAGGTGGAGGAAGAAAAATCTGAAGTCAGAAAGCTGTTCAAGGCGCATAAAATGCCACTGATGATCGAGCTGGCAATTGCGGTAGTGTTTATTGCGTTTGCAGCGTATATGTTTTACAATCTCTTTGATTCCGATTCGGCACGGTCAAAGGGTATCTCGGACAGCTATCTGCCACAGGTATTCCCGGAGGAAGCCACCGTGGGTGAAGTGCTGGACGACTTTTTTGCAAACGGTAAGTGGGAAAACTACGAGCAAGATGGTGTGACCTTTGTCCATTACAGCGGCGAGTGTGCCAACACGCAGACCGGCGAAAAAATCGTTATGGGCTTCTACTTCAAGTTGGATGATGACTCGTTCAACATCGACCGCATAACCTGGGACGGCGAGACAATGAACATGCTGGAACAGTACGCCGTGCTTTCCAAGCTCAATGAGAGCTATTGCCAAAATCATGGCATTGCCAGCAGCAATGCGTTGGATGATGCATTTGACGAGTTGGAAAACGCTCTGAATGACGCTCTTGCGGATTCTTCTAGTGACAGCAGCGTCAGCACAGCAGAGCCTGCAAGTGAGTCGGAAACATACACAGACGATATGGGTTCAAGTACTTCTACCCAGACGGCTGCTCGATCAGATCGTAAACTTATTGGTACGAACGGGGTAGATACCTATTCAGAACTTTCTGGCGATATCTCCGTAGACATCAACCACTATGAAATTGGAGAAATGCCGGAAAGCACGAAAGAATATTACCTCAGCTATGGAAACGATTTTGATACAGCATGGCTGAATGCAATGTATACGGACGTATACGAATACAGCGGAAAGTATAGTAATCTGGACGCCTGGGATCAGTTTACACGGTATATTGCATTTTATGATGAGGTAGTGGATTACAACAATGAGTTGGCACCGGCACCGGGGCTCTATGACGTATATTACGCATACGATCCTGATACGGAGGAAGAAGCTGGCCAATGCGTGGATGAAGTGATTCGGATTGCAGAGGAAAGCGGTGCCGAAATTCAATTCTACTAAAAGACGCTATAAATAATCATGAAGCGGAGCTTCTACGCAGAAAAAATGCTGCGGGAAGCTCCGTTTTTTGCATGGATGAAAACTTTTTTGTTTTTAAGTTTCGCTCCATAAAACCGATATAAGAATAAAAATTCCTGAAATGCTAGAATAAAAATAGAAAATGCGCTATAATAATAGCAGAAAGGAGTTGGAAGGATGCTTTGCCAGTTTTCTTTTCAGAATTTTAAGTCTTATAAGGATGAAACGACATTTGATTTCCGTGCAATGGCAATTCCGGAGTTTCAGGATGCCTTGATTCGGCAGGAGAAAGCGGAAGATTTGCTTCCGGTCAGTGCAGTCTACGGCCCTAATGGTGGCGGTAAGACGAATCTGCTTCAGGCATTCTTTTGCCTGATTAACCTTGTCGTAAAGCCAATCCATGCGCTGGAGAAGAATCGACAGCCTATGATCTTCCAGCAGGGCAGCAGTGTGGCTCCTTTTATGCTGGATGAAAACTCTGTAAATGAGCCTACGATTTTTCAGGTGTTTTTCCGTGTAGGCGAGAAGGAGTACCAGTATTATATTTCTCTCAAGGAAGAAATTGTTTTTGAGTCTCTGCTGTGGCGCACTCTTGGCGGCAAGAAGACGGGCCTGATTTTTGAGCGAGACGGTCAGAAGATTGAATTGGGCGCGAGCATCAGTAAGGCGAGCATCAATCTGGATGTCAATCCGAAGATGCCGTACCTTTCTTTTTTGGCAATCAATTATAATATTCCTGTGATTGCAGAAGTGCAAAATTGGTTTGAATCCTGTATTACACAGAGCTACGCAAACCCTAGAGCAGAAAACATTGTGCTGGTGTCCAAGAGTGAGACGACTAAGGAAAGCCTGATTCATGCACTGAATGATGTAGGTATTGATTTGTCCGGCTATCGCTATGATGAAGATAGCAAGCACCTGTTCACGCAAAGAATGATCAATGGCAAGGTCTATGAGCTTCCCTTTGAAGCGGAGTCGGATGGAACCAAGAAGATGATTGCAGCCTTGCCGGTTCTGATGGTAGCATTGCAGGAAGGCCGCACAGTGGTTGTGGACGAATTGGATGCCAAGCTGCATCCGAAGCTGCTCCGGTATGTGATTCAGATGTTCAAGAACCCGGAACTGAACAAGAAGGGCGCACAACTGTTATTCAGTTCTCACGACCTGACTACGATGAAAAACACTGTTTTCCGCCGTGATGAAATTTGGTTTGCTGCGATGAATGATAATCATGAGAGCGAGATTTATTCGCTTTACGAATTCCGGCAGGAGGACAATACTCGCGTCAAGAGCACAGCGGCCTTTGACAAGCAGTATCTGGAAGGCCGATATGGTGCAGACCCCTACCTTTCTAATATGCTGACAGGGAGGGATTGGGCATGAGTCTGAAACCTCCGAAAAAGAGTGACCTTGGAAAAAGCTGGATGAAGAATCGCCGTGATAAGGCGAGGATGATTCAGCCGGAATACCACTTGATTGCATCTGAAGGTACAGAAACCGAGCCGCAGTATTTTGGCGCAATTCAACGGATTATCAATTCTAAGTACCGTGATAGAATCCAGCTAAAGGTAGAGGGCATTGGCGACAATACGGTGAATCTGTTGATGAAAGCTCGTCAATACGTTCAGAATAACGGCATTGTGTTTAAGCACGTCTGGATTGTCTATGACACAGATGATTTTCCGGCAGAAAATATCGACATGGTAGCACAGCTGTGCGAAGAATACAGTGCACAAGGTGAGACGATTTACCATGCTGTATGGTCGAACCAGTGCGTAGAACTGTGGTATTTGCTGCATTTTATGTATATGGATACTGATATTGACAGATCTCGTTACTGGCCGAAGCTAAGCGATTGGCTGAAAAACATTGGTGCAGGTGGCTACGAGAAGAACCGCCCGGATATGTATGAAGTGCTGCGGCCTTACATGGACATTGCGATTGCCAATGCAAAGCGATTGGACAAACAAAATGAAGGATGGAAACCCTCTGAATCAGCACCCGGAACGAAAGTTTACGAACTGGTTGAGATGCTGAAGCCTTATCTTTCGGACACGCAGTGATGTTGACGATGTGAAGAGGGCTTCCGAAGATGAAAAGAGCCGTGCGGAGTTGATGAAAGAGCTTGGAATCAACTGAAAAATTGAAAACCGCGATGTGTCGTTACTCCGAACGCTCTGTAATTTTGGCACCCGCCCAGGCTGCCATCAAGAACCCCCGCAAGTGATCGCGTGAGCGCTTGAAAAAGCACAAATAAAGCAAACGAACCGCCCCGGCTTCCGTAATGGAAGCCGGGGCGGTTTTTGCATTGCGGCTTTCAGAAAAAGCAAAAACAGCAGAAAATATCCTTTTCCCATACGGAAGGACAGGCTGCCTGTCCAACGGGAACGTTATACTGGACAGGCAAAAGGGCGCGAATGCCAAAAAAGGAGAGGACACAATGAAAAAAATAGGGATGTTTCTGTTGGGGATGGCGGCTGCACTGAATGTGCTGCTTGTAATATACATGGTAGGAGAAAGGATGTCTCTGCGGCAGGTGGTGTATACGTTCACAGATCGTGTGCGGAATATGCTTTACCGCCGAAATCGCGGCTGGAAATTTTAAAAAAAGCCTTGACTTTTCGAGAGATGGACAGGCTGTCAGTCCATCTCTCGTTGTATACTGAGATTGTGCAAAAGCTACAAAAAACTTTTCGTAATTCTGTAAAATGACAAAACTTCAAACAAGGAATTGCGACTGCTGTTGCACTGTGTTACAATGAGCAGAGAAGGAGAATGAACTGTGCGTAATAGTAGATTAGACCGTATACTCTATATTCAGCAGGTGCTGGTACAGGGCGGTGTGCTGAACAAGCAGCAGACGGCTGACCGCTTCGGTGTCAGCGAAAAAACCATTCAGCGCGACCTTGATACCCTGCGCAATTATTTTGCAGACAGCGAGCCGCGCCGGGAGATCCTGTATAATTCCGCAAAGGGCGGCTATCTGCTGGACGATACCCTTTGCCGCTTCCTCACCAGCAGCGAGATTCTGGCGGTGTGCAAGATCCTGCTGGAAAGCCGCTCCATGGTCAAGGAGGAAATGTTCCCCATTTTGGACAAGTTGGTGCAGGTGTGCACCCCGCTGGACAGGCTGAATCAGGTAAAAGACCTTATCAGCAATGAGCGGTTTCATTACGTTGAGCCGCAGCATGGCCGGAGGTTCATCCAAAGTTTATGGGATATCGGCACGGCGGTGGAAAACCACAACCTGATGGAAATTACTTACTGCCGCACCCACGACGGCGAGACCCGGGTGCGCACCGTTGAGCCGGTGGGCATCCTGTTCAGCGAGTATTATTTCTATCTGGCGGCATTCATCGAGGGCATCGACAAGGATAAGCACTTCCAGAATCCGCAGGATAATTCCCCCACCATTTACCGCATTGACCGCATCCGGAGCTATAAGACCCTCGACCGGCATTTTGCCCAGCGGTATGCCGACCGCTTTCAGGAGGGCGAGATGCGCAAGCGCATCCAGTTTATGTATGGCGGCGAGTTACAGACGATTCGGTTCGAGTACACCGGGCCAAGTCTGGAATCCGTGCTCGACCGGCTGCCGACTGCAAAAGTTTTGCAGGTGACGGAGAAGGGCTGGATCGTGGAAGCGGAGGTGTTTGGCACGGGCATCCAGATGTGGGTGAGAAGTCAGGGAGATTATGTGAGGGTGCTTGATCGAGCGGACAAAAAATAAATGTGCAGCCTCTGCACAGAGATAAAAAGGTTCTACAAAACAGGAGGAAGCTTATGCAGGCAGAAAATGCAAAACACGCAGCAGAAATGTTAAAGCGCTCCGGGGAGCTTGCCGGAACGGCAGCGGAAATGCTGGCAGGCGGTGCCGCCGGGGAAGCGGTGCAGCAGCTGCTGGAGCAAGCTCAAAACCTTGCCAGCAGTGCGCTGGAGCTGCTGGGGCAGTATACCGTGCAGAAAACGCCCCGCAAGCCTTCGCTTTTGCGTAAGGCGGCGGGTGCGGCGATCCTGACAGGGACTGCGCTGTACCTTGTGCCGGAATGGCGGCGGACCGTGGAGGATGCAGTAAAAGTAGTTGCAGACACAGTGCGAGATGTGAAATAAATAGAACGGAGGAAGTAAAATGAGTGCCCAGAAACCGATGATCAGCCCCTATGAGCTGAAGGAACTTACGAAGTACTGCCTGAAGATCCTGACCTATACGGATGAACTGCGGGGCGATACAGCACTGGAACAGGCTTATGAGTATGCTAAGACGCTGGAAAACTCCATTCGGAAACTGAAGATCGCCTCTCTGATGGAGAACAAAACGCTGATCTGCGTTGCCGGTATGCAGGGCGCGGGCAAGACCACCCTGATGAAGAATTTTTATGGCCTGAAGGGCGATGCGCTGAGCATCGAGCTGGGCCGCGGCGAGCGCATCCCTGTGCTGATCACGGAGACGGATGTGACTGCGCCGGTCATGAATGCGATCCGCGTCCAGAAGAACGAGGCGGGAGAGTATGTGGCGGTGGAGTGCAGGATGGAGGCAAAGGAATTTGCCCACGCCTCCAAGGGCGAGGACAACAGCATCCTGTATCTGGAGATGTTCGTGCCCTACCGCCATACATATAATTCGGCGGTTTCCTTTATGCTGCTGCCCGGTTTTGAAAAGAATAACGACTACTGGCGGGAGCTGATCAACTTTGCGGTCAACTCTTCGGATGCGGCGGTCTTTGCGTTCGACGAGGCTCGCTTTTCGCAGGGGGATAACTTTGAGCAGCTGAAAAAGCTGACGGAGCGGTTCGGCAACAATATCATTTACGCCATTACCCAGTCGGATGCCAGCAAGGACGACAACAAGGAGGTGCGGCAGTCCTGCATCAAGGCGCTGGAGATTCCGCAGGCGAATGCGGACCGCGTGGTCTGCACCGGGCAGTATGATGATGAAAAAAAGAACGAGGCATGGATCGAAAAGCTGAAGAATGCCATCGAGCGGTATGCCAGCACTGCGGATCAGTCTGCCCGCGACAATACCCGCTACCTGTATGATGAAGTGGAGCATATCAAGAATGTCCTGTATTCCATCAAGAAAGTGCTGAATAGCGATGACAGCGCGGCCGTTGAAGATTGCAAGAACAACACCATCCTGAACTATTTTGACGATGCTCTTGCAAAAAAGCGCGAAGAATATGAAGAGGTGCTGGAACAAGAGTTTGCGAAGGGTGCCGACAAGAGCAGGCATCAGATGGAGAACATTCTGAATAGCTACGGCGAAAAGAAGCGGAGCCTTATCTCGATGATCTTCACCAGAGGCAATAGCATCAACGATATTCAGGCGGCACGCGAGAATGTAATGCGCTCGTTACAGGCGTGGGACGGTGCATCGGATCAGCCGAAATATCTGCCGGACCAGTGTATGCTGAGCGCGCTGGCCACCACGATGAAGGCGCTGGATACTCCGCAGGAAAAAACTGACCTTCAGCGGCTGCTTGAGAGTGAGAACAAGGAAAGTAAAAAGGCTCTGAAGGCAGGGAGCGAAAAGAACCTTCAGCTGACGAATGATGTCTGTGCACTGGTCAGCCAGCAGCCTCCGGTGGGCTATGAGACCCAAACCCAAAACACCAGAAGACTGATGCGTGCGCTGATGGATATTGCCGTCTATTATTATGGCGTGATGAGCAGCGATGATCTGGCAATGGTGTGCAGTATAGAAGGAAAACAGGTGGAGGGCTACACGCCCAGCGAAAGTAAACTGGAGATGGAGCATATCCAGAAGGGTGCACAAGAGGCATGGAAGCTCTTTGTGGATCTCGGAACAACGGCAGCAGGCGTTAAGGATATGGCAGATGACTCCAAGCGCACCGGGATGGATAAGCTGTTCCGACGTCCCGTCAAGATGGAAAGCTCCTCTATGAGGAAATTCGCCGTCGGTCTGAGCGGCATGGCAGGTATGGATCTGCTGGGCGATGCGACCATCAACATGATCCCGCAGATCGCAGCCTCCTTTGGCGTTTCAAATCCGGTAATAGGGATTCCCGCCATGGCGCTGATCGTGAGCGGTGGCGCAGTTGCAGCCCTGCGGGATCTTTCCGGGGTGCAGTGCGAGAATCTGAAGAGGGCGAACAGAGCAATCGACTCGATCTATACGGCGCTGAAGGAGGAAGAACTGAAGCGGTTCGACAAGCAGATGGAAAGGCTGCGGGACACCATCCAAAATAACCTCGAAGATCGGAACGGCGATGTGAAAAAGCCCATGAAGGCGTACAATGCCAAGGCGCAGGTGGATGCCGCTTTGGAGCTGCTGCAAACGGTCTCGGGCAGAGCCAGAGAGGCGCTTTATGCGATGTGAGGAGCTTTTTAAGGAAAGGAATTTTTGGCAGAAGGACGCATTTGACCGGATAAAGGCCAGCTTGCTGACGGCGCGGGACAACGCGTTTTTGCAATACGATGGGATGCAGGAAAGCTATCTGGTCGTTGTTTACGGCCCCTCCCAGATCGGCAAGACCAGCCTGATCCTGAAGCTGATCGGGATACAGGACGACTACTTCCCGCTGGTCAGCCAGACCTTGCGCACCAAGGAGATCACGCGGGGCAACTCGTCCACCTCCACAGCCATCCTCTACGCCCGCTCCGATACAGAGCAGTATGCGCTTGCGGTGGAATCTGAACCGGGCAAAGTCGCTGAAAAGCTCTTTTTCAGCGACGAAAAAGAGCTGGAGGCAAAGCTTATAGAGGTGCGCAGCCGGGTGGTAAAAAACAGAGAATCCGCGCGCAGTGTCCTGCATATTGATATCCCGCGGCAGTTTTTTACAGAGAAAACTGCGGCGGAAAATCTATATGTGATGGACTTGCCCGGTGTGGGCAGCAAAACGGAAGGCGAGGCTGCTCATGTGCAAAAGCTGATGCGCAACTATCTGCCGGTTGCACAGGTGTGCCTTGTGGTATGTACAGCCTATACCATCCAGTCGCTGGAGGTGCAGACTGATCTGGAACCGTACTGGAGGGAAAAGCCGGGACAGTACATCGTGGCAGCGACCAAGGCGTTCTCGCTGGGAACAGTCAAGGATTACTTTAAAAAGCCGCGTCAGCAACGCGAAAAAAGTTTCTATGACTTTGTAATGGAAACGTATAAAACCGAAACCGGAAAATATCTGGGCGGGACCAGCAAGGTGGAGGTGTTTCCCGTAGAGCTGGCGGACTCGTTTCAAAGATTGTACGAGAGCCTGGAGGGAGAGGACCGGAAGGAGATGATCGAAGCCCGGGACCGCATCCTTCAGGAGCTGCGGCAAAGCATCCAACAGCGGGAGGGGCAGCGCTTCCAGACAGCACTCCAGCGGTTGCAGGACGAACTGAAGACTGCCGAGAAAAGCCGGCTGGCAGAAAACGACTGGCAGCTTGAAAAAAAGCAGAAGGAGATCGAAACCGAGGAGAATATCTTTCAGCAAAGCAAGAAATACATAGATGACAAAACCACCGGAGACGCGCAGACAGACCGGGAGAAACGTCTGCGGAAGATCAAAGGGCTGCAAGCGGCAAAGGATATGCTTACGGGCTGTGCAGACCGGTTCGGGAAATGCTGCAAGCCGAAGCTGAACGAGAAGATCGATAAGCTGATCGAGGATGAGCAACTGTTCAAAACCTCCGGCGGCGGCTGCTATCTTGTGGACCGTGTCAGTGCGCTCAGGCAGAATGACTCAGACCGGAGGGTATTTGCGGCGATCCTTGATTACCTGTGCGAGAAAGTGTCCGGGGATGAAGGCTATCTGGATCAATATGTCAAGATACTGAAGGATGCCGGGATGTCGGTATTCTACAATAAAAACGCGCTTTGGCAGAAGCTGGAGCAGGACATCAACGAGGACTTTTATCAGAAGTACTACCCAGAAGGCTTTTGGGTTTTCAGAGAAAAGGTCTGGCTTGAGGATGTGCGGGAGCTGAACGGCGAGATCGTAGAAAAGGTGGCAAAGGAGCTGCTGAAATACGAAACAGCATGGCTTGGCGAGCTTGAAAAAGTCCTCCGCAATGAGGAACGTCTGGAATGGCAGGTTCAGCAGCTGTTGGCAGGAAAAAGAAGAAAAGCCGATGATGCAAAGGCCCGGAAAAGCACCTTGGAGGCGCAGAAGGCTGTGCTGGAAAAAGCCCGGGAACACATTGTTGAGGAGATCCGGCAGGACAGAGAAAATCTGGAGGATTACCGCCGGATAGCCAAAGAAGCGTACACGGAACAGTATGCCGGGATCGTGCGGCGTATCCGGCAGACACCGGGCGCTGCCGAAAAGACAAAGCTTGTTCTGCTGCTGGGACTGCTGGAGGAGGACTATAAGACTACGATGGGAGGATGTCAGGGTGAAATCAGTGCTGGAAAAACCTGAAATGGAGCTGGATCAGGGATCTGTGGAGCAGGTCAGAAAACTGTTCAATGATTATGTGGTCGGCCCGCTGGGCAAAGAACTGAGGGAAGCTGAATCGCAGATCAAATCCGATGAAGAAACACAGATGGGTACGCTCAAGAATGAACTTAAAACCGAACTTGGCGGCACAAATGGCAGGTTGGAGGATGTGCTTCTGGCGCTTGGAAATCCCAAAAACAAATCGGATGCTCTGCCAAATAAATTGAGTGCCCTTGGGGATAGACTTGAGAAAATTGATGACAAGCTCACCGACCAGAACGAAACGCTGGAAACCAGCCTGACGAGCCATCTGGGAACGCTTCAGGATGCCCTGTGCGGGAGCCTTGCGGAAAACACTGCCCAACTTACGGAGCAAAGTGATGCCGACCAAAAGGCTGTGCTGGAAAGAGTTGCAGCGCTGGAGCAGCAGCTGCTCACAGCACTGGGCAACAGCAGCACCCAGATGACGCAGTACTACGATGGCATACAGGGAACGCTCAACACCCAGAGCGAAACGCTGGAAACCAGCCTGACGAGCCATCTGGGAACGCTCAAGAATGACCTGTGCGGGAGCCTTGCGGAAAACACTGCCCAGCTTACGGAGCAGAGCGATGCCGACCAAAAGGTTGTGCTGGAAAGAGTTGCGGTGCTGGAGCAGCAACTGCTCACAGCGGTGGGCAACAGCAGCACCCAGATGACGGAGTACCGCGATGATGCAAAGGCAGAGCTGGCAGAATACCAAAAGACGCAGCAGCAGTTCGCAGTGCAGAAATACAAGCTGCTGCTGGGCACCTCGCTGGCGTTTGGCATCGTGAATTTTCTGGGCATCGCGCTCCTTCTGTACCTCAACTTTATGCCCTGAGCATCTGCTGATGCGTTTTTGATGATGCCTTGCAGGTCTATTGCACTTTCAGGTTATTACAATCCCGGTCGATTGCACATACAATACAAGTATCACTTCACAAAACGGAGGGTACTTGTACTATGGTGGACTACGCCGACATCGGAAAACGCATCCGTGCCTGCCGCCTTGCAAAGGGCATGACGCAGGAGCAGCTGGCCAATGAGGTCGGCGTGGTGGTCACGCACATCAGCCATATCGAGACGGGCAACTCGGTGCCCAGCCTGAAAACGCTGATCGACATCATCAACGCACTGGACTGTTCCGCAGACGAGCTGCTGTGTATCGAGATCAAAAAAGCAAAGCCGGTGTTCGACAGCTGGATGACCGAACAGCTTGCGGATTGCTCCGCCGATGAAGCAAAGATCATCAAAGAAACGGTGGTCAGCCTGAAAAAGTCTCTTCGTAAGGTGTACGGAAAGCCATCAAGATATAAATTTGATTAAATCTACCTTAAAACAGAAACAGCTGCTGACCCGTATCAAAAGAGGTACAGGCTAGTAGCTGTTTGTTTCATTAGGCTTAATCTTCAAGTCTGCCATGCTCACATCTCAGTGACAGATAATGCTCAATCTCCCCACCCAGCACAAGCTGTGCATATTCCAAGGGCTTGTTGTAGAGCAGCCAGTCCAGTTCTGCCCGCTGTGCCGGGGTGTTGCCGTACTCGTCCTCTATGGCGATGCAGTCGATGGCAAGGGTAGTGCCATCCTTAAACCAGGCTTCCACCCGGTTGGTGTCCGTGTTATAGCGGCAGGAAAGCAGTTTGTTCATAGGAAATCTCCTTTTATATAAGATGGTGTCAATTCCATTGTCCAAATTTGTGGCCACGGGACGGTTCTTGCCCTCTACCGCTGCGCTCAAAACCGTTTCCGGGTGATTGTTTCCGAATTGTTAAGACGCAAAAAATAAGTAGAGGCGGTTCTGCTCATGTAATGGGTCACCGTTTGCTCCGAACGAAGTTCCTGCCCCTGTTTTGCAGCGGCGTTTTCCGGCTCGCTCACGGAAAGCGTAAGGTCATGGCGCAGTATCTCGTTCAGACGGCTTATGTAAGATTCAAGGTACAGCTCCCAAAAAGAAAAATACCGCCCTGCAAGACAGGCGAAAAATTTTGTCGAGTGAAACGGCGGCAAAATGAATCGGGTGTGTTGCGGGGCGGTAAGTTCTTTCGCGGACTTTTCCTCACTGAAGTGGTGGGTCTCACGGTGATAACCACCACTTTCTGCGGCAGTGTTCAAAATGAACACGACCACATTTTGTGGGTAATTTCAAACCAATCTACAAAATCAGTGGGATTTGTGACAGAGAATATCATGGTTTGCAGGGTACGTCAAGATGATTCCGAAGAAATTATTTATGAATTGAGACAATAGTAAGACTTCTATTATGAATATGATACACTTTACATCATGAAAGAGTTTAAGCTGCACAAAGACGATTCAAGTAGATGTGCAATATGTACAATAAGTTTTCTACAGCAAAATACAGATATAGTCATTTGGCTCTTTTACCGGACAACTTTTTTCAGAAAATTAAAAAATTTGTTGACTTGAAATTGCTTGAAATGTTATCTTGTTGGTAACAAAAGCACGGTGAAGTGCTTGCTACCACACGAAAAGGCAAAACAAAAAAGGAGAGTAAAATGATGAAAAAGCGTATTGCGGCGTTGGTCACCGCCGGTGTCCTTGCTTTGTCGATGCTTACCGGCTGCGGAAGCAAACAGGAAAGCTGGAAAGTTACCTGCCCGTGGGCACCGTCTGGCGTGGCAGCAATGGTCAGCCAGAAGGCTGCTGCAAAGTCCCCTGATTATTCTGATAATAAAATTACACTGGTTGCTGAAGCCGTCAAGGGCGATGCTGCTACTGTCAACACTTGGGTGTCCAGTACTAAGGCAAATGATAAGGAACTGGTCTTCGCCGGTGAGGGTCTGTTCGCCATTACCGAGACTCTGGATCCGGCCAAGCTGCAGTTCAGCTACGACGATTTCGAGTTCGTGGAGAACCTGTACTCCTCCGTCTTCGTCCTGTCCGCTGATTCTTCCCTGAACCTCAAAAATCTGGACGATCTGGAAGCTTATGTCAAGGCAGGCAATCCTGTATCCGTGGCCGTTAACGGTGCTACCGGTTCCGAGGCTTTCCTGGCAGCGGCTCTGTTCGGCTCCATGGGTGCCGGCGACCAGCTGAAACTGACCCCGTACCAGTCCGCTGCTGAGGCTGCACAGGCTGTGGCAAAGGGTGAGACGAATTTCGCGGTCTCTCACCAGTCTCAGATCCTTGAGACCTACCAGCAGGGCGGCGTTGATGTGGTTTGCGCATTCGATGACAAGGCCATCGAGAACGGCCCCTTCGCAGGCGTTGAGGGCGTTGGCTCCAAGGGCTACCCCTATTTCCGCAACCGCTGCTTCGTCATGGCTCGCAAAGGCACTGACGCCGCAAAGGTTGCCGAGCTGAAAGAGCTGTATGATAAGATCCTCGCCGATGATGAGATGGTCGAGTGGCTGAACGACACCATGCTGCTGGAAGTCGATACCATGACCGAGGACGATGTGAAGGCTCACATTGAGAACGTCAAGAGCATCGTCGAGCAGTATAAGGACATCGTGGCGGGCTGATAACAGGCCCTCTATAGCGAAAAAGGTTGAAGCAGGGGGAAGGGGATGACCCCGTCCCCCTGCTTTTATATTTAAAAAGGAGTGGAAACAGGTGAAAAATCTGATAGAACGCATCGAAGCAAGACTGGATGACTGGGGCGCGAAGCTCGAGAAGAAGAACATCGAGTACCCTGTTGATTTGATCTGCGGCATTCTGTTTCTGGTCATCGGCATTGTACTGCTGCTCATCATGCCCCGGCAGGTGCAGATTTCGGAAAAGGACGTTGTGAACGGCCGCGCCTTCCCGACGATGCTGATCTGGCTCATGCTGGCCATGAGTGCCCTTCTGGTGGGCCGCGAGGCATATAACATGGTAATGCACCGCCCGGCCAAGACTAAGACGCTCAACCTTCTGGTGGAGGTCAAGGCTCTGGTAATCGTCCTTATTCTGGTGGTCACTTACCTGCTGGCGGAGGTCACAGACCTGTTTGTGGTGGGTGCTGTATTCTGCGCGGTGGCATTCCTGCTGTTTTTCCGCTGCAAGAAGCCCCTCTACTACGCCATCACCGTCTCGATGGCGGTGCTGATCTGGGTCGTGTTCCACTTCGTGCTGAATGTTAGTTTCTGAGGAGGCAGAATATGGGTTTGTTTGACTTTATCGGCCCGGCCTCCGGGCTGCTTTTTACCCTTGAAAATATCATATGGATCAACCTCGGTGTCTTCATCGGCTGCGTATTTGCCGCCATTCCTGGCCTGAGTGTCATCCTCTGCATCATCCTGTTTCTGCCTGTTACCTACACCATGAAGGCCATTCCCGGCATGATGTTCCTTCTGGGTATCTACTGTGCGGGTGGATACGGCGGCTCGGTGTCGGCTATCCTCATCAACACCCCGGGCACGCCCCACGCGGCGGCTACTATGCTGGACGGCCATCCGCTGTCCAAAATGGGCCGCACTAAGGCGGCGTTGAAAATTGCACTTTATGCATCTACCTTTGGCGGTATCTTCTCTGCGTTGGTGCTGCTCTTCCTCGGCCCTCAGGTCGCAAAAATTTCGGCACAGCTCGGCACGGCGGAGTACTTTATGGTCTGCCTGTTCGGCATGACGATTATTGCAGGCGTTTCGGGTAAGAGCCTTGTCAAGGGCATCATCGCCGCCTGCCTTGGTTTGCTTATTTCCTGTGTGGGCGCAGACCCCATGACCAGCTATGACCGCTTTACATTTGGTATTCCCCGTCTGTATCTGGGTCTTGACCTTGCCGTTACCCTCATCGGTTTGTTCGCACTGGTGGAAATCATTGGCAAGGCAGAGCTGAAGCGGAATGAGTTGAACCTTCACGCCGGAAAAATCGGCAATGATGACGGCAAAATCACAAAAGATGAATACAAGCGGATGCTCCGCCCGGTGCTCATCGGCTCTCTCATCGGCTCCTGCGTGGGCATCGTGCCCGGCACCGGTGCATCGGAGGCCTCGTGGTTCTCCTACAACACCGCAAAGAATATGTCCAAGCATCCGGAAGAGTTCGGCCACGGTTCTGTGGAGGGCGTTGCTGCGGCTGAGTCGGCCAACAACGCCGTCTGTGGTGCGACTCTCATCCCCCTGCTGACGCTGGGCATCCCCGGCGACGGCTGCGTGGCCATTATGCTGTCCGCTCTGATGATCAACGGCCTGAACCCCGGCCTCTCGCTCTTTACCACGGACGGCCCCATTATGTATGCCATCATGCTGGGCCTTATCCTCGTGAACATCTTCATGTTCCTGCAGGGAAAGTACCTTACCAGCCTGTTTGCAAAAGTTGTCTCCATCCCCCAGCAAATTCTGACCCCCATCATCGTTATCTTCTGCTTTGCAGGTGCTTACTCGGTGAACAACAGCTATTTTGATTTGAGCGTGGCACTGGTGTTCGGCGTGATGGCGTGGTTCATGCGCAAGCTGGAGCTGCCCGCCGTCCCTGTGCTGTTGGGTATGGTGCTGGGCAACATGACGGAAACCAACTTCCGCCGTGCTCTGCTCATCTCGGATGGAAGCCCCAGAATTTTCGTCAGCAGTGTGTACTGCTGGATCTTCATTGCGCTGATCGTGGTGGTCATTCTCGGCATTCTGCGCGGCAAGATGAAGGAAGCAAAGAACACCAAAGCAGAACAGTAAAGGGAGGTAAAACCATGGCATATAACATCATTTTTTATTTCAGTGACCAGCAGCGCTGGGACACCTGCGGCTGCTTTGGCCAGCCGCTGAACATCACGCCCAATCTGGACAAGCTGGCAGAGGAGGGCGTAAAATTTGACAATGCTTTCTCTCCCCAACCGGTGTGCGGCCCCTGCCGCGCCCTGTTCCAGACCGGAAAATACCCCACTGAGACAGGCTGCTTCCGCAATAATCTGATGCTGCCCTCGAATATCAAGACTCTGGGCGAGTATATGGAAAAAGATGCCGGCTATGAGACGGCCTATATTGGCAAGTGGCATCTGGCCTCGGACGGCGAGCTGGAAAAGAAGCCGACTATTGACCATACCATTACAGCCGTTCCGTTGGAGCTGCGCGGTGGCTATACCGGTTACTGGCGTGCTGCGGATGTGCTGGAGTTCACCTCCCACGGCTACGATGGCTATGTGTTTGATGAGAACAACAACCGCATCGATTTCAAGGGCTACCGTGCCGACTGCATTAACCAGTTTGCGCTGGACTATCTTGACCAGTATGCCGGCGAAAAGCCCTTCTTCATGACCGTGTCGCAGATCGAGCCGCACCATCAGAACGACCATAATCACTACGAAGGCCCCAACGGTTCCAAGCAGCGATTCGCAGATTTTGTTCTGCCGGAAGATCTGAAGGCTCTGGGTGGAAACGCAGCGGAAGAGTACCCGGATTATCTGGGCCAGTGTGCCAGCCTTGATGAAAACCTTGGTAAGCTGGTGTCAAAGCTGAAAGAAAAAGGCCTGTATGATAATACAGTTATCCTCTATGCTTCCGACCATGGCTCTCACTTCAAGACCCGCAACCGTGACGCGCACCTGAACGGCTATGATGATTACAAGCGCTCCTGCCATGACGGTTGCCTGCATGTGCCGCTGGTCATCTGTGGCGGCCCGTTCAAGGGTGGCAAGGAGATCACCGACCTGGTCAGCACCGAAAGCATTCCCAAAACTCTGCTGGCTCTGGCAGGCGTGGATGTCGGTGATAAGATGATCGGTGAAAATCTGCTTGACGTTGTGGAAAAGAAAAACCATAATAGAGTCAATGAGGTCTATGCACAGATTTCGGAAAGCCGTTGCGGACGCTGCATCCGTACTGCAGATTATATGTATTCTGTCTATGCACCCGGCGTCAACGGCGGCGAGGCTGCGGCATCCGATATTTATGCGGACGACTTCCTTTACGATATGCAGAAAGACCCGTGGCAGCTGAACAATGTGGTCGCGGATCCTGCATATGCTGCGGTCAAGGCGGAACTTCGTGAACGTCTGATGAACTGGATTCAGCACGCGGAAGGCAGCCGCCCCACTATCACCGACTGAAAAGGAGCGCTTGCCCATGCTCTCGGCTGTTGAGAAAAAATCCGATCAGGTTTATCGCTGGCTTCTGGCTTATATTGACGAAAACAAATTTTCCGGGAACCAGCGTTTGCCTTCGGAAAATGCGCTCTGCCGGAAGCTGGGTGTCAGCCGAGAAACGATACGAGTGGCCATCGACCAGTTGGTAGCAGAAGGACTCGTGTACAAGCTCAAGGGAAGTGGGACTTATTTCCACCGGGAAAAAGTAATGACGCGGGATTTGAACACAGATGATGCCCTTTATAAAATCGGCCTTGTCCTGCAGGGACAGGATACAAGTGCCAATTCGGGATTAATCGAAGGGGTTCGCAGTGTTCTGACGCAGGAGCAGGTTGACCTCCATGTATTTCTGACCGATAACAAATTCTGCAACGAACGCCGCTGTCTGGAGACTGTGGTACATCAGAATTTTCACGGTTTCATCGTGGATGGTGTCAAATCGAGCATCCTCAGCCCAAATCTTGACTGCTACAAGGAGCTTTACCGACGTAAGATCCCTGTGATATTCTACAACAACTTCTATCGGAACTTGCGCTGCCCCCGCGTAACGATCAATGACATCGAATGTGCCCATCAGCTGATAGGACGCCTGATGGATGCCGGACACAGCCACATTGCAGGCATCTTCGTGTACGACAACTACCAGAGCGTAGAAAAGTTTCAAGGCATGGCGGAAGCGATGCGAAATCGTGGTTTGGAACTGAACGATGATTACATCAAGTGGTGTATTTCGGACGAAGCCCACAACGAAAGCTATGTCCGTTCCATTGAAAGATTTCTGAAGAGCATCCCTAAATGCACCGCTATCGTCTGCTGCAACTACATCATCTATCGGCTGGTCATGAAAACCCTGCAGAAAATGGGGAAGACTGTACCCGAAGATTATTCGCTGGTCTGTTTTGATTATTCCGAAGAAACTTATCGGCAGGAGGATGTTACCTGCTCCGTGGAGCAAGGCTTCGAGATGGGACGTCAGCTTGCGCTGCGGCTTATGGAGATGATTTCCACCGGCGAATGCGATGACCGGAACTACACTTATGTCATGAAGCCCATCCTCTACGATGGCCATTCCATCCGGAAGATCAAAAAGGTAAAATAAAGATTCTCCCGGAGGCAGTACTGCTCTCCGGGAGAATCTCTTTATCGGTTTTGTTGTGCCAGAAAATGTGCAGCAGTATGCAGGCGCGGAAGCACATAGGCAAAGAATTGCTTATACGCTGCGCAAAAGCGGTTGCTTCCAGAGGCATCCCAATCTCGCTTGCATCCGCCCCGGCAGAGCAGCTGATAAGTACAGGCTGAGCATTCCACCGGGCGTTTGCGACCCTGTGCCAGAAATGTCTGGCTTGTGGGAGAATTAAGCGCATCTTCAACGGTACAGTGGCTCAGATTTCCCAGCTTCCACTCATCCAGAACATAAAAGTCACAGGGATAAAGGCTTCCGTCACCTTCTACGGTAAGATAATGTCCACAGGAGCCGGAAGAAGCGCATGAGGTAGGCGGCATTCCCAACAGGATACGCAGATAGTCCTCAAAATTGCGAACGCTGATATAATTGCCTCGTTGCAGCTGCTGATACCAAGTATCAAAGACACCGCACAGAAAACGACCATAAAGTTCCGGCGTTAGAGAATATTCCTGCCCTCCAATCGTATCAAGTGGGTCAAGACATGGGATGAATTGCAGATTGTGCTGTCCAAACTCGCAGAGGCTTTTGAAGGCTCGCTGCGGCTTTCTGGCCAGCTGTCCGGTCACAACACAGAGCAGATTCGTTTCGACCCTGTAGGCATCCAGCAGCGCAAGCGCATGAGTTACTTTATCCCATGTGCCCTGCCCAGCTGCGTCCAGCCGATAGAGATCATGGTTCTCCTGTGTGCCGTCCAGAGAGAGGCCTACGAGGAAAGAGTTGGCTTTGAAAAAGGAAGCCCATTCTTCATCCAGACAAATGCCATTGGTCTGGATGCTGTGGAACACAGAGATATTGCGCTGCATGGAACGCTCCGTTTCCAGAAAGAACCGGAAGAAATCCAACCCGGCAAGAGTCGGTTCGCCGCCCTGAAACAGAAAATGGACGCTGCCGCCTTCCTCTGTGGCTGCAAAAGCCTTTTCAACCAGTTCTCCTGCCATTTCATGGGAAAGCAGTCCCATATTTTTGCAGGCTCGGCTGTTGGAAACATCGTCATAAAAGCAGTACCGGCAACGCAGATTGCACAGGCTGGACGCTGGCTTGACGAGAAATGTATTATGTTTCATAGAGATTCCCTCCGTGCTTCGCATTTCTTAAAACAAGGATACCGGAAAATACGGGCTTTCGCAAGCAGTAACAGGTAAAAGCTGTTTGAAATAGTAAGAAAACAAAGATAGTTGTCCAGAAATCAAAAAAGGAGAAGAAAACTTGTATGGATGAAAATAAAACATATGGTACACGGTCAGCACGGCTTTGGAAGCTGTTTTTGAGTACGCTGTACATTAGCAGCTTTACCTTCGGCGGCGGCTTTGTCATCGTGACCTTTATGAAGAAAAAATTTGTAGATGAGCTGCACTGGATCGATGAACAGGAAATGCTGGATATGACAGCTTTGGCGCAGTCCTCTCCGGGCGCAATCGCGGTCAATGCTGCGATTCTGGTAGGCTGGCAGGTAGAAGGCTTGGTTGGAATGTTCGTGGCGGTGTTGGGCACCATCATCCCACCTATGGTCATTCTTTCAGTCATTTCTGTGTTCTACAATGCTTTTGCCACCAATCGCTATATCGCGTTGTTACTCAAGGGAATGCAGGCTGGTGTGGCGGCGGTCATTCTGGATGTGGTATTCGACCTCGGCGGCAAGGTGCTGAAGACCCACTCATGGGTGTATATTGCCCTGATGGTCGCAGCGTTTGTCGCAAATACGGTGTTTGATGTCAATGTGGTGGTGGTCATCCTTACCGCTGCAGTATTCGGCGTGGTGCTGGCTCTGGTCCAGTGGAAAAAAGGTGGTGCAAAATGATCTACTTACAGCTTTTTCTCAGCTTTTTGCAGGTGGGCATGTTCAGCGTAGGCGGCGGCTATGCGGCCATGCCGCTGATCCAGAGCCAAGTGGTGGAACAACATGGCTGGCTGACGATGCAGGAGTTCACTGACCTCATCACGATCGCAGAAATGACCCCTGGTCCCATTGCGGTCAATTCGGCAACTTTTGTTGGTTTGCGTATCGCGCAGGTACCCGGAGCCATCATTGCAACACTAGGTTGCATTACACCGGCGCTGTTCTTTGTTTCACTTCTATCCTACATCTATCGTAAATACAAGGATATTTCTCTGCTGCAAAGTGTTCTGGCCTGCCTGCGTCCGGTCATTGTAGCGCTTATCTTTGGTGCAGGTCTTTCCATCCTGTCTATGGTGGTGTTCGGAGAGAGTGCAAAGACGCTCGCCAACGTAGACTGGATCGGCATCGGCAGTTTCGCATCGGCATTTTTTGTCCTACGGAAGCTCAAGTGGAATCCCATCCTGACCATGTGCCTGTGCGGCGTGGCCGGGCTTGGACTTCACATTTTGCTCGGAATATAATCTTAAGACAATTTGTCTGTTGGAAGCATGAAAATAAATCATTGGGCTTGCAATCAGGGCAAAACTGTGGTATATACATTATACGAAACATTGCTTTGATGAACGTATTACCGTTCAATGATGTATAAATGGGAGGTGCCTGCCATGACTGCCGTGCTCTACGCCCGCTATTCCTCGGACAACCAGCGCGAAGAATCCATCGAAGGTCAGATCCGGGAATGCACGGCCTATGCCGAGAAGAATGGCATCACCGTGGTCAAGCACTATATTGACCGTGCCATCTCCGCCAAAACGGACAATCGCCCGGAATTCCAGCAGATGATAAAGGACAGCGACAAGAAGCTATTTGATATTGTGCTGGTCTGGAAACTTGACCGTTTTGCCCGAAACCGCTATGACAGTGCCCGGTACAAGACCCAGTTGAAGAAGAACGGTGTCAAACTCATGTCAGCCACCGAGATTATCTCTGAGGGGCCGGAGGGTATCATTCTGGAATCGGTGCTAGAGGGCTATGCCGAGTATTATTCGGCAGACCTTGCCGAAAAGGTCGTTCGTGGACAGACGGAAAACATCCTGAAAGGTCGCTGCAACGGTGGCCGTGGAACCTTTGGCTACACGTTGGATTCGGAACGGAAGTTCCACATTGACCCGCTCACCTCTCCTTTCGTGATGGAATCGTTCAAGAAATACAATGAAGGCTCTACCATGAAAGAAATTCGGGACTGGCTGAACGAAAACGGCATCAAGAACCCGGTGGGCAGCGCGTTCACCTATAATAGTGTCGAGCATATGCTCAAGAATCGGCGGTATATCGGGGAGTTGAAATTCCGGGATGTAGTCGTGCCGGACGCTATCCCGCCCATCATTCCGCTGGAACTGTTTGAAGATGTACAGGAGAAAATCGCCAAAAATAAGAAAGCCCCTGCCCGGAGAAAGGCAGAGGATGACTACCTGCTGACCACCAAGCTGTTTTGCGGTTGCTGCGGTGCGCTGATGTTTGGCGAGAGTGGTACAAGCCGAACAGGTGAAGTCCACCGCTACTATAAATGCGCCACAGCCAAAAAGAAGAAAGGCTGCAAGAAAAAGACCGTCCGCAAACAGTGGCTCGAAGATTTGGTGGTCAACCAGACGATGCAGCTTGTCCGGGATGATGCCGCTATGGAATCCATCATCGCCAAGGTGATGGAGCTGCAAAACAAGGAGAACACCAACATTCCCCTTTATGAGAAGCAGCTCCGGGATGCGGAATTGGGTATCCAGAATATGCTGAACGCGATTCAGGCCGGTATTCTGACCAGCTCCACCAAGGAGCGGTTGGAGCAGCTGGAAGAAACCAAGCGTGAGCTTGAAGCCCGCATTGCGGAAGAAAAGCTGGCGAAGCCCAAGGTCACGGAGGAGTTCATCCGCTTTTGGCTGCTGCGGTTCCGTAAGCTGGATATGAGCCTGAAAGACCAGCGGCAGGCACTGGT
>ERZ870052.229-NODE-229-length-22191-cov-7.813919_pt1 | contig 22191 bp, 17 predicted proteins | sample MGYA00520889_ERZ870052 | MGnify/ENA primary metagenome ERZ870052 (study PRJEB32232, sample SAMN07284988) | human gut metagenome | biome: human-associated habitat; material: feces | host: Homo sapiens | place: Tanzania | collected 2014-08-14 ...
AAATCGCGATTTGCCATTTTTCCTTTTACCTTATTATTATATTAGAATCTGAAGTGAGCGAATGCGCGGTTAGCCTCGGCCATACGGTGCATATCCTCCTTACGCTTGAAAGCACCACCCTGATTGTTGTAGGCATCCATAATCTCAGCAGCGAGCTTATCAGCCATTGTCTTACCGCCACGCTTGCGAGCGAAAGCAATAAGATTCTTCATTGAGATACTCTCCTTACGCTCTGCACGAATCTCTGTAGGAACCTGGAAAGTAGCACCACCGATACGGCGGCTCTTTACCTCAACCTGAGGAGTGATGTTATCGAGAGCCTGCTTCCAAATCTCAAGAGCAGTCTTCTCTTCCTTAGACATCTTCTCCTGAACAGTATCAAGTGCTTTGTAGAAGATTTCGTATGAGGTATTCTTCTTACCATCATACATCAAGTGGTTTACAAACTTAGAGACCTTCTGGTCGTTGAATTTCGGATCCGGAAGGATCACGCGCTTCTTTGGTTTTGCTTTTCTCATGTTGTTTTTTGAAAAAAAGTGTCTGCGTGGGGTTGTCTCTTACTGTTCTTCAACGCCCTCTCTTGGGCATTTACTCAACCTGTCTATTAACAATTCTCCAGCAAAACGTTTAAAAAATTTTCGTCCGACAATCAAATTTTAATATTGATTACTTCTTTGCCTTAGGACGCTTAGCACCATACTTAGAACGACGCTGTGTACGGTTGGCAACACCTGCTGTATCGAGTGTTCCGCGAACGATGTGATAACGAACACCTGGAAGGTCCTTTACACGACCACCGCGAACAAGCACGATTGAGTGCTCCTGAAGGTTATGACCTTCTCCCGGGATGTAGGAGTTAACCTCCTTAGAGTTTGTCAAACGTACACGGGCAACCTTACGCATTGCCGAGTTAGGCTTCTTAGGTGTAGTTGTGTAAACACGAACACAAACACCACGACGCTGAGGACATGAATCCAAAGCCGGTGACTTGCTCTTGTCTACGAGCACCTTTCTGCCTTTTCTTACCAATTGAGAAATTGTAGGCATAATTTTACTTTTTAATTTATATATTTTATTTTTTAATTGTCGTATCCAATAAAACAGCTTAATTACAAGCCGTTTTCGGGGTGCAAAGGTACAAACTTTTCTCGAAACTACCTAATATATAAAAACACAATCTCACTACGAAATTAAAAATTTAATATGCGACAGGATATTTTAACAAGTATTTACACTCAATCGTAGCATTTATGTCAACCGCAACCGACGTTTAGCGCTTTAGAAACGCATGTGTAACATGCTGTTTGCTGCGGGTTTACACCTTATATATATTATAGGTACGTTCGACATATATATATATATATATTAGGTGCGCGACGCGCCTGCTCCCCTACCGCCATTCACGCCGCCGATTGCCGTTATTCGTAGTTCACCATTCCCATCTCTGGAAGTTTCGCTATAACATCCATCTTCAACATCAAAGGGAAGAACTGCATAAAATCAAACTCCTTTTCTTCCTTTATTTGTTTGAGCGTATTTTTATATTGCTCGAACCACTCGAAGTTTTCTGGACTTATATTTTGCAAATGGGGCAACATCTCTAATATACCATCAATATGCGTCTTAAATTCGAAGTCGGTTTTGTATTTGTCGAATTTGCATGTATATGGCAACGGCTTAAGCTCTTCATCTTTTTTCTGCTCATCTCCGAAAAGTTTACGAAACGAGCGTTTCAAGGCATTGGTCTTATCACAATCAAACAACAGATTCTGACTTTTAGCCAACATCTCGAAATAAGGGGAGTAGCTCTCGGGGACTAATAGATCGCCAGCACTTTCACTATTGTTGAATGCACGTAGAAAGTCTACCAACGAGTCTTTTAGATTTTCCAAATGTACGGTAAGCATTATCTCTTTTGAGCGGTCTACAAGAGTCTTAGCATACTCCTTTTTTTTCTCTTGAGAGACTCCCTTCCTAATCATACGAGCCTCCATTTCACAAGCTTTCTTCACCAAGGATAATGGTCTGAACATAAGGTTATAATAGTCTCTGTATAGTACATCCTTATTAATTCCATGCCTCTGAAGATGCTTGCACGCCACTTCTATTTCTATATTGTAGTTTCTCAGCAGAAGGCGCATTTCAGACACTGTCCCTGCAATTTGCGAATCAACATCCAACACAAAATCATCTGGTCCTGCCTGCAATTTCAATATATGAATCTCGGAAGGATAGGCGATACGGTGTCCGTTCGACTGGTTTTCCTTAGAAAAGAACTTAACCGCAGTTGCCATTACCACTACGAGGTTTCGATATTCATGCCGAGCAAAGTCTTTGAACCTGTTTACCTGATCGTCAACAGACGCATTTCTCGTATTACATTCTGTAAGTCTTTGTGAACGGTATGCCTGAAAGGTATACAAAAGAGAGAAAAACGCCAAGACCGTAGCTACAATGCCATAGAAATTGAAGTCGTTCCAAAAGAAACTCACCCTGTCGTCCGACCCCTTATAGTCGGACAACATTTTAGAGGGGATGCAACTCTCCCACTTGTCTGAAAGACACAGCACTAACACGCATAAAAGCATCACAAAGACCACACATGCCATGATGGGTGGCAAGTATGTAAATATCCATGCAAAGAAAGACTTAACCAGCTTTAATGCCTTTTTAAATATACCACAAATCTTTTCTCTCATATGCCAATAGGTTGTTCAGTTATTGTTTTGCGTAGACCACTCTTCACCACTCGTCAGGCGTCAGCGTCGATGCGAAGCGCATCCATTTTCCGATAAAAATCAGCGAAGAGAGGATAATACTTGTTTATTGTAGCGTCAACAAGAACATCTATCACGGAGCCTTCATAATTGTGCGCAGCATCCGAACGACTCTTTATCATGTCCATCCACGACTGTCCGTCGCTTATAAGACTCATTTCAAAGGCTTTGCGTGTAGCGTCGCGCGACCCTCCGATGCCGTCGTATCCTTGATACTCGGCATAAGCCTTCATGAGTTTCCACGAGAGTTCGTGTGTAAACTCAAATCGCTGCACAAGTCCGTCGCACTCAAACTCGTTGAGCGCCCGCTTCTTGCTGGCGCCTACTATCTCGGCGAGGCGCGCAAGCGCCTTATGATAGCTGTCAAGTCGTTGTTCCCAACGCGGAATGTTAATCATATACTGCTGTTTTGCGTGCTAAGTTACTACTTTTACGCGAAAAGAACAAGGCTTCACACCATAAAAGCGAGGAATGCAACAATATCAACAGATCATGCTGCACCCTCGCTTCATGGGTCAGAACCGATAGGACACGCCGATACCGAACACGCCGTTGTTCACCCACTCCCTCTTGCCGTGAGAATATCGCCATCTTCCTTCGAAATGGAGCGACAGTTTCTCTGCAAAGTCATACTCTATACCGGCTCCGGGCTGCACATAGAAATCGGGACCAATGTTCTCCTCACAATCCAAGTCGTAGTGTCCACCCGCCGGGTCATACTGACACAAGACATATTTGGTATGTCCGCCAACAAAGCCTACGCCGGCTATCGGATACAACTTCAGACGCGATGAGACCGGCAAAAGATAGTGAAAGTTGACACCGCCCACCAAGTTCCAAGTCGACGCTTCCGTGTAGTATTCCACAGCAAGCTGCAGACGCACGCCCTTTGTAAAGTTGTGCGAGATAGCCAGAGAGGAACCAAACACACAGTCGCCCGACTCAGTAACGTCCAGAAGTGCATTCATACTGGCTGCCGACTCGCCCTTTTGGGCTTTAATATTCAGACTTACGGCTGATAGAAGACACGCCGTCAAAAGTAGTTTTTTCATATATAGATATTTATTTATTGATATATCACCGTATAATTCATTCTTGCCAACTGTTTTATCACGAACTTATACTTTTTGTCATAGATACATTTCTCTGCAAGTTCTTCTTTGGTGTACTTTTTATACGTGCTCCTCCTAATAACAACAATCTGATAGACTAAATCGTCGTTGCGCTTATACACTTCGTAGCCTTTGTATTGATCATTGTTTTTAACACGCCGAAGTCCTTTGGAGAGTATAGTTTTAGTAGTAAGTTCCGAAGAACTGTCTGCGAATGCTCCATAGCCAATATAAACCGACTCACCGCATTTGTTTATGAAACAAATATTCGGGTAGTCATAATCGAATTCCAACTCGTCGTCATCCCTGTACCCGAAGAAGAATTTACACGAAGACAAAATGGACACAAACGCTATAGCCAAAAATATTAATTTATACCTCATACTTCTTTTATCATTTATCATCATTTCCCGTATAAGTGATTAATGAACCCATTGCTAAAGCATCATCATAAGTGAAGCGATATATTTTATCACATATTCCCTTTTCCACAAGCTCAGCATCGGTATATTTATCTAAGGTCTCTTTTTTGAAGATAAACAAATAGGTAGAATTAAGAGCCACACGAGCATCATTCGGACAAATGATGGAGAGTCCCCAACTCTCCCCTGGCAAAACCTTAGTCATTCTGTCTCTACTGCGTATTTTATCAAACACGGATTCCACCGTAACACATTGGTTAGGTTTCGCATTATAATATGTAACTAAATACACCTCGCCTTCCGATTCGTTTGTAAAGGTGCAATAAAGATGAGTAACAGAAGAGCCATCATCATCACACGTTGTTGCCGTAAGCGTGATATACAGAAAACACATGATTGTGTAAATGAAAAATTTCTTCATTGGTTTAACACATAAAATTAAGTTGTTAAAAGATAAAATCCCACACTAACAGTCTTGTTTTAAAACTAAATTTTTTATCTTGTTCATACAAACCATCCACTGGCCAAGAGTTTTTCAGCCTAGGATTTTTATATTTTGTACCAACTCCATTCCAAAAACTATTTATATCAAAAAAGTTTGGACTATTAGGATCATAACCTTTTGCTCCTTTACCATAATGTCTATCGAAATAATTTGCACCTAAACCGCTTGCATATTTTTCAAACCATCTACTTTTATGTTCTACATCACTCAAGTACGAAGTGAACAAAGTGCTTAACAAGCTAGGAATAGCAACAACTTTAAAGTAAAGAAGCCCCCAATGTTGAGACTGTATATAATGACCATACTCATGCACGAACAAATGGTCTCTCCAATCAGCCACATAACCTTTTGGTCCAAACGAATAATGACCTACTGTAAATGCACTATTACCGCTTGTAACGCCAGACAAAGCCAACATACCATCAAAAGCCGTAACTTTGTCTACCTTACCAAACATATTAAGCACATGAGCTGTCATATTTCCTACATATGAATTCAGGAAGCCCCACGTCCACTTATTTAAAATTTGCAAACCATTACCCATGAACATACCAGAATCTATTCTCCATGCATTGCGAAGAACCTTCCAATTGTAATGATCAAAATTTACGCCATGAGCAAATATGTTATACAGAGTATTGCCAATTGCAGCAAAAGGTGTGAATAAGAAGAAGATATTGCCATCTTTGTCTACATATTTAAGTGGATTGTTCAGACAATAGCTATAGCGGTTAAAGCTTTGCGTATTGTCTGGCAGTTGCACATAAGCATCAGGGCTAAGGAATCGACCAGTTTCTGGATCGTAGAGACGAGCGTTCATGTTGACAAGTCCATACTGCGACAAATATTCATGACTTGTATATCCACGTCCAAGAAAAAGATCCGGTTCAGAACCTTGAGGATAAACCTCTTGGGTCTCTGGCTCCCGCATTTTACCCCAAGCATCATAACTATATTCACGTAATAACACACCATCTGCATTTGCGATATGCGTTATACTACCAAGATGATCACGACATATATTTACAAGCATCCACGAAGGACTCATGATTTTCTTCACATACGCCATCGGCGCCGAATAGGCATCACCACACAGATATAGGATCTGCATGCTACCATCACCATCTATTTCATATTCATCAAGATAATATTTCTTACAAGAGCCATTCATCATAGCCACACGATTTCCATTAGCATCATAGACAAACTCAGTTTCATTATAACCATACTTGATATACGAAGGACAATGAAATGAGTTATACTCTAAGACCATCTCTTCTGAATTATCGCTACTGTTATCTCGCAACAGGCCTGTGACGGCATATGGTTTAGTCTCATGCCTATACTCCATCACACCAACATCTGGCATTGAAAGTAAGTTTCCGTTGTCAGCATACACTACCTGCTTATCTCCGATACCAGATAGGCGATTCATAACATCATAAGCAAAACACTCCTTTATTCCACGTTTATTATCAGTACGCGACAAAAGATTATTGTTAAGCGGATTAAAAGTGTAGCTAAAATCCTGAATGGTTCCAGAACGTCTACGAGTCGGTAACCCGAAGACATCATAATCATACAAACGTGCCATACCACCTGTCACGATTTCTGTAGGCTGTCCAAATTCGTTTTCTTTGAACAGTCTATATAAGATTGTAGTGTTATCGAGGGTTACTTTTTCCATATGGTTATTAGCATACTCGTAATTAAGAGTAAACATTTTGGGCTGACTAACACCTGAGTTCAATGTTATCGTCTCGCTGTTAAGTTTTCCATCTATATATACAAATGATTTTTCTATCGATTTATTGCCTATAGACTTCACTTTATTTTGCAATCTGCCATAATCATCATACACAAACGTTGTTAATATACCATTTGTGGAACTCTCAGACGTTACGTTGCCGTCACCATCATAAGTATATGCCGTAGAGAACTCCGGTCTCGTCTCATTAGTCTTTCTTCCAAACTTGTCGTATACAGTTGACACAACATTTCCATTTGCATCAGTAGAGGTAAAATGGCGAGTGCCATCATTATCATATTTCTCTTCAAAAACTTGCAAACCAAAACTTGGATCTTCAATGGCCACTTTGCGTCCAAATTCGTCATATTTAAACTTTGTTACAACATTACCAGGAGCGACCACCTCCGAAGGCTGTCCGTCAGCACGTAGATTATACTCTATGATTCCACCAGGATCTTCAACTTTTACAAGCTGACCAACATTGTCTATTGTCCGCACAGTAACAACGCCATCTTTAGTTTCGGTAGTATTGCATCCATCATAACTCCAAGACGACATCTTGCCAGATGCCTCAACATATTTTACAGGACGGCCGAATTCGTCATATTCATAGTTATTCCATTCAGTCGGAGCATCACCAATAAAAGGCAGAGATATCTTCGATATTTTTCCTCTTCTATCATATATTTTGTCTACGAACTGCCAACTTCCGTCAAATCGCAATTCCCCATTACGTATTTCTCGTTCAAAGCTATCATAATGAACGATAGATGCAGGTTTACTATTATTACTATATTTTATAGTATAAAGTCCAATTCCGCCCCAATTCTTTTCTACTCTTTCCAACACGCCATCGGGATAAAGGGTGTAATTCTTTTCACCAGTAATATCATAGCCATATTTTGTGATGCGACCCTTATAATCCGTCATTTCACATGGGTTTCCAAACATATCATATTTAGAATAAGTAGTAGTATGCCCCAAAGCGTCTGTATAAGAACGAAGACACCTACCGTTATCACCATAGACGAACGTTTCTCCTATGAATTCTTGAGAATTATAGGGAGCAGTTTTCTTACTAGTGACATTTCCATATGAATCATACGTATAGTGTGTTTCAGACTGCTTCTTTCCACCAATGCATGAGACATTCTTAACAAGAAGATTATCATCATTGTATGTTAATAATTTACTTGTTGTCCAAGAATCACCATTTCTGATAGTTGTTGATTCAACAGATAAAGGCAGACCTATAAGATAGCTTTGTGGCGTCAATAGATTCTTATACGAAGTTGTTTGACCTACATTTTGTAATGTTCCATATGAAGTAATCTCTTTTGTCACATTATTATATTCGTCATAACTCATGTTCTTTGAAACAATCGTACCTGTCAGAAGATTTGTTTCTTTCATAGACACAATTCTTACATTATTTTTCTTATTGCGCGAATATGGGCAGTTGTAAGACGTCTCTGTTATTTTTTCGGGGGTTTCGACACGAGTAACAACTCCAAACATCTTTGGATCATGAATCTCCGTACTGATTTGGTCTGATAACCAATCTCTGGTTACGACCTTTTCAAAACCTAAAAATCCCAGACCTTCATTATGCCAAACTCCATCATAGAAAGTATAGCTATTTTTTGCAAGCAAAGAACTATCATCAGATGATGTAATATTACTATAATTAAGCAAATTTATTGGTTGCACAAGTGGCGAATATGGGTATGTAGACATACATGAAGAAGTAATGATATAATTCCTATTAAAACCAAAAGAACTTCCATAATCATTGTAATGATAGTTCATGAAACTGTCTCTCATACGAGTAAGCAAATTGAGACGTGTAAAATCACGCGAGTAACTGTAGCTCTTGACAACAGCATCATCCACAATGATAAAATTACTCATATTATGAAAATTGCACACATTAGAAGGTATTATATGAGCGTTGTCGGAGATTGCAACTCCACATAACAAACTATCATTTAACACTCCCTTATCATTTAGGTAGATGTTTACTTGTCCTTCATTAATATGCAACAAATCAGCCAATCCATCCTTATTAACATCCATAAGCATGAATTGATCGTCATAGCATCTCAGTATTTCCATTGTACTTTTAACAAAAGACTTACCTGTTGACGTATATAAAGTCCATTTGGAACCATTATCAATATCAACTGTACATATTTCACATTCTATCACCCTACCATGCTCACTGCATACGGGTTCTCCTCTTTCAAAGACAAGGGCTTCCTCACAAACACGGCATCTGAGCCCATGTCTATCTTTAATCCAATACTGTTTTATATCACCGCCACAGAATCTACATACATTATCACTATCAATTGTTGGTTCTTTCGCCTTACAAAAAGGACAATAAGGTTTAGACCAAACAGGCACTCTGCACATCTCAAATCTTTTACTAGATTTTAATGGAGAAACCAGTACATCGAGTTTCCCATCTCCGTTAACATCCCCCCAAATTGCAGAATGATAAAAAGCAACGCTATTTATTGTATCATCAATACGCTGTAGGTTAAACCTATTATTCTCTAAAACAAAAATTTCCACTCCTGTTTTAGTAGCATGGCATAGTTCCGCTTTGCCATCACCATCTATGTCAACGACACAAAAAGGTTCTCCACTCTTACTATCATAATTGGACAAAACTAAAGATTCGCCTATATACATTTTATTGTTCAGGTCAACAAGATCAACATACAGTTTCATTTTATCTTTTTGATCCAAAGTAGCAACAAGCAATTGAACCTTGCCATTACCTACAAAATCCCCCCAAAAATACGAGCTTTGTGCCGGACTATACTTTTTATTACCGTTATTATAAGAATGATTGATAGAGAAAGTAAAAGATTGAGAGGTCAACGCTCCAGTATCATAAGAATATTCCGTCACTGAAAAGCGTGTATAATTCTTACCAGCGCCAACTACATTCACCTTTACAATGTTATCCGTACCATCGCCATTAATGTCTACAGCCTGAATCGTCTGAAAGCCCTTTTCTGTTTTTATAGAATCTATTCTGGACCATTCAGATAAGGAAGGAGATATTAGAATAGTTTGGTTTTCGGGATAATTACTACCATACGCAGGATAAACTTTGGTGCTACCAATGGTATTATGCACATATACTCCGACCACTCCCCAAGAATCAAAACATGCAGGTAAAACAACCAAACCATCGTTAAAATCATTTTTCAACAATTTTCCCCTAATGAAAGCGAGGTCATTTTCTTTTGATGTTGGGAAAAACTTTGCCAACAGATTTTGTCCATCGTTTATCAGCGATGGTTTATGATCGTCTATTGCTGTACCATACTGAAAAGTTAAGCCTTGAAATCTGTGCGTTCCTTTACACGTACAATTTAAAGCTACTAAACGTTTTACACCTTTTGTTTCATGTGTCAGATTATACTCACGCAAAACTATTTTCCGACCATCAACGATATCACTCGAAACAATTCTGCAAAGCAATCTGTTGGCAGTCATTGCTACGCCACCAATATAAATTGTTGTAAAATCATCTCGCTCAACATAATTGAATACCATTTCAGCTGGATGGTTGTCTCTCGACATACTACCATATTGTATCTTTGTAAGATATAAACAATTGCCTGACCTTTCATAAGAAAAATCAATACGGAAGCCTTTCGAATCACAAAGTTCTGTTATAGGATATACAACTTGCATATCTTTGTTGTCTGTAAAACCAAATGTTGCAGTATTACCATTAGGATACGCTACAGTAAAATAGGCAACATTTTCACCAGACATATGTTTCTTCACAAGAATAAATCCTTGCGCTGTTTCATATTGATATTCTTCAAGAGGTCCAAGATTGTCTACAAGACGAACACCATCAAGAGCAAATGCACATTTTTCTGGCTTAGACAGATCTACAGGAGTCGTTTTACCATCATAATACAATGATTTGCCAACAACTGATATACAGGAATATCCCTTAATATCCCATCCAAAACCAGCGACACCATTACCAGACTGACTATTATATATAAGACTCACGTCAGGAGTTAGCTTACAATTAGCAGCTGTCATAATGGGAATTTCGTACGTACGAGCTCCCGTAGGAGAAACACCTTCTGTTATTGGGATTTTTCCTACTACCGATGTATTTATGTATATTGGAGGTGGCATAACTTGCAACTCCTCCTGGTTATCCACATTGACATCTGTAACAATCTCATCGTTATCATTTCTCTCAAGGTCTTGAGCTGACGCCAAATCAAGCTCGAAAGGTTTGTATTTATAGACTATGAGAGTATCGCCAGACGAATCGACTTGTGTATCAACATACTTTCTTGCTTCCAACAAAGCACTGTCTTTACACATTTCTGAGTTCAAAACATTTGAAACTTTTCCTGTGATTTGAGCTGATGCAACATAAGATAGCATACCCAAAATACATATCACAAAGAATCTATAGTTTGTTTTTTTATTCATAGGATTAATAATAGTAGATTTCATCTATTTTTTTATGATTTTCCAAGAGTTCGCATCTTTACCAATAGAGATTTTTAATATATAAACCCCATTAGCTAAGCTAGACATATCCAATAAAAACTCGGGGGTAACAAAATCTCCCTTGCAAATGATCTCTCCACTTGCTTTATACAACACATATGATACATTATGATTGCTTTCCTCTTCCAAAGCTATTGTCAAATTCGTAGAAACTGGATTAGGGTATATTTTAAAATGTAGTTCAGCAATGCAGTCGTTGTATTCCTTTAAAAAAGTCTCATCATTTTGTAGTTGGCGTCTTGTGTCTATCACGATTGTACGCCCAATTCTATTTCCTGAAGCATCGTAAGCATAAGCAACACGTTGTTTTGTTGCCTTAGAAGGAGAATGATTAGGACGTCCCGGTGGAGGCATTTTAGATTCCTCTTTTAGATTACCTTCAGGTGGAACGTACTCGGGGTTACTTGAACCTGACGACACACCTTCCACTTGGGCCTTAGAAACAGCACTAAAGGAAAGTACACATAAAGTCAAACATAGAAATTGTCTCAGCATATATTTTATTGTTTAAGGATTTTATGCTACAAAAATAATAACAAAAAGCAAACAAAACAACCCTTGTTTTATAATTTGGGACAAGCAGAAATCATAACGCTTTGATAATCAGTATTGTCTTCCCGAAAATTTAACGAAAATGTCGCAAATAAAGATAGTAAGAGATTTGGCTATATAACAGAAATAATGTAGTTTTGCACACTATAAAGCAATACAAAAAAATGAAACATTACCTATACCTAATCCTATTACCATTAGCAGTAATGGCGTGTTCGCACAAACAAACTATGGACCGGCTCGCAAGAGTTGACCTCATGTTGGACAGTCTGCAGACCGACTCCGCCAAAAGTGTTCTTAGCACTATCGACATCAGCAAGACGAACAAGGAGGCTACGGCATATTACACTCTGCTCAGTACGCAGTATCAGTATATCATAGACAACGACTTTCGCGACACAACACGACTTAACGGCTGCATAAAGTTTTATGCACACAGCAAGGACAAGGAGAAACTGGCGCGTTCTTATTACTACAAAGGTGAGCTGTGCTTCAGAAGCAACGACATCGCTAACGCCATAAACAACGAGAAACACGCTGAGTATATCTTAAGCAAATGCAATCTTCAACAGAAGCGCAACCTGATACTCTATCAGAAGATATGCGAGGGACTGGCATTCATCAACATACAATATGGCGAGTATCGTTTGGCATTACACTATGCGAAGTTGGCGCTGCATAGTCTGAAGCAGCTGAACGACAAGAGATACCAGGCTTATGAGTTGGGTATGATGTCGGCATGTTACCAGCGGCTCGGCTACGCTGACAGCACAACAATGTGCATAGAAGAGAGCGTGCCATTGGCGCAGCATACCGACGCCAGTTGCAGAGGCTATATCTACAATCTACTTGCTCGCCACTACATCCACCTCGGAGAGCTTGACAAGGGAAAACAGTTCTTAGACAGTTCGTTTTGCTATACAAAGGATGCTTTCACATACCTCGCTGCCGGCAATTACTATTATGCCGTGAACGAGAAAGAAAGGGCTGAAAAGGAATGGAAACATGGCCTTAACGAACCGGGAACGCATCTGATAGCAGCCGAGATACACAAGTGTCTTGCACAACTGTATAAGGAGAGGGGCGACATGGACAACTACTCCGTGCACATGGAGATGGAGGCAGGAGAGAACAACCAAACATATACGGCAAACAACAACACAAAGGTAAGCGAGATGCAGGTGTGCGCCTCCAACTCTCTTTTCATCAAGAATCTGTTCGACAAGATAACGCTCGCATCACTTATATTCCTGGCTCTTCTGACAGTCACGGCTATCGTGGTATACAACAAGATCAGAAGGCTTATGCGGTTAAAGAAAAGGATGAAACATAGTCACGACGTTTCGCTTACGGCTAAGACAAAGGAACTGGAAGCTACGAACGCCAAACTGGAATTGGCACAGAACAGAATTAACACACTGAAGAAAGAGAATACAAGGAAGTCGGACAAGCTGGCAAAAATGAGCGGAGACATTGTTTCGGCGACACAGAACAGCGAGACAAACGCACAACAAGGACGCCTGCTGTTCCGCTCGATAACAGAGGGCGACGGCTCAACCGTCGCATGGTCTGCCGACGACTACAGAATGTGCCTCTCGTACTGCAAGATTGAGTACGCTCACATCGTTGCTGACATCGAAAGCAGCTACGAGGGGCTGAACAACCGCAAGATGCTCACTATTCTTTTAAAGCAACTCGGCTACGACTATACGGCTATAGGCAGGATGCTTGGCATCAACAGCACGTCTGTAAGAAAGAGCATCGCGCGCATCAATTCCACTAACACATAGAAATTCGCAGCAAAAGCTTCAGGATTTTCCACCGACGGCGGACGGAATCCGATCGGGCGGCGGACGGAATCCGATCGGGCGGCGGACGGAATCCGATCAGGCGGCGGACGGAGTCTGATCGGGCGGCGGACGCGAACGGTGGAAAGATGTTGAGAGTTATAGGGCAGAAAGCGAGAATTGACGGGGTAACTGTAGGAGGCTACGGCAACAAAAAAGGCGCAACTCCCTTGCGGGAATTGCGCCTATATGCATATCGGCTCATGCTGTCAGCTTCAGGAAGCAGACGGAGAGCTAATGGTTGCGTTGATTAAGCCTCCGGGTTGTTGAACGGAGTAGCTGTGCGAGGCTGCTGTGCCTCCGGCAGGTTGATCTTGCCGAAGTTCTGCTCGTACTTCTGGATGTTGTCGTTCAGGGCCATGAGCAGACGCTTTGCGTGCTCCGGAGCCATTACGACGCGGCTGCGTACCTGCGGCTGCTGCATACCGGGGAGCATGCAAGTGAAGTCGAGGATAAAGTCGCTTGAAGAGTGTGTGATGAGTGCGAGGTTAGCGTAAACGCCTACACCGATTTCTGGCTTCAGTTCGATCTGAAGACCCTGGGGCTGCTGGTTCTTGTTTTCTTCCATTTTTGTTATTTTGTTTAAGTTATTAATTATGTGTTTTCCTTTTGTATCTGCAAAGATACGGTTTTCATTTGGGTCGTGCAAATTATTTTTCAGAAATCTGCGCGCGCCATATCTCTATGCTGTTGATGATGTTCTGCCAGAGTATGTAGCATCCGGGTCCTACGGCGGAGAGTGGCGAGAGGTAGGTGCAGGCTATCCAGATGGCGAAGGCGGTGTTCTTCTGTCCGAGTCCCTGCCCGGCGTTGACGGTCTCGCCGAAGCGTGCGCCGATGGTTCTGCCGCAGGCGAACTGGAAGATGCAGAGCATGAGCGAACCGGCGGCGATGAGGAGCAGGAAGCGGAGCGTGGTGTCGGCGTGGAAGATGTTCTTCATCGTGGTGCCGGAGACGATGAGCAGCGAGCATCCCCAGAGATAGTAGGAGAGGTCTTTGACGCTGACGATGCGGCGGCAGAGGCGCTTGGCGTGGTGCTTCACGACGTAGGCAAGCAGCATCGGCACGACGAGCACCGTGAACACCTTATATAATATAAGCGAGAAGGCGGCGAGGAAGTGCATCTCGCGTCCGCCGTCGAGCAGCGGGAAGCAGACCGGTATCATGAGCGCCGTGATGAAGTTGGAGAGAAAGGTGTAGGTGGTCATCTCCTCGAGGTTGCCGCCCAGCTTCTGCGTGACGACGGGCGCGGCTGAGGCGCACGGACTGATGATGCAGGTGAGGAGCGCTTCGGCGAGGATGAGCCGGTTGCCCTTCAGAGAGAAGGCTATGACGGCTGCCATCACCACGCCCACGCCGAGCACCTGAAAGGCGCCGAGCCACCAGTGCCACGCCACTGGGCGCAAGCGGCGGAAGTCTACCTTGCAGAACGTGACGAAGAGCACGAGGAACATGAACATGGGGAGCAGGGCGTCGAACACGGGCGCGGCGCAGGTGGCGAACGTGTCGAGCTGCGGCACGAGCGCGAATATCATATAAACGACGCATCCCGTGGCGATGGCTACGGGCAGCGTCCAGTCTTTCAGTAAGCGTATAAGTTGCATTATCGTCGGGTTTTGTTATACGGAGCAAAAGTAGCGAAAATATATCAGATAGTGTGGGTTGTTCGCAATAATTTCGTAATTTTGTACGCATGAACGTAAAAATCGACAACTCATGGCGCGAGCATATCGGAGCGGAGTTTGAGAAGCCCTATTTCGCTCAGCTCACCGACTTCGTGCGCCAGGAATATTCCACGACGGCGTGCTATCCGCCGGGTTCGCTCGTCTTCAACGCCTTCAACCTCTGTCCGTTCGACGCGGTGAAGGTGGTGATTATCGGTCAGGACCCGTATCACGAGCCGGGTCAGGCGCAGGGGCTGAGCTTCTCTGTGCCGGCAGGCGTGCCCTTTCCGCCGTCGCTTCAGAACATCTTCAAGGAGATACAGCTCGACCTCGGAAAGCCTATCCCGCAGACGGGCGACCTGACGCGCTGGGCTGAGCAGGGCGTGCTCTTGCTGAACGCTACGCTCACGGTGCGTGCGCATCAGGCGGCGAGTCATCAGCGCCACGGCTGGGAGCAGTTCACCGATGCCGCCATCAGCGCGCTTAGCGCCGAGCGCGAGCACCTCGTGTTCATTCTCTGGGGCGGCTATGCGCGCTCCAAGAAGCAGCTCATCGACCGCGAGCGCCATCTCGTGCTCGAGTCGGTGCATCCTTCGCCGCTCTCTGCCAACCGCGGCGGATGGTTCGGCAACCACCACTTCTCGCTCTGCAACGCCTATCTGCGCGAGCATGGCGAGCAGGAGATCGACTGGTAACTCGCTCTGTAGAAATATTCTCCCACGGAATTCACGAAATCCATAGAAGAGGTTGCTGAAAGAATTCTCCCACAGATTTCACAGAATTCACGGAAGAGATTGCTGAAAGTATACTCCCACAGATTTCACAGATCAACACAGATGGGTTCTTTCAGGGGGTGCACTTGTCTCAAGTGCACCAACAGAGCAAGAAGTGCAACAACAGAGCAGGTTGGTGCACTTGAGACAAGTGCACCCCCTGAAAGCAGCATCTGTGAAAATCTGTGCAATCTGTGGGAGAATATACTGCAAGAAGAGTACAATCTGTGGGAGGCATTTCACTGCAAGAAGAAATAATCATTAAGAAACAAGATAGAAATATGATACTTGACATTGACAACATACTCGTTTCATCCGACATTATCACCGAGCAGTTCTGCTGCGACCTCGACGCCTGCAAGGGCATCTGCTGCGTAGAAGGCGACGCCGGCGCACCCGTCACACTCGAAGAGATAGGCGGCATAGAGGACGCGCTCGACACCGTGTGGGGCGACATGTCGGCGCAGGCGCAAGCCGTGGTCGACAAGCAGGGCGTGGCGTACACCGACCGCGACGGCGACCTCGTGACAAGCATCGTGGGCGGCAAAGACTGCGTCTTCACCTGCTACGAAGGCGACTGCTGCCTCTGCGCCTTAGAGCGTGCATACCGCGCCGGCAAGACCAGCTTCATCAAGCCCATCTCGTGCGCACTCTACCCTATCCGCGAGAAGCGCTTCGCCAACGGCACCGTGGCGCTCAACTACAACCGCTGGGACGTATGCAAGGACGCCGTGAAGAAGGGTCGCGAACTCGGATTGCCCGTATACAAGTTCCTCGAAGGTCCGCTCACCAGACGCTTTGGCAAGGAATGGTACGCTGCGCTCTGCGAGGTGGCAGACCACTTCGACGAATGCAACACATCGGCTACTTAGCATAACATAGTAGCGCTCAACACATTACTAAACCCACACTTTCTTTCTGAGACATCTGCGTACACAAACGGTGTGCGTTAACATAAAAGATGTTAATAATATATTAAGTCGGCGCCCGAAGAAGTTTTCGAGCGTCGACTTATTAAATATTATTAGTAATTTTGCAGCAAATTGTTTTTTTCAGTATAAAATCAAACACACATGTCAAACAAATGGTTCGCGCGATTGGTAGCCATTGTGGCGGTGCTTGTGACAACCACGCCATCTAATGCGCAGCGCGTAAATGTAAAAACGAACGCCTTATATTGGGCTGTAGCGGCACCCAACCTCGGGCTTGAATTCAGGATTAATCGTCATGTGACGTTCAACCTCGAAGGCGTTGTCACCCGCACCAAGTTTAACAACGGCAAATACGACTTCAAGGGATTCGGAGTAGAACCCGAAGTACGCTACTGGTTCAGCGCACGTCCTCAGGCTGCTCACTTCGTGGGCATAGCCGCAGTAGCAGCAAACTACGACTTGAAGTTCAAGCAGAAGCGACACGACGGCGATGTATTCGGCGGTGGCGTCACCTACGGCTACAGCTTCGTGCTCAGTCGCCACTGGAGTATAGAGACAACGCTCGGCGTGGGTCTGGTATACCGCCAGGAGAAGTTCTCGAGAAGCGAAGCACAGCACGCTGCGCTCGAAAAGCCTAACGTCGAAACCGTCAACTTCGCTCCGATTAAGGCAGGCGTCAACTTCGTATACATTATTAAATAACACAACACAAACTCAACGGGAAGTTAAAGCTAAATACTTATAAACGGCGTTTCGCGATATGTCCGCCGACGGACAAGAGACGCTGCAGACACTGGTTTATATACGAATAAGTTTAGATTAGAGGGTTTTATAAGCAACTTCATTTTAAAGTTTGAAAGTAAAGAGATATGAATTCAGAAAACATAGCAACACACTTTAAGCGGGTGGCAATCACACTCGCAGCCCTGCTATGCCTCGCGCTCGGTGCGCAGGCTCAGGAAGTGGTGCGCCTTACGGGTCGCGTAGTGTCTAAGCAGACCGGCGAACCGCTCATCGGCGTGAATATCACCGACACCAGATTACGCCGCGCGCTCGCCGTAACCGACGAGGACGGACGCTTCTCAATGAACACACACGTAGGCACTCAGCTGCGCTTCTCCATGATTGGCGCAAAGCAGGAAATGGTGAAGGTGAAGAACGACAAGTTCCTCACGGTGAAGCTCGACGAGGACGACGTGCAGCTCAAGGAGGTTGAGGTGAAGACAAAGCGCATCACCGACCGCATCATGCCCGAGCCTACGGATATCGAAGTGAAGGGCAACTGGCTCTATGTACGTACGCGTGTTCGCGTGCCGAAGCAGATGTTCCAGCACGACCGCCGACTCGTTGTGCAGCCTATATTGAATAATGTGACGGAGAACAAGCTCTCGCTGATGCGCCCGATGGTGTACGACGCCAAGGAGTATCACAGAACGCAGGACCGTCTCTACAACTTCAACATGAACAGCGAGACCGCCGGCGACCCGCTTGCTAAGCACGTCACCGTGAAGAGCAGCGCCACACGCGAGAAGGGTCAGGCTAACGACATCATCGGCTACAGCGACTCTATCTTCGTGAAGAACCTCAAGGCAGAATACTCTTGCGACGTGTACATGGCTATCGAGGACTACACGCACATCATCTACCGCGACACTACCATCATCGCACGCGGAACGGTCAATCCGCTGCGCTGGCTCGACTGCTCGCTGCTGGGCAAGCCGCTCACCGACGCATCCTACTACCCCACTCCCGAGAAGCAGATGCGCGACAGCAAGGGTAACATCAACCTGAAGTTCCTCATCGGAAAGGCAACGCTCAACACCAACGACCCGCACAACGATATAGAGATTGAGAAACTGCGCCAACAGATTGACGCCATACGCGCCGACAAGGACGCTACAATCCAGTCGCTCTCGCTCGAAGGTATCGCTTCGCCTGACGGTCGCTACAACTTCAACCAGAATCTTGCACGCCAGCGTATGGACTTCGCGCTGGGATATATACGCGAAAAGCTGCCCGAGAATCTGCGCAGCGGCATCGAGTTCAGCAGCAAGTCGTCGGTAGCTCCGTGGAGCGAGGTGGTTGCTCTGCTGCGCCGCGACTCGCTCTTCAGCGAAGCCGACCAGGTGCAGAGCATCATCAACCGCAGCAGCAACATCGACGTGCAGAGCGCAAGGATACGCCGTCTGCCGTTCTTCAGAAGTGTGCTTGAGGCACGCTATCTGCCGAAGCTCCGTCAGGTGAACTACGTGATGAACTACATCATCTTCCGTCAGCTCACACTCGACGAGATTCGCAATCTCTACGCTGCCGACTACAAGAAGCTCACCCGCTACGAGTTCTTCACACTCTACCGCAGCGAGAGCGACGCCGTAAAGCGCGACACCATCATACGCCAGGCTCTGGAGATGTATCCTTCGTTCATGATTGCAGCCAACGACCTCGCAGCCGATCTTATCGACCGCGGCGAGTCAGACCCGCAACTGCTTGAGCCGTTCGCAGGCGAGAAGGCACCGGCTACGGTCAACATCAACCATGCCATCGCATTGCTTCAGGACCGCCAGTTCGCTGCCGCCGACGAGTGTCTTTCTTACGTGCCAAAGACCGAAGAGTCTGAGCTGCTGCACGCTATGAGCGGCGTTCTCAACGGACGCTACGACGAGAACTACAAGACGGTGGCTGCTACGGGCAAGCGCAACGAGTTGCTCATGATGCTCGCCATGAAGCGCAACAAGGAGGCTCTCAAGCTGAGCCGCGAGTTGCCCGACGACGAGGCGCTCACCCACTACCTGCGCGCTGTCTGCCTCAACCGCACCGACGACGCCGTGGGAGCATACGAGGAGCTGAAGCGCTCGTTCGAGATGGACCCGTCGCTCGAGAAGATTGCGCACACCGATGGAGATGTTAACGATTTGTTGTTAGAGCAGAAGAAATAAGGAGGGAAAAGAGTTATGAACAATATAAGAAAAGCGATTGTGGCTGCCTTCATGGCTTGCGCCTACGTCGCAACAGCAAACGCACAGATTGAAGGCAGTGCTCTCAACTATATGCTGCAGCGCCCGCGCGTTGCAAAGAAGTGGAAGCACAAGACTTACTTCGACCATCTCTTCGTAGACGCAGGTGTGGGCACCAACATCATGGGAACACGCCACCCTGAGTTCGGACTTACCGCCGACTTCAACATCGGCGACTGGATTACTCCCGAGCACGGCGCACGCATCAACATCAACGGAGGCAAGTGGAGCACACGCGGACTGAAGGCAAAGTATCTTGACCTCAGCCTCGACTACCTGCTCAATATCACAGCCATCGCTCAGCCCGGCACCTACTACGAGACAAAGCGCTTCGAGGTGTACGGCATCGCAGGTTTCGACCTCGCTACATCGCACAACCAGAACGTTACTAAATACGGCATGGGCATACATATCGGCTTGCGCGGACAGTATGCTCTGAGCGACAACTTCTATACTTACCTCGAGTCGCGCTACGGCTTGATGGAGGACCAGATTTCGCAGCAAAAGACATGGCACGGCTACCGCCCGTTCACTACGCTCACTATGGGTTTGGGCTATCGTCTGCCGTATGTTCGCAAGAATTATGAAGACCCTGAGCGCGGCGAACACAGCATCTGGGACGGCATCTTCGTAGGCGGAATGGTTGGTCCGGCAACGCTTTCAAACGCTCACAAGGCCACTTGGGGCGACTTCCTCGGCGTTCGTCAGGCAGCAAGTGCGGGCAAGTGGTTCGGACCGTATCACGGTGCGCGCTTCACGCTCAGTTCTACCACTATCCGCCCCGACAACCAGTGGCGTACAAAGGCACTCAGCTCACAGTTCGAGTACCTTCTCAACCTTAACAACCTCATCGGCGGTGTCGATCCTGAGCGTTACGTATGGATCAATGCGCTGGCTGGTTTCAGCTTCAACCGTTCTTCAGACCGCATCGACGGCATCAAGAGCAGCTGGGGCTTCAGCGGAGGTCTGCAGGGCAACATACGCCTTTCGCGCGGACTCGCATTCGTTATCGAACCGCGTGTCGACTCTTACACCAAGAACTTCATGCAGCAGGACCGCGTCTTCAAGAAGTGGAGCGTGATGCCGTCGCTTCTCGCCGGCTTCATGTACACCTATCATGACAGATACGCCATCGAGCGCCGCGAAGCAGGCATCCACGGCATACCGAAGGCGTCTATAAGCATCGCCGGAGGTCTGGCTTCTACGTCTACAAAGATGAAGCAGACCGACTACTGGATGCCGGTGGCACGCATCAGCTACACCAGTTGGTCGGCAGCGTCGCACGGTGTGCGTTTCAGTCTCGACGGAACGATGCAGCGCCGCATCGAGGACAAGCGCTACTCTAAGGCAGTAGGCGCGTTCGACTGGCTTGCTGACCTCACCGCTATGAACTATGGCACGGAGAACACCAAGTGGCTCTCAATACGTTCTGTCATCGGTTTCGCTGTCGGCGCCGACTACGGCGGCCATAAGTCGTACTTCTCTGCCGACGTTCACGCCGGTGCGCAGGGTCGCATCCGTCTTTCAAGCACTACGGGTCTGTTCATTGAGCCGCAGATGGCTTACGAGCTGTCAGACCGCTTCATGCACCGCAACTGGGGTCGTGTGACGCCGCGCGCTCTCGTCGGTCTCGACTACACGATGAACCGCGACAAGGGCTCAAGCGACCTTAAGGAGGCACCCGAAGAGAAGAACTTCATCACTATCGGCGGTGGCGCCGGACTCTTCTCGGGCAGCTTCAGCGAGTTGCACGCTCAGCACAAGCTCACATATAACGTGCAGGCTGGCTACGGCCACTGGTTCAACGGTGTGCATGGTGTGCACGGCAGCGTGAGCGAGACATTCGCCAAGCGCGGTGCAGACGGACTCAGCTATACCGACCACATCACAGCTGTTACAGCCGACTATATGATGAACATGCGCAACGCTATCACGGGCGAACAGAGCGACGACCGCTTGTTCCAGATAACGGGTATGCTTGGCGCGCAGCTCAGCGTAAACTCGTGCGACATGCACAAGACGAAGGTTGTGCCGGGCGTACACGCAGCTATCCAGGCTGGCTTCCGCTTGAGCCGCCACTTCGAGATATACGCAGAGCCGGCAGCGGTGGTACACGCAAAGTCGATCGACCAGGTGAAGGACCAGGAGCCGGCTAACGGCGAACTGAAGTTCAGCATCGGTACGAAGTTCCACTTCTAACAATTTGTAATTATTAATTTTTAATTATTAATTGTCAAGCATGCTTCATATTATTATGAAGGTGTGCGATTTCAACCA
>ERZ870052.232-NODE-232-length-22060-cov-10.388891_pt1 | contig 22060 bp, 20 predicted proteins | sample MGYA00520889_ERZ870052 | MGnify/ENA primary metagenome ERZ870052 (study PRJEB32232, sample SAMN07284988) | human gut metagenome | biome: human-associated habitat; material: feces | host: Homo sapiens | place: Tanzania | collected 2014-08-14 ...
ATAATTAATCACTAATAACTAATCACTACCTAAAGTTTACTATCCTTTAATAGTTTTGGGCAATATTCATTAAAAAAGCATTTATCGCAGAGCGGTTTCGTACTCTTGCAAATATATCTGCCATGCAGCAGAATCCAATGATGAGCATTCGGAATATCCTCTGCCGGAATGTGTTTCATCAGATAATCTTCTACTTTTCGTGGTGTATCAGCTGTTTTTGGCACCAAACCCATGCGATGACTCACACGATAAACATGCGTATCCACCGCCATCGTAGCATGACCGAACCATACGGCACGAATCACATTCGCCGTCTTGCGCCCTACTCCAGCCAGCTTCTCCAAATCATCCGCAGCCTCAGGCACCTCACCTCCGAACATATCAACCAGCTGGCGAGACATTTCAGCCAGATGTTTCGCCTTGGCATTCGGATAACTCACCGAACTGATCAGTTCATAAATATCTTCCTCGCTCGCCTGTGCCATGTGCTGCGCATCAGGATAACGGGCAAAGAGAGCAGGCGTAACCATGTTGATGCGTTTGTCGGTGCATTGCGCAGAAAGCAAGGTAGCCACCAGAAGCTGAAATGCGCTACCGAACTGCAACTCGGTAGTTACATTCGGCAGCGCACTTCTGAAATGATTCAATATAAAATCGTATCTTTCCTTACGAAGCATTTCTCTTACTTTTTAGCAGGAGCAGCCTCCTCTTTCTTCAGCTTTCCCTTGTAAGCCTTGTTCAAGCCGGCAATAACCTCGTTTGTAATATCATAAGCCTTGTCAGCATAGAGCAGGTTATCGCCGCTCTTTGAGAAGATGATGCTGTACTTCTTGTCCTTGTTATAGCGTGCAAGATAGTTGGCAATGCTGTCGTGGAGAGCCTTGTTGTACTTCTCCTGCTCAGCAGCAAACTCGTTGCTCAAGCGCTGCTGCAAGCCCTGCAAGTCGTTGTTCTGCTTCTGCAAACCAGCCTGAATAGCCTCAGCCTGCTCACGGGTGTAAGCATTCTGCTGAATCTTCTGCTGGAAGTTGGCTGCTGCAGCCTGAAGCTGCTGACCCTTCTGCGCGATGGTAGCCTGAATGTTCTGGCCCTTCTTCTCCAAGATAGAGGAATACTCCTTAGCAAAGGTATACTGAGTCATGATAGAGTCTACCTCTACATAAGCAATTTTCAATTCAGCAGGAGCCTTGCTCTCTGACTTAGCCTCTACCTGAGGCTGAGATTTGTTGCATGATGCCAATGACAGGGCAGCAACTGCTGCGATTGCCACTGAACCCAAAATGTTCTTTCTCATTTTTTCTATCATATTATATTATTACTATTTTCTAATAAGCCTTGTTGGCTTCTCTTGCCTCACGGTCCTGATCCACCACACAATGAATGCCCTGCTTGCGCAAGCCCGGATTGTCATGCACATGCTGGGAAGAGAACTTGCCGTTCTTCTTAAAAATCAACTTTACGCAAAATAATGCCATGCAGATAGCAATTATTAACACGCTTAATAACATTAATTTTATCATTTTTATTACCTTTGCAGTGCCTTAGTGCACTTTTGGGTGCAAAGGTACTATTTTTTTGGGAATAACCAAAACAAAATAGTAGAAATAAATGTTTTATCAAAACAAAATAATAGAAAATAAATGAATAAAAGTGAATTAAAGCCTGCTCTCGTGTTCGAGCAGTTCGCAAAAATCAACGAAATACCTCGTCCTTCCAAGCACGAGGAGAACATGATTGAGTTTTTGAAATCTTTCGGTGAGTCTCATCAGCTCGAAACGCTGGTAGATGAAACCGGTAATGTGCTCATCCGCAAAGCTGCCACTCCAGGCTACGAGCATGCTGAAACCATCATCCTGCAGAGTCACATGGATATGGTTTGCGATAAACTGGTAGATGTTGATTTCGATTTCCACAAAGACGCCATCCAGACTTACGTAGACGGAGAATGGCTTAAGGCAAAAGGCACTACATTGGGTGCTGACGACGGTATAGGCTGCGCCATCGAGCTGGCTATCCTGGCAAGCAACGATATTGAGCATGGTCCTATCGAGTGCGTCTTTACACGTGATGAAGAAACCGGACTAACCGGTGCTCACGGCATGAAGGCGGGCTTTATGACCGGAAAGATGCTCATCAACCTCGACTCAGAGGATGAGGGCGAAATCTTCGTATCCTGCGCTGGTGGTCAGACTACCCATGCCACCTTCCACTTCTCTCGCGAAGAAGCTCCTGCGGGTTATTTCTTCATGGAAGCTTCGCTGAAGGGTCTCAATGGCGGCCATTCGGGCGATGACATCAATAAGAAGCGCGCCAATGCCATCAAGATTCTTGCCCGTTTCCTCTTCCTCGAAAATGAGAAACTGGATGGAAGTTTGCGCCTCGTAAGTTTCAACAGCGGCAAAATGCACAATGCCATTCCTCGTGACGGAAAGATTGTTTTCGCTGTTAAGAATGATGATAAGGAGCAGGTTCGTGCCGACTGGAATATCTTTGCATCAGAAGTAGAAGATGAATTCCACGTAACAGAACAGACTATGCAGTTCAATATGAGCAGCTCCGATGCTGCACCTGTCATCGAGAAAGCTGTAGCCGACAAGTTCGTAATGGCTCTCCAGGCTGTAGACAACGGTCCGCTTACCACCTGCCAGGATGAGGCGATTGCCTGGATGGTAGAAACCTCAAGCAATGTGGCAAGCGTGATGACCGATGAAAACAGCATCAACATCGTAGCTTCTCAGCGAAGTAACGTAATGAGCAATCTGGCGAACATGACCAACACCGTAAAGGCAGTCTTCCTTCTGGCTGGCGCCGAGGTAACTGTAGGCGACAAGTATCCTGCATGGAAGATGCGCGCCAACAGCGAGCTTACCGACCTGGCTGTAAAGGCTTATGAAAAGCTCTTCGGCAAGAAGCCATTGGTAAAGGGCATTCATGCCGGTTTGGAGTGCGGTCTCTTCTCAGAGCGCTATTCTGAGCTCGATATGGTAAGTTTCGGTCCTACCCTTCGCAATGTTCACACCCCAGACGAGGCTCTTCTCATTCCTACAGTAGAAATGGTTTGGGATCACTTGCTGGAGATTCTCCGCAGCGTGGCTAAATAAGCAAGCGTGCTAAATAAATCAGCGCGGCAAAATAAAAAGAAGATGCCTATGATGAAAAAGAAAATAATGTTTGTCATGGCTCTAGGACTTGTGCTGATGTTCACCTCGTGTGGCGATCAGCACAAGGCTCAATCTCTGGTCAAGGATTTTCTTGATAAGAACCTTGTTGATCAAGACTGCAGCTATGAGCGGTTCTCCCGCCTCACTCCTACCGCCATGATCAGTTTCGACCAGATGAAGGTAATGCGACAAAATGTCAGCAAACTGCCTTACGTCAAGAAGAATATTGATTATAATGATGCAGCTTATCCCGACACCTTATTATATTTAAGGGCTACATACAAGCTGACCAACCATCAGGGCGAGAAGCAGGAAGTAACCCAAACCTTTTATCTTGATAAAGGTTTGACAAGAGTAATCGGGTTTAAGGAAAACTAAAAAATAGATAAGAATTGCCTTTCAGTAAGGCAGTGAGAATAGACAGAAAGAGTTGACTAGCATTTTAACTAGCCAACTCTTTTTTCATATAATCTCTTATTTCTTTTCTAGCCAGAGTCAGCCGGTTCTCGGCCGCTTTATATCCGAGGTTCAGACTTTGGGCAATCTCGCTCACCTGCATTCCATCGAAGAGATTCAGGCGGTAAACCTTGCTTCTCTTTTCCGTGAGCCGGGCAATGCCACGCTCCAGAATCTCGTTGATCTGCCGGGCAGAGAAAACCGATTCGCCATCAATATCGTATCTTCCCATCCAGTCGCTAGCTCCCAGGAAGTGTTCATATTCCTCAATCTTATGCTTGCGCCGGTAATAATCGATGATCAGATTCTTGGCAATGGTGTATACAAAACAAGGTAAAGTAACAGGCGTAATCATCTTATCGCCTCGAAGTAATCGCACAAAAGTATTCTGCACGATGTCTTCAGCCTCGTCTGCCGGAAGCGAACGGGACATGACATACAACTTCAGCTCGTTATAGTGTTCAGAGTAATAATCAGCAATAATGCTGTAATTTGAATTTGTTTGTTCCATGATGGCGATTTTTTTTATCATGTTTTTCGTTTATCGATATTGCAAAGGTAATAAAAAAAAAGAAAGCCACCAAAGGAAAGCAAAAAAAAATGTGCTAAATGTTCGTTTTGAAACATTTAGCACATATGATAGAAACAATTTGTAACATGAAATGTTACGCATCGCAAAGTTTTAATTCTCCATTCGAACCTTTTTTCAGGTTGGATTACTTGATCATGTCAACGCTTCTCTTGAGGAATGCGTCGAGCGAAGCACCCTTCAACATACCATTCTGAAGCAGGGCGAGGTCGATGAGCTGGTGAACAATGTTGTTGTTCTTAGCATAGCCCGAGATGATTTCGTTGCGCTTAGCCTTCTCATCGCTGATAGCCTTCTCTGTATTGTGAACATCATCTTTCTCCTCCTGGGTAATCTCTTCAGGCTTCTTCTTGTTCTGCTCCTGATGGAGTACGGCAAGGCGAGCTTCCTGACCCTTGATTTCTGCAAGGATTGGCTTCAATGTTTCGGCTGTGTTGGCCTCAGTATCTTCCAATACCTTCTTTACCAGAGCATGGTCTGAGTTCAGTACAATGTTGTAGCTGTCAGGCATCTGACCATAGAAGTTCATGCCTGCCTGGAACTGGCTCATCGCCTTCATACGGCGCATGTACTCGTTCTGGGTGATGAGCACTGGCTGGTTCTGTTCGCCCAAAGCCTGAATTTCCACAAAGAATTCTGTTTTGTCGAGTTGAGGCATCTGAGAGCGGAATACTTCTGTCAAGTTGTCAGACTGTTCCTTGCTCAAATCGGTCTTCTTAGCATCTTCCTTCACAATGAGACGGTCGATGATGTCGGCGTCAACACGTGTAAAGCGACTCTTCTCCAGCTTCTGCTCCAGCATGTTTACCATCGGCGTATCGAGTTGACCTTCCATCAGGAGTACAGAATAGCCCTTCTGCTTGGCTGTCTCGATATAAGAATACTGCTCTTCCTTATTGTTGGCGTAGAGATAAACCAGGTTGCCATCCTTATCGGTCTGGTTGTCCTTGATCAGCGTCTTGTACTCCTCGAAAGTAAAGTACTTTCCCTCAACATCTTTCAGAAGTGCGAAGTCCTTGGCACGGTCGTAGAAATCATCCTGAGAGAGCATTCCGTAGTTGATGAAGATCTTGAGGTCATCCCATTTCTCTTCAAACTCCTTGCGGTTCTCCTTGAAGATTGAGTTCAGACGATCTGCTACCTTCTTGGTGATGTAGGTAGAAATCTTCTTCACGTTACTGTCGCTCTGCAGATAGCTTCGGCTTACGTTCAGCGGAATGTCCGGTGAATCGATTACACCATGAAGCAATGTGAGGAATTCTGGTACAATGCCTTCTACCTGGTCGGTTACGAACACCTGATTGCAATAGAGCTGAATCTTGTTGCGCTGCATGTCGATGCTGCTTTTGATGCGTGGGAAGTAGAGAATACCCGTAAGATTGAATGGGAAGTCTACGTTCAGATGAATCCAGAACAATGGGTCGTCCTGCATTGGGTAAAGGGTGTGATAGAACTTCTTGTAGTCCTCATCCTTCAAGGTGCTAGGAGCCTTTGTCCAGAGCGGTTCAACATTGTTGATAATGTTATCCTCATCAGTCTCCACATTCTTACCATCCTTCCACTCGGTCTTCTTGCCGAAAGCTACAGGCACGGCCATAAACTTGCAATACTTGTTCAGAAGCTCCTCAATCTTGTTCTTCTGAAGGAACTCCTTGCAGTCATCAGCAATGTGGAGGATGATGTCTGAACCACGCTCAGCCTTGTCAGCATCTTCGATTTCGAAAGCAGGTGAACCATCGCAGCTCCACTTTACAGCCTTGCTTCCCTCTTTGTAGCTCTTGGTAATGATTTCTACCTTGCTGGCTACCATGAAAGAAGAATAGAAACCGAGACCGAAGTGGCCGATGATGGCGTTGGCATTCTCCTTATACTTATCAAGGAAGTCGGTTACGCCTGAGAATGCAATCTGGTTGATATATTTATCGATTTCCTCCTCAGTCATACCTATACCATGGTCGCTGATAGTCAAGGTTCCAGCCTTCTCATCGAGAGAGATACGAACGGTTGTGTCGCCTATCTCGCCCTTGAAATCGCCCTGAGCTGCAAGAGTCTTCAACTTCTGTGTAGCATCTACGGCGTTTGAAACCATCTCGCGGAGGAAGATGTCGTGATCTGAATATAAGAATTTCTTGATGACAGGGAAAATATTCTCTGTCGTTACACCAATATTACCTTTCTGTGCCATAATATAAAATGTTTTTATTCGTATTTACTTTATTATTGTTTGGCAAGGGGGCTTACAAATAGCGTGCCAAAATAAAAGTCCTCTTACCAAACTGAATAAAATAGCTGAAAAACATTTTATGATTCAGCAAAGCATTTTATGACTAAATGTCTCTTGGAAACCCTTTTGCCAAACCGCCTTCGCTTGTTTCCTTGTAAAGCGAAGGTAGATCATGTCCCGTCTGTCGCATCACTTCAACTACCCGGTCGAAAGATACGGTATGATGGCCATCTGAGAAGGAAGCGTAGAGGTCAGCATCCAAAGCTCGGGCGGCAGCAAAGGCATTTCGCTCGATACAAGGAATCTGAACCAGTCCACAAACCGGGTCGCAGGTCATTCCGAGATGATGCTCCAATCCCATTTCGGCAGCATATTCTACCTGAGCCGGACTGCCTCCGAAAAGCTGACAGGCTGCAGCCGAAGCCATGGCGCAGGCAACACCTACCTCGCCCTGGCAACCTACATCAGCACCGCTGATAGAAGCATTCTGCTTTACGATGTTGCCTACCAATCCTGCAGTAGCCAAGGCTCTCAAGATGCGCTGTTCACTCATATCATGAGAAGTAAACATGTGGTAGAGTACGGCTGGCAATACACCGCAGGCGCCACAGGTAGGAGCAGTAACAATAGTGCCACCCGAAGCATTCTCCTCGCTCACAGCCAGTGCATAAGCATAAACCAAGCCGCGGCTCTGCAGTGAAGCACGGTAACCCTTCGCCTTTATAAAATAGGTGGCAGCCTTACGCTGCAGCTTCAACGGACCAGGCAAAACACCTTCATGGTCCAAACCATTTCTGATGCTCTGCTTCATCGTTTGCCAAACCATGTCGAGATAATCCCAGATATCATCCGATTCGTATTTCTCAACATACTCCCAGAATGAGCGTCCGTTATCATAGCACCATTGCTTGATGTCGGCGAGCTTGTTCAATTCATAAACATCCTTGGCGCCCAGCTCTTCGTTGCCGGCAGTACCATCAGAGATGGCTCCTCCACCAATGCTGTAAACGGTCCATTCATCAATAATATCGCCGTTCAGATCCTTGCCCACAAATTTCATTCCGTTGGGATGATAAGGCAGGAAAGTCTGTGGCTGCCAGATGATGTTCACTGTTTTATGAGGTCTGAGCACTTCTTCGATTGCCACATCAGTCATGTGTCCCTTACCTGTAGCAGCCAGACTTCCATAGAGGGTTACTTCATAATAAGAAGCGTTAGGGCAACGCTCCAGAAAAAGTTTGGCAGCACGCTGAGGCCCCATCGTATGACTGCTCGATGGTCCCTTACCTATTCTATATAATTCCTTTAATGATTTCATATTTTTCTCTCGTATTTGATATTTTTACTTATCTATTTTACCTTTTAAATGGGCTCAGTTACTTATTTCTTCAGTTCACCATCCGAAAGTTACTTCACCTGCTTGGCTTTCAGGATGATGACATCCGTGAGAGGCCTGTCGTTGTTCGCCTTATCGGTAGCAACATTCTGAATCTTATCAACCACATCCATGCCTTCGAGCACCTCTCCGAACACGGTGTAGCCATTGTCAAGATGAGGCACTCCACCATGCTTGATGTAGCCCTGCTGCAACTGTTCAGAAGGAATGGCGTAATCCTTGCCTTCCCGTTTCTGCTTTTCTACATAATATTCCATCTGTCGGGGAGAGAAATTTCTGCCCCAGGTAATGTAGAAATCAGTAGACGCCGAAGCTTTGGTCGGATTCTCATCATCGCCTTCGCGTGCAGCACAGAGCTGTCCGCGCTTATGATAATATTTAGGATAGATGATTTCTGCCGGAACCGTATAGTTTACATCAAACTTCTGCGGCTTTTCCATGTTCACCTTTCTGCATGAATAATCGCCACCCTGAATCATGAAATTCTTGATGACACGCTGAAAGATGCAACCATCATAATAGCCCGAATTGACAAGTTTCAGAAAATTATCCCTATGCTTGGGAGTATCGTTGTAGAGAGCCACGAGAATGTTGCCCATCGTAGTTTCCAGCAACACATGAGGGCAAGTTGGATCGTGCGGTGTTTCCCAGTCGAGCAGAGAATCGGGCTTAGACGCCACAACTTTTCCGGCTGGTTCTGATGTGTTCTGATTGCCTTCACTCTGAGCGAATGTCGTAACAGGCACCGTAAGAAGAGCGAGAGTCAATAATCTGATGATCTTCTTCATATTTTTGTATAATTTTACATCTATTTATGTTATCGGATGCAAAGATAATGATTTTATTCTAAAAAATTGATTTTTTATGTGGGAAAAGTTCCTTTGTTTCATACATTCTTCATATCTTTGCAGCAGAAGACAGAAAATGCAATCAATTATGAAGAAAAATATATATTTTATCATCGCTTTTTGCACTTTCCTCACTACAGAAGCAAGTGCACAGCAACAGGTAAGCTTCGGACCATTGCACAGTCCGGACAGTCCGCGCGAAGAATGGTTGCTGCCTGGCGATACGGTTTACCAGGCAGGAAAACCTATGATTTATCAGGGGAAACCGGTGAAGAATGCTTATCTGGCTACTGCCCAACTATCAGACAAGAAAGAGACTCTCGGCAAGAACGGGTTACTGGGGAAAGCTTCACTCGACAGCACCTATTATAATAATCCCATCTCCAACCTTACCAACGGCCTGAGTTATCCGCTGGGCTATGGTTGGGGGCTGCACAAGGGGCTGAATCTCTCGGTAGATCTTTCTGCCTTTGCCACATTCGGCAAGAATGTGCCTCACAGAGGCGGTTTCACTCAGACCATCGATGCAACCTACCTAACGCCACTCACCAAAGACAACAAACTCTGGCTGGCTCTTGGTACTTATATCAACAACGTAAACTATGGTGGAGACAGTTATCATGATGGTGGAGTCTACGGCATTCTGGGCTACCAGTTTAATGAGCATTGGGAGGCTTATGTTTATGGTCAGCTTAGTGTTGCCAACAATTACAATTCTCTCTACGGCCGTTATGGCGGTTATGGCTATGGCCCATACGGCTATTCGCCTTGGGGCTACGGAATGTATCCTTGGGGAATGGGCAGAGGAATCATGCCGGGTGGCTACGGAATGGGAGTACCTGGCGCCAACGTTTTAGGAGCCGGCGTAAGATACACCAACTCCAAAAAGACTTTCTCTATCGGCTTAAACGTAGAAGGAGTATGGTATGATAATAAGACGCCGTCCTATTTCAAGCAATACGACTATCCTGTGCCAAAGGCGCCTGAAAAGGATTAAGGAAAAGATAAAGCATAAAAAGAAAGAGGTTCACTTTTCAATATAATCATATTGAAGTGAACCTCTAAGTTTATTCTGAAAAGAATCAGTTTACATAGAATCATCTCTCTCCATGAGATTATACTCTATGAGTTTAGATTCTATTCAGCGAGAATCTGGACTATTCTTTCGGCAGAACGACCATCCCATCTGTCAGGAATGCCCGCTTTCTTCCATTCACCCTTCAGAAGTTTCTGCATGGTTTGCTTCAGTAATTCCGGATCTTCAGCAACCAGTTCGTTAGTACCCACCTTTACGGTTTCAATATGCTCAGTATAGCTGTTGAGCGTAATGCAAGGAACCCCATTGAAGGTAGCTTCTTCAGCCACATTACCCGAATCTGTAATCACACCTTTGGCGTGAGCTGTAAGATAAGCAAACGACAGATAATCGAGCGGCTGAACCACCTGGATTCCACTCTGATGATTACTCTCTTCCTGATAAGCCTTGAATGCGAGCACGAAGCCCAATGCTTTGCCTCGAAGCGGAGCAATCACCTTCACTCCAGCCTGGCGCGCCTCATCATCTATGACAGAAATGAGCGATTTCATCTCATCAATGTTATTGACGATGGCCTTGCGGTTCAAGGTCAGAACCATATATTCGCCTTCTTTCAGATGAAACTCGTCCATGACTTCAGGACGCTGCATTTTAGACTGAAGGAAGCGGATATTGTCGATAAGCACATTTCCTACCATATAAACCTTAGACAATTCTGCACCTTCCTTGTTGGCGATGCTGTTGTTAGAAATGCCTGCGGTAAAAAGGATATCTGACAAACCATCAATCACCAGACGGTTGATTTCCTTTGGCATAGTAATGTCAAAACTGCGGGTTCCGGCTGCAATATGAGCAAGCTGCACACCCTGCTTCTTGGTAACAATAGCCACGGCCATGGTTGAAGCCAGATCATCAACCACAATGACAACATCTGTAGCATTCTGCTGTAGATAGCGCTCAAACTGCCCCATCACCTGTCCGGTAAGTTCGTTCATGTTTGGACAGTCTACGCCGAGATAAGCATCAGGTTTCTGAATGCCTAAGTCATCGAAAAGAGAAGATTCCAATGTCGGGTCATCCTCTTTTCCTGTGTAAACCAACTGATAGCTGATTTCGTTACCAGCTTCCTGAGCATTACGAATTGCTCTAATTACGGGCGCAACCTTGATAAAGTTAGGTCTTGCACCTGCAACGATACAGATTTTCTTCATTTTTATCCTGTTTTATATATTTACTGAAGTTACAGTTTACTGATATCAGAGTGCTTTATTTCTTGAATCAAAGGGCATTATCCATTGACTCAGAGGTCATTATCCCTTGAAAAGGTCTTTGATTCCTCCGATAGAGCCCAAGAGATTGGTTGCCTCGTATGGTAGATAAACCACCTTATTATCCTTACCCTGAGCCACTTCCTGCATCATGCTGATGTATTTCTGAGCCAAGAGATAGTTGGCTGGATTCGTACTCTGCCCTACAGCTTCCGTAATCTTCTGAATGGCAATAGCCTCGGCCTCAGCCTTACGGATACGGGCAGTAGCCTCACCTTCTGCATTCAAGATAGCCTGCTGTTTGGCAGCCTCAGCCTTGTTCACGATGGCAGCCTTCTCACCTTCTGAGAGCAGACGTTGCTTTTCCTTCTCACCTTCTGAAGTCAGGATGGTAGCTCGCTTGTTGCGTTCTGCCTGCATCTGCTTTTCCATCGCCTGGAGCACACTCTCTGGAGGTGTAATATCCTGCAACTCTACTCGGTTAACCTTGATTCCCCACTTATTGGTTGCATCATCCAAAACCGCACGGAGTTTGGTGTTAATCGTATCGCGGGAAGTAAGCGTCTGGTCAAGCTCCATCTCACCTATTATATTACGCAAGGTGGTTTGCGTCAACTTCTCTATAGCGTTTGGCAGATTGTTGATTTCATAGACACTCTTGAATGGGTCTACAATCTGGAAATAGAGCAACGCATTTATCTGCATCTGGATATTATCCTTAGTGATTACATTCTGACGGTCGAAGTCATAAACCTGTTCACGAAGGTCGATGCTGTTTGTATAAACGTATCTTCCGTTTCTCATCGCCACAATATCCTTTGCATGGTCAATGAAAGGAATGATGACATTAATACCCGGCTTGAGCGTGGCAAAATATCGTCCGAGACGCTCTATGATTTTCGTCTCACTCTGAGGAATGATAACGATGGTTTTCTTAACCACTACGAGTGCAAGTGCTACTAGAGCTACCAGTACATAAATTCCTATGTTCATGATGTTTATACGATTAAGTGAATAATGTTGACTCTAAACTTTCCTACTTAAACTTTTTCTACCTTGAGGATGATAGATTCGTGACCTAAGATGCGAACCCTATCGCCTACGGCAAGCGGTTCGGCAAGATGCGGAGCTTCTGCTTTCCAATCATCTCCATCCAGCTTCACTCTACCATATCCTCCGGCAGGAATCATCTCGGTCACTTCCCCTATCTGTCCTGCCAGCGCATCGGCATTACTGCGGCGGTCTTCCCCACCCTTATGCAGCGATTTCAGCAGATGCGGACGAACCAGCCAGATGCTAAGCATGGAGCAGATTGCCCAAACCACTACCTGCACCCAGAAAGGTGCTCCTACCAATGCCACGGGAATGCTGATGAGCGCACCAATGGCAAAACAAGTAACATAGAAATCGCCCGAAGACAACTCTAAGATGAGGCAGATGAACATCACCGATGTCCATATCAGCCAAAGGTTATGAGATAAATACTCCATACTTAACAATTTTAGTTTGATTCTTCTAATCCTTATCTTCTGCGGGTTGTAGTCTTCTTTCTGGTGGTAGAAGTCTTGCCCTTAGAACCTACCTTATAAGTAGTCTGAGGTTTATAATACTTCAGCGCAGTAGGCATTTCCTTCTGCAAGGCAGCAATACGCTTGGCGTCTGAAGGATGATCACTGAAAATATCGCTCTGATTACTGCTTGAACCCTGTGACATTCTCTTCCAGAAAGGAATGGCCTGCTGAGGATCGTAACCTGCCATGGCTGCGAAGATAAGCCCCATGTAATCTGCCTCGGTTTCATTATCACGGGAGTACTTCAGATTGCGAAATGAGAAATACTGTCCGGCAACTGCACTTGCCACATTTCCTACACCATTACCTACTGTCTGGTTCAACACAGTTCCCAGAATGCTTGTGCCGGTTTGCTGGTTCTGCTGCTTGGTGAGCTGCTCAGCACTATGCTTAGCCACAGCATGAGCTATTTCGTGGCCCAAAACGATTGCCAAACCGGTTTCATTCTGAGTATAAGGCAAAAGTCCTTCATAGACGACGATTTTACCGCCAGGCATACAGAATGCATTGGCAGACTTATCTTGTACCAGGTTGAATTCCCATGAATAATTCTTCACATCGGCTTCAAATCCATTCTGCTTCAAATAGAGTTCAACAGCATTGGCAAGTCTCTTTCCTACCCGCTGAACCATCGCCGTATTGGCTGCATTGGTCGACTTCTTGGCAGAAGCCATGTACTTTGTGTATTCCTGATTAGACAGACTGAGAACCTGCTCATCGGATACAGAGATGCGATGAGTGCGACCGGTCAGAGGCACCGTCTGAGTAGTGCCGCAAGATGACAGAGCAAGGGCTGCCACAACCGTCAGAACTAAAAACTTAAACTTTTTCATCTTAACTTATGATATTAAATATGTTTATTCCTTAAGTTTATGTGCTGTTTGAAACATTTTTCTCTGCAAATATACTATTTCTTGTTGAAACCACCAAAGAAAAATGAGAAAAACATGAAATATAACCTAAAAATAACACAAGATAACTGACAAAAAGGGGTGTATAAAAAAAAGATGGCTAAAAAATAAGGGTGTGGCACAATCTTTGCAGTTTCGCAAAACCGTCAGACTGCCGGATGACAGCTGCCCGAGAAAGCAGCATTATCAGCAGAATGGATTTAAGAAGTATAACATTAAAATATTTTAATATGAACACAAAGAAGGAAGTGCCTGTATTGCTCTTGACAGGCTACCTGGGTAGTGGAAAGACAACCCTTCTCAACAAGATTTTAGCTAACGAAAAAGGTATTAAGTTTGCCGTCATCGTCAACGATATTGGTGAAGTCAATATTGATGCAGCCCTTATAGAAAAAGGTGGCGTAGTAGGTCAGAAAGACGATTCGCTCGTTTCTCTCCAGAATGGTTGCATCTGCTGCACATTGAAGATGGACCTGGTAGAACAGCTCAAGGAAATCGTAGACATGAAGCGTTTCGATTACATCGTCATCGAGGCTTCCGGAATCTGCGAGCCGGCCCCTATTGCCCAGACCATCTGCTCTATCCCATCCCTCGGCCCTCAGTACATCGAGAATGGTATTCTGCGTCTTGACAGTATCGTTACCGTAGTAGATGCTTTGCGCATGAAGGATGAATTCTCCAACGGCAGCGACCTGATGAAGAAGGAAATTGATGAGGAAGATCTGGCTTCACTCGTCATCCAACAGATTGAGTTCTGCAACATCATTCTCCTGAACAAAGCAGCTGAGGTTGAGCCTAAGGAGCTGGAGCACCTGAAGCAGATTATCCGCGCCATCCAGCCTAAGGCAGAAATCTTTGAATGCAACTATGGTGACGTTGACTTGAATCTGATTGTCAACACTAAGAAGTTTGATTGGGAAACCGTATCCACTTCAGCCGGTTGGATTCAGGAGATTGAATCAGAAAGAAACGAAGAGCATGAAGAAGAAGATGATGATGACGAACATGAACATCATCACCATCATCACGATCATGACGAGGAAGACGAACATAAGCATCATCACCATGACCACGATGAGGATGACCACGACCACGATGAGCATGAGCATCACCATCATCATCACCACGATCATGACCATGATCATGAAGGCGGAGAAGTTGAGGAATACGGAATCGGTACATTTGTCTACTACCGCCGCAAACCTTTCGACCTGGGCCTCTTCGATGATTTCGTAGCAAGAAAATGGCCTAGAGACGTGGTTCGCGCCAAGGGAATCTGCTATTTTGATGATGAACGGGATATGTGCTACGTGTTCGAGCAGGCAGGCAAACAGAAGACTGTGAAGCAGGCTGGTCAATGGCTGGCAACCATGCCGAAAGACGAACTCGCCCAGGTATTGATGAACAACCCACAGCTGCAGAAGGAATGGGATCAGGAATTGGGCGACCGCATGATAAAAATCGTATTCATCGGTCAGCATATCAAGGAGCAGAAAGATGCTATTATTGCTGAACTCGACAAATGTCTGGCATAAAACAGATTAAAGAAGTAGACAAGCAGAACAGAAGTTTATCTTCAGAACAAATATTGCAGAATCTTATTCTGCCCAGTTCTTAGCAAAAAGCAAAGGGAAAAATAGCTCAAAATGAGCAGAAAACACGAAAAACGGAGGAAAACGAACAAAAAAGTGAAGTTTTTCCTCCGTTTTTTAGTTTAATTCGTTTTTTTTTGTTAATTTTGCACCCAAATAATAAAAGCGTAATTAATTAATATGAAGACAAACTTCAGACAGGCGTATATTAAGGACTTTGCTGCTTGCTGGAAAGTCATCGATCAAGCTCGCCAAAGTATGATAGAATCGGGACGTCATCAATGGACTGAGGAATATCCATCTGAAAAAGACATCAGAAAAGACATAGAGAATGGCAATGCCTTCGTTCTAACTGTAAACGAAGAGGTGGTTGTCTATGGAGCAGTCATATTGAATGGTGAACCCAAATATAAGAAATTAGTAGGCAACTGGATTACCGATGGCGATTATTATGTAATACATCGCTTTGCCACGTTGCCTAGTTTCCAGCGTGAAGGTTTAGCGCGTATTTTCATCAGTAAGGTGAATAGCATGTGCGAGGTTGAAAAAATACCTAGCATCAAGGTTGACACCAACTTTGACAATACGCCGATGATCAACCTTCTGTCTTCGATGGGTTTCTGCATCTGCGGACGTGTAAACTATGGAGGAAACAGAGGCCAGCGTTTTGCCTTCGAAAAGCTCTCCATAGCCATGGAACCAGAATCATAATTCGCTGACCATCGAAAAACACAACATTTGATTAACACCCTCAAATATATATTATGGAAGAGAAACTATTACAGATGAAGAGCTTGGTTGAAAAACTCAACCAAGCTTCAGATAGTTATTATAACGGAAAAGGCGAACTCATGACTGACTATGAGTGGGACGCCCTTTTCGACCAGCTCAAGAGATTGGAAGAGGAAACAGGCGAAATTCTGCCCGACTCCCCTACTAATCGCGTGTCAGAAGATTCTATCGTAGGAAAGAAAGAGGAGCATGAATTTGCTGCCCTCTCTCTGGCAAAGACCAAACAGGTAAATGATCTTGTAAAATGGGCAGAAGACCGCCCTATCTGGATTTCATGGAAACTGGACGGACTTACCCTCGTAGTAACCTATGACGGCGGAAAACTTACCAAGATTGTTACCCGCGGAAACGGACACATCGGCACCAACATTACCCACTTGGCTCCAGCCATTTCAGGCATTCCTGCTACCATTTCAGAAAAAGGACATCTTGTAGTAAGAGGAGAAGCTGTTATTTCGTATGCTGATTTCGAACAGTTCATCATCGAAAGCGAAGGTGATTACGCCAATCCACGAAACCTCGCTTCAGGCTCACTCACGCTGAAGGATATTGATGAGGTGAAGCAGCGCCACATCCAATGGATTCCGTTCACCCTGGTTTATACTGAGCGGGAGATTACCTCATGGGGCGAACGCATGCAGATGCTGAAAGACCTGGGGATGAATCCTGTAGAACGTGAGCGTATTGACCACCCTACCACAGAAAACATCCAGCAGGAAATAGACAAGTTTACAGAGAAGGTGACAAGCAAAAAGAATCCTTTCCCGGTAGACGGACTGGTGATTTGCTACGATGATACGGTTTATGCAGCTACCGGTTCGGTTACAGGCCACCACGCTACGAGGGCAGGATTTGCCTTTAAATGGCAAGACGAACATGCTGACACCATACTCGACCACATAGAATGGTCGTGCGCAGCCAGCACCATTACGCCTGTAGCAGTGTTCAAACCGGTAGAACTGGAAGGAACCACCGTGCAGCGCGCCTCGCTCTGCAATGTAAGCGAATGCGAGCGTCTGGGCATTGGCGACAAGGGAACCAGACTGCAGGTTATCAAGGCCAACAAGATTATCCCGAAGGTAATCAATATTACCGATGTGGTGGGAACCTTTGTCATTCCCGACGAATGTCCGGTCTGCCATGCGCCAGCTGTAGTGCGCGAGAGCGAGAGCGGCACCAAGACTCTCCATTGCACCAATGCAGCCTGCCCTGCCAAACAGCTCAAGAAATTTGCCCGCTTCGTCAGCAAGGAAGGAATCAATATTGATGGAATCTCAGAACAGACTGTCTGGAAATTCATCAATCATGGTTTTATCAGGGAATATGCTGATTTCTACAAACTGAAGAATTATGCGTTCGAGATTTCCTGTTTCGAAGGATTTGGCAAGAAGAGTGTAAGCAATCTTCTGGAGAGTGTTGAGAAGAGCCGTCATACTGATGGCCGTCATCTGCTCTACGCTTTGAACATTCCGCTCTGCGGCGGCGATGTGGCTAAAAAACTGCTCAGCCGTTACAAGGTGAAGGAACTGATAGAAACAGCTCGCCTGAGCATGTTCGACGATGAGTTTGCAAGCATCGATGGCATTGGACCGGAAAAGAGTGCCAAGTTTATCGCCTGGTTCAAGGACGATATTCATTTCCAGCATGTGCAGCATCTGTTGTCCGAGCTGATTATCGAGGAACAGGAGCCTGTAGAAACGGGAAGCAAATGCCAGGGACTGACTTTCGTCGTAACGGGAGATGTGCATCATTACAAGAACCGCAATGAGCTGAAAGCTTATATTGAAAGCCAGGGCGGCAAAGTTACGGGAAGTGTAAGCAAGAGTACTAACTTCCTGATTAACAACGATGCTGCTTCGCAGAGCTCGAAGAACAAGAAAGCCCATGAACTCAATATTCCAATCATTACTGAGGATGAGTTCATAGAAAAGTTTCAGGAGCAAGCAAGCGAATAAAACAAAATAGAAAAAGCGAAAGCCAGATTCCGGAATACGGATTTGGCTTTCGCTTTTTACTGTTTAAGAACCTGCAAATTCTCTGTTATTATTCTCCCAGGAACTGACCCATGAAGAGAATGGCGCCACTGTTACGTTCGGTAATGAAATAAACGAATGGGCGGTTGGCATGAAATTCTACACGCTTCATCTCGTTAGGACCCAGTGAGGTCAGCATCACAGCAGCTGTTACGGCAGCAGCCTTTGTTCCACGCTCGCTTACCTCAATCTTTGCCTTCTGCAACATCTTCGATACGTAGAAGCTGCCATTGGCAAAACGGCTGAAATCTGCCTTGCCTGGCTGGAAGATGCTTGGAGCTCCCAATTTACTGATAATCTGATTAAGCGACAGATCCATCTCGGTAGTGAACTTAGGGAATTTCAAATCCACCTGGCAACGGTCCATGTCATTACTCAATTTCTGAAGTTTATCAGCATTCATCTCCTTCATCACCTCGCTGATGCTCTTGCCAGCCTTAGGAAGAAGAACGGTCATCTGATAACTTCCATTTCCGTATGGCAGCTCTACAGCCTGCAACATATCATTTTCTGTATAGGCAAGCTTCTTGTTCTGGTGCATCATGTTCACCTTCTTAATATCGCGGGTGTAACCGCTGAAGTTCTCGAGGCGGGTATTCTTCGCATCAAACTTCTCCTGCCAGATTCCATTAAAATAAATAGCATTCAGGAGGTAAGAAACGGCTGCAGGCTCTACCTGGTCGATGATGCTAGGAATCATGCCTTTAGTCTGCTTCTTGCACCAGTCATTAATGCGGACGGCAGATTTAGAATTGGTAAAGTCCATGCTCTCTACGCCAGCCTGATAAGAATCGGCTACGGTACGAGCGAAATCGCTGTTCAGTCTGAAATTCTTGTTGATAGCGATAAAGTTGGCAATGTTTACGGTTGTCTGCTTGTCAAGTTTGCCAGCCGAAAGCATCAGCGCCTTATAACAGTCGTTGAGTTCCTTCACGCTCACGCCCTCGCAACCGATTGCCTTCAGAATCTCCTGCTGAGTCTTGCCGTCGGCACCATTCGCAAGCATTCCCATCAGATAGGCGATGCTCATTGGCGAAACCACCTCAGAATCCATACCGCTGATTTGCTGATAAAGTCTGAAAGCAAAATCGTTGTTCTTCTTCACAATATTCTGCTGAGCCTCAGAGAGGATAAGATAGTTCTCGTCCATTTCCTCATCTGCTGACGGACGAGCTACCTCTGCCTCCGTTATCTTCTCAGCCTTTGTTGCGTTCTCATTCTGTGTATTCTTGCTAGTGCTGCAAGAAGTCATTGCCATTGCAGCTGAAGCTAAAATAGCTGCACTAAATACTTTCTTGTTCATATTTCTCTAATTTATTTGTTCATTTTAATGACTCAACGCTCCTGAACCCAAAGGGACTGTACCTCTTTAAAAGGCAGTTCCCGAATCGGAATCTGAATCGTGAGTTCTGAAGATAAAATGAAAAATCGGCTAATCCTTGCACGGGAAAAGCCGATTTTACTATTTCTTAACAAAAAATATCTATGTTCTGTACAAAAAAATCAATGCAGTGGTGCCTCTTCCGAAGGTCTGCCAGGCTTTATTCTGAGATGATATCTGTTTCCATCATATTCCACGCGCATGATGTTCGTCCTGTTGGTCTTCATCTCATCGCTCGAATTATCTACAAGATGTTCGTAGAGATCGATTGCCACATGTCCCATTGTTCTGCGCAGATTGATTTCGATGCAAGGAACCACGCCCAGTCCGATTCTGTTTACGTCCTCACCTTCCTGATTCAACACAGCCTCGCAGAATTCATCCTTCTCCCCTTTCGTGCAAATCATCATGTCAACGCCGAACGGACCACTGTAAATATCCTTCAGCGCTGGCTCCATTACCTCGATGATGCGCTGTCTGATTCCGGCAAGCTGAGTCTCGCTTATGAGCGGTTTCATCATTTCCACCTTATCATCTTCAGAGCAGAGCATATTGCCCGAATAGGCGTTCTTGATCGTATCGAAGAGCGAAAGACCGCGATAGAGCACCTTGCCGTCTTTCATTTCAAACTCCATGGCGAAATCTCTCACCTTATTATATAGGGGCTCTACGGTTACGCCGCCCTGATGATAAATCATGTTTGCCACCCATCTTTCGAAGGTAGGATAATCTCCGGCAGTCCTGAAATCCTCAGCACTCACATATTTCACTCCCCTCCCGCTACTGCTCCAGGGAGCCTTGACAACAGCTTTGCCGTGCTGGAGAATGAGTTCTTTGACACGGGCCGTTTCAGTAACATATTCCACGCCACGCTGCAGATGAAGGGCAGCCCATTGCCTGCTGCTCACCTCGCGTACCTTCTTCAATACAGCATCAGTCGGCAACATAATCTCCGGCATTCCCAAACGCTCCAACTCACCTTTCAGCGACAGGTTCCATCCCCAGGGATGAACACTGTCAAGAAATTCTGTCTTGAGCAGATGCTTCAGCTGAGGCTTGGTGATGAATTCAACCTTGCTGTTCAGTTCAGCTCCAAAATGGCGCACCCTGTTCTTCGCAAAATCAATGTCATCAACAAGTACGAGGTCGCCCTCTTCCGCCCAAAGAGCCGGAATGAAAGCAAGATCACTTCTAAGTTGTCTTCCCGCATGAGGCGCAGTGAACTGTTTCAGATTTGCAGCCAAAGCCAAATCGTGTTCTGGATTGAAAATATGTAATTTCATGGTGCAAAGATATAAAGAAATGTGCAAAAAAAGGCAGAAAAACCGCATTTTTACTTAGACAAGTGCTAAATAATGAAAAAAAAGTTACTTTTTGCTATCTAGAGTTTGCAAATTAGAAATATTTAATTACCTTTGCATCGTAAAAACAATAAGAAACGATATAAACTCATGGAAGAAGCATTCTTCAGAACACATACATACCTCGTAGAGCATACGAACGCACCAGTAAGACGTACTCTGATGGACGAAATCGACTGGAGCGATCGCCTGATTGGCATTAAGGGAACACGCGGTGTAGGAAAGTCTACATTCCTCCTTCAATATGCCAAGGAGCACTTTGGCCCTACTGACCGCAAGTGTCTGTTTGTGAATATGAACAATTTCTATTTTCAAAGCAGAGGAATCGCAGATTTTGCAGGCGACTTTGTTCGCCACGGCGGCAGAACCCTTCTCATCGACCAGGTCTTCAAGCAGCCGGACTGGAGCAAGGAGCTGCGCAAATGCTACGACCTCTATCCAGAGTTAAGAATCGTGTTCACAGGTTCCAGCGTGATGAGACTGAAGGAAGAGAATCCTGAGCTCAATGGAATCGTGAAAAGCTATAACTTGCGAGGCTTCTCTTTCAGAGAGTTTATCAACCTGCAGACTGGTAACAGTTTCCAGCCATATACACTCGATGAAATCTTGCGCAACCACGAGCACATCATCAAGCAGATACTGCCAAAGGTGAGCCCGATGAAGTACTTCCAGGACTACTTGCACCATGGATTCTATCCATTCTTCCTGGAGAATCGCAACTTCACAGAGAATCTACTAAAGACAATGAATATGATGACCGAGGTAGACATCCTCCTCATCAAGCAAATCGAACTGAAATATCTCACCAAGATCAAGCGACTCTTCTATCAGCTCGCTGTAGAAGGCGCCAAGGCTCCCAACGTGAGCCAGCTTGCCGAAGAGATCAACACCAGCAGGGCTACGGTAATGAACTACATCAAGTATCTTGCTGATGCGCGACTCATCAACATGATTTACCCTACCGGGCAGGAGTTTCCTAAGAAACCATCCAAGGTGATGATGCACAACTCCAACCTGATGTACGCCATCTATCCTATCCAGATAGACAAGCAGGAGGTGATGGAGACATTCTTCGTCAACTCGCTCTGGAAAGACCACAAGGTAAGCCAGACCGGCAAGGACCACTACTTCATTGTAGACGGTGAGAAGAAGTTCAGAATCTGCGATGCGCAATCTCCAAACAAGGTGCGCAACAATCCCGACATCATCTACGCCCGATACAATACCGAGGTAGGTAAGGACAACAGAATTCCGTTGTGGCTTCTGGGTTTCCTTTATTAGGGGAATGTTGAATGTGGAGTGTTGAATGTTGAATTGCCTAACGGCGTCAGCACGAAGACACATAAGGGCGCCAAGCCTAACTCAACACTCAACATTCAACACTCAACATTAGAATAAGAATGAACTAAAATACAAAACATTTTTAATATTTTATCTAAAA